>Ga0308167_1000889_pt1 | contig 42539 bp, 45 predicted proteins | sample PhyCR1_2_FD_202138 | JGI IMG/M metagenome (GOLD analysis project Ga0308167, IMG submission 202138) | Phyllosphere microbial communities from UC Gill Tract Community Farm, Albany, California, United States - DLSLRC.R1 | ecosystem: Host-associated > Plants > Phyllosphere > Unclassified | place... | reverse complement strand
CGACGAAATTAACGCTAACATCAGCGAGCTTGATTCCGTGCACGAGTACGGTGCGGGCGAGGAAACGCTACGGGCGATGCTGGAAAACGTGCGGGAATCAGCCCGCGCAGACCGTGAAGTACGGGTGACGGCGGGCACGCTGGAGAGGATTGCCAGGCTTGCCGGGGAGTATGTCCGCCGGGAAGAAGCTGAAGGAGGGGAGGGGGCCGCCAGAAGGCACTTCCCCCTTGAGCTGGATGCGCTGGAGGCCGTCAGAAAGCTGGTGATGTGAGATAAAAACGGGCAGGGAGGCCCGTACCCTGACCGCTGACAGCCCGCGAAAAACCCTGCCCGCCTGGGGCGGGGCGGGGGAACGGCGCCTGCGGCGCCACGTTCCCGCCTCCTTTCTGGAGATATCTAAGTGCAGGTCAGTCAGCAGCTCATGGTTTATTGCACTGGCACTGGCACTGGTTTTGGCACTCGCACTGGTTCTGGTACTCGCACTGGTTCTGGTACTGGCGTGGGGGCGGGTGGTGGTCTGGTCCGCCGATCGCTTTCAGTCAGACTCTTTTACCCCGGGCGTCTCCCTCCGGGCCGCGCTGTCATGCTTCGCACCGAGCCGGCAAGCCGTCTCTGCCCTTGCCCTGCGGGCCGACGGGTTTCCATCGACTGACGCAACACCCGCAGACGGCATGCTGCCGCCGCACTCACTGGCCACGGTCGTGGCCGCTGAGGACCGGACCGCGTTAGCGCCGTCCGGGGCCGTGCCATGCTCATCCACCGGTGGCCGATGTTCCCGTGGTATTTCCGTCGCAGGGAACTGCGCCACACCGCCTCGCTCCTTCTGACAAGGCTGAAGTGCACGCCTGCGGCGGCCTTGTCAGCGCTCCCCGGTGCGGCTTTTTTCCCTTCTGCGACGGCGAATACTCACAGAAACATCATTTAACCCACAGAAGGAGAAGCAGCATGTCACAGCAAAACGTCAAGAGCGCGACAGCGAAGCCTACAGAATCATCAGCAAAGAAAACCCGCGCTGCGAAAAAGTCCGCGACGGCGACTGCCGTTGAGGCGGCGCTGGAAAAGGCCACCCTCGCGTACTTCCCCCTTTCCCGCCTGGTGAAGTCCCCGCTTCAGGCCCGCAGGCGGCCGCATACCGCTGAGGATATCCGCGACACGGCTGAAAGCATTGCCGGGGTCGGGCTTATCCAGAATCTGGCGGGGCATGAAATGGCCGATGGCCGGATTGGTATCTGCGCCGGGGGCGGGCGCCTGGAATCGCTGGTGCTGCTGCAGGGCGAAGGTCGCTGGCATCCCGACCAGCTGGTCCCTGTGCGTATCGTGCCGGAGGATATGGCAAAGGCCGTTTCGCTGACCGAGAACGGCAGACGCCGGGACATGCACCCGGCCGAGCAGATTCAGGGCTTCCGCGAGCTGTCGGAAGAAGGCAAAACGAACGCGCAGATTGCTGACCTGATGGGCTACAGCACCCGCCACGTTGAGCGCTGCATGAAGCTCGCCGGACTGGCACCCTCGCTGCTGTGCCTGCTGTCCGAAGACCGCATTCAGCTCGACCACTGCCACGCGCTGGCGCTGGCCGACACCCATGAACGCCAGGAAGAAATCTGGGAAAGCGCCGTCAGCCGCTCATATGACGTTCCGTCCCCGCAGATGATCCGCAACCTTGTGACCTCGGGCGAGGTGAAAACGTCAGGCAGCGATCTGTTCCGCTTCACCGGGCTGGATGCGTATCTCGCAGAGGGCGGCGAGCTGCGCACCGACCTGTTCAGCGACGAAAATGAGGGCTGGGTCGATTCACTGACGCTGCAACGCGCCGCGCTGAACAAACTGTCCATCATCGGGGCTGAGATTGCGCAGCGCGAAGGCTGGCAGTGGAGCGAGGCGCGGCTGAGTCAAATCATGACGTGGGGCGATGATGCCAGGGCGTATCGTCACTATCCGTTCCCTGAGCGCGTATTTACCGCAGAGCAGGCGTCCCGCCTGGAGGAGATTGAAACGCTGATGGACGCGGCCAGCGACGACGAACGCACCGCGCTCGATGCCGAAGTCGCGGCCATCCATGACGCCGGGGAAGCGGCAGCGTGGCCTGAAGCAACGCGCCAGCTCTGCGGCGTGGTGGTATCGCTGGACCACTGCGTGATCAATATCCAGCGCGGACTGGCGCACATCACCGAAGAGGAAGCCGCCGCCATCGAAGCCCGCCAGGCCGCAGCGGTTGCGGCCGTCACGCACGCACAGCCGACCGTTGAGGCCGATGAGTTCCCCGCCACGCTGGTGAAAGCCATGTCCTGCGAGCGCACGCTGGCGGTACAGGCCGCGCTCTGCACGCAGACCGATATGTCGGTCACGCTGCTGACCTGGCATCTGGCAAAGGGGGTGTTCACCTCCGGGCGCGGCGGTCCGGATCCGTCCCGCGTTCAGCTCAACGACAACCAGTACGTGCTGCGCGAGAAATCCTTATCCGGTGAAAACGGCAGGGCGTACCGCTTCCTGATGGAAGAAAAAGCCCGCTGGGAGGCCCGCCTGCCGGACGACTGGCGTCACGACATGCGCTGGCTGCTGGCCTGGACCCCGGAGGAGAGAAACGCGCTGCTGGGCTTTATGTCTGCCCTGTCAGTCGACGGCATGCAGGACCGGGAACACGGCCGCACGAAGCGCAGCAGCCTCGACGGGCTGGAGGTCGCGATGGCATTCAACCTTTACGACTGGTGGCAGCCGACCGCAGAAAACTACTTCAGCCGCATCGGAAAGGCGCAGATTTGCGCGGCGTTGAGCGGGGCGGGGCTGACGGGCAAGGCCAGCGATGCCGAAAAAATGAAGAAGGGCGATGCCGCCGTGCTGGCCGCTGAAGAACTGGCGGCCAGCAGCTGGCTCCCGGCGTGGATGAAGCCCGCCGCTGACGCCAGCGAAGAAACCACCCCGGACGCACGTGCCGCATAACCCACGGGCCGCCCCGTGAGGGGCGGCATTCAGGAGAAAGCTATGAGCCAGGAACTGACCGTCATATCCGCCAGCCGTGCGCTGGTTCCCGTCAGCGATGCCCGCCGCGCCGCAATGGACGCGATTGCCGAGGTGGAAGACAGGCACCGGAACGGGCGGCGTTTGTCCGGCCAGCCGTATTCGCGGGCGTTCTTCCGTCACCTTTCAGGGGCTGGCCGTGCCAGCGGGCAGAGCCTGCTGCGCGCCGGGATAATGTGGGAGCCGCGCAGCCGGATGACCAGCATCAGCGAGTACGAGCACGCGCTGAACGTGCTGCTGGAAAGCCACGGGCTGCACTGCCCGCTGCCGCTGTCGGGCAGCGTGCGGCAGCAGCTGTTTCCCGAATACTGCTTCGCCCTTGATGACCGCCGTGAGAAGAAACGGGCACTGTCCATGCACGCGGCGGCCCGGCGTGAAGCCAGCCAGGCGGCGCGGGAATACATGCTGCTGCAGGGACGGGCTGGTCAGGCTGCGGCTGAGCTGAACTTCTGCACGCCGTTGACGGCCAGCGCGTGGTACAGCCGGTGGGAAGACCTGCCTGACGAGCTGCTTGAAGGGGCATTCTGGCGCTGGGTGAAGCGTTTCCCTTCGCTGCGCCCCCTGCAAGAATCAGAGGGAATGGGTATCCCGCTCTGGTATGTCATGAGTGACATGGCCGACATGAACTTACTTACGCCAGAATGGCTGAAGGCCACGGAGTCGGGTTTCTGCCCGAACCGGATCGCCTGCGGCAGGCCGGCATCCGTGCAACGAACGGGCACAGCGTAAACCCCGCTGCCCTGCGGGCAGGGTAAAGCCGGTGCTGGCGCACCGGGCTTATCCCCCCGCATTGTCTGAATCCGGAAATTAACACTCTCTGTTCCATCGTGGCTGACTTTGCTTCCCGATCGTCAGTTTTCTTTTTTCCTTCTTCTCAGCCGGAGAATTCTTCTGGCCGTACTGCTGCGTTGCCGGATGCCTCTGAACCCTACAGGCATGGCCCCCTTCGGCTCCCCGTCCGTTCCGGGCGGGTCGTCAAGCCCGACTGCGCTAAGCGGCAAGCCGCTAAGCTCCGCCGAACCGCGAAAAGACGCGTTTCGGGCCTGACGGCCAGGGTCTGATGGCAACGTCAAGGTCAACCCCTTCAAGCGGCTTGCGCCGCTGCTCTCACTGGCCGCGCTGCGGCCGCTAAGGACGCCACGCCGTTCCGCCGTGTCGGGTGTGTTCGTGCTCATCTCAACATCCGTGCCCCCTCTCCCGGCGGTTCTTCGCGGAGGGCTGGTCGTAGCACCGCCGGTTCGGGCAGAAAGGGGTGAAGTGCACGTCGCCCAAAACTTTTTGCCAGGTGCCGCAAAAACTTTTCGCCGCCGCCCCTTTATGCCCTCTCTTCGTCGTTGCTCCTTTGCCCTCTGCCGCGATGAACTCACCGGGAGATGGCATAAGCCACCGACAACAGGAGAACCAGCATGAACCCACAGAACATCAAAACCGCCGCTTCTGAATCTTCCGAAAGATGGGGTGAAGGGCAGGAAATCAGGGGTGTCAGCCCTGCGCTGGCTGAACGTCTTAAATATCTAAAAATCTGGCGTGAGGAACGCATGTTGGCATGTGAGCGCGAGGAGCTGCTGTTCGGGACGCTGATAAATATAGCTGATGACGTGTGCAGGACCGTCACCGACTGGTCGATGCCGCGCCCTGTCATGCCACTTTCATCCGTACAGGCCTGGGCTGAAGCTCGGAAAGTTGCGCTGAATCTTTACGGGGAGTTGGGCCAGGCGGCATGGAGCTATGCGGTCGACTATCTGAAAACTGAACTTAGCGTCGGTTACGCCATGTGCAAAGCCGACATCGCCTGATCCACAAACATCACACGAACCCGGCCCGCCTCCGGTGGGCCAGAAACAGAAGGAACGCAGCATGACACAGAACCAGACCGCAGTAGCAATCCGCCCTGAAAAGGTGTTTTACAGCCCGTCAGTGTTTATCGGCTGGCACGCGGTGCGCGTCAGCGGTAAATGGCGGACCCGTGCCGACGGCAGAACGCTGGGCGAACTGCGCCAGACCTGGCCGGATATGGTGCTGGTAAAGCTGAGTGAGTATCAGGCGCTGTCGGCCGCGCGTCACTGCACGCCCGTGAAGGAAATTGACGAGGCGCGCTTCACCGACCAGCTGGAGGTGCTGCCGCCGGAGGACTGGCAGTATCCGGGCAAAGGGCAGGGGCAGTCGTTCAAGTCACCGGAATACTGGAGCGGGGACGTAACGGCTATTTTTGCCCACGTTCAGGGACGTTTCTTTGAGTTTCGTGACCGCTGCACGCTGTCGCATCAGGACATCGTGCAGCGCATTCAGAAGGAGGTGTTCGACCGGGAGCAGAAATAAAAAAAGCAGGGTTTCCCCTGCTTCATTTACGGCAGACAGTTCACAGCTGGTTGCCTTATCAAAGACCAGACACACAGGAGAATCATATGACTTTTGACCCGCAGATAGTCGCACACGCGCAGCGCTTTGTAAATGCCCTGCGCAGTGGCCAGCTTGCGCACGTTCCCGCCATGAGCTTTGCCCTGTGGCAGCAGTTCATGACCACCGTCAACACTCAGATGGAGAACCAGCCATGAGTATCTCAGACTCCCTGAATGCGTGCGCCACGCCTGCGCGCGTGACGCAGAACGACATCATCCGCGTTATGGGTGAGTACACCTTTATCCGGCTGGATAACGGCGATGAGGCGTTTTTTCATCACGGCAACTGGATAACCGGCGCGGACGCCGCCAGCCGCGAGCCTTCCGTTCTGGGGCTGGCGCAGAGTATGGCCCGCGCGGGGTGTAAGTCGCTGCGGTGCGTCGAACTTCCGCTGCCGGATGATGCGGAGTGGAGCTGGAGTGACGTGGTAATGCGGCTGGTTCAGTCGTCGTACGCGCGCGACGTTCGCGGAGAACTGACCGTGACGGCCAGCGATAATACCCGTCACGGGCGGGGCGTTCACGTCTGTTCGGATCCGCTGCTGAGCGGAATAAACAGCAACCTCTGGTTTCCGCTGAACGCGGCAGAGGACTGGCACGCCGGCATCGAGCGCGTGCTGACCATGAACGGCGTGGCGGAGAACGTGGTGCGGCTGGAGCCGCTGCGTGACAGTCAGGAATACACCGATTTTAAGGTGATTTATAACCGGAAAGTCTGCGTCTGATGTGCAGAGGGGCCGGAGACTATCCGGCCTCATGACGTCGTTTTTTCGTCCCGCCCTGAGCGTCACAGCTTTACAGAGGTCTTCACAATGAAATCCGAATCCATTAACTCACTGACCGTTTCACCTTCGGTAGAAACGTTCACCATCCCTGATTTACAGGTGCTGTCACAGCGGGCAGAGGCTTCTGAAGAGGTGAACGATAACGCCCGCCGCATCAGCCTGGCGGCATCCGACCTGCTAAATTTCGCGGATCAGACGGGGATTGGAGACAGCACCGAATTGGCAGGGACCGCCGTCACTGACCTTCTTACAGACCTTATGCATTTATGCGCATACTGCTGGCCGGATGAGGGCGAAATATCTTTTGACAGCGCGCTGAATACCGCACGATCGCACTTCGCTGCGGAATCAGATGAATATGCGCAGTGGTAGCAAAAGAAATGAAAATGACCATCACCGGTATTACGGAAGGCATGAACAGTTCGCACGAAGGCTATGCCGACCCGGTTGCTTATTCTGTTCCCTTCTGCCTCGTTCGCCCGCTGACAACTGAGGGTAACATGCAAATCTATAACATCACCGAACGCGGTTTGTGATTTCGACATCGGCTTCACGTTCCTGCGATCCTGAAAAGAAACAGCATTGCCATGAGCGGACGAAAATCGAGACTTCTCACGGAAAAAATCGAAATTAAAATTACACAAAATCGGGGGCCGTCATTCAGACGGTATGCACAAATGCCTTCATTAAATGATATTCAAAGCCAGCCAAATGAACCGGAAATCTGTCGCTGCGTGGTTGTCAGTAATGCGCACATGACGCAAAGTGATTCTGAGATTCTGGATTCACTGTCGCTCAGGCTGAGCGGTGAAGAGGGTGCCTGTCACTGGATACATCCGACGCGATACGGATTTCTGATCCGCCTGTCAGCAACTTCGGAAGCGACTGAGGAACTCAGAAGGGCAGGTCTGTCTGATGACTTCTGTCACGTTGTCACTTTCCTGTCTGAAAAGTGCCAGGCTTCGATGATTCACTTCGACGCTGATGCTGACATTCTTGAAGGATTCAGCGTCCACAACTGGTAAAAATTATTCCGGCAGGCACTCATTAAACCTGCCGGAATTATTCATGATGCAGGCTGGTTATCCTGCTACGAGGTTTTCTGCTGTACTGCCTCAACCTTACGTGGAGCCCGTTTTTTCTTTCCACTCCCCTCGTTCACCACAGCGGAAATCGCCTTCTCACTGAAACGAAACTCCATGGCATCCAGCGCCGACTTGATATCCGCCACCGTATAACCTTTCTCTTTTGCCAGTACCAGAATGGTTTCCTTGAGATTTTCCAGTGCAGCGTCTCTGGTTATGCGCTGCGGCGTCAAATCTGGCAGGTTTTCCAGCTTCTTACGCGCCTCATCCAGCTGCTCCTGAGTAAAAATATTACGTACCGCCATCTAATATCTCCCTTCACAATCGCAAAGCCCCGATTTTGCTGGATTTCAGCAACGATTACCACCTCAATCACTCCCCATGACTCTGGTTTACTTCTGACCAGCTAAGTGGCAAAATACAGACTGATGATTTATAGATGGGACAGGAAATGTTTTGTCACTACCGCCTGCACGCAGACGGCATTGCCAAAACGACCCGCTCAGGGCTTCGCCCCGAGACCCCAGCACCGAGTTAAGGTTGAGTTATGTCGAAAAGTGAAAAGCGTCAGAAGAGTGTATTCATCCAGCTTCGCTGTACTGAAGCTGAGGCTGAAGCCATCAAAGCAAAGGCACTTATGGCAGAGATATCTACATCTGAGCTCCTGCGCTGTTCAGCCCTGAATCGAAAAATCATGGTCCGTTCAGATAAAAAACTCATGAAAGAGCTTCTCCGGCTCGGGGGGCTTCAGATGCATCTTTATAAAGAAATGCGGGACAACATGACGACCGGGCTCAGCCAGCAATTTTCGGACGTACTGGTTGCGTTAAAGAAAGCAGTCAACGCACTGGACCAGAAAAACATTCCAGCGACGGAGTCCTGTGACGAATGAACGTAATCATCCCACCAAAGCGTCGTGACCGTAAGACCAGTTTTAACCGACTGGTCAGATACGTCAGCACGCGTGAAGAGCCGAAAAATGCAGAGGCCGTGTCTCCTGACACCACATCGCCTGTTTCAGACCCGAAGTCATTATCCACCCCCGGCTTCGGCCAGCTTGTTAACTACGTTGGAAGAAAAAGTTCTGAACCAGATATCCAGATCCTCAGCATTTCACCCGAGGGCATCCAGCGCGTGCTCTCCGGTGAAGTGCTCTGCGAGACTAACTGTTTCTCTCTGGATACCGCAGCTGCTGAAATGAATATGACCGCCTCAGAGAACCGTCGCTGCAAGGATGCGGTCTATCACTTCATTCTGTCCTGGCAGAGCGATGAAGACCCGTCTCCTGATGCCGTCTTCCGCTCCGTGCGCTACAGCCTGAAGCAGCTGGGGATGGAAGATCACCAGTACGTGGCCGCCATTCACCGGGACACCGACAACCTGCACTGCCATGTTTCCGCCAACCGCGTTCACCCTGTAACGTTTGCGGCGCAGAACATGTGGAACGATGCCGACACGCTGCAGAAGTGCTGCCGGGTACTGGAGCAGGATTTGGGATTCAAAGTGGATAACGGAAGCTGGCACATGGATGAATACGGTGACCTTCACCGTACTCGCCGTGATATGCCGTCCGCACCACGCGGCGCCGCGAAACGCGAAATATTTTCGGATAAAGAAAGCCTGCACGGCTATGCGGTCCGTGAGGTTCGCGAGGTGCTCTCCGGGGCGATTTCTGAGAACAAGATGAGCTGGGATCGACTGCATAACACTCTGTACACGCGCGGGCTGGGACTACGCGAGCAGAACGGGGGACTGGCCGTTTACGACCTTCTTCATCCCGAAGGTCCGAGCGTAAAAGCATCTGACGTGCATCCTGCTATCAGCCTGACCAGTATGGTCAGGGAGCACGGAGAATTCAAGCCTGCTCCACCGGTTTATAATCCTGACCGTCCCGAAGACGGTTCGCTTCACATGCAATCCTGCTATGTGCCGCAGCTGCACGTGCGCGATCAGGAGGCACGCCGTGAACGACGTGAAGCCCGCGCGGTTGCGCGCGATATTCTGCGTGCGCGTTATGACGCCTACCGCACCGGATGGGAGAAGCCGGACCTGCGTGCCGGCGAACGTTTCCGCCAGATTTCGGCGCACTGCGTCGTCGCCAAAGCCAGCGTGCGCGATACCGTCAGGGACCCGCTGATGCGAAAACTGATGTACCGGGTAGCTGAATTTGAAAAGATGAAGGCGATGGCCGAACTGCGACTGCAGCTGCGCGAGGAGCGTCAGGTGCTGAGCGATACCGGAGCCAGCCGACCGCTGAGCTGGAAGTCCTGGGTTGAGCGCGAAGCGGTGAACGGTAACGCTGCCGCACTCAGTCAGATGCGCGGCTGGGCCTACCGCGAAAAGCGCGCCGCCCGCAAGGATGACAGTACGTGGCCTGTACCGAATGCCGTTATTCATTATGGCCCGGGTGACAACGTGCCTTCATTCAAGTCCAGCGAGCATGAGACAAGACTGCTGCGAGACGGCACGGTCAGTTACCTGCGCGACGGAAAACCAGCCGTTACTGACTTTGGAGACAGGGTCGAGGTTTATGCTGCTCCTGACAGTCAGTCCGATCGCTTTAATAACGATCTCGCGGCTGAGCTGACGGCCTGGCGCAGCGGAGACAGCATTGCACTGACCGGCGAACAGAAGGCAGTAAACCGCGTACTCTATTCCGGAGTCGTCAGGAATATCACTAAGGGAGACGGTCGTCTGTTTGAGGTCAGCGATCCGGGGTTAATGGCCAGCGTCCATGCTACGGAGCAAAGCCTGCGTAATCAGAATGTACAGCCGGAACTGAAACAGGCAGAGCCTCAGTACGGGTACGAAGAGAACAAACGACCTGTTAACAGAGATTTACCACGACCATGAGGGAGTTAATTCATCAGATATAAAGCGAACTGAAACACTTAGACGCTGATTGCACAGGCTCGCACCCCTGTACAACCAGCTAACCATTACAACCTGCGAAGGAGGCTGCCATGGCTGCCGTGGATCCTATTGTATATGCACAATTGTGCAAGCCTTTTCCTGCCTTAACTGAAAGGCAGGTAACAAATTTATGTTTTTATGCCCTAGGAACAGTCCATCAGGATGCATCTTTATTGCTTGGGTTAGCACCATCAACTATTAAAAAATCTCTCGAGGCCTCGCAAAAGAATCTAGGACTTGAGTCTGTCTATGATTTCAAACCCGTTTTTTGGGCAAGACTTGCGCTTAAGCAAATCTGTTCTAAGAACGGTATAAATTTTTATCATCTGTTAGATCTTGATGCCCTCAGCACTCTCAACAAAATTTCTTACATCATTCCAGAACTGGAATCAGTAAAGTTCGATCTCGCCATCCTCTACACTTTGGGTTTCTCAACATCAGTATTAGCCCATCGGTTTTCGCAGGATTTGTCTTTGGTTGAATCAACACTCGCTTCTGTGCTGCATATCCTCGGTATCCCCAATTTAGGATTACTAAGGCATTACGTAGCCAGCCGGCTTATGCTTGATTTGTGTTAAGTATTCCTAATGTCTTGATTTTGAGATTCTTAAAAATTAGCGCAATTTTTTTGCGCTTTTTTTTATCCCATTTCTATTATATGTAACTGATAATAAAACATATTTCTAAATTACCTCATGCTGGTTATTTATCCACTATCTATGTGGATAGTTTCAAAATTAGGACCAATCCTATCTAATGTCACTCACTTACTTAATGCTTACACAACGCATACATGGAGTTGACATGGCAGCCCCAAAAAACCACAAAGGCATTGCGATCATGCTGTACATGTCTACGGAACTGAACGAAAAGCTCTCTGCTTCGGCCAAGAACTCCGGCCGCTCGAAAGTCACCGAGGCGCTTTTTCGTTTAGAAGACCACCTGAATTTATTTGAATCCATTGCCACACCAGGGCAACGTTTTGCAGCCGGAACCGGCAGCAAAGATTAAAGGATTACCTGAGCCGGTATAGTGATTACCGGCACTCTTTTTTGAAGAATTATGCGCTTTTGCGCAGGGCATCGTTTTGCCCGAAACCTGCCTCTGCTCTTTAACAATGTGCCCGAAACCCTGATCTCAAGGTCCTCTCTTGCCGGCATGCTCTAACGGTGCGCGGAAGACGTCCGGAGGCTATGTCATGGCCATAATCACATCAGGGGAACCCGCAATAATACGGGGCAGGTTATAAGCGACTGAGGCATCATCACAGGTCGATTATTTTACTGACGGGCACAACTCAAAGTCGGAATGTCGGGTAGTACGTTTATATCCCAACGGATCAGTTCGATACATCCTGTTCTGGCACCAGCGGGTTTCGCGGTGCCGGTTTCCGGGAATTCAGTTTCCGGAGTGTATTAGCGTTGCGCACGCGCGCAGCAGCAAACGGGTTGTCTGTCAGTCTCTTTTTTTTCTCCCTGCGAATCAGTTCGACGTAGCCACTACAGGCCCCGGGGCGATCCGTCGTGCCACCTGTAGCTGGTGATGATTAGCCCTTCAGCTAACTGAAGGCGCGAACGGGTTTCCCTGTCGTACTACGCCACATACGCAAAGATGACACAGAGCAGTCTGTGCGGGCCCACTCCCGGTGAGTGGGTCAGCCCGGCGCTGTTCATGCAGGACTGACAATACATGACAGGCATCTGAGAGATGCGGGACGAATTCAGAAGACAAGCAGGGGATCACATGAATCTTACAAAACGTAAACGGGAAGCGCTGCGCGAGCAGTTCAGGGGGCGCTGCGCCTTCTGCGGCAGTCAGCTGCCTTCAAGGGAATGGCACGCGGAATTTATTGGCGAGGACTTTGTTCAGGGCGGCATCGCGGCCGTGTGTACGGAGTGCCGCTGCGCAAAAGGTAATGCATCGCCGGAAGCCTTTCGCGCTCTGCTGGCCGAACAGGTGGAGCGCGCGCGACGCCACAGCGCTAACTTTCGCACCGCCGTGCGGTTCGGACTCTGTGATGTCAGAGCCGAGCCAGTCGTTTTCTGGTTTGAACGCTGCGAGTCATCTGCTGGCGTCACGCGTTCTCCGACTTTAACCCCATCTCACAACGCCGCTTCCGCCGCCTGACGGCAGGTTGTGTTGTTTTAATATCTCAGAAGGATACGGTTTATGAACCGTTCAGTTTTACGCAGCACCTCGCTTTGCCTTGCCCTTATGTCCTCGCTACCCGTTGTTTCCTGCTCTTCATCCGGCAGCAAGGCCTCTCATAATGCACCAGGCGCCGCCGCACAGGTATGCTCCTCCTGTGTCGACATCAGCGTTCACGTGTGGAAATTCACGCCTGATGCCGGGACAGACGTCACGAAATTGTCAGGAATAACGCAGGCATCAGCTGATGGAAAGGCTTCAGTCAATATGCAGGCGAATTCAAAAGAGGCCAGGCCGGCTGAAATACTGAAAAAACTTCAGCAGTCAGGCCACGCGGAGCTGGTACTTAATTTTGACTCAGTGACCACATCCGGCCAGTCTTTGCCGTTAAGTACAAGCGGCTCTGCAGGCGAATTCAGCGCGCTAATGACACCTGCGGCGCTGAAGGCCAACACGCCTTACCTCATCAACTACGAACTGCGTGCAGCAATGCCTCACGGAGGTCTGACAGGGGGCAGGGATGCCTACACTAAAGGTAATTTCCTGCTTAAGGACGGCGGTGCGTTGCTGAGCATGCAGAAGGTCGGCGAAAGTTATGCAGTCTGGCTTATTTCGACAAAGCATCCGGTTTAACTGACACGGCGGGAGGCCTCCCGCCCTGATGGTTTTTAATGTTATCCCTGCAACGCAAAGCGCACCTGCCCCGTCCCGGCCAGTGCGCTTTTCGTTGTGGCGAACCTGCGGCCAGCGCACGCGGTAAAGCTGACAATCATTAATCGTTCGTCGATTAAGTCTGGATCCGCGCCGGCCTTCGTCAGCTTGTCCGGCGCACCGGGAGGCACCCGGCGTCACAACACCCTTTCAGTTTCAGTGGAGACTATATCAATGAAGTAACCAGACGGACGGCTATGTCGTGGCGATGTTTGCCCGTGCAGCACTTCACGGTGCTGCCCCGAGTTCCCGTGAGGAAGCCAGACGCAGGTCCGAACTGCGACACACGCTGGTGAGGGTTAATAAAGAAGAAGGTGTGCCGGCAGAGCAGTGCGACGGCCAGTCGCATACCGGTTATCAGCGGCCACTGGCGACAGAGACTCAAGGGCATGAGCGCCGGCCACTGCGAAAGTGTGGCGTGCCAGCTTACCCCGGCGCCAGACTGAATATTTACCCCGAACTATCCCCTGCCTATTCAGGAGTTCTCTCTATGTCATTTACCGAACGGGCAGGGCTGATACCGTTCCTGCTGCTGACCGGCTGCGCGCAGCCTGTGGTCTACACCGACCCGCCTTCGGGCAGCCTGGTGGACAGCATGCTTTCGCGAAGCGCGGCAGACATCAGCGCCATGCAGTACCGTGTGCATCAGACAGGGCCGTCAGCGCAGCGCCCTGCCTCTCCGGCCGTTAAGCCCGTCAGGCCACTGATACCCGGCGCTGGCGCCGGCTCAGCCCTGACGGGTAAGCCTGCACCGGCAGTGCCGGCGTTATCATCCGGCGCGGGACCGGCCGACGGCTTTGTCCGGCAGGGCGGGGCGGCACCCACGCTGCGCGCGGCGCTGCTCAAAATCATCCCTCCCGGCCACACGGTGGTGTTCGGTAAAGCCGTTTACGCTGACACGCCGGAGCTCTGGCGCTGGACGGGCAACGATCGCTGGCGGTACGTCGCTGACCGGATGCTGGCGGCGCGCGGCCTGAAAATCACCGTCAATGAGAAGGCCCGCACGGTGACGGTGGAGCCCGCACAGCAGGCACAGAACGCCCGCGCTGATGCGTCAGCCGTTTCCCCTCCCGTGCCTGCAGCAGGGCCTGTGAAATCAACGCCAGGCGGCGCGGTGAAAGCCACACAGCCGCCCGCGGGTGGTCGCAATCCCTTCCGCGGAGACAGTAACACCCGCGTATCCTCACCTGCGACACAGGCAGTCATCCCCGTGCGGATGCCCCTGACACCCGCCGTGCCCGCCACGGCACCTGCAGTGAAACTTCGCCACTGGCGCATTGAAACGGGCAACACCGTCAAGGACTGGCTATACAGCCAGGCCGCGGCGGAAACCTGTACGGTACCGGGCATCAGGAGCTGGACCATTTCCTGGCTCACGCCGGCCAACTACCGCGTGGACGTGCCGCTGAACTTTGACGGCAGCTTCCGCGAGATGCTGGACAGTCTCTTTACCCTGTACGGCACCGCGAAGGTACCGCTTTACGCCGGCGTCCGCGCCGCGCAGTGCGTGGTCTCCGTGGACGATAAGGAGGTGCAGTGATGTTTATGTACCTGCTGCTCGCGCTGTTTGCAGGACTATTACTCTCCGGGCCTTCAGCGGAGCAGCGTGCCGTTCAGCAGGCCGGCCAGCTGCAGGACCAGACGCTGACCCTCCAGGCCACGCAGATGGTGCGCTACATGAACCGCATCAACGACTGGCGCTACGCCAATCCGGCTGCGGATAACGTCAGCGTCAGCGACGCCCAGCTCAACGGCTGGAAAAGCGTCTCCGGCCTGAACAACCTCATCTCAGGCGGCCGGACGTTTGTCTGGCGCGCCGGTCAGCCCGGTCTCGCGTCGGCGCTGCTCACACAGACGCGTCAGTCCGCGCTGGCCGGCCGGGTTACGTCCCGTCGCCTGCTCGACAGCGCCGGTGCTGACATGCAGATTTCCGTACCCGCCGCCATCCCAGACGGCAGCGTGGTGTGGGTTAACTGACTCACCCATTCACAGGAACTCACAATGAAAATACCTTCCCGGCTGACGGCGGCGGCCACGCTGTGCCTGCTGGTCAGCTCATGCAGCACGCTAGACCGCGTCGATGCCACAGAAAAGCGGGCAGACGCCACTGAGGCACAGGCTGCCATGCACAAACGCGCGCTCGACAGCGGGCAGGTCGTGCGCGACCTGACGTCGCAGTGGATTAACCCGGTCCCGATTAGCGGGTTCGCCGGGCAGCGCGCCGAACTGCCACCCTGTGCGGTGAAAATTAACCGTCCCGGCAGCGTATCGCTCGCCTACGTCAGCGCGTTTATCACCGACCAGTGCCGTATCCCGGTCGTGGTGACGCCGGACGCACAGGCCGCGATGGCCGGGGGCGGTGACGGCGGAAAAACAGAGAAGATGTCCGGTACGCTCCCCGCGCCGGATGCGAGCGGGATGGTGCCGCTGGCCTCAATGGGGCAGGCGGGCAGCCCGCCCGTGGCGGTATCGCAGGGTGACGGAGCGCTGCGGGGCGTCAGCTGGAACGGTTCGCTCAGCGGCCTGCTGGATAACGTGACCACGCGCCTCGGCCTGTCGTGGCGATATGAATATGGCCATGTCGCCATCTTCCGGCTCGATACCCGCAACTTCGCCATCAACTTTATGGACAGCGACGCGAGCTTCGTGTCGAAAACGGTGAGCGGGACCACAACGTCCACCGGGACCAGCGGCGGAGGCGGCGGCAATACCGGCGACAACAGCACCAGCCAGACCACCACGGCGACCATCAACTCCAACATCTTTAAGGACGTGGAAAACACGGTGAAGTCGATGCTGACGCCGGGGGGCGGCCGTCTGAATCTCTCAGCCGGGGTGCTCACCGTGACCGACACGCCGCGCGTGCTGGACGCTATCGGGCGCTACATTGATGACCGTAACCGCGAGCTTAACCGTCAGGTCATGATATCGGTGAAGGTGTTCAGCGTGGAGAACCGGCATCAGAACCAGCTCGGCATCGACTGGAATGCGGTGCTGAATACCGGCAGCGTCGGCATGTCGCTGGCCAGTCCGTTTACCGGCGCGGCTGCTGATGCGCTGAGCGGCGGCGTGGCCATCCTTGACGGCAAGGGGCAGGGCACAAGGGCGTTTCTGAGGGCGCTGGACGAGCAGGCGAAGCTCAGCGTCGTCACCTCGGCCTCGGCGCTGACCACCAACCTCTCCGCCGTGCCCGTCCAGAACGCCATTCAGCAGGACTATGTGCCCAACGTCAGCACCAGCCAGACGGCGAACGTCGGGACCAGCACCTCCATTACCACGGCGACCATCACGACCGGCTTTAACATGACGGCCCTGCCTCTGCTGTTTCCGGACTCGCCGAGAATGCAGCTGGAGTTTTCCATCAGCATGTCCGACGACCCGACGTTCACGACGTTTACTTCCGGCGGGCAGAACGCCCAGCTGGCTAAGACGACCCCGAAAACCATCGTACAGCGCGTCATCATGCAGTCCGGCCAGACGCTGGTGCTGAGCGGCTACGAGCAGCTGAGCGACGCGGCAAACCGTCAGGGTACCGGCAGCTACAGCTTCTTTGGTCTCGGCGGCGGCGCGCGCGGTGACGACAGTCGCCGCATGTTTATCATTCTGGTGACGCCCGTGGTGCTGGGATAGGAGGCCTTATGACGTCTGAAATGACGCCCGCGCCTGCAACGGGCATCGTGATCGCGGGCAAAGTGGCGCTGGTCGCCGGCATGCACTGGCAGTGGGTGTCCGCCCGCGGGCGCCGGCGCATGCGCATTGAGGCGCGCGACCAGCTGGCCAGCCACTGGCTGGCCCTTCCGGCGGGCACCGCGGATGAGCCGGCGACCTGGCTGGGCTGCCTGGCTGATGAAGCAACCGTACTGCCAAAGGGCAGGCGTCCCGCCTCGCTGGCCGCGGCGATACTCGGGAACGTTCCCGCTGACAGCTGGGGCATCTTTCTTCTGCCCGGCGGCAGCTACTGGTTTATGGCGGTAACCGGCGGCCATCCGTCACCCTACGGTGACGTTGTCGGTGATGCCGCGACCGCGGTGCGCGCCGCCGGACTGTTTCGCGACGCGGCGCCGGCACCCGCTGCGGGCTGGAGCGTGTTCGATCCGGAAGGACTGCTTGAGCTGCCGGACGCCCGCCGGGAGCGGCTTGACTCGCTGCTTCCGGCGGGCTTGCCGTCCCGGGTGCTGCTGCACAAAACTGACAGCCGTACCGCCTCCCGCCTGCTGCTGACGGGCCTGGCCTGCGCGGCAGCTGCCTGGTACGGCAGCCACTGGCTCGATGCCAGAAAGAAAGCCGAACACGAGGCCTGGATGCAGGCCCAGCTTGTCCTCGCGCGCGAGGCGGCGGCGGCCAGACCCGCGAGCCTGAGCAGGCCGTGGGGCGGTCAGCCCGACTTCTCGGGCATGCTCAGCGCGTGCGTGAGGCAGTGGCGGCAGGCGCCGCTGTCGATTGCCGGCTGGGTGTTCAGCCAGGCCGCGTGTGAGGCTGGCGGGCAGCTTACGCTGCACTACGCGCTGCCGGACGGCGGTACGGTCGGCGACTTTGCCGCCCGGCTGCCCCAGCTTTACGGCCCCGGAGTCCCGGTGGTGTTCAATATGCCCGGCCCCTCCGATGACGCGTCCTTTAAGGAGCAGGTGCACTTTGAATCCGCGCCTCCCGAGGCGCTGCTGCCCGGCGACGAGCAGCTGCAGCGCATGACCAGCTATGCGCAGCGCCTCAGGGCTAACCTCCGCTTTACCGAACCCGTCGTGCTCAGCCAGACCGTCGGGCAGGAGCAGGTTCCGCTGCCGTGGAAGCGCTACAGCTTCACCTTTATTACCGACATCCCACCCGACCGGCTGTTTGACGCTTCGCGTTTCCCGGGTAACGGGCTGCGGCTGAGTTCCGTTAAGGCTGAGCTGCACAGCAGCCGGCTGACCTACACCCTGGAAGGAATGCTCTATGCAGAGAAGTAAGTGGCGTTACCTGCTGCTGTCCGCACTGGTCAGCAGCCAGCTGGTCGCCGCCAGCCCCACAGAACCCGGGAGGCCGGGCGTGCAGGATGCGGATCAGGCAGAAAATACCCTGCCCGTTACCCCGGCCGCTGAGTCGCCTGCCGGCGCGCTGAGGACGTCAGATCCTGTCGCGGCGGATAACAGTTTCGGACGGCTTGAGGATATCCAGACCAAGACCGTGCTCTACGAGTTCCAGCTGGCACAGGCAAAGGCGCTCAACGAGCTGCAGAAAAACGGCTATGACGCAGTAATGGGCGCGCCTTTTAACCCGCAGCCCGCCGCGCAGATGAAGGACAGCAGTACCGCGAAACCGGCGCAGGAGGCCGGCAAGCTGCCGCTGGTTGTGGAGATATCGGGCGGGCAGCAGCTCCTGGCAACGCTTCAGCTCGACGGTGGCAATCAGGTGCGGGTGCAGGCGGGCAGCCGCATTCCGGGCACCGCCTGGACCGTCTCTAAAATCACGTTCAGCGAGGTTACCGTCAGCAGCCCTGACAAGGGCCTCGTCTCACTGGCCTTTGCGGGGTAAGCGTATGGAATTCGGCGAACAGACCCGGAACTGGCTTCATCTGGACGACAGCCGCCCGGAAGAGGTACGGCTGTACGTGTCCACCGAACATCGCGCGGATCCGGCCGTTCAGTCCGACATCGCGCGCGCGCGGCGCAGCCTCACGGGGCTGGACGTTCGTGCGGTGCATCTGAGCGAGCTGCGGCGGCTGCAGACCGGGCGCAGCGGCATCAGCGCCGCGAGCGGGTGGTCGCCAGAGCAGAAAAAGGTGGTGGACTTTATGCGCCGCGCCGGCGAGGCACACGCCTCGGATATTCACATCCTCATTGGTGCGGACAACATCACGGCGGTGGTGTTCCGCATCCATGGCGATCTTGAGCTTCAGGCTGAACTCGACGTGGAGGAGGGGATGAACCTCGCCTCGACCATCGTGATGTCCATGTGCGACGTGGCGCCGCAGCAGTTCAGCGAGACGGACGAGCAGGACGGGCGCCTGCGCAACGAGTTCGTGAAGGCGCTCGGCCTGTACGCCGCGCGCTATTCGGCCGTGCCCACCGAGTCCGGCCTTTACGTGGTGCTGCGCGTCATCCTTGATGAAAGTGATGATATCCCCACGCTGGACGTGCTGGGCTACCTGCCCGAACAGCAGAAGCTGATACGCCGCATGCTGCAGCGTCCGGAGGGCATCATCATCACCGCAGGCCCTACCGGCTCGGGGAAGAGTAAAACGATGCGGACCTTCTGCCATATGTACGTGGAGCTGACCCGGGGTAAGCGCCGCCTCGTCACGGTGGAAGATCCGGTGGAGGGTAAGGTTAAAGGGGCAGTACAGACCACCATTCTGGCGGACCGCAACGACCCGGACTCCGTGACGCGCGCCTGGCAGCGTCGCCTGTCGGCGTTCAAGCGTCTCGATCCCGACGCCGAGGTGGTGGGTGAAATCCGCGACGGCTGGTCAGCGCGGGCCTGCGTCAGCGAGGGCAAAAGCGGCAGCCTGGTGATGTCGACGCTTCACGCCAACGACGCGCCGGGCATTATCGACCGTCTGACCGACACGCTGGACATCCCGCCCGGCATGGTGATGGATCCGCAGGTGGTGATCGGACTGATTGCCCAGCGCCTGGTGCAGACGCTGTGCCCGGCCTGCAAAAAGGGCTGGGCTGACGTCAGGGACACGCTGACGGATGACGAGCGCGAGCTGGTCGGGACGCACTGTGACACCGCCACGGTTGCGTTTCGCAATCACGCGGGCTGCACGGCGCACGGCTGCTGGCACGGCATCACGGGACGCAGGGTTATCGCGGAGGTCATTCGTCCTGACGCCCGCTTTATGCAGCTGTACCGTGAGCAGGGCAAGCTCGCCGCCCGCAGCTACTGGGTACACCACATGGGGGGCATTACCCGCGGCGCGCACCTGATGCGCTACATCAACGCCGGCGAGGCTGACCCCATCGATGCGGACAAGCTCAGCCCGCTGGATGAGGACACCCTGAACCTGCTGCCGCCGGAGGCGCTGGTGCTGCACGGCAGCGGAGGTGGCCATGAGTGACCTGCTTAACCGGCTGCGGCACCGGCTGAAAGCCTCCTTTGCCACGGGCAGCACCCGCTCTGAGGGGCTGGGGCGCTGGATAGGGCAAAAGACCTTCAGCACCACGGACCGCATGACGCTGTATGAGGATCTGGCGTTCCTGCTGGAGAACAATCAGAAAACGGAGGACGCCATCGCCGGCCTGCAGCGCTCGCGCCGACGAAAAAACGACCCGGTGCTGCTGTGCCTGAACGACGTTCGTCACGCGCTCGCCCGCGGGCGCGGGCTTGACGTGGGGCTTGCCGGCTGGGTGCCGTCGCAGGAGGCCACCATCCTGCGCGCGGGAAGGCTGGCGAAGGATCTGCGCGGGGCGCTGCTCAGGGCCATCGAGGTGGTAAAAGGCGTGGGCGAGATGAAAACGACCGCGCTGGTGAACCTCACCTATCCGCTGATGCTGCTGGCGGGCACCTTTTACATGATGCAGATGGTGAGCGAGCACTTTCTGCCCCGGCTGGAGCAGCTGAGCCCGTCTGAAAGCTGGACCGGCTGGATGTGGTGGCTCGGCGCCATCACTCATTTCTTCGTGGATAACCGCTATTACTTCGGGGCGGGGCTCGCCGCCTTCACCGTCTGGGTTATCTGGTCGCTGCCGCGCCTCACCGGCACGGTCCGCCGCCGGGTGCTGGACCACCTTTTCCCCTGGAGTCTTTACCGCGAGGTGCAGGGCGTGGCGTTTCTGCTGAACCTCAGCGCGCTGCTGCGCGCCCAGCTGCGCACCGATGAAGCGCTGGATATGCTGAGCCGTCACGCCACGCCCTGGATGTACGAACGCCTGACGGCGACCCGCCGCCAGGTGGCACGCGGTAAGCACCTCGGGCAGGCGCTGGCGGACAGCGGCTTCGCGTTTCCCTCACGTGAGGCCATCGATCGCCTGATACTCCTGACCGCGGGGCCTGGCGGCGAGGACAACATCGAAAACTTTGCGCGCATGTGGCTCAGAAAGGCCATCGGCCGCATCAAACGTGTCTGCCAGGCGTTTCAGCTGGCCGGCATGCTGGCCACCGCCGGCTATCTCCTGCTCACGTTCCTGGCGACTCAGGACCTGAGCTCAATTATTGGCAACCGCTGATTTCATAACCAAGAGGCCTTACCCATGTCACAGCTATCAAGACGTTCTGCCGTCCACCGCGGCGCCCTGACCCTGCCTGAAGCCATTATCGTGAGCGCCGTGGCGATGATTATCATCGTCGCCGTTTACGCTTCGGGCGGGGGGCTTTTCCGAAACGCGGACTACTCGGAAGAGATGTCCAACTCGAGCGAAATCATGACCAACACCCGCAGCATGCTGAAAACCGGCGGCACCTATCAGTTCAGCTCGGCCGCGACCATGACCGGCGCGCTCGTTCAGTTTGGCGGTATCCCGGGCAGCATGGCGATCATCGGCACCAAGGGTTCGGGCAGCGCGTCTGTCAATAACCGCTGGGGCGGCAGCGTGACGGTGCAGCCGGTCAGCACCGCCGGGGGGCAGAAAACGGCGTTTTCCCTGACCTACACGCAGGTGCCGCAGGAGGCGTGCGCGCAGATGGCGCAGAAGCTTTCGGGGGCAAACAACGTGGCCTCAACCGCCATTAACGGCAGTACGACCAGCGGCGCGGTCAGCAGCTCGGTGGCGGGCTCGCAGTGCACCGCCGACAGCGGTTCAACCGGTACCAACACGCTGGTCTTTACCAGCAACACCTGAGGGAAGGGCCGGGGGCAACCCCGGCCGGTAGCTTCCTTCTGTGTCAGATTTTTTTCACGGTATCCCTCATGAAGAAACTTTTTCCCCTGCTGCTGGCAGCCGGGCTGATGCTGTGCGCTTCCCGCTCCGCCATGGCATTCTGCTACAACGAGGCGGGGGCGCGTTACCACGTCGACCCGCAGCTGCTGCGCTCCATCAGCAAGGTGGAAAGTGGCTTTAACCCCGGCGCGATTGGGTATAACCGCAACAAAAAAGGGCGGGTGACCAGCCGCGATTTTGGGCTGATGCAGATTAACTCCACGCACGTGCCGCAGCTGCGCAGCATGGGCGTGCTGCAGAACGAGCAGGAGCTGCTGACCCGGCCCTGCCTGAACGTGATGGTCGGAGCCTGGATACTGGCGCGGCACCTGCAGGTCTGCGGGGTGACGTGGGAGTGCCTGGGCAGCTACAACGCCGGCTTTGCCGATGACAACACGGCCCGCCGCATGCTCTATGCGCGCAAGGTCTACGCCGACTATATGGCCCGCCGCTGAACACCCGTCAGGAAAACACATGAACGCATTCACCCACGGCCCGGCGGCCGTTGCCTGGATTGCCTGCTGCGCGGGACTGTTCGCGCTTCAGGCTCACCGGGCCGGCCGCTTTCTGCGCGCCAACCACGGGCCGCCGCTGACCTGGCCCATCGTGCTGACAACGGTCCTGCTTTACCTGCTGACCGCCGCCTGGCTGCCTGCGCTGGCGCTTCCGGACTCCGCCGTTCTGCGGGCGACCGCGCTTCTGGTTCTGGCCGTCCCCCTGACGCTGACCGACCTGCGCTGCCAGTGGCTGCCGATGCGCTACACGGTGGCGTTCTGGCTGGGTGGTCTGCTCTCTTCGGTTCTGCCGGGGGCCGTTGCGCCCTGGACGGCGGCGCTGGCGGCCAGCGTGACGGCCTTTGTGCTGTCCGGTGCCGCACGCTGGCTGGCCAACTTTCGTCAGCCTGAGGAGCGCGTGGGGCTTGGCGATGTTTACCTGATGGCCGGCCTGTGCGCCTGGCTGCCCTGGCGCAGCGCCTGCTACGCCGCCGCCGGCGGCCTGCTGCTTTGTTGTTTCTGCGCGGCAGTGACGCGACAGCCGTCAAAACCCTTTGCACCCGGCCTGTTTGGTTACCTGTGTGGCGTGTGCCTTCTCTTTCCCCAACAACTGGCGGGAGTGCTCTGATGACATTACTGAAACGTAAACCGCGTGCGGTGCACCGCGGTAACATGCTGCTGCAGGCGGGCATTGCGCTGGCCGTGGTGCTGATCCTCACGCCCGGCGCCATAGACCGCTATGCCGGCATGCAGCAGGAGAAGGTCTGGACAAATACCGCCTCGCACCTGAGCTTTGTGGCGCAGGCCGGCAAGCGTTACGTTCGGGACAACCGCGACACGCTGCTGACTAAGGTCGCCAGTGCGCCGGTCGTGGTGACCGGAGCCACGCTTCGCACGCAGGGCTACCTGCCTGCGGGATTTTCACTGACTAACGACAGCGGGCAGACCTATCAGCTGGCGGTGGCGAAAGACCCGGGACAGTCCGGTCAGCTCGTCGCGTTCGTGCTGACAACCGGCGGTAGCGAAATTCCCTACAAGGGGCTGCGTCAGATAGCGGGCGATGCCGACGGCATGGGCGGTTACGTCTGGCCTGCCAACACGGCGGTGGGGGCGGACGGCGGCTGGCAGGCTAAGCTCAGCGACTACGGGCTGAGCGGTCAGCAGGGGAGGCTGGCCGCGTTTCTTTCCGCCGACGCGCTGGGCACCGATGCGGAGGAGAGCGACAGGCTGTATCGCTATCAGGTTACGGGTCGGCCTGACCTGAACCGCATGCACACGGCCATCGACATGAACGGTAACAACATCAACAGCGGTGGCACGGTGAACGCGGCAACCGGTGCTTTCACCGGTCAGGTCACCGCCGGCGGCAACGTGGCGGCAGTCGGGAACGTGACGGCCGGCAACGGCATGACTGCAAACAATGACATTCGCAGCAATAACGGCTGGGTCATCACGCGCGGGAGCAAAGGCTGGATGAATGAAACCCACGGCGGCGGCTTTTATATGTCGGACGATCAGTGGGTACGCTCGGTCAATAACAAAAACATTTATACAGGTGGGCAGGTGCGTGGCGGAAGCGTCAGGTCGGATGGACGCCTTTCTACCGGTGACGTTCTGCAGCTTGATGCCGTTAACACGGCTGGCGCAAGTTGCGCGACAAACGGGCTTGTAAGCCGCGATGCGGCAGGCGCCATACTTTCTTGCCAATCCGGTGTGTGGTCCGGAAACGAATCAAATGGTAGTTACACGGGTATTGGTTCGTTTGTAGGTCAATACAACGGCACTAATACAAGCCCTCACACAATTACAGTTTATGTCTCCGGTGGTGCATCGACTGTCAACAGAGGCATCGACGATGGTTCATGCTTAAACACGTGGGCGCTCAAAGCATCTGTGGGTGGTAGAGAAATTATTGATACGTTTGACTGGAACACCGGGTGGAGTAAGAGGGGGTTTCTCTCTCTGCAGGTTCCCGCCAAAACAAGCTACAGAATTGTATCAGACCCACTCCCATCAGAAGGATGCGGGCCTGGCTATTTTTCTGTCTCGGAATACCGATAGGGCATGCTTTTACAGGAGGCGTCCCAGGCCTCCTCTTCCTGATTTTCATTTTTTAAAGCAGACTGCAAACACCGTCGTGGTTGTCCCCGGGCAGGCACCGTACCAGCCATTGTCGCTGGTTGGAGAGTTTAATTTCACCCGAAGGTCTGAACTGGGATTACAACTCGTTGCCCCTCCAGTCAGCACCTCATCATCTGCGCAATAAACAGTTGCAGTGTTGCGACTTGAGGACTGTCTGATGACACTATCACTCATCCCGGACGTTTTTTTCCACGCACCGGATTGGCAAAGGGGTAAACGGCACTAATAAACTAATAGCCGACCGCGAACCATGATGTACCACTCGCGCCTGGCTCACTGGTAAACGAGAAGCATGAGTTATTAACCGAGCCGATGTAATCATGTCCATTATCACCGTGGATCTGACGTCCCATGCTGGTCACGCTGACATTCAGGACAGCCGTTTTGAACGGGGTGGTAAAGCATGCGGAAGAGTTATCACCATGTGTTGAAGTGAACCCCCACTGCATCATCAATCCGGTCTCTGTATCCAGCACCTTATAGCCATTCTGCCCAAGATTATAGGCGCCGCTGTTAGCGCCTTTCCACGCACCGGATTGGCAATGATGTCAGGTAACTGTGATATCTTCCCCGCCTTTTGGGGGAGTATGGCAGTCAGACAACGTATCAGGAAAATGGCTTTATCAACGGCACTGGATAAATACTGCCGGACCGTATCTGTTAACAAGCGCGGCCACCTGCAGGAGTTTTACCGTATCAACGTGCTGAAGCGATCGCCGCTTGCCGAAAAGAACATGGACGAAATCACCTCGGTGGATATTGCCTGTTACCGGGATGCGCGCCTGGGCACGGTCAGCAGCCGCACCGGGCGTACCGTGAGCGCAAACACGGTACGACTGGAGATGGCGCTGCTTTCGGCGCTTTATAACCTCGCCCGTATTGAATGGGGAACCTGTGCTCATAACCCGGTCGAGCACGTCCGTAAACCTCAGCCTGCCTCCGGCCGGACCCGCCGCCTGACCTCCCTGGAGGAGCGCCGGATTCGACGTGCCCTGCGATCACGTAATCCGGAGCTGGAGGTGATTTTTACGCTTGCGCTTGAAACGGCCATGCGTCAGGGCGAGATACTCTCGCTGCGCTGGGAGCATGTGGACATTCATCTCGGTATCGCTCACCTGCCGGTGACCAAAAACGGGACTGCCCGGGACGTGCCGCTTTCATTCAGGGCCCGACAGGCGCTGAAGGCGTTTTCTGGTCCGCTCCGTGGCCCGGTATTCGGCTACACCTCTAACGGTTTTAAAAGCGCGTGGCGCGTGACGCTCGCCGCGCTCGCTATTGAAGACCTGCACTTTCACGACCTGCGTCATGAGGCGGTCAGCCGGCTGTTTGAACTGGGTACGCTGAACGTAATGGAGGTGGCGGCGATTTCAGGTCACAAGAGCCTGAACATGCTGAAGCGCTACACACATCTGCGCGCCACGCAGCTGGTCAGCAAGCTTGATGTCCGGCGGCGGCAGGCGCAGAAATTTGCTGCCCTGTTCATCCCTTATCCTGCGGAGTTCTGCGAAACGCAGGAGGGCGTTACGGTGCGCTTTGCCGACCTGGAGCACCTGACCGTGGCTGCCACCTCGCGGGAGGAAGCGCTCAGGGTCGCCGCCGCTGACCTGCTGCGCATCCAGGCGCGGGCGGTCTGCGCGGGTAAACGCCTGCCCCCACCCGGAGCGGTGCAGGCTAACGACGCACGGTGGGTTTTAATCCGGCCGCTCTGACCAACTGAAATTTCGGGCTTTTCATCATGCGGGAACGTCTGCTCCTGCAGGATCCCTCCTGTCCGTTACCCGGACAGGCTGACTGCATTTTTCCCTGCTGGCCGCTGAACGGCGCCGCCTGCTTACCCTTCTGACGACCGGCAATCCCCGGAGAGACTATGAAAAAACGCATTATTACCGCGCTGCCGGCGCTGCTGCTGTGCGGCTGCCAGCTGCATCCTCAACCTCAGACCGCGGGCGCACCGGCACACCCCGTCACCCCACCGCCAAAGGCGGCGCTGCAGCTGACGCAGCTGTGGACGGAGGGCGACCTTCGTGACGGCACGCCGCTTCCCGTGACGGTCATCCGCGCGGACAGCGATCGCGTGACGCTCAGCTGGAACGGCGATGCGGTTGAGCTCCTGAGCGCGCTGGCCCGCGCCCGCGGCCTGGCCTTCAGCTACGCCGGGATACGCCTGCCGCTGCCGGTGGATATTGAGGTGCAGGACATGACGTACGCAAACCTGCTGCGCCTCATTGAAATGCAGACCGCCTGGCGCGCCACGCTTATGAACTGGCCCGGTCAGATGGTGCTGCAGTTCATGCCCTCCCTGCCGGCCGAACCGGGCCGTCACCCGAAGGGAGGCCGCCGATGAAAGCCAGACTCTGCGTCCTGCTGTTGCCCGCGCTGCTGGCGGGGTGCGCGGGATTTCACCTGACCCGGGCGGCCCCCGCGCCCGGTCCCGACGGCACGCCGCCGCCGGGGCCGGAAGCCTACCTGTCGCCGCACAAGCGTGATACGTCCGACGTGTCCGACAACCGCCGCCAGATGCTGACCGAGGGCGGGCGCACGACCGGCTTTCGCGGCGGCAAGGCGCAGCGCGCGTGGGAGTTGCGACGTGACCTTGAGGCGCGCGCGAAGCAGCTGGACGCCACCTATGACTTCCGGCCGCTCATCAGCAGCCGGGGCTGGCTCCCGCCGGTTATCACCGGGGCAGTGGACGTGGCCCACGTCACGCCAGACCAGATACGCACCGCGAGCCACGTGTACGAAATCATCCAGCCCGAGCGCTTCGTCAGCAACCCGCCGACCTGGCGGGGCTGGCTGATGGCCGGGCTCAGCACCGTGCCGCCGGACGAGCCGGAGGGCGGGCTGGTTCCGGAAAACGGCGTGCAGCGCGACATCTGGCAGGCGGCGGTGAACGAGGGCTGGGCGGAAGGACGCCAGAGCGCCGACGAGACGCTGGAAGCCAACGTCAACCGCCTGACGCGCGACTATAACGGCATGCTCACGTACGTGCTGCTGCGCCGCCAGAACCTCATCACCGCCCCGGTGGTGACCGAGCGCCAGCAGACGGTCTCCGGCGACAGCAACAAGCTCACCACCGGCGACCGCGAGCGCCGCCTTGAAACCCGCGCCGGCTTCGTCACCGATAAGGCGAAGTGGAAACCGGTCATGAATACGGAGAAGCGCTGATGTCAGCCTCAGACCTGGAATTTTTCGACTTTAGTGGCGGTCTTAATGCCGACGCGCTGCGCGGCTTTATGGTGTGGTGCGCGCACAATAACGTGAGCGACATTCACCTGCAGGGTGACAACCACTTTGTGGTGGGCCGCTACGGCCGCCTGCTCAGGGCGAGCCCCTTCGTGGTGGCCGACGACACGCTGGGCAGGCTGATGGACGAGGTGTTTTCACCGGAGCTTCGCCCGCTGGTGCGCGGCGGAGCTCCGGTTGACCGCGCCATCCAGCTCGACGGCGACATGTCCGGCCGCTGGGGGCTGAACCGCGGCGAGCGCATCCGCTTTCGCGTGAACCTGCTGCAGGGCACGGCGGGGCGCCAGGACAGCACCGTTGCCTGGACGATGCGGGTTATCCCCTCCGATATTCCCCCGCTGGAGAGCCTGGGGCTGGAGCCTGAGCTGATGGCCACCATCCTGCCAGAGGAGGGAATGGGGCTGTGGGGCGGCATCACCGGCTCGGGTAAGAGCACGTCGCTGGCATCCAGCTACCGACACGCTCTGGACACCGACCCTGACCGCAAGGTCACCACTAAAGAAGATCCGATTGAGTTCATCCTGGGGCGGCCGGGGGACGTGCTGCCGCCGCTGCAGTCTCAGATAGGGAAAGACATTCCGGACTTTGCCACCGGCATCCGCGCGGACCTGCGCCGTGCGCCGTCGGTCATGGGCGTGGGGGAGATGCGCGACCTCGAAACCATCAGCGCGGGCATTCGCGCCGCCCAGCTTGGCCATCTGCTGCTCTCCACCACGCATATCAACTCCCCGGGAGAAGTGTTTCCCCGCCTCATTAACGAGTTTCCGCATGAAAGCCGCGACGCCATGGCGTGGTCGCTGCTCGGCGTGCTGCAGTATGTGGTGGTGCAGAAGCTATTGCGCACCACCGACGGTAAGCGCATTGCAGTGCGTGAATTTATCATTTTCGACTACTACCTGCGCGAGAAGCTCGGGGGCATGCCGTGGTCGCAGTGGGGCCGGCACATTAACAGCATCATCCGGCATGAGAAGCGCCGCATCGCCGACCAGGCCTGGCAGCTATATCAGGCGCACCGCATCGCAGAGTCCGAGCTGGCCGTGGTTATGTCCCCGCGCCAGCGCAGCGAGTTTGAGGAGGGTGGCGCATGAGCGCGTTCAGAAAAGAGGACTATCCGCCGGGCTTCTGGCGGCGCGCCGGCAGTCCCCTCGATTTCATCGGCATCCCCGCCTGGCTGTTTCTGCTTTATCTCTTCTGGTTCCGCTTTCCCAGCATGAACACGCTTTACATCGTCTCCGGCATCATTGTTGCGTTGCGCGTGCTGAAGATGTTCGGCTGGGGCGTGACCGAACTGCTGACGCGCCTGGCACGCCTTGCGCGCGGCAAAAGCCTGAGCGGCCGCCCGTGGTGGTACCGCCGGTTCAACGACGGTGAATAGCCGTGCTGACACAGCGTCACAGGAGGAACTATGAAGACCGCAGACTACCCGGTGTGGCTGGCCGTATTACCGGACCAGCGAGACGCCGCGCGCGCCGACGCCGGAACGCACCCGGACGGGGGCAACGGCATCACGTGGGATAAGGAGGCGCAGCTCTGGTACGCCCGGCCGGGCGCAGACCTGAGCAGGCTGCAGAAATGGCTGCCGGACCCGTACAGGCGCAGCGGCGGCGGAGACCCGCAGGAAGAGTTCCTGGACGCGCTGACCGACGCCGGGCTGATTATTGACGGTCTGCCGGTGATGGACGGTGAAATTCACCGCGTGTCGGTGACCGACGGCCCGAAGGGGAACGGTGACGGCGTCTACCGCGGGTATCTCACCGGCAGCAAGCCCGGGGGCTGGTTCATCAACTACTGGACCGCTAAAACGCACAGGGATATCACGAAGTGGAAGGGCACGGGCGGCGAGTCCGATCCGGTTGCCCGCCTGCACATGAAGGCGGTTGCCCGCCAGTCCCGCGATGACTCCGCGCGCCGGCTGGCCGACACGCACGCCCGGCAGACGGCCAGAGCGAAGGCGCTTTATGAGCGCCTGCCGCCCGCCGACCCGGACCACGCTTATCTTCAGCGCAAGGGCGTGACGGCGGATGAGGGTATTCGTCAGACGCGTAACGGTGCGCTGGCTATCCCGTTTCAGGACGTCGACGGTGCGTTCCGCACGCTGCAGTACATCCCGCCCGATGGCGAAAAGTTTCTGTATAAGGACGCGCCAAAGGCCGGTCACTTCAGGGTGGTGGGCGGTACGCTCAGGGACGGTGACCCCATTCTGTACGCCGAAGGCTACGCCACGGCGCGCAGCCTGAATGAGGTGACCGGCCGCCCGGTCGTGATGACCATAGACGCCGGTAACATGCTGAACGTGGCGAACGTGCTCAGCGTCCGCTATCCGGCAAGCCCGAACCTGTTCATGGTCGACTTCGACCACAGCAAGCCGGTTAACACCGGGCTCGTAATGGGGGAGCAGGCCGCGCAGAACACGGGCGGTAAGGTGATCCTACCCGGTTTCACTTCCGCAGAGCGTGCTGCGGGCCTGACCGACTTTAACGACCTGCACCAGTCACGCGGCACGGAGGCCCTCCGGGCTGACCTTCTTCCGCAAATCAATCAGGCCCTTGCCGGGCTTAACTACAAGGAAAACGTCATGGCCATACCCGACGACGCACCGACCGCGCCGGACAGTCCTGCCGTCGCGTCCCCGGACGCCACCGCAGAAACTGCTGCTGCCCGCCGCCCCGGCGCGGCAAAAGAGAAAACGGATGACATCCTGAGGCTTCGCGATGCGGGGCTGAAGGGGACTGAAATTGCGGAGCAGCTCGGACTCAGCCAGACCAGCGTTTACCGCATTCTGAGGGCGCAGCAGTCTGAAGCTGGCGCAGAGGCCACGCCGCAGGTGCCAGCAGCAGTGCCGGAGAGTGTCGCGGTGCCGGCGGCTGAGGCAGCGACCGGCACGACCGGTGAGGCGTTGCGCGAGGGGGGTGTCAGTGAGAAGCCCTCTGACGCTGCTCTCCCTGAACCGGTTCCGGCAGGGGACGTGCAGCCCGCGCCGGGAAGTGCGGACAACATTGCCCGGGCAGCGGCGCTTTCAGCCTCGGGGCTGAGCCTTGCGCGGGTGGCCGCCGAGTTGAACCTCGGCATGAGTGAAACGCAGCGTCTTCTTGTGGCCGGAAAATCGCCGGGCTCTGCGGCGGCTGAGCCGGTGAAAGGCGTCGCGGCGCCGGACGCCAGTTCAGGAACCGGCGACATCAGCGGGAGCCTCCACGAGCTGAAAAGCGGGGCGGGCGCCGGGCCGGTGGTGAGCCCCCCGCAGGAAAGTGAGGAGCCGCAGGCTGAGTATCATGCTGAGCCCGGGCAGCACTTTGAGCCTGCCGCTTCACCGCTGGCGGCAGCCTTCGGTGAGGAGAACGCCATTCTGGTCGAAGCGCCGCGCGTGGCGCCGCAGGATGAAGACGTGCCGGCCACCTCCGGGCCCGCAGTGTCACGCATCGATGCCGATAAGCTGCTGAGCCGCGTCACGCATGAGAAGCAGCCGGACGGCCAGAGCGTGCTGTACCGTCTGGACGGCGACCCCGCCTTTACCGACCGGGGCAACCGCCTGGTGATGGCGGAGGGGGCCAGCGGCCAAGAGGAGAAGGTGCTCGCCGCGCTGCTGACCGCCGCCAACCATTATCGCGGGCGCATTGAGCTCACGGGCAGCGACGCGTTTAAGGCGTTTGCCATCAGCGTCATCGTGACTAATAAGCTCGACGTGAGCATGAAAAACGCCAGCCAGCAGGCGGACCTGGACGCGGCACGACGCGCAGCTGGTCAACCGGTCAGTCCGGCCGCGCCGGCCGATACCGTGCGTGGGGATCCGGATGCGCCGCGTACATACGAGGCTCCCCCCGTCGTACCGCAGGCGACTATGACACCGAACACCGCTCCCGTGACACCGTCACCGCAGCAGGGCGCTGCACCGGCGCCCGTGACTGCAGCGCCTAAGATCCCGGCAGCGGTTCATACCCCGGCGGAGAAAGCCCGCGAGCCGGTCACCGGCAAGGTCACTGCATGCGGACAGGCCCCGTTCCGGTTTGAGGCGGGCCAGAGTGAAAGCACCTATATCACTCTGCGCACAAAAGAGGGCCCGCAGACGTTCTGGGGCAAGGAGCTGGCCGGATTGCTGCGCGAGACCAACCTGCAGCCCGGCCGCATGGTGACGCTGCAGTGGCAGGGTGAGCAGCCGGTTACCGTCAAGGCACCGAAGAAAAACAGCGAGGGCGTGATCACGCACTATGAGGACGTGAATACCCGCCGTAATCAGTGGTCGCTGGCTCTCGCCGGCGGAACCCGGGTGCAGACGGGCAGCGCCGATATGGAGCCGCTCGCGGCCGTGGACGTGAACCGCTACACGCAGATACAGCACGTGCTGGCGGGCGCTACACCTGGGAGTTTCAGTACCCCGTGACCATCAGGCTGCAGGGGCAGAACAGCAGCACGCCGCCGCTGCGCTACATCTTCACGCTGCGCATCCAGCAGGCGGACCCGCGCCTCAAGCCGCGCGGCCTTGAGGTCACGCAGACCATCACCAACAACGCAGGATAAGGAATGGCTATGAGCAACTTTCGCACGCTGGCCCTGTGGCTGGCGCTGTGCGGCAGCGCGGGCGCCGCCACCTCAGCCGGGACCGCCCCGGCAACGGGCAGCGACGGCGGGTGGCGCACCACCGCCCCGGCCGGAGGCACGGCAGGAGACGGTCAGGCCCCGCCGGGCGGTACGGCAACCGCCGCGGGCCCGCTGCCCGGGCAGGCGCTGCCGCCGCCCGTGTCGGTGTCGTACGACCAGGCGCAGGCAACGCTCGCCCCGCTGACGCCGGATGAAATCCGCCAGCTGCGCGCGCAGCAGACCGAGCAGAGCCGGGCGCTGGCCACCCCGGGCATCACGGCGGTGCCGCGCATCAGCGCGCAGACCGTGAGCCTGCAGCCGGGCGCCAGCCTGCCGCTGGTGCGCACCGCGGTGAACTGGCCCGCCACGGTGAGCTTTATCGACAGCACCGGCGCTCCCTGGAAAATCCTCGGCGATCCGGTCAGCGGCTCCCCGGATATCGACGTGAAGTGGATCCCCGGGATGTCCTTTATGGTCATCACCGCCCGGCGCGACTTCGTGAACACGCTGGTGACCGTGGGGCTTGAGGGGCTGCCCGTGCCGCTGCAGATAAGCGTGATGAGCGGCGAGGCCGACACCGCGAAGAAGACCTGGACGGTGGACGCCCGCCTGGACCTGCGCATCCCGCGCCGCGGGCCGGGTGCGGCGCCTGACGCGCCGGGGCCCTCGCGCATCGGACTGCACGACGACGTGCTGCAGGCGTTCCTGGACGGCGTGCCGCCGGCGGGCGCGAAGCGCCTGAAGGTCACCGGCAGCGTGCCGGACACGGCGGTGTGGCAGCAGGGCGACGACCTGTACATCCGCTCGCGCGCGGACATTCGCGACGAGTTCGACACCACGCTTTCATCGGCAGACGGCACGCACCTGTGGAAGCTGCCGCTCACGCCGCGCGTGGCCTTCTCCGTTGACGGGCGCACCGAAGCCCTCAGCATTGCCCTGGAGTAAACATGAGCGATCAACAGAACACCGGCGGCAGCAATATCCGCCTGATGGCCGGGCTGATAGCGGCCGGCGCGGTGGTGGTGGCAGGGGGCGGCTACTGGCTGTGGAGCTGGCTTGCCGCCCCGCCGCCGCAGGCCTCCAGCGTGAACCTGACCCGGGTGGCGTCCACCGCGCAGGTCAGCGCGCAGGAGCAGCCGGACTTTCGCGAACGGCTGCGCGAGAGCAACGCGCTGGGGGCGCAGGCTGCTGCTGCCCGCAACACGAGCTTTATTGCCAGCATCCCGCTGCAGCAGGACGTGGTCACGCCCGACCCGGTCGTGCCTGCGGCAAAACCCGCCCCGTCCGCCCCTTCACCGCGGGCGCAGGCCGGCGGACGCACGCAGGAGCAGGAAAAGGCCCTCGCAGAGGCGCGTGCAAAATCACTGAGCGCGCTGCTGGCGAAAATGCAGGCGGAGCCGGAAGCGGACGACCTGCCCGCGGCGCAGCTGCTGGGCGGGAAGGAGAGCGGCTGGGCGGCATGGCGTGATTCGCAGGCCGGCAGTGCGGTGCAGCAGGCCGCCGCCCGAAGCCGTCAGGATGCACAGGATACGCCGCCTGCCGCCATCGTGGTGGCCCCGTACTGGCGCGGACCCGGCGAGATTTACACCGGGGTGAACTCTGACAACGGCACCACGCCGGTGCTGGGGCGCATCACCACGGGCCGCTACGCGGGCGCGGTACTGCAGGCTCCCGAGGGAGCGAAACTCTCCGGCGACGGCGTCATCATTCACTTCACCACCATGGCGCTCGGCGGGCAGAGCTACCGGGTGGATGCGTACGCGCTGCAGGACGACACGCTCGTGGCCAACATCGCCACCGACGTCGACCATCATTACCTGCGCCGCATCGTGCTGCCTTCGATATTCAAGGGGTTAGGTAACGCCGGTCAGCTGTACGCGCAGGCCAACACCCAGCTGCTGAGTAACGGCTTCAACACCGTGACCACGCGGCCGTCCACGCCGGACGGTACGGCGGTGGCGGGGGTGATTGCCGGCGGCACCGCGGAGCAGGCGGCGCAGGTGCTCAGCAGCGACGCCGCGCGCCTGCCGGACCGCACCGTAACGGTGAAAAACGGCGAGGTGGTGGCCATCCAGTTCATGCGCGGCGTTTACAGCACCGACGCCGAATCGCCGCAGGGGGCAGGGCAGGCCACCGCGCCCGCCGCCCTGAGCAGCAACCCGACACCGACCGCCGCGGACCTGCGTGCGGAAGTCCAGGCGCGCCTGCGCGCCGCAGAACAGAGAGGAAACGCCCGTGAGTGAATTTGATGAACCGAAACCGGCGGACAGCACGCCCGCTGCCCCTGCCGCACCCCCGCCGGCCGCGCACGGGCAGGGTATCCTGACGCGCCCGGTATTCCTCGGCTACTCCCTGCCCTGGCTGGCAGGCATATTTCTGGCGCTGGGCGCAACGGCCTTTTACCTGTTCTGGCCGGCATCCACATCCACTGACGCCGGCCAGCGGGCCTTCGGGCAGGACGCCGGGCTGATGGCGGTACAGACTCCCGCCGCCGCGCCCGCGGTGCCGCAGACGGGCGGCCTCAGCGTCCCCGCGACGGTCAGCGCCGCCGGGGCCGGCGGCGTGCCGGAAGACGTGATGGCGCTTGTCCGCGAGGGCCGCGAGTTTGAGGCGGCCAACCGCGAAGCCATTACCCGCCTGTCGGACACGGTGCGCGCGCAGACGAAGGCGCTCGCCGCGCTGCAGCAGCAGCTCAGCGGGGTGGTGCAGGAAAACGCGCGGCTGGGCAACCTGGTGACCGTGCTGGCCGTGCGTCCCGCCGCTGACGCGCCCGGGCAGGCTGCCGTGCGTAAAGGTACGCGCTCCGCGCTGGCGGGCCTGCGGCTGGAAAGCCTGCAGGACGGCATGGCCTGGGTCAGCTGGCAGGGCAGGACCTATGCGGTGCAGCCCGGCGACAGCCTGGGTGGCGTGACGGTGCGCGATATCAACGCGGCGGAGCGCAGCGTGGCAACCAGCGCCGGCGTGCTGCGCTAGGGAGGCGTCATGGGCAGTTCTCCTGACGGCATCCAGATGCTGGCCAGCCTGGCCTCCGGGCTGCAGAGCACGTTTATCTCCCTCGCCCTGACGCTGGGGTCGCTGCTCGGCGTGCTCGGCGCCGGCGGTTTCCTCGCCCGCCAGTCCTGGCTTGCCCGTAAGGCACCGGGGCAGGCGGCGAGCGGCGGTTCGGTCGTGGCCTGGGGGCTGCTGTGCTGCTGCCTGGTGGGCCTTGACCAGATTATCGGCGCGGGCGCGCGGCAGGTCGGCTGGCAGGTCTCGTTTGACGCCATCAGCTACGTTGACCAGGGCTCGTTCGGGCAGGGCGCCGTCGCGGCCAATGCCCTGCTGAGCCTGCTGCGCATGGCGGGCGTGTGGTTTGCGCTCTCCGGCGTGCTGCTGTGGCGCCGTTCGCGCAAGGACGGCCACTCCGGCCTGACGGCGGGTAACGACGTCAGCCAGGGCACGGTGAAGTTTATTATCGGCGTGATGATGGTGTGTAACCCCTACCTGCTTGACGCCACGCAGAAATCTCTCGGCCTGCTCTGACGCAGGTCGTTCATCCATACGTCCTGAGGGACGCACTTCACGGCCCATCCGGCCATTTTTTAAGGAAAATACCATGCTTACTCGTCTTTATACCGCGGCCTTCACGCGCGCACTTATGCTGTCTGAATCCCTGCGTCAGCTGACCCTGCGCGGCCTGTGCGCCTGGGCCGCGCTTGTCTCACCGGTGGCCATGGCCGACGGTGATTTCGCGGACATGGGCAAATCCGTCGCCGACGGTGCCAAGTCTGTCCAGACCAGCGGGATCACCATCATCCAGGTTATCGGGTTCTTCATGTTCGCCGGCGGGCTGCTGTCCATCAAGGCGATGAAGAACAACCCGCAGATCAAGCCGTGGATGGTCGTTATTGCCATTACCTGCGGTCTGTTTGCGATGGGGATCGTTGAGATGATTAAGAGAGGCATGACGCAGTTTGGCATGTCGTCGGTCAGCGTTGGTTAACCCCGGGGCCGCCCTTCAGGGCGGCTTAGCGGCACTGAACAGCGGTCGCGGAAAGCGCTTACCCGCGACCCTGCAGGGTATCTGCCAGTCAGATATGACGCTGGCTCAACAGAGGTTATGGATCATGCACTTCCACGGTGAACACATACACGCCACGCCTGAGGAATTTCAGGTGGCCGTTATCCGGGCACTGACAAACGTGCCCCCCGTTTCCGAAGAGGAAACCGTTATTCATCACTTTATTGCGCGGTGGCCGGGATATACGGGGGGCTGGCTGCTGATGCACTGCGGGCTGCTCAGTCGCTGTTTAACTGACGCCGGGGATGTAAACGCGTCGCTGTCCATACGCGTTGACCGTCATGCGTCCTGGATGTCGGTTGATGTCAAAGGGCTTAAACCGGTGCCTCTTCCGGTCTTTAACGACTGGTTTATCCGCCGTCAGCAGTTCATCTGCTTCGCCTTTATGAAGAGCGACGCTGACGCAGGCTCGCATTGAGGTTTACTGCATGAAAATCAATATATTATCGCCCGACGAGATGACGGCTCTTGTTATCAGACATCTTTCCGGCGAGGCAGCCCGTTGTGAGTCCCCCTCTGAGGTGCAGCTCCGCCGTTTTCTGCGGAGGGACGACTGCACGCTGCCGGGGGGCCTCCTGCACCTGCTTTCCATGGTGTCGCAGAGTGCAAAAATGGCGGTGCGCGGCCGTGGCGGAGAGTGGACGCCACGAATTGAATTTACCGGGTGCGCGCGGAAAAAATGCCTGCACCTTTTTATTGTTAACGCCTGGGTACTGTCCGTCCCCCCGTGTCTTGAAGAGAAAGCCAGTCATGGCAGGCGCATAAGGCTGTCGTTAACGGGGCACAAATCATGACGGGCCCGTTATCCCCGCAGCGCAAGGAAAGCATCAGTCAGTGCCTGACGTGCTGCATGAAGTGGGCTTCTGAGCATGAATTCGCGGAGCGCAACGTCCGGTCCGCCGTGTTAAGGCTGGTTACAGACATCCGCGATGACAGTCACGCTTCAGGCTACCCGAAACCTGAAGAAATAAGTCAGCTGACCTTTTTTGCGCGAAAGGAAAAATTCCGTCTCGTTCGCGAACACGGGCGAGGAAATGAGGGTGTGGCGGAGATTCAGCGCCTGATTGACGGGCTGAAGCAGCTCGAGGCGGCGGCGCGTCTGACGCGTCCCGTCACCGACATTCCCGTCACCGAAATGCGCTGGCCCTGGCTCAGGGAATGGGCAGGTTGTGCAGGCCTGGTGCTGATGCTGATGTCGCCTGTCTTTATGTGCATCCTCATCTGGTTGCCGCCCGGCCGGGGCAGCGTTTTTGCGCTGAGCGCATACGCACTGCTGACGCAGGCTGCAAAATCGATCGGCCAGGATAAGTTTTCTCATCACTTCGCAGCAATGACCTGGGGAGTCCTTGTCCTCACCTGCGCAGTCTTGCTCCTGCGCTGCGTTTAACCCCCTCTGACGTGCGTTAACCGCACATTAAATGGAGTCCGGACAGCATGAAACTATCTAAGCGCCAGATGGGCATCATCATTACTGAAGATTATGATGCGCTGCCTGACGGTTTGTGGAGCGCACTCCGTTTCCTGCTCAGGCGAGGGTATACGGTCGATCCCGGGCTGAGCAGGCAATGCGTCATCGGGGCCATTGAGGCGCTTGAGCGCAGGTTTCCGGGGCGCCGGCTGACCGATATGCAGGTCGTCGAATGGATGCCGCTGGACAGGCTTTTTAAGCTCTGTAATGACGATGAACCGCCTGATACCAGAACGGTCTCCCGGCTGGGAGGCTATCTGGCAAGACTGCCGGGCACCGATGCCGGTCACTCACTGAGCCGGCCGCCATGCATCAGGGCGCTCAGGGCGCATCGCAAAATCACAGGCAGCCCGCCATCAGGCTTACGCTGCATCACCGTTACAGACACCTCTGACGTTTTCCTCATTTCAGCTTCTTAATCTCCATCAGGCCTGGCCTGTAAGGACCCGCAATGTCTGCTCATGATTCACCTGCTCAGGCGGGCGACCTGCTGCCGCTCATCCCGGACGTCAGCGGCGAAGATACTCCCCCGCGGCCCGTTCCTGCCGAACCCGGGGAGCCCTGCCGCTGCTGCGCCACGCGGGCGCAGCGGCTGTGGCTTGGGCCTGATGCCGCGCCGCTCTGCACGCTGTGCTGGCTGACCTTTAATCTCGACAGCCCCACGGCCGCTCACGGGCATCTGGCCTGGCTGCCCGACGCCCCGCCGTCCGACCTGATAAACCTCCAGCGGCGCGCCCTTATCGGACAACACAGCGAGCTTTCCGCCGTGCGCAAGGCGTCGCGCAGGGTCTGGAACTGGCTTGCCCGCCACGCGTGCGAGGTGGAGGGCGAGTGGGGCACGTCCCGCGCGCCGGAGTTTGCCGCGGCCTTTGCCCGGCTTCCTCCCGCCAGGCGCGGCGTGATGCAGCAGCGTCTTGAAGGCTGCGTGCTCATCCTGCCCGCCAGCGCGTTCAGCGACCTGACCCTGCTGCTGCCGATGGGGCGCACTGCGGAAAGCGCCGTGCACACCCCGTCCTGGAACACCTACACCCGGAGCGACCTCTATGCCAAACCGCCTTGTCCGCTGGACTGAAGACATCATTACCGCCGCAACGCGCTTTGCCGTGTCGCGCGACCTGCCCGACTACTGCGACCTTGAGACCGTGGTGCGCCTCACCGACGATGACCGCATCCGCCATCCGGACCTGACGGCCCCGTACATCATGGTCACGCACAACGGCGACTACCTGTCGGTGTTTGATATCTCCGGCAGCTACCGTGAATCGGATGAGAATCTGCCGGCCTCGCACGAAGACGCCTGGCAGGGGCGGCTGCAGCGCATGACCGACACGCTGACCGCGCACTACCGCCACGCGGGCCACCGCATCAGCATCGTGCACGAGTGTTCCCCTGACGGCGGCGCGGACGACGTCAGGCGCCTGCTGGCGCCGCAGTACCGGTCGCTGAAGCGTACCGGACTGAAGCTGGATTACCTGCTTGATGAGCAGGTGACGAAGCTGTCGCCCTGGGTGAACCGCGAGCATACCTGGCTCGTATGCTATACCGGCCGCGGCGTACTGGCCGGGCACGAGCTGCGCGATGAAACCGCGCGCCTCAGCGAGCTGGTGAAGGCCAGCCCCACCGCCGCCTTCGGGCAGAACCCGCTGCTCACCGAGCTCGCGGGCCTGAAAATCCGGCATGACGCCTTCCTGGAGCAGGTTGAGCGGGCGTTCGGCGACAGCGGCAAGGGCGTGCTGATGCGCCGCATTGACGCGCACGAGGCGGGCCGCGTGCTGCGCGCGCAGACCGACCCCGGCACCGGTGCCGACTGGCAGCCCCTGCTGCCGGACGACCGCATTACCCCCCGCGGGGTGCGTCAGGGAGAGGATGCCACCGCGCTGCTGGCACCCTGGCTGAACTTTCAGGTGATGGGGGCGGGCGTTCAGGACATCCGCAATAACCTGCTCAAAATCAACGGCGTGTGGCACGGGACGGTGGCCGTGAACCTCGGGCCGCAGAACCCGCAGAGCTTCGCCCGTCTGCGCGAGCTTATCCCGCGCAGCGTGCCGTTTCGCATCCGCCAGGACCTGATGCCGGGCGGCATGCGGCGACTCGGCGGCAGGCAGGCGGTGCTGAGCTTTACCGAGTGGGTGCCCGGCCTGAAGCCCATCTTTCAGTCGGTCTCGCTGCTTGCCGAACGCGAGATGCATGAGCCTGTATGCGTGATGACCATCACCGCCGCCACCTGGGGGGAGTCGCCGGAGGCGGTAACGCGCAACCTGACGCTGCTGCAGCAGGCGCTGACCTCCTGGGGCATCTGCGGCGTGACCCAGACCTTCGGTGACCCGGTGAGGGCGTGGGTGGCCACGCTCACGGCGGCGTCAGCCGCGGGCGGCCCCTGCCTGATGTATCCGCCGCTGTCCGAGGCGCTGAACCTGATGCCGCTGACGCGGCCGACCACCGCCTGGAGCGGGGACGGTAACGCGGTGTTCATCTCACCCGACGGCAGGCTGATGCCGGTGGCGCTTTCGGCGTCCAACCAGACCAAGAAAACCACCATCGTGGCCGGCGAGTCCGGCGGCGGCAAGTCCGTGCTGATTAACCGGCAGCCGATAGCGCTGGCGATGTCCGCGCAGAAGCAGCTGCCGTTTTATGCCGGCATTGATAAGGGGTTCAGCTCGGTCGGCATGGTGTCGATACTGCGGGCGGCGCTGCCGCCGGAGCGTCAGGACGAGGTGCTGAGCATTATCCTGCGCAACGATGAAAAGCACTGCCGCAACCTTTTCGATATCCAGCTGGGGCTGACCGCGCCGCTCAGCTACGAGTCAGAGTTTATGGAGAACGCGCTCACCGCGCTGTGCATCGACCCCGGCACGGGCGAGCCGCCGAACGGGCGCGACACGCCGGCGGTCCTGCGACGGCTGGTCAGCGATGCGTTTAAGGCCTGCCGCGAGGAACCCCGCCGCTTCGAGCCGGGGCTGGTACCGGACGTTGACGCTGCGCTGGAGGCGGCCGCTATCTGGGAGGCGCACCCGGAGTACCGGGATAACGCCACCTGGTACGAGGTGCGCGATCTGCTGCAGGACGCGGGCTACACGGACGCGGCGCAGCGGGCGCAGTTTCAGGCGGTGCCGGAGCTGGCCGACATGGCGCCACGCCTGACGTCGACCGAATACAGGGACATGTACGGCAATATCCAGCGCGACGGCAGCGGCGAGTCGCTGATTGAGTATCTGGCCCGCTGCCTGCGTGACGCCTGCGGGCAGTACCGCATGTTCGCCGGGCGCACGCGCTTCATGATAAGCCCGGGGGCGCGCGTCATCACGGTCGACATTCAGTACGTTGCCGGCAACAAGTCAAAGGCAGGCTACCTGCAGACCGGGATGATGTACCTGTTTGCCGGCCATATCGCAGGGGGCGACTTTGTACTGCCGCAGTATCAGGATGAGCTCTTTGCGGTGCTGCACGCGCGCTGGCACGCGATACACCGGGCGCGCGTACAGCAGCTTGATGAAGAGGTCAAAACCAGGCAGTACGACGAGCTGCACAACGCCAAAGGCGTGCCCTTCATTTTCCCGATGCTGGAGACCGAGAACCGCGAGGAGCGCAAGTTTGGCGTGCGCACCGTGCTGTCCTCGCAGTACTTCCGCGACATGCCTGAGGCGCTGCGCCAGTCCGCGAACAACGTCTATATGGTTGGTGTCGACCCGGAGGACCGCCGGCTCCTTAAAGAGCGATTTAAGGTGCCGGACGTGACGCTTGACCGCTTTGAGCGGATGGGCAGCGGCCCGTCTGCCGACGGCAGCGGCGTGCCGTTCCTCGGCATCTTCCGCATTAAAGGGGGCAGCACCATCGCCCACATCATGAAAAATACGGTGGGCCCGGAGGAGCTGTGGGGCCACAGCACCACGCCGGTCGACATGTCGCTGCGCCGCATGCTGGAGGCCGACGTCGGGGCCGAAACGGCCCGGCGCATTCTCGGCCGCTTTTTCCCGAACGGCAGCGCCGAAAAGGTCATCGCGCACCGCCAGCGCACCGCCGGCGAGACGGGCGGCGGGAGCGTCATCCGCGCCCTTGCCACCGAGCTTATCAACCAACAGGGGTATGACCTCTGACCTTCAGGAGTGCTGATATGCAGTCATCCACACCCCGGCGTCCCGCAGGGCGCCGGCTGCTCGCGGCCTGCGTGCTGGCGGCGCTGGCGCCCGATGCCCTCGCCTACCCGGTCGAGGTCACCAGCAGCGTTCCGGCAGAGGCTATCTCAAAACAGATAATGACCCTGCAGACGACGCTTGCGGAAATACTCGCGGCGGAGCAGGAAACCGGTACGGCCGTCGTGCAGAATGCCGATAAGGTTACCACGGCCGTCACCGAGGCCGCCCGTACCCAGCGTGAGGCGGAGAACTTTAACCGCCAGGCGGACAGGCTGGAGAAGGCGCGCGCGTCCTACACGGTGCCCGACAGCATCTGCAGCGAATCCGCCTCCGGGGCGGCGGGGCAGGTCAGTCAGGCGACCCGGGCGGCGGCGTCGAAGCTCGCCGGCGGCGGCGGCGTGTCGAATGCGGCCGTGCGCGAGACGCTGGCGAGCCTGCCCACCACGCCCCGCCAGGGCGGCTACCGCAGCGCGCTGATACACGCGGCCTACTGCACCGCGGAGGAGGCGAAGCTCTACGGCGGCACCGGGCTGT
>Ga0308167_1000887_pt1 | contig 42566 bp, 56 predicted proteins | sample PhyCR1_2_FD_202138 | JGI IMG/M metagenome (GOLD analysis project Ga0308167, IMG submission 202138) | Phyllosphere microbial communities from UC Gill Tract Community Farm, Albany, California, United States - DLSLRC.R1 | ecosystem: Host-associated > Plants > Phyllosphere > Unclassified | place... | reverse complement strand
CGGCGGCCGAGGTGGTTACCTCGGCCGCCGCCGTTCGGGTCGCCTGGGGTCAGGCGGTCTTGAGGCGGAGCAGCTTCAGCGCCTGCGGGCGGACGACGTCGCCGCCGACACGCTTGCGGAACTTGAAGCCGATCATGCCGTCCTCGGCATACAGCTCCTCGAGCCGCTTCACGGTGATACCGAGGCGGTCGTAGATGCGGTAGCCGGCGTTGATGTCACCGAACGCGGCGACGGCCTTGCCTGCGGCGAAACCGTCGACGTCCTCCTGGTTGTGGAGGGCGTAGCCGAGGAAGGTGTTCGGCCGGCCGGCCTGGATGGATGCCTGCCAGAGATACTGACCGTTTCCGTCCTTGAGGGTCGACAGCTTGAGCTCGTTCACCGAGGAGGTGATGAACGCGCCGTTTCGGCGGTACTGCGCCGGCACGGCGTAGATGAGCCCCTTCATGTCGTCGATGAAGGTGTTCGCGCCGTTCGCCCCGGAGGTGCCGGAATAGTCGGTTGCGCCCGAGACGAGGCTGCTCACGCCGCCGGCGGTGGAGAAGATGCCGACAGGCTGGTGCGCCGTGTGACCGGCGCCGACCGTGAACGCGGTGTCCTCGGCTTCGGCCGCGGCGCGGGCGAAGCTGTCGCGGACGAACGCCTCGAGGTTGACGTCGGAGTCGTCGAGCTCGTCCTCGCCGATCTTGGCGAGACCGTAGAGATCCTCGATGTAGGTGTACTCCTCGGCCGGGGTGCCGGGCATCGAGTCGGTGAGCTCCTGCTCGTTCGTCTCGAGCTTGCCCCACCCGACTGCAACCTCGTCGAGCGAGCGGCGGCGGACGCGGTTGCTCGTGGTCGGACGCTCGCTCGCGAGTCCGCGGATGACGCTCAGGCGCGGCACCTCGCGGTTGATCTCGGCCTCGAGGTCTTCGGGCACGAGGATCTCGCCGGCGGCGTTCTCGACGAGCGCGCGCTGCTCCTGCGACATCGCACCGCCGCGAACGAAGCGCAGGAACGCAGAGCGTCGCTGCACGCTGCGCTGCTCGTCTCCACCCGCGCCGGGGGTGTCGCCGCCGCCGTTGATGGGATCGCCCATCTCGGCGTTGCGACGCTCCTGCGCCTCCTGGCGCTCGATGCGGTCGGACAGGTCGCGGAACTCGGACTCGCCGCGGTCGTACGACTGCCGCTCCTCCGCGTTCAGATTGCGGTTCTCGCCCTCGGCGAGATCGGTGATCGCTCGCATCGCCTCGACGGTGCGAGCGCGCTCCTGACGGAGCTGAACAGAGGTGGACATAGCCACGCCCCTTTCCTGTGTTGGGTTGTGTCCCGCACCGTGTGGACGGGCACGCTTGGGTGGATCAGATGTTGGACAGCAGCTCGAGCTCGTGAAGGCGGTGCTTCGCGCGCTCGATCGGGTAGCCCTCGGCCGCCGCGATGTGCTGCTGCGCGATGGCGCGCAGCTCGGCTGAGGTCTGGGTGTAGGCCGGGTAGGTGACGACGGAGACATCGCCGCCGTCGAAGTCGAACTCGCGCACCTCGTGCAGTGAGCCCGACCAGCTGTCGGAGAGCACCCAGAACCCGAACGACATCTGCGTGATGTCCTCGCGCTCGAGGGATACTGCGAGGTCTCGGGCGTACGACACATCGGCCATGTCGGCATCGACGAGCACGCCGTCTGCGTCCTCGGTCAGCCGCAGCGTTCCCGACGTCGTCCGACCGAGCAGCAGGTTCGGATCATGGTTGATGAGGAACCGCACGTCCGGGCTCGTCGCGAGGGTCCGGGTTGCGGCGCCCGGCTTGATGACTTCCTGCCACCCGCCGAGATCCTCGGACAGCTGGTCGTAGACGACGGCGCGTCCGGTGAAGTGCAGGCGTCGGTCGTCGTCGCTCGAAGCACGGATGCTGATATCCGTGAGCGGGAAGACGCGACGCTCGAGGGTGCGGGTCATGTCGACTCCTTGTCATATTCGGTGTCACAGGTGCATCCCGTGACTTCGGTTGCGCCGGCGGCGAGATCGCGCGGCCAATTCGCGCCGTTGGAGAACGGCTCGTCTATGGCTGCGGTCTCGCCCTGCATCGACTCGTGCTGGTCATCGCGGGCGATCCATCGCTTCGATGTCGCGCCAGCCTGCGAGGCGCCTTCGAATCGTCCGAACGATCCGACAATGTCGAGCACGCGGCGTGCCGCCTCCGGCACGCGCGCGGCCGCCGACTGGAAGACGTCGAAGACTTCCTGATCGTCAGGCTCGACAGCAAGCAGGCCGAGGAAGGTGAGCGAGTTGAACGCCTGCGCGTGACTCAGCGACGCTGCGGCGACCCAGTTCTGCACGAGCGCCGGCACGAACACTCCCCCGTGCTGTGCCGCCTCGCGGTTCGCCAGGTCGGCGACGGCCCCGCCGATGGTCGGCTCGAGCTCCTCGGCCAGTCGCGCATCCCACGTCGCCTGATCGTCGGCGGAGTAGTGCTCGCCGATCATCGCCTCACGCTGAGCCTCGACGAAGTCCGACAGCACGGCATCGAGACGAGTCACCCATGCCGGCGCCTCGTCGGAGGCGGCACGGCGCAGAGGCTCGATCGCACGCAGAGCAGTCGGCCGCAGCTGCGCGATCTCGACGGGCGGGAGGCCGTCGCGCTGAATCGGAAGCGCGCCGGCAGGGACCATGTTGGTCGGCTCGAGGTACGTGTCGCCGTTGTCGATCGGCGGCAGATCCTCGAACGCGCGCACGTCGTTCGCGGAGTAGTAGCCCCACTGACGGCCGGCGGCGTAGGCCGCGGTCTGCGCTGCTGTGTCGCCGCGCATTCGGCCCTTCGGGTCGAACTTGAGACGCATCTCGAGGTCGTCGAACAGTCGCTGCGTGACCTTTTCGATCCGGGTGATCGGCGGGAGTAGCGCATCCTGCACGAACTCAATGCCGAGGTGCTCGATGTTCGAGAACGTGGCGTGCTCGAGGTCGCCGATCTTGTGCGGCGGTACGCCGTACATCGATGCGATCTTCCCCTCGGTGAGCTTGTAGATCGCGAGGAACTGCGCATCTGCCGGCGAGAGCGATACCCGCTCGAGCTTGGCGCCGCCCTCGAAGACGGCGAGCTGATGCGAGTTCTCGAACCCCTGGTGCCGGTCTTCCATCTGCGAGACGAGGCGATCCCACTGCTTGTCGGTGAGGTTGCCCTGCGTCGTCAGCACGGTCTCGGGAGTCGCGTCCCGCTCGAAGAACCCGCCGATGTAGGCGGTCGCTGCGACCGAGATTCCGACCTGCTGTCGGGCGACGCCGATCGGCGAGAGCGCCTCGGGGCCGGTGCCAAACCACCGGTAGTGGAGCATCTCGAGATGAGTCGCGATGTAGTCCTTCGCAACCGGCAGCCAGGTTTCCTTGCCGTCGTGCGTGAGCTTGTAGGCAAGATCACCGGTCGAGGTCCGCAGCACCTTGACGTCGGTGGGCGGGACCGGCCACAGGCCGATGACGTCGCCGGCGCCGTTGCGGTGCACGAACACATAGGCGTTGCCGCGAATGAGCATCCACGTCACGACGGTGCGCCAGAATTCGGCGGCATCCATCACCGGGTTCGGCTGCGCGGTCAGGAGGTAGACGAGTGTGCGGTACTTCGGCGCCGGCGGTACGCGATCGCGGCCGCGGCGGACGACCACCGAGATCGGCAGGCTCGAGACCGCCTCGGCGACGAGGCGCACCGACGTGAGCACGGCCATCACCTGCAGCGACTGCTCGGGCGTCACGTAGACGCCGGCGGCCGTGCGGCTTCCGCGCAGCGACGGTAGCCGTGACTGCGCGCGGGTGACGAGCGAGCGCCAGGCGTCGCGGACTCGATCGGTGAGCTTAGCCACGTGTCCTCCTCTTGAGCGTGCGGATCTGCGGCTCGGGTGTCTTCGGCGGGTTCTTCAGGAGCCACAGCGCGCCGGCGATCGCCGACAGCGGTGAAGCGTCGTGAGCAGATCCCGACCGGTCGATGACGAGCGCGTCAGCGAGTTTCTTGACGACGGCGTTCTGCGCGGCCACCTCGAGCAGCGGCTGATGCCGATGCCGAAGTTTCTGCAGGTTCACGTGGTCGAGCAGCATGCCCGTGGCGCGGCCCAGATCGGGGCCGCCCCACGGCGTGACCTCGAGCTCGGCGGCTTCGAACTCGCCGACGAGCGACGACACCGGGGCGCCGTTGGTCTGAAAGGTGATGCCGGCGGGAGTGAACCGACGCTCGGGCGCGGTGAGCCACGGGACGATCCAGTCAGTGCCGGGCAGGCTCTGCATGATGCCGACGTGAATGAGCCCGTCCTCGCGCATCGCAGCGAAGCCGATGTGAGCGAGCTCGCGATTGGAGCTGACCTCTATGCAGATGTAGACGTCCGCGCCGTCCGCCCGCTTGGAGAGCCGGTCGAGGCCCTTGTTCCACAGGCCCTGTTGGAACGGCCCGCCCGTCGTCGAGTCGACGAAGATGTTCGCGACCTCGGACTCGAACACGGGTCGCGGGTCCGACACCCAGTAGGCGGCGAGGTTCTCTTGCGGAAGGTTGTAGTTCATCGACGGGTTCGAGTACGCCCACGCCTCAGGCGTGTCGAGCGGCATCCCCGGCGGCGGCGTCCACCAGAACAGGCCGATCGTCGTCGAGTCGTCGTTCGCCTCGATCGCCTCGATCGCCTGCTTGTGCAGGAACCGTTGCACGATCGCTTCGATATCGCCGGTGTTCGAGGCCGCGATGAGCTGCGAGCGCCGGCGAGCGGCCGTCGTCTTTGACAGCGCCGACCATGCCTTGAACGTCTTGTGCTTGAGGATCTCGTCGACGAACACGAGATCGAACGTGAGCCCGCGGCCACCGTTGTCAGCCGAGTCGACCCAGTAACGCTGTCCGCCGGTGAGCTCGAACCACAGCTCGCCGTTGATGTTGTTCGCCTTGCCGAACTCCTGCTTGAGACGAGGGATCGCGTCGATGATCGACTGCGCGTGGTCCCACGTCTTTTTAGCCGTGGCGAGTTTCTGCGCGACCCCGATGATTTGCGCGTCGCCGTCCATGAACATGCGGAACAGGATCAGCAGCGCGGCGATGAAGGTCTTACCGTTCTGCCGGGCGACCCACAGCAGGATCGTCTTGAACCGGTAGGAGCCATCGGGATTCAGCTCGAGGGCGTGGATCAGGAACCAGCGCTGCCACGGGTTCAGCTTCGGCGCGAGCTCGGCGTACCGTGTGCCCGCGAGCTGCACGTGCAGCCACATCGCGAAGTGGATCGCGGCATAGCCGGCGGAAGTCTTCGGGGTGAGCGGGCGCCGCGGCGGGGTGAAGACGCGAGGGCTCTCGTGTCCGTACACCCGCCGGGGCGCACTACGCTTTCTTGCGCGCGGGGCGGCCGCGCGCTTCCGGGTCGTCGTCGATGCCACCGGTCTCCCCCTGGTAGAACATGCGGCGCATCTCGTCGAGCTCGTCGCGTTCCTTCGGCTTCGCGATCGCGAGCAGAGCGTCGACGTTCTCGGTGTACTTCGCCGCGAGGGATGATCGCTGCGGGATCGCGGAAGGCTCGTCGAGATCCCGCGCGAGCTGCAGGATCAGAGCGACCCGATACCGTGCGGCCGCCGTCGCGATGTTGAGCTCAGCGACGAGCTCCTCGGCCGCCGAGAGGTTCGTCGGGCCGGTCGGCGGAGGCGGCGCGGACGCATCACCTGTCCCACCCGATGTCCCACCCTGTGTCCCACCCTCTGTCCCGCGTCGCCGACTCGAAGCCGGCCCGATCTGCGGGAGTGCCTCGAGAGTCGTCGAGCCCTTGGCATTCATGCGCTGCCGGCGCTTCCGCTCACGCTCGCGCTTGCGCTTCTCCTCGGGTGTCATCGGCATCGCGACCACCTCCCGGAGTGTGGGACATGGGACAAACGCGAGCGGAGGGGGATAGATCACCCCCGGTGCGGTGCGGAGCCCCACGGCTAGGGATTGGACCCCCCTACCCCCTTGGGCGTCGGGGTGAGGTGTCATGTTCAACGTCCCGCACGTCCGACGGACGTACATGAGCCGATGAGACGGGGCGAGGACAGCTCGACGGAGGTGCGGCCGAACATCGCCGATATCCTTGCCGCATGAGCTCCGTCGTCGCGCGCCAAACCCTCCATATTCCCATGCTGTGGGCCGACGCATCGCGGCTCGGAGCCTTCGTCGACTTTCTGCGCACTCTTGTAGGCCCTGAGCCATTGCCGGATGAACCGAACCTGACACCTCCGCTGGTGCAGACACCTCGATGGTCCGTGCGCACCGCGCAGCGAAGCATCAGTGCAGCGGGCGCCTGGAACGACGTCGAGGGTCTCGTGCCGTGGGCCAAGGCCCGCTCACTTTCCGTATCCTTGAGCGGCGACGTCGAGTTCTACCTCTCCACGAGATGGTTGGAAACCACGCTTGAGATAACCGCCCCATCATCCCGATGGCTCGACGAGAACGTCCCACTGATCCGAAGCAAGCTGCGGACTCTTTGCCCCGCTTGGCTCTACGCAGCACAGCGAGGATTCGCGCTCCTGCTTTTTGGCTTGGGCTTCATCGGCCTAGCGCTAGGACTCAAAGAAAACGCGGCCCAGGCGTACACAGTCCTTGGCCTCTTGCTCGTCGGAGGGCTCGGGTTTGCCTTGCCCGCTGTCCGCCTCGGACCGCAACCACGTCCTGTATGGCTGCGAGGACTGGGATGGCTCGCCGGTCTAGCCGCTGGTGCTGTGCTGGGAGCCTTCGTCTCCCGATGGATGTTCCCGATGTAGCAGCTACAGGAGGCGCAGCGTCATCCCCGGCCAAACGAGGTCGGGGCGCTTGATCGCATTGAGGCGCTGCAGCTGAGCGGCCGGGACTCCGGTCTTCTCGGCGACGTCGGCGAGGCTCTCGCCCTTGGCGACAGTGTGCTCGGCGTCCGCAGCCTCGGCCTGCTCCGGCTTCCCGGTGGTTTGCTCGGCCGGCGTTGGGCGTGCGGCGGTCGCGGTCTGCTTGGTGCTCTGACGGTTCGACATGGTGTCTCCTCTCATCGGTCACCAGACCTCGGACGGATCGCCGAGGCCGGGCCGGGCGTCACTCGCGCCCTTGTTCTCGTTGCAGCGCTTGTGCGAAGGCTGCCCGTTCGCCGGATCATCGGCGAGCTCCGGGTATGTCTTGATCGACTTGATGTGGTCGTATGCGAACGACCACGGGTCGGTATGAGGTAGGTCGCAGTCGATCCCGTTTCCGCACAGCGCGCACGGCAGGTTGTGCTCGCGCGTCAGCTGCTTCAGCGCGGTGCGATTCCTTCGGTGCGCTGCCGTCGTCCGTCCCGGAACGCCTGCAGCCATGAGTGTTACTCCGCTCTGCCGCCCGGACGTTCGCTCGGGCGGCTATCCTGGCCTCCTCAATGACGAGAGGGGGTGACTATGGGAAGCGACGAGTACAACGTCTACAAAGACGGCGACAGCTGGGTTGGCAAGCGTCAGGACGGACAGCGAGCGACTGTCCGAAACGACACTCAGCAGGGCGCGTACGACGCACTGCGCGACCGGCTGGCAGATGGCAAGGGCGGCGAGATCAGCGTGCACGGCACCAACGGCCAGGTGCGGTACAAGAACACCATCGATCCGAAGCAAGATCCCAGATCGAGCAAGGGCTGAGCGAGAGGCGGCCGACCGACTCAGGCCGGCCGCCTTTCCTCGCCTTCAAGACTGCGCCCCGCCGCGCATCACCGCTTCAGTGTGCGCATGTTGCGACCTTCTCCGGCTGCTCTCTCGACACGCCGGCGCGAAGCGGGCGGCGTGAGGTCATGGCAGCGACGGTCGCTCTGCAGAGTGTCGTGAGCGTGTGGCGGCGGGGTCGCAGCTGAAACGACGAAAGCCCCGCCGGATCGGCAGGGCTTCGGTCATAGTTCAGGTGCAAGCACAGCTTAACACGACAGTCGGACACTTTTGACATGTTTCTTCAATACGGCGGGGATCCCCCGAGCTTGCGCCGCGTCGCTGCTCGTGTTCCGCTATGTGGCTAGGTGTATCTCGAAGTTCGCGTCTCCGATGTGAGTAGCGCCAACAGTCAGCTGAAACTTGTAGCGACCAGGCTGAAGCGGTAGACCCGCGAACTTGGCGCTGATCGGAAACTCGATCTCTGTTCCTGGAGTCATCCCCGGCGGACGTCCGACCTCGAACTCACCCCTCATCTCGACGGGCTGTCCATCCAACGTAACTTCAACGCCGTCTTGGTCGATGAGCTGCAAGAGGAGCCGTCGCCGACGGTTCGCATCATCCCAGGGCACATAGACCATGCCAGCGACATAGATGTCAGCGACGGGTGCACCCAGGTGCAGTTGGCTCCACCCACCACCCTGAATGTAGAGCTTGCCGCCGATCGCTTCAGCAAAGTCTGCGAGGAGTATGTAGCCCCTCACCTACGCGACCTTCTGGATATTGTCGCTCCACACCATGGTGGGGGTGGTGATCCATGGCTGCCAAGCTGCGGACAGCCCGAGCGTGGATCGCCAGCTGTTGAAATCGACCTTCACGTCGATGATCTCGTCATCGACATCGAGGATTGTTCCGAGAGCGGTGTGCCCCTCGAGGTCGTCGAGTTCCACCTTCTGGCCGATCACGGCTGCGAACGATCCGTCGATCATGTCGTCGAACGTGACTGTGACGATGTCTTCTGAGGTGGCGCTTTGAAAATCTGTGGCGAGTCGCATGACTGTCTCCTTCTGAATCGAGAGCCTAGAGCGAATTGAACTGCCGCACTAGATGATCCCACGAATCATCTAGGTCGTCGCTGGGAAGCAAGAGTGTGTAGTGCGGGGCGTCTCCGGTGGCGACCAGATCGAAGCCAGCGTTCTGCAGCTTCTCCACAGTCGACCACGAATGGTGTTCGATGCGGCGCAATATGCGTGACATCGCGATGATTTCATTCGGCTGAGCGCCTGCTGACGCTGCCGCCGAGACCGCTGCAACGCCATGGACCTTGAGACACCGATCGAATGATCTTATCGTCGGTTCCTTTTCGAAGGCGCCCCCTCTGATGACGTAGTCCGTCGGCGACAACGGAGGCTCGTCACGAAAGGGCAGGGGACGGATCATCACCGCAACCTTACTCGCGGTGATCTCTTTCACCAGAACCTGCCGTTGCGCACGCTACAGTTCGGAGCCGGAAAGTCCTGGTGCTTCTGCCCAAACCGGCGCATCGCGCTTACGCGGACGGCCCCGGCGCGACCGCATCTTCCTCTCGGTGGCGAGGACGTCGGCGGCGCGGAAACGGCCGGCAACTGGCTTCAGGTCGCCGGACTCCACCCATCGGCGGATGCGGCGCTCAGCAGACGCGAGCGCCGCATCACCCTGGATGCGCTTTGCGGCCTCCGTGAGAGTCAGCCAGGTCTTCACGCTGCCTCACCCCGCTTTGCCGCCGCGACGGCGAGCACGTCGTCCTGCCAGTAGCGACCGAGCTGCGGCTCGAGAAGGTTTTGCGTCACCCAGTTGCGGACTGTGCCCGGGGTGCGCTGCACTAGGCGCGCGGCGTCCACGAGGGTCAGCCAGCGCGAGTCGTGCGGGCGCACCTCCGGCGGCGCCGGCTCAGCGAAGACGGACGCCCACAGGCCGCCGTCATCCTTCGAGTTCGCCTCCCAGTCGCAGTCAGCGGTCGCGCAGCGGTAGCGGGAGGGTCGGCCGTTGCGGCCCGGCTGCACGCGTACGGCCATGAGATCGCACTCCGGGCAGGCGGCCTGCGCCCAGCGCGGCTGATCGTCGAGCGAGTAGCGGGCCGCGGCATCCGCGATGCTCCACCGCTCGGGCTCGCCGCGGTGAATATCGATCACGCCCTCGCACAGCGCCCGGATCTGGTGCGAGTTGTTGGCGAGGCTGTCGAGATCGAACAGGATCACCTCTGCGCACCCGTTGACGTCATCCCAGGCGGACGCTGCGTCGATGCCCGCCTCGAGGCCCTCAGCGCGCCACGGGTGCTCCTCTCCGAACTGGACATAGAGCGCCCACGCACGCATCGTGCGGACGATGTCATCCGAGGCGTCGATCAGATCAGCAGCAACGGGCGCCGGCATGTCAGGACGCGACGAGTCGACGCGGATGCGGTCATACGGAGTCGCCTTCGTCGGGTCAGCGATCGAGCGCAAGTGCCCGACGAGGTCCGCGGCATCTTCGAGGTGCCGGCGCAGCGCGCGGTAGCAGCGCTCGCAGAGCAGCACGCCCTCGCGCGCCTCGACCTGCACGCAGCCCCTGCATGCGCCGTCTTCGCGGCCGTAGTCCGGGCATGCGGCCCAGTGCTCACCCTTCACGGTGCATCCGCGGACGCAGAATCGATCAGCCATCGAGGGACCACCCCTTCGCGAGATGCGTCGAGAGAACCTGCTCGAGCGTCCCCGTGAGGGTGTTGCCGCCCTCGTGGCGGATCGTGATGCGTGCGCCGTCGAACACCTCGACGGCTGTCTCGGCGAGGCGGAGCACATGGCGCGGAAACTCGACCTCGCTCATCGGCCCCATGCCGCCGTCGTACGCCTCATCGGTCAGCGCATCGGCGACCTTCGTGACGAGCTCAGAACGGTGTGTCATCGCCGAACCTCTCCCATTCGCCGCCCGAAGGCGTGGCCCACTGTTCCTCTGCGGCCGGCTGCGCCGCCGTCCTCTGCGCGTCGGTCTTCGAGGCGGCGCGGGTGACCTGCGCCGTCGCGTAGCGGAGGCTCGGGCCGATCTCGTCGACCTCGAGCTCGATCGCCGTGCGCTGATTGCCTTCCCGGTCCTGATAGGAGCGCTGACGTAGTCGCCCCTGAGCCATGACGCGCATGCCCTTCGTGAGCGATCCGGCGACGTGCTCGGCGAACTCGCGCCAGACGGAGGCCCGGAGAAACAGAGCCTCGCCGTCCTTCCACTCGTTCGCCGCACGGTCGAAGTTGCGCGGCGTGCTCGCGATGGTGAAGTTCGCCACCGGGAGTCCGTTCTGCGTGTAGCGCAGCTCCGGATCAGCGGTGAGGTTGCCGACGACGGCGATGACGGTCTCGCCGGCCATCAGCTCGCCACCTCGCTCGAGACGGCGATCGGCTCGATCCCGACACCCTCCTCGAACGTGATCGCCACCGCGACGGATGCGAGCACCTGATCTTCAACGGTGCCGATGATCGCGTCCTCGATGCCGACTGCGTTGACCCATTCGACGGCCCAGCACGGGTGTCCCGGATCGGTCGCCTCGTCACGCGTCCACGATTCGAGATCGGGGACGGACGGCCGGCGGCGGCAGAATGCATCCTCGGGAGCCGTGGACGTGAAGCCGCGGTGTAGCTCGCCGCCTTCGAGCTTCAGTTCGACATGGTGATAGTTCTCGGTGGTGGTCATGCGGTCCTCCTCTGCGCCGCGATCATCGAATCGCGGCGGATCTTGAATGCTGTCTCTTGCGGTGTCTCGTCGGCCTCGGCAAGCAGCCGAAGCCTGAACGTGCGGTCCTTTGCGAAGCGCATCGCTGTCAGTGCGATGAACCCGGCGAGGGCGTCAGAATGGATCACGACCCCACCCCGCTTCGGTCTCTTGGCTCTGTTCGTAGTCGGTGAGTTGCTCGCCGTAGCGGGCTTCCCGGACCCAGCGATCGTGACGCCGGCGGGCAGTGCCGCAAGGTCCGCAGTCCCTGAAAGCGCCGTGCGGGTGGTCGGGGCATCCGATCGGCGGAGCATCCAGCAGCAGGGGTCGTTCCGGCGGCCGCGTGCGGTGCTCCTGCTCGTCCGCCCACGTCGCCCACCGGCCCGCCCGCTCGCTCTGCTCGGCCCGCACTCGCGCGCCCGCTCGCTCCCGCGCTCCCCCCACAGCCGCGAACGTTCGCGAAGATTCGCGAACGGGCGGATCGGGGCAGTTCGACCACGCGAGCCGGGCGTCCAGCTTCAGCGGCCGGCGCAGCGCCAGATACTCGATCCCGTCCGCCTTGTAGAACTCGAGGAACCCGGACTCGTCGAGCATCAGCAGATGCTCGAGCACCAGATCCGTCGCCGCCTCTCCCGGGTAGATCGCCGCGGCGAGCAGCTCCGGCACTACCTCGCGCCGGCCGAGTCCGTCCGTGTGCAGCCACAGTCCGATCGCTGTCGGCTTCGCTGCCATCGGCGCCCGAAGGTAGCCCGCGAACTGCAGATCCTCCGCGCTGATCTTCCGTTGCACGTTCTTCGTTGACACCTTGATCGTTCCCTCTCGCGAATCCCTCGAAACACAGGTCGACGGCGAGCTGCAGGTGATGCTCGTCGACCTCGAAGCACTCCGACCACCCGCGGCCCATGAACAGCAGCTCGCGCGCCTCGTCCTCATTGCGGAACGCCTGCGGGAACCAGCGGCGCAGAGTGCGCAGTGCCTCGGCCTCCCACGTCTTGTCCGTCCCGCGCGCCAGCACGACCACGTGACCGCCCGAGCGCGTCATCATCTGCACCCGGTGGAACCGCCACGCGCGTCCCACCTTCAACACGCCGGCCTCCGGCCAGTAGACGACGTACGTCATCGCGTACTCCGGCATCGCGCTCATCGCTTCCTCGCTTTCTTCGTGGGTGTGAAGTCGCCGCGGCGTTGCCGGTGCAACTCGGTCGTCTTGGAGCAGAGGCCGAAGCCGTCGAGACGGTTCACGATCTGCCCGCACAGGCGGCAGGCCGGCTTGCCCTCGTGGATCATGTCGACGATGCGGAGCTCGCTGAGCGTGACGGCACGGTCGGGCGCCCAGTCCTTCTCGGGCGCCTCGACGGGCGTCGCCTCGATGACGGCGCTCATGCGGCGTCCTCGATGAGCTCGGCCTCGCGCTGCTGCTGCCACTTCCGCTCGAACTTCGCGAACGTGATGCGCGGGTGCTTCTCCCAGTGCTCGATGAGCTCCTCGGACGCGTACGCCCGAGCTCGGGTCTCGTTCCCCACGAACAGGGTGAACGGGTCGATGCCCTTCTCGCGGCCGCGGGCGTTCAGCATCGCGCCGTTCGTCGCCTCCTCGGCCGCGTTGAACTGTGCATAGAGGGTGTCGTCGTACTCGGCGCGGCATTCGCGCCACGCGTTGAAAGCCTCGCTGACGATGCTCATGCGATCGCCTCGTGCCAGAACAGCCAGTCGGGGCCGTAGACGCTGCAGCCCATGTCCATCGCGACCGAGCGCGAGATCCGCACGCGGCGCACACCCTCGAGGCGATACCAGCTCTGCTCGCGCGGGTAGAACACGGGCACACGCTCCGGGTACGTCACCCAGCGGCGGACCTTCCACCCGTAGCGGAGCGCCTGCGCCTGCATGTCGCCCTCGCAGCCGGCGTTGCAGACCGCGCAGAGCGACAGGCCATCGACGGGCGACGGGACAGTCTTCGAGCCGCCCATGCCGACCGCACGACGGTGCTGGAAGGTGAGCACCATGACGCCGCACGCAGCGCAGCGTCGATCGTCGCGCTGATAGACGGATTCGCGAGTCGCGGCGGTCGGGGCGCTCATCGCGCGGCCCCCGATAGAGTGCAGGACATGAGCGATGCCAACGTCATCAACTTCGCGCTGCTGGCCGTCACCGCAATCGCCGCTTTCGTCTCGATCATCGCGGTCGTCGACGCGCGCAAGTCGAGGTCAGACGCGAAGGGCGAAGCGATCGCTGCAGCACAATCAGCGGATCGATCGGCCGACGCCGCGGAGGAAATCGGGGCAGCGATGAACCGAGCTGCCGAGGCCGATAAACGCGTACGGCGAAGCGAGCTCGCCCGAGACCTCATCATTTGGTTCGACCGAAGCACCGTTCTGATGGTCATTGGAGGGGACGCCACGATCCTGGATAGCGACTGGGTCGAGGCCGGAACCGCTCTCAACGCTCGTGCGCGAGTCATCGACTCGGAGGGAGCTACTGAACTGATGCAGGCCGCGAAGCGGGCACGCTCTGCTGTCGAACAGATCGACCCGGAGCGCCGCATCGACGTCGCCTTTCGGGCGACCGGGATGCTGCAGCTGTGGGCTGAACAGTGGGTAGAAGATGGTGAGGCACAGATATGGCCGATCGAGGATTGGATACGGATCGACGATGAAGCGCATCGCGGGCGTGACTGATTGACGTAGCTCATCGGTGGGCCCCGAACTGTGCCGCGATCGCCTTATTGATGTTCAGCATTGCGTTGAGCTTCGTCCGTAGTGATCGCTCGGTGACCTCGGCGTAGTGGTACTCGGCCTTGACGTTGTGCCACTCCTCGAGCTCGTTCTGCGCGTCGACGTCGGCCATCGCGGTCGCGAATGTGGCCTGTACGTTGTTGCGGCCGTAGTGCGCTTTGCGGCTCTGCTTCCTGCGGGAGTAGGCACGTTCGGCTTCGTAGCGGCGCTGGTTGATCTCGAGCATGACGTCGGGCAGCTTCTCCATCACGCCGACGGTTTCGCGGATGAAGTACTCCATCTCGGCGGGGCTGGTCGGGCGGTAGTCGAGCAGCTGTGTGCCGACCTTGAGCGCGAACTGCGCCTGCTCGGTCGTCATAACCTCGCCCGTGTTCGGGTTCGTGTACATCACCGGCGCCCCTTCTTACGAGCCGAGGCGCGGCGGGCCGCGCGGTTCTGCGGCGGGAGGTGATCGCGCGGGGCGGGACGCTCGACGGCAGGCGCCTCGGTCGCGGTGACCGCGGGCGCCGGCTCGGCGGTCGAGATCGCCCAGGCGGACTCGACGAGCGCCTTGCGCTGGTTGCGCGCAATGCGGTGCAGGTCGGTTCCCGCCTTGTCGGGAGTGAACACCCGAGCGGTGCGCGCCTCCGCCTCGATGGCGTCGATCTGCTCGATCGTCTCCGTCGCGAGGAACTCCGCGGCCCAGTCGCGTTCAGCGGCCACCTCAGCCGCCACCCCGGCGGGTGCCGGCAGGTCGCGTTCGTCGATCTCGTCCTCGATGCGGAGGTCGCCGAGCAGGTCGCGGAACGTCTGCCGAAAGGCCACCATGCGCACGATGCGGCCGAAGTGGCGCATCGGCGAGCGATCCCACTTCCCCGACCATTCTTCGGATGCGGCGGGGTACTGCTCGGACCAGCGAATCGTTACCGTCGTCGGGACGCGGACGCCCTTGCGGTAAACCTCGACGCGAGCGAACTCCGGGTGCGCGACATCGACGCTCGGCGCCCAGGCTTGCGCCCACGTGACGCCGTCGTCGGAGAACTCGACCGGCCCTGTGCCGTCCCACTCGCCCGAGGCGTGCACGATGTGCTCGACCTCGCCGATGGTCTTTTTCTCGATGAGCTCAGTCATTCTTCTCGACCTCCTGAAACTTCAGAGCGGGCGCCTTCCGGGTCGTGCGCGGGAAGTGCTTCAGAGCGGACGCTTCGAGCAGCGCGATCTCGACCCGCAGCATCTCGACGTGGCCGTGTACCTCGGGTGCGGCGGCCTTCCACGCCGCCTCATCGATCGACGTCGTCTCGGACACGGTCGTTTGGAATCCGCCATGCTCGGTCATGCCGACAGTGCCAAATCGCTCCGCGCCCGGGAGCTTCGACGTCGCGGCCTTGACCTTGTCGTTCGCGACCTTCTCGGCCTTCACTGCAGCATCAAGATCACGCTTCAGCGGCGCCCACTCGGCGACCGCCTCGGTCACCTCCGCGGGGAGTTCGTCGACGTCGGGGCATCCGGCATCGCGCCATGCGATGAAGGCGTCGGCGCGCTCGACGAGCCAGGCGATCATCTCCTCGTCGCGAGGCACAGGCATCCACGTTGCACCGGCGATTGGCGGCATGTCGTCCTCGTCGCGGACCTCGAAGCCGTAGAGCGCGTAGTCGGCGCCGAGTACGTGGATCTGCCACTGCATCTGTGCCATGTGATCGACCGGGATAGCGTCGGACTTCCACCCGAACTGGTGCGACTTGACCTCGATGACGACGAGTGCGCCGTCCTGGTCGACGCCGATCGCGTCCGGGGTAGCGCGGTGCAGGTCGTTGTCGGCGGCCGCCCAGAGCGCGCCGTTCGGAGTGAGCGAGGCGAGGCGCTCGGCGGCCTCGTCGAGCAGCGCTGCTTCGCGGGCGTGGCCGGCGTTCGTGGCCTTATTGCCACGGAAGGTGGAGCCGTTCATCTTCTGCTCGGCGATCGCGCGTCGAGCCTTGAGGCCGGCGCGGGCGATCTTCCACGCGTCGGAGGCGGTGACGCCTTCGCAGCGCTCGAGCATCCAGACGGTGCGGGGTGCGTCGTCGGGCACGACGATGCGGGCGGCGGTGATCTGCGGGGTCATGGCTGGTCTTTCTTCGCGATGCGGATGAGGAATGCGGCGGCGAACGTCGCAAGGCTGATGAGAACGCCGAGGTCGGCGCCGTTGAATCCGGTCGCGGGGTCGGCTGCGGGCGGCCCGCAGACTGCGGCGGTGAGGAGCGCGACGACCACAAGGACCATTCGCCACGGCGCGAGCGGCCAGAGGGTGCGGCGGTCGGGGGCGATCGGGCCGACGATTGCCGGCTCGGTGCGTTCGATGACGCTGATGTGCATATCGGCGGTGATCGGGGCGAAGTCGCTCACCGGGTCAAGGTTCTCGTCGGTATCCTGTGTCTGAGGCATGTGCTTGCCTTTCGCTTTAGGTGGGGCGTCCGGTGCAACGGGCGCCCCACTTTCGTGTGTGGGTCAGGGAGTGAGGGCGCCGGCGCCGAGTCGGACGCGAAGTCGCTCGACACCACGAGGAGTGACGCGCACCTGCGGCGCGGCCGGCTTCAGCTCGCCGCTGTCGCGATCGCGGTACGGCGGCATAGCGCGGACCTTGAGATAGCCGGCGTCGACCGCGCGCGCGTACGGCGACCAACGCTGGTTCTCGCCGCGATAGATCCAGCCGAGCTCAGCGAGCATCTCGAACAGGCGCTGCGGGCCGGTCTCGATGCCGGCACGGCTGAGCATCGGAGCGACGTCGCGCACCGCGTAGTCGGTGCCGGCGTCGGCGATCTCGTCCCATGCCTCGGCGCGCGGCGCAAGCACGGCGATCTGCTCGTCCTTCCGGGCGATGATCTCCTGCGCCTGCACGACGGCTCGAGCCATGAGCTGCTCCGGCGTTTCGACGGCGTAAGCACCTGTGCGGCGGATCGACGGCACGACTTCGTGCGTCATCCACCAGCGGAACTGTCGTGCTTCGGGCTTGTCCGAGCGGATGACAACCTCGTACATGCCCGACTCGGAGACGATGGTGACCGACCGGTTCTGGCCGCCCGACCTGATATCCGTCTGACGGATATCAGCCTCGTCGAGACGCGCCGCGACGTTGCCGGCGTTCGCGATTCCGAGCACGCCGCAGATGTCGGCGAGCACGAACCACAGCTCGCCGTCGACAGAGATCGTGCGGACCTGTCGATCGGCGTACTGGAAGACCTCGAGCGCGCTCACGACTCGTCCTCCTCGATCGTCTCGAGGCCGGCTGCCATGAGCTGCAGGAGGAACGCGACTGCGACGATCGCGACGGCGACCGGGAGGAGCAGGAGACCCCACGGGGCGAACGTGAAAGCGAGGATCGCGACCGCGAGCGCCACTGCGAGGTACGCGTATGCCGCTGCCCGCACGAGCGGACTCAGACGACCGGCCGGGGCAGCCGTCCCCACGGCGCCCCGACCCGCCTGGCCCGATACCCCAGCGGGCACCCGATCCCCAGATCGGGAGTTGGTGTCGACGCTCAGCGTCGTAGGCTCTGCCACATGACCATGACGCGCGAGGAGCGGAGCACCGCTGCGGCCATCATCATGCGGGACGCTATCGAGGAGATGCTCGCTCACGAGGCGGCCTCCGCTTCTCGGCAGGCTGCGAACCACGAGAGCACATCGGCGCGCGAGTAGCGGATCAGGCTCGAGCCGGGCAACTTGTGCCATGCAGGCCCCGTCTTGCCGTCCCGATCGCGCGCAATGCGCCACCGCTCGAGCGTCTTCGTGCTCACCTCGAGGAGTTCGGCAAGCGCCTTCGGCGACATGATCATCGGCATCTGCTCGAACCCCTCGGCCACATCACCAGGGGCGTCGGTCGACGTGGTCGGGAAAGTGACCATGCTCACGACGCCACCGCCTCGGCGGAATCGATCGCTCGCTCGGCGCGGGCGATGATGCTGGACGCTGTGGTGCCAAGTTCCGCGGCTACTGCCGCGAGAAGCGACGGGGTGAATGCCGCGTGTCCGTTGACGCGAGACGACAGCGTCGCGCGGCGGATACCTAGCTTCTCGGCGAGTCCCTTCACCGAAGCCGTCCGGCTCCGGGCAATCTCCGACCGCACCTCCGCGGCGACACCGGCATCGAGTCCGGTGAACCCAATTCGGTTCATCTCCATGTCGTCCACTGTGAACCGAACTCGGTTCAAAGTCAAGTTGCTTGCGTCAAGTGAACCGAAATGGGTACACTCAGGGCGTGGCCAAGAACCTGCTCCCGATGGACGCCCTAATCGCCGGATACCTTCACGAGGCGGTTCAGGACGCGGGCATCACCTACCGCAAGCTCGCGGCAACCACGGGCATGTCGATCAACCGGATCGGCATCATCCTCCGCCAGGAATCTCCGCCCGCGACGCTGGGTGAGATCGGCATGATCGGCTCCGCTGTCGGCTTGACGGCCTCGGAGCTCGTCGAGCGAGCCGAGAATGTCGTACGCACCCGACAGGATTACGATCTGGTCGCGAATGACTCGATCAATGAGTTCCCCGAAGGTAACGACGCGGACTTCGACCACGCGTGAAACACCGCCGCGAGCGGCGCTCCGCGACCTTTAGTACCACAACCATGCCCGATCGAGGGGGTTATGCATGGACGTCTGGAATCTTGCTGCCGACATGGGGCTCACCGTCCGCGAGCGCCGAGGCGCGCACCGGAGCGGATACGCGCCGAACGCGAACCACATTGAGTTGACGCCCGGGATGCGCGGACGCGTGCTGCGCGGCGTCATGTGCCACGAGATCGCGCATCACGTACTCGGTCATCGTCCAACCAACTTCGGACTCATCCGCAAACGCCAGGAAGCTGCAGCGAATGCGTGGGCAGCGCAGACGCTGATAGCTCCGCGTGCCTACGCGGAGGCGGAGCAGCACCACGGCGGGCACGTGACGTCGATGGCGATCGCCCTAAATGTGCCCGATGAGCTCGTGGTCGTCTTCCGCAGCCTGCTGCTCCGCACGGAAGATGCGGTCTACGTCGATCCCCGGATGGGCGCCGGTCAGTTCGCTCACCGCATCGAGGTCGGCTGATGGCGAAGGCGTGGATCACTGATCGTTGGGTGAAAGACGCGCAGGTCACTATGCCCGATGGGTCGGCTACGAAGATCAGTCCATCGAGCGCACAGATGAAGTCGCTCAAGTCCCTGCCCGAGCACTTCAGGACTGCGAAGTTTGGCAAGGGTTCACGGTGGGAGGCTGGCTGGTACGACCCGGACGGTGTCCAGAAGAAACGACTCTTTCCTCGACGCAGCGACGCAGAGTCTTTCGTCGCCGGCATCGAAGACGACATTCGCTCCGACCGCTACATCGACCCCTCCGCGCGCGAGCGAACATTCTCGGCCGCGGCCGAGGCGTGGCTCGCATCAAAGAACCGCATCAAGGACTCGAGCTGGCGCCGTTATCGACGAGAGCTCAACAACTACGTGTTGCCGCGCTGGGGCACGCGCGCTGTAGGCAGCATCACGCGACCGCAGATCGACGAATGGATCGCACAGCTGCGCGCCGGCACGGCGGTGTTCGAGTTCGACAGGAACAATCACCTCACAGACGGAGGTCGCAAGCCTGTGCCGATGAGCGCCGCCTACCTGCGACACGTCGTCGGCGCGACGTTCGGCGGAGCGCTGCGCTATGCCGTCGCCGAGCAATGGATCGGCCGCAATCCGCTGGCGAAGGTGGAGTTTCCCCGCGACGAGGGGGACATCGAAAATGACCTGCCCTCGCTGACATACGTGCAGCTCGACGTCTTGGCATCCGCGGTAGCCTCCATCTCCCGGCGCCCGATCGACGGCGTCCTGTTCAACGTTCTTGCACACAGCGGCCCGCGCATCGGCGAAGCGACCGCGCTGAAGATCAAGGATCTCGACCTCGAGCAGAAACGAGCGCGCATCCACCGCACGTGGACGACCGATCGCTCCGGGGTCCGCAAGCTCGGCCCGGTGAAGACGTGGGAGAAGCGCTGGCTCCCCCTCGCGGACTTCGTCGTTGACGGCCTAAGCGAGATCATCGCCGGCCGTGAGACCGAGGACTTTGTCTTCGTCACGGTTCGAGGCGCGGCGGTCGACGGAGGGAACTGGTACAACCGCGTCTGGCTAAAGGCGCGACGGGCGGTGCGATCCGCCTCTGAATACTCCGTGCACGATCTTCGGCACGTCGCGGCGACGAACGCGATCGCGGCCGGCGCAGACGTAAAGCTCGTGCAGCTGATGCTCGGCCACAAGGATGCGACCGAGACGCTGAACACCTACTCCCACCTCTGGCCGAACCGTGTCGACGAGGTGATCGACGCTGTCGAACGGCGCCGCGCGGAGGCTCTCGGCCTCGGTCAGCTGCGCGCGATCTGAGCGCATCGCTCTTTCCCATGTGAGACGCATGTGAGACGGGCACCATTCCGCGCGAATCTGGACATGAAAAAAGCCCCGGAGTTCCGCGTACTTCTGCGGTTCTCCGGGGCTTTGTGGTCGGGCTGACAGGATTTGAACCTGCGACCCCTTGACCCCCAGTCAAGTGCGCTACCAAGCTGCGCCACAGCCCGTTGTTCTGCACTCTCGCGCAGGCAACTCCCCCATCTTAGCCCCACTCTCGCGCCGTTCGCGAACCGGGTGAGCGCCGGGCGTTGCGTGGTGTCGGAGGCGCGGCGTAGCGTCACCTGCATGGCGACGATCACGACAGAGGTGGCGACGAACGCCCGGTGGGATGACGTTCAGCACGCGCTCACCGGGGGTGGTGATGGTGCCAGCTGCCAGTGCATCTGGCCGATGCTGAGCAACAAGGAGTGGAATGAGACGACCACGCCGCAGCGCGTCGAGATGCTGCGCGATGAGATCGAGGCGGGCCCTCCGCCCGGCCTGATCGCCTACGTCGATGGCGACGCAGCCGGGTGGATTCGGATCGGGCCACGCACCAAGCAGCAGCGGGTCCCGCGCACGCGCATGATCGCGGCAGCATCGGCTGAGCCTTTCGACGACGAATCGGTGTGGGCGGTCACGTGCTTCGTGGTCCGTCGCGAACACCGAGGCTCCGGCCTCAACCTCGAACTGCTGCGCGCCGCGGTTGACTTCGCGCGAAGCTCGGGAGCTCGACTCATCGAGGGGTACCCCGTCGACACCCGCGGCGAGAAGAAGCGCGCGAATGACCTGTTCCACGGCATGCTCACCACATTCCTGGCTGCAGGCTTCGAAGAGAAGGCCGAGCTGAAGCCGGGACGCACCCTCGTGGCACTGGAGCTCTCCGAGTGACGGAAGAGACAGAGCTGCCCTCATCCATGGGCAACGTCGCACGCAGAGAGCTGGCTCTGCAGGGACTCACCCGTCTCGAGCAGTTCGACGGAATGTCCGAGAGCGCACTGCTCGCGATTCACGGAGTGGGCCCGAAGGCCCTCCGCATCCTGCGCGAGCATCTCGAATCCCGCGGCTCGACTCTCAGACCGTGAGCGACCGCTACCGTGGGTGACATGAGCGACGAGAACCCGACCATCGAAGACCCCGAGCTGGGCACCCTCACGCGCGCGACGACGAAGCTGACTGATGGAACCGTGCTGACCCACGACTGGTACGCCGGCGGCACGGTCATCAACGGTGAACCCCTCGACCTCATGATCGAAGGAACCGACGCCGATGAGGCGGCCGCTCTGCTCCCCCACGTGCATGAGACGATCGCAGCCCTCGGCGTTCTTCGACGTCTGGCTACGGATGCCGTCGTGGCCGCCTTCAGCAACGTCACCCCCGAGCAGCACGAGCTCGACGACGCGGCATCCGACCTCAGCCTCGAGACGCTCGAGGCTTCAGCCGACGGCACCGTCGTGCTCCACCTCATCGATACCTGCGGCCAGCACTTCCCCGAGGGATACTGGCCCGCTGTCCACCTCGGGACCGACGGTCAGATCACCCAGGTCACCGTCGAGTCCTGAGCGCGTCTGGCGCCGTTCGATCCCGCCCTACGATGGGGAGATGCAGCGCCGCCGTCAGCTTGATCCGCTCCAGTGGGCATTCCTGCCTTACATCGCGGTCTCGGTGACCCACGTGGTGCTGCTGGGTCTCGACAGCCCTGCGGCCGGGCCGACCAAGCTGCTTCTGATGCCCCTGCTCGCCGTGCCGGTGCTGGTGTCGCTGCCCCGGATCCGGGAGCGCGCCGCGCAGGCATTGATTCTCGTGGCGCTCGCGTTCTCATGGCTCGGTGACAGCGCGGGCGCGGTCTTTCCTGCAGCGCCGGAGGTACCGCTGATGCTGATGTTCTTCGGCATCGCGCATCTCGCATACATCGCTCTTTTCATCCGTCACCTCGCTGTGCGTCGGATGCAGTGGTGGGCGCTCGTCTACGCCGGATGGTGGGTGGCGATGATGACTCTCGTGGGGCCCCATGCCGGTGGGCTGCTGATCGCGGTCGCGATCTACGGCGTCGTTCTCGGTGCTACAGCGGCCCTGTCGACACGATGCCATCCGCTGGTTGCGATCGGTGGCGCTTTCTTCCTCGCGAGCGACACCCTCCTGGCCCTCCGACTTTTCCTTCCCGGCTCGCTCCCTGCCTGGAGCAGCCCTGCCATCATGGCCACGTACGCGACAGGACAGGGCCTGATCGTCGTCGGCGCCCTGATCGCACTGAGAAAGCGAGGCGCCTGATGGCCGATGCCGCACGGGTCGACAGCTGGCTCTGGGCGATCCGCGTGTACAAGACGCGCTCAGCGGCGACCACCGCATGCCGCGCAGGGCATGTGCGTGTGAACGGCGACAAGGTGAAGGCCGCTCAACACGTGCGCATCGGCGACGAACTGCGTGTGCGGATCGCCGGTTTCGATCGGATTCTGATTGTCCGCCAGCTGCTCGTCAAGCGCGTGGGCGCGCCGGTCGCGGCCCTCGCCTACGAGGATCGCACACCGGAGCGCGAGCCTCAGGCCGCTCTGGGATTGCGCGATCGGGGAGCGGGGCGCCCCACCAAGCGGGAGCGACGCGACATCGACAAGCTGCGGGGCCGAGGATATGAGGATGATGGAATATTCCCTGGCTGACACTGTGTTGAGTCGAACATACCTTCTAAACTGAGAGCATGACTCAGCGCACCGATCTCGACCTCGATCTCGAGGAGCGCCGCAGGCTCCTCGACGAGTGGGTCGCCACACGGCGCCAGATCGCTGCTCTCGAAGCCAAGTCTTACGCGCTCCTCGTCGAGCGCATCAGCGTGCACGACGCCGATGTCTCCGAGAGCCCTCACCACCGCGATGCGATCTACAGATCGATGATTGCGGAGTACTCCGCGGCAGGGCACATTCCGAAGGGCTCTGTCGAGTACGCCTTCACGGATGCGCGCACACTGACACGAGCGCTTCCCGCCGTGCATGCCACGTTCGCTGCGGGGGCCATCACCGCGCGGCACGTCCGTGAGATCGTGCGAGCAAGCGAGATCGTCGACGATGCCATCCGCGACGGACGCGTGGAGCCCGCCACCATGAGCCTCTACGAGACGGCCGTGCTGGTTGTCGCCGAGCACGACACGGCGCAGCGGACGAAGATCCATGCCCGCCAGGTGGCGGCGGCTCTCGTCGGCGAGACCGTTGTCGAACGGCAGCGCCGCTTCGCGGCCGAGCGCTGTGTGACGGTCAAGTCGGTCGACGACGGACTGGCGGTGCTCACAGCGGTTCTTCCCGAGTGGGTCGCCGTGGCGATCTCCGATCGTCTCACGCGAATGGCACGTCACATCGCGCGCACTCGCGGCGAACGGGAGCCCATCCTCGAGTCACTCGACGACGACTGCGAGAACGCGCTCCACCTCTCCGATCTCTCCCCCGAAGACCCCCGGTACGACGCCTACTTCGAGGCCGGAGTGATCGCTGCCGACGGCACCTTCGTCACCGATCCGCTCACCGGCCTGATCGACCCGCTGACCGATCCGGCGAGTCCCGACCTCGAGCACCTTTCCGGCGATACCCGCACGTTCGATCAGATCCGCGCCGATCTGCTGTCCGATCTGCTGCTCTCCTCGGATCCGAGCGAAGCGAACGGCGCAGGGCTCGAGAACGTCTCGGCCCGCATTCAGGTCACGGTCGCTGCGAGCACCCTCGCCGGAGATGACGATCGACCCGCCGAACTCGACGGACACGGCCCACTCGATCCCGATGTCGCGCGCGGACTCGCGGGGCGCTGCACCGGATGGTCACGCCTGTTCCTCAGCAGCACCGGCCTGGTGACAGAGACCGACGCATACTCCCCCACGGAGCAGATGCGGCGCTTCCTCCGAGCACGAGATCAGCACTGCAGATTCCCTGGATGCCGGATGCCGGTGCACCGCTGCGAGATCGACCACAACCACGACCACGCTCGCGGTGGCCGAACACGCATCGACAACCTCAGTCACTTCTGCACGACGCATCATTCGCTCAAACACCCCGACATCGATGAGCGGCATCGGTGGAAGGCCCGCCAGACTCCCGATGGGAGTATCACCTGGACCAGTCCGCTCGGCCGAGATTACGTCGACCCACCTCGTCGTCGGGTGATGTTCGTCTGAACGCAGCGACGCGCTGTATCCATCAGGCCTGTTGCGGCAGCACGCCCAACAGCCAGCCGGCCGAGAGCACCTGCGCGGCGCCCGCCGCGACGACGCGGTTCTGCAGCTCGCGGTCGCTCGTGACGGCGACGACATACTGTCCCGCCCGCGATCGACGCTCGACCTCCGCGACGATCGTGTCGTCACCCGCGGCCTCAGCACGCACAACCGAGACGCCCCCGGCTGGGAGCAGCTCGGGGGCCATCGCATCTGCACCAGCACCAGCACCAGCACCAGCACCAGCACCAGCACCAGCACCAGCACCAGCACCAGCAGACGATGACGGCGACGGCGCGGAGATCCCGCGCGCCTTCCCTTCGACGACGAGTGCGACCTCCGGGAACCAGAGCGTCCCGTCTATCCCGAGATCAGACGCCGGCACGGCGACCCCGTCCAGGCGCGAAGCGAGACGAGTCGCCGCGCCCGCGCGATCCTTCCACCAGCCGTCGGGCACTGAGCCGACCACGTTCGCGGCATCGACGACGAGCGCCGGGCGAACCTCGAGCAGGGCGCGAAGAGCAGGCCATGCGTTGCCGAAACCGGGGTGCAACGGTCGCGAGTCGACCTCGTCGACCGGCACCCACTCGAGCGCCACGCTCTCGGGGTCATTGATCACCGGTTCGAACGGGCGCACCACATCGGCGATGACGGTCGTGTATGACCACACGTCGAGGTCGAGCACACTGGTGAACCGTGGCCGCACGGAACCATCGGGCACCCCCGCCTCCTCCTGTGCCTCACGCACAGCACCCTCGATCGCGCTCTCACCCTCGTGCATCGCGCCACCGGGCAGGCCCCACGTACCCCCGAAGTGGCTCCATGAGACGCGGTGCTGCAGCAGGATTCCGCGCGCGGGGTCGAAGGCGAGCAGACCGGCGGCGCCGAAACGTCCCCAGTACTTCTCCCCCGACGCGGCGACCACCCAGGCGTCACCCGGGTTCCGGGGCCCATCGGGGCGGCGGGGCTCACCTGGGGCAGGAGGTACGACAGTCACCCCTTCAGCCTGTCACAGCATCCGGGCGTCGGCATGCATCCGGGTCACACGAGGGAACAGCTGTTCACTCGTGCGACCCGGCTGCGGATCAGCGCTGACGCTTCTCGCGCACCCGCATGTTGATGACGATGGGCGTTCCGTCGAACTCGTACAGCTCGCGCAGGCGACGCTGGATGAATCGACGGTACCCGGGGTCGAGGAACCCGGTCGTGAACAGCACGAACGTCGGCGGACGAGTCGATGCCTGCGTGCCGAACAGGATGCGCGGCTGCTTGCCTCCGCGCAGCGGGTGCGGGTGCTCGGCGACCAGCTCGGCGAGGAACGCGTTGAACTTGCCCGTGGGAATGCGACGGTCCCAGTTCGTGAGCGCGGTCTCGAGCGCGGGCACCAGCTTGTCGAGGTGACGGCCGGTCTTCGCCGAGATGTTCACGCGCGGAGCCCAGGCGACGTGCGCCAGGTCCTGCTCGATCTCGCGCTCGAGGTAGCGGCGACGATCGGCATTCTCGAGATCGTCGTCGTTCAGACGATCCCACTTGTTGAACGCGAGCACGAGCGCACGACCGGACTCGAGCACCAGGTCGATGATGCGGACGTCCTGCTCGCTGATCGACTCGGACACGTCGAGGACGACGACACCGACCTCGGCCTTCTCGAGCGCGGCTGACGTACGCAGCGAGGCGTAGAAGTCGGCACCCTGCGCCATGTGCACGCGGCGACGGATGCCGGCGGTGTCGACCAGACGCCACAGCTTGCCGCCGAGCTCGACGATCTCATCGACCGGATCGCGGGTGGTTCCTGCGAGGTCGTTGACGACCACGCGCTCTTCGCCGGCGGCCTTGTTGAGCAGCGACGACTTGCCGACGTTCGGGCGACCGAGGATCGCGACGCGACGCGGTCCGCCGATCTCCGCCTTCGCGACGGCCGAGACATCGGGGAGCGTCTTCAACAGCTCATCGAGCAGGTCGGCCACACCACGACCGTGGATGGCCGAGACGGGGTGCGGCTCGCCGAGACCGAGGTTCCACAGGGCTGCCGCTTCGGGCTCCTGACGGGCGTCATCGATCTTGTTCGCGACGAGGAAGACGGGCTTGCCGCTCTTGCGCAGCATCTTCACGACATGCTCGTCGGTCGACGTGGCGCCGACCATCGCATCGACGACGAACAGCACGACGTCGGCGAGGTCGATCGCGACCTCTGCCTGCGCGGCGACCGAGCGGTCGATGCCTCGCGCGTCGGGCTCCCAGCCTCCGGTGTCGACGAGCGAGAAGCGACGGTCGGCCCACTCGGCCTTGTACGTCACGCGGTCGCGGGTCACACCGGGTGTGTCCTCGACGACGGCCTCACGGCGTCCGAGGATGCGGTTCACGAGCGCCGACTTGCCGACGTTCGGGCGACCGACGATCGCGACGACCGGCAGTGCGGGGAAGAACTGGATGCCGTCCTCGCCCATCGTGATGCCGGCGAGCAGCGCGGCATCTTCATCGTCGAGGTCGTAGTCGGCGAGGCCCGCGCGCAGTGTCTCGGCACGCGCTTCGGCGAGCTGCTCGTCGAGCTGCGCCATCTTCTCGGCGAGCTGGTCGGGGCCGCCTTCGTATTCGTCGTCAGCCATGGTGTACTCCTCGGGTTCGTTCGATCACCGCGAGGACGGCGTCGATGGTCTGTGTGAAATCGAGCTCCGTCGAATCGACGACCTCGACGCCTTCGGCGGCGTTCAGGAAGTCGACGACGGCGCTGTCTGAAGCGTCGCGCTTGTGCAGTGCGGCCGCGACGGTCTCGGCGTTCTCGCCGGCGAGTTCGCCGGCGCGTCGTGCGGCGCGCACCTCGGGCGCAGCCGTGAGAAGGATGCGCACCGGGGCGTCCGGTGCCACCACGGTGGTGATGTCGCGCCCCTCGACGACGACAGCCGGGTAGGGCGCCTCGGCCACGAGGGTGCGGAACAGACGGTTCACCTGGTCGCGCACCTCGGGAACGCGGGCGACGCCGCTGACGGCGCCCGAGACGGTGGGTTCGCGGATCGCGTCCGTGACGTCCACGTCGCCGACCCGCACCGTGCGATCGTCGGGGTCGAGACCGAGGCGCACAGGGAAATCCGCGACCGCGTCGAGCACCGCGGCAGCATCCGCCGTGTCGGCCCCTCGATCGAGCACGTGCCAGGCGAGAGCGCGATAGGCCGACCCCGTGTCGAGGTAGCCGAAGCCCAGAGCGCGGGCGACCGCCTTCGACACACTGGACTTGCCGGAACCGGCGGGCCCATCGATCGCGATGAAGTCAGTCATTGGTGGTACCTGCAATCCGCCAGCCGCGTTCCTGGAGTCCGGTGATCGCGCCGTGCAGCGCTGCGGGCTCGACACTGATCTCGGCGAGGCCGAACTGTGCACCCGGTGAGTGTTCGAGACGAAGATCCTCGACGTTGACGCCGAGCTCTCCGAGCTCGCCGAACAGACGGCCGAGCTGGCCGGCGGTGTCGTCGATCATCACGACGAGCGACTCGAACCGCTGGTTCTGTCCGTGCTTTCCGGGGAGCCGCTCGACGCCGTCGTTCCCCTGTCGGATCGTCTCGGCGACCACGCGCCGAGCGCCGGGAGCTTCGGGCTCGCGCAGCGCGTCGGACACCTGACGCAGATCGGATGCCAGGGCGTCGAGGATCTCGACCACGGGCGCGGCGTTCGCGCCGAGGATCTGCACCCAGAGCTCAGGGGCCGATGCGGCGATGCGCGTCGTGTCGCGCACGCCCTGGCCGGAGAGGCGCAGCGCGCCCTCATCCGCCTCGGCGAGCCGTCCGGCAAGAAGGCTGGCGATCACCTGCGGAACATGTGAGGTGAGGGCAACGGAGCGGTCGTGCTCCTCCGGAGTCATCTCGAGGGGCATCGCTCCGACATCGAGAGCCAGCGCCTCGACGAGCGCGAGATCCGCTGCCTTGGTGTCGGCATCACGGCACACGACCCACGGGCGTCCGATGAACAGGTCTGCGCGAGCGGAGATCGCCCCGCCCCGCTCTCGTCCGGCGAGCGGGTGCGAGCCGATGTAGCGCGTCAGGTCGACTCCGCGCCTCTGCAGGCTGTGGAAGGGCTCGAGCTTGACGCTCGCCACGTCAGTGACGACGGCGTGCGGAAAACGAGCCAGTTCGGACTCGATGACATCTGCAGTGACGTCCGGCGGCACGGCGACCACGATCAGCACCGGCGAGTCGTCGTCGGCAGCCGAGCGACCGGCTCCGTAGTCGATCGCGAGGCGCAGCTGAGCCGGCGACGTGTCGGCGAGCACCACATCGACGCCCTTGGCGCGGAGCGCATGACCGATGCTCGCACCGAGCAGACCGGCGCCGACAACACGAACGGTGCCCGAGAGCCTGGCGGCGATTCGCGGCGCGACAGAACTCCGAGCCCCCGTGGGCGCACTCGTCGTATCGGTCACTCGTTCTCCTGTTGCTCGCCTGGCGCCTCGGCGACACCGGAATCACGGCGCGACAGAGTCAAGAGTGCGCCGAGTTCGATTTTAGTCAGTTCGCGGGTCTTCCCAACCGGGAGGGTTCCCAGGTGCAGCGGACCGAACTGACGGCGCACGAGTTCGGTCACGGGGTGGCCGACGGCAGCCAGCATCCTTCTGACGATCCTGTTGCGACCGGAGTGCAGTGTCAGCTCGACGAGACTGGACCCGCGCGAGGTGTCGAGCAGCCGCGCCTTGTCTGCCGCGATCGGGCCGTCGTCCAGATCGATGCCCTTGGTGAGCTTCGAGATCGTCTGGGCTGTCACCTCGCCCTCGACCTTCGCGATGTACACCTTGGTGACACCGAAAGACGGGTGAGCGAGCACGTGCGCGAGGTCGCCGTCGTTCGTCAGGACGAGCAGACCGCTGGTCTCGGCATCGAGTCGCCCGACGTTGTAGAGGCGCTCCTCGTAGTCGTCGGTGAAGACGCGCAGATCGGGCCGGCCGTTCTCGTCGCGAAGGCTGCTGACCACTCCGGTCGGCTTGTTCAGCATCACGTACCGCTTCGTCACGTCGAGCTGAACCGCGGTGCCGTCCACGTCGATGAGGTCGGTCTCCGGGTCCACGCGGCGACCGAGCTCGGTGACGGTCTCTCCGTTCACCCGGATCCGTCCCTCGACGATGTACTGCTCGATCACGCGTCGTGAGGCCACGCCCGCCGCCGACAGCACCTTCTGCAGGCGGATGCCCTCTGGTGTCTCGAAGCCGCTCATCGGATGGTCCCTTCGTCGAAACTGAATCTGTGCATCGTGTCCGCGCGACCCGACGACTTCGGACGAGCGGGTTCCACCGAGGTCATCGGATGGTCCCTTCGTCGAAACCGTCTGCGCCGTCGTCGAGAAGAGGAGAGATCGGCGGCAGATCGTCGAGCGAGTTGATGCCCAAGTGCTGCAGGAGCGCGTCGGTGGTGCCGTAGTTGATCGCGCCGGTCTCGGAGTCCGCAAACAGCTCGGTGATGAGACCTCGAGCGAGAAGAGTGCGCACGACCGAGTCGACGTTCACCGCGCGGATAGACGCCACCTGGCTGCGTGTGACCGGCTGCTTGTATGCGATCACGGCGAGCGTCTCGAGCGCCGCCTGAGAGAGTCGCGCAGGTGCCTGTCCGCCGACGAACTCCGCGACGACATCGTCGTGATCCTCGCGCACGTAGAGGCGCCATCCGCCTCCGACCTCGCGCAGTTCGAAACCACGACGCGGGCCATGCCCCTTGCCGTCGTAATCGTCGACCAGAGTCTCGATCGTCTGCCGTACTGCCGCCACCGGCGAGCCGACTGCCGCGGCGAGGGCGACGAGACCGATCGGCTCGTCGATGATCAGCAGGATCGCCTCGATGCGCTCGGACAGCGGAGACTCCCGCACGGTTGCATCGGTCGCGGATTCGGTCACGTCATCGGTCATAGTCGGCTCCCAGCGATGCGAGTGTCTCGTCCGACCAGGAGTCGGCTGCCCAGCGCAGCGTCAGCTCGCCGAGCGGTTCCAGTTGTTCGAATGAGAGGGCGGCGTGCCGGTAGAGCTCCAGCACGGAGATGAACCGCGCGACGACGATCCCCGGCTCGCTCACACCCGCGACGAGCTCGCGGAAGCTCACCGACTCCGCGGCGCGGAGCAGGGTGACGACGATCGCGGCCTGTTCGCGGATGCTGACGAGCGGCGCGTGCAGATGATCGAGGCCGACATGTGGGATCTCTCTCGGCGCGAAGGCCAGAAGTGCGAGGGCGGCGAAATCGTCGACGCTGAGCGACCAGACGAGCTCTGGCGTCTTCCGCCGGTGCTTCTCGTCGAGCCTGGCCGCGCGCACATGACGCCGGTCCTCGCGCTGCAGGCACCGGGCGAACCAGGCGGACACCTCCTTGAAGGCGCGATACTGCAGGAGGCGCGCGAAGAGAAGGTCTCGGGCCTCGAGCAGTGCGACGGCCTCGGCATCCACCAGCTCACCCTGCGGCAGGAGCCCTGCCACCTTCATGTCGAGCAGCGTCGCCGCGACCACCAGGAACTCCGACGCCTGGTCGAGTTCCTCGTCGTCGTCGAGCTCCTTGAGGTACGCGATGAACTCGTTCGTGACTGCGCTCAGGGAGACCTCGGTGATGTCCATCTCGTGCTTCGAGATGAGGTTCAGCAGCAGATCGAACGGGCCGTCGAAGTTCGACAGTGAGACGCGGAATCCGGCCTCCGAGACGGAGGCTTCTCCCGTGACCTCGGGATCGCGCTCCGCGGCGGCGTCGACAGGCCCGATGGACTCTGCGGGTGAGACGGACTGAGCTGGCGAGACGGACTCTGCCGGGGTGTCTGACGGCTCGAGCTCAGGCGACAGCGCCACGGGTGACCAGCTCCCGCGCCAGCCGCAGGTAGGCCTGCGCGGCAGCGTGCTCCGGAGCGAACTCGGTGATCGGCACGCCGGAGACCGAGGCGTCGGGGAACTTGACCGTGCGACCGATCACGGTCTCCAGGACGTCGTCGCCGAATGCCTCGACCACACGCTCGAGAACCTCGCGCGAGTGCAGCGTGCGCGGGTCGTACATGGTGGCGAGAAGGCCGTCCATCGTGATCGACGGGTTCAGCCGGTCCCGCACCTTGTCGATGGTCTCGATCAGGAGGGCCACGCCGCGAAGCGCGAAGAACTCGCACTCGAGCGGGATGATGACGCCATGAGCCGCAGTCAGTGCGTTCACCGTGAGCAGGCCGAGCGAGGGCTGGCAGTCGATCAGGATGACGTCGTACTCCCCCGCCACCTGACGGAGAACACGGGCGAGGATCGTCTCGCGGGCGACCTCGTTCACGAGGTGCACCTCGGCGGCGGACAGGTCGATGTTCGCGGGCATCACGTCGAGACCGTCGACCCCTGAGGGGACGATCGCCTCATGCGCGTCGCGCTTGGTGTCGAGCAGCAGGTCGTACACGGTCGGCACGTCATGTGTCTGGATGCCGAGACCGGCCGACAGCGCGCCCTGGGGGTCGAAGTCGACGGCCAGCACCTTGCGCCCGTATTCAGCGAGGGCCGCAGCGAGGTTGATCGCGGTCGTCGTCTTGCCGACGCCGCCCTTCTGGTTGCACAGCGCGATGATGCGTGCGGGCCCGTGCGAGGCGAGCGGTTCAGGGGTCGCGAAGCCGTGATAGGGACGCCCGGTGGGTCCCATGGGGGTGTCGTCGTTCTTCGACGTTTTCGCCCTGGACTTCGCCGCGTTCTCAGCCACCGATTCTCCTGCTCTTTCGTGCTCGGTCGAGTCTACCGATCGCCTGGCGGGATCACTGCCTCAGCCCCGGCGATCCCGCGATTTCGCCGCGGTGCCGCGATCTCAGCGGGCGCGCGGATGAGAAGTGGCGTAGATGTCCCGCAGGGTGTCGACCGATACGTGCGTGTAGATCTGCGTCGTCGCGACCGAGGCGTGTCCGAGCAGCTCCTGCACGACGCGCACGTCGGCACCGCCCTGCAGCAGGTGCGTCGCGAACGAGTGCCTCAGCGTGTGCGGCGACACCTCCACGGTGATGTGCGCGTGCTCCGCGGCCGCGCGGATGACGAGCCATGCGCTCTGCCGTGACAGCGGGGCACCGCGAGCACCGAGGAAGAGCCGGGCCGATGCCCGCCCCTTCGCCGCGAGACCTGGGCGGACGCGGGTGAGATACGCATCCACCGCGTCGCGGGCGAATGAGCCGATCGGCACGATGCGCTCCTTCGACCCCTTGCCCCGAAGGCGCAGCACGTCGCCGTGAGCGAGGTCGTCGACGTCGAGTCCGACCGCCTCGGACACCCGGGCGCCGGTCGCATAGAGCAGTTCGAGCAAAGCCCTGTCGCGGATCCCTATCGGCTCTTCGGCACTGGGCGCGCCGAGCAGGCGCTCGACCTGGTCGATCGTCAGCGCCTTGGGGAGGCGACGAGGGGCCTTGGGTGGACGAAGACGCCCGCTCGGATCATCCTGTTCGATGCCTTCGCGCGCCAGGAAGCGGTGCCACCCGCGCACCGACGACTGCAGTCGCGCGAGACTGGTCGCAGCGGGGGCGGGATCGGCACCCGATCGATCGGCGACGAACCGCCCGACGACGGCCGCGCTGATCTGCGCCGTGTCGGTGACCCCGTCGGCTTCCAGCCACTCGAGGTAGCCACCGAGATCGCGGCGATAGGCGGCGATCGTATGCCCGCTGAGACCGCGCTCGATCGTGACGTGACGCAGATACGTGTCCAGCGCACGGTCGAGCTGCATCCTCAGCTCCGGTCGCGCAGCCTCTGGGCGGCGGCGAGCACGCCGATGCCGAGGATGCCGTTGCGCATCCGCCCGTCGAGAACCGCCCCGACCGCCGCGTCGAGCGGAACCCACTCGACGCGGATGTCGGCCTCTTCGTCCTCGCGCGCATGCGCGTCCTGCGCCGCCGAGACGCCGCTCGCGAGGAAGACGTGGATGAGCTCGTCGTTTCCGCCAGGGGTCGTCCACGACGACACGAGCGGCTCCCAGTGCGCAGCGACCAGGTCGGCCTCTTCGGCGAGCTCGCGTCGAGCGGCCTCGAGCGGCTCCTCGCCTGCGACATCGAGCAGACCGGCGGGAAGCTCCCAGTCACGGTGACGGATCGGATGCCGGTACTGCTGGATCAGCAGCACCCGCCCCGCGTCATCCAGGGCGACGATCGCGACGGCGCCCGTGTGCGCGACATACTGACGGCGGATCTCGCCGTCGCCGTAGCGCACCCGGTCGTCGCGGACGTTCCAGACGGCGCCCTCGTACGCGAGATCGCTGCGGAGCACTTCCGGTTCGAAGGGCTCGTCGCGCAGGTCATCGAATTCAGGCATCGGCTTCGACGAACTCAGGCATCGGCTTCGACGTCGAACAGCTCACTCGAGCGGTGACGCTCGATCGCTGCTCCGACCAGTCCGCGGAACAGCGGGTGCGGGGCGGTCGGACGCGAGCGGAGTTCGGGGTGCGCCTGCGTCGCGATGTAGTACGGGTGCACATCGCGCGGCAGCTCGACGTACTCGACCAGATCGAGCTCGGGGTTCAGGCCCGAGAACACGAGACCGGCCTCGGAGAGCCGCGCACGGTAGGCGTTGTTGACCTCGTAGCGGTGACGGTGGCGCTCCGACGCCTCGGGCGCGCCGTACAGCTCGCGCGCCAGGGATCCCTCGGCGAGTGCTGCCTGGTACAGCCCCAGACGCATGGTGCCGCCGAGGTCGCCACCGTCGAGGATCTCGACCTGCTCGGCCATCGTGGCGATGACGGGCTCGGTGGTCTGCGGGTCGAACTCGCTCGATGATGCCTCGGTGATGCCGGCGACATCGCGGGCGTACTCGATGACCATGCACTGCAGGCCGAGGCAGAGACCGAGCGTCGGGATGCCCTGCTCGCGCGCGAACTTCAGCGCGCCCAGCTTGCCCTCGATGCCGCGGATGCCGAAGCCACCGGGAACGCAGATGCCGTCGAGCTCGCCGAGCTGCTCCTTCGCACCCTCAGGCGTCTCACAGCGGTCGGACGGGATCCAGCGGATGTTGACCTTGGTCTCCTGCGCGAAGCCGCCGGCCTTGAGCGCCTCCGTCACGGAGAGGTAGGCGTCGGGCAGGTCGATGTACTTGCCGACCAGACCGATGGTCACCTCGTGCTTGGGGTTGTGCACGGCGTGCAGCACCTTGCTCCAGCGCGTCCAGTCGACCTCTTCTGCGGCCTTCTGGTCGAGACCGAGGCGGCGCACGATGTACGAGTCGAGGCCCTGGTCGTTGAGCGTCGACGGGATGTCGTAGATGCTCGGCAGGTCGACCGTGTTGATGACACCCTCGGCGTCGACGTCGCACATGAGAGCGATCTTGTTGCGGTTGCTCTCGCTGACCGGACGGTCGCTGCGCAGCACGAGCGCGTCGGGCTGGATGCCGACCTGGCGGAGAGCGGCGACGGAGTGCTGCGTCGGCTTGGTCTTCTGCTCGCCGGACGCCCCCATGAACGGGACGAGCGACACGTGCACGAAGAAGACGCTGTCGCGGCCGAGCTCGTGACGCAGCTGGCGTGCCGACTCGAGGAACGGCTGCGATTCGATGTCGCCGACCGTGCCGCCGACCTCGGTGATGATCACGTCAGGACGCGGGTCCTCGGTCGCCTGCAGACGCATGCGGCGCTTGATCTCGTCGGTGATGTGCGGGATGACCTGCACGGTGTCGCCGAGGTACTCGCCGCGGCGCTCACGGGCGATGACCTGCGAGTAGATCTGGCCGGTCGTGACGTTGGCTGCCTCAGACAGGTTGATGTCGAGGAAGCGCTCGTAGTGCCCGATGTCGAGGTCTGTCTCGGCACCGTCGTCCGTGACGAAGACCTCGCCGTGCTGGAACGGGTTCATGGTGCCCGGATCGACGTTCAGATACGGGTCGAGCTTCTGCATCACGACGCGGAGTCCGCGGGCCGTGAGGAGGTTGCCTAGGCTTGCGGCAGTGAGCCCTTTGCCCAAAGACGAAACGACACCACCCGTCACAAAGATGTGCTTGGTCGTGTCGTTCTTGGGCCCCGCAGAAGAAGAGTTCATCACGGGCTTCGATCCTATCAGGAGGTGGGGGTGCCGAGGCTGAGAAGTTCTCGGGCGTGGGTGATCGCGGCATCCGAATCGGTCAATCCGGACAGCAGGCGAGCCATCTCGGCCTCGCGCTCCTGACCCTCGAGACGACGGACACTCGATGCGGTGACTGCTCCGTCGTTGGATTTGACGACCGAGAGATGGTTGGTGGCGAACGCGGCGACCTGAGCCAGATGAGTGACTGCGATCACCTGCGACTTCTCTGCAAGTCGGGCGAGTCGGCGGCCGACCTCGATGGCTGCCGCACCGCCGATGCCGGCATCGACCTCGTCGAACACGAAGGTGGGCACAGGGTCTGTTCCGGCGATGACGACCTCGATCGCGAGCATGACCCGCGAGAGCTCACCACCCGACGCGCCCTTGCCGACGGATCGAGGTTCGGCTCCCGGGTGCGGGGCGAGCAGGATCGCGACATCGTCACGACCGTGAGCGCTCTCCGTGCCCGGTGTCACCGCGACCTCGAGGGTCGCGTCGGGCATCGCGAGGGCATGCAGCTCCTCGCTCACGGCGACCCCGAGACGCGCGGCGGCCTCAGTGCGCTCCGCCGTCAGGGCCTCAGCACGTGCATCGAGATCTGTGCGGGCGGCATCACGCTCGGCTTCGAGGCGATCGAGCCGCTCGCCGTCGTCGTCGAGCTCAGCGAGCCGCGTCGACCCCGTCTGCCAGAGCTCGAGAGCCTCGTCCAGCGAACCGTGCGCACGAATGAGCGTGCCCAGAGCTGCGCGGCGCTCTTCGACAGCTGCCAGCTCGTGCGGTCCTGTCTCATCGAGGTCGGCGAGGTATGCCGAGAGGTGCCCCGCGACATCGGCGATGCGGTAGCCGATATCGGCGAGGGCGGCCGAGATGTCGGTGAGCGCGGCGTCGGAGACGCGCTCGAGCGCGCGACGCGCTTCGGCGATCAGAGCCGATGCATCCGGTTCGCCTTCTTCGCTCGAGAGCGCGCTGTGCGCGAGTGACGCGGCGAGGCGCAGCTCCTCGGCGTTCGCCAGACGTTCTGCCCGTGCGGACAGCTCGACGTCCTCCCCGGGTTCGGGGGCAGCGGCTTCGATGAGTGCCAGCGCTTCACGGAGACGCGATGCCTCTTCGGCACGGCGGTCGCGGTTCTCTGTGATGTCGGCGATCTCGGCGTCCAGCTCGCGCCACCGGGCGAACGACGATGCGTAGGCGTCCAGCGCCTCGGCAATCGGCGCACCTCCGAAGCGGTCGAGGGCATCGCGCTGCGCCGCAGAGGAGCGCAACCTCAGCTGCTCGGACTGGCCGTGCACGACGACCAGCTCCTCGGCCAGAGCCGACAGCACTCCCGCCGGCGCCGCGCGTCCGCCGACGCTCGCGCGACTGCGGCCCTCGGCACTCAGCGTGCGGGAGACGTACAGCTCGGCGACACCGGACCCCGCAGGCTCCAGCTCTCCACCGGCATCCGTGACGATGTCGGCGACGTCGCCCGTCTCAGGCACGATCCACACGCCGGCGACGGATGCCTGGGCTGCACCCGCTCGAACGGCTCCGGAGTCGGCGCGCTGCCCGAGCAGCAGGCCGAGGCCGGTCACGACCATCGTCTTGCCCGCACCGGTCTCACCCGTGATCGCGGTGAATCCGGCGCCGAGGGGCAGCACGGCGTCGGCGATCACGCCGAGCCCCTGCATCCGCATCTCCTCGATCACGAGGCCGCCCCCTGTCCGCGCCATCCGGCGACCGGCAGCTGGAACTTGCGCACCAGTCGGTTGGTGAACTCGGTGGGATGCAGGCGCGCGAGGCGCACCGGACGCGAGGACCTGCGCACCACGACCCGTGCGCCAGGAGGCAGGTCGTGGGAGCGGCGGCCGTCGCACCAGAGGATGCCGGCACCAGAGGTGCCCTCGAGCATCTCGATGGCCACGGCAGCGTCGGGGCTGACGACGAGAGGCTTGGCGAACAGAGCATGAGCCGACAGGGGCACGACCGCGATGGCTTCGACGCTGGGCCAGATGACCGGCCCGCCCGCCGAGAAGTTGTAGGCCGTCGACCCGGTCGGCGTGGACACGACCATGCCGTCGCAGCCGAAGCTCGACAGGGGCAGACCGTCGATCTCGAGCACGACCTCGATCATGCGCTCGCGGCTGGCCTTCTCGACCGTGGCCTCGTTGAGCGCGAAGGTCTCGTACACGACGGCGCCGTCGACGTCTTTGACGCGCACCGACAGCGCCAGGCGCTCTTCGACCTCGTAGTCGCGATCGATGACGCGTCGCACAGCGGCATCCATGTCGTCTCGATCGATCTCGGCGAGGAATCCGACGTGTCCCATGTTGATGCCGAGCACGGGTGCCGAGCAGCCGCGCACCAGTTCGGCGGCGCGCAGGATCGTGCCGTCTCCCCCGAGGACGATCGCGAGTTCGAGCTCGTCCTGCTGCACGGTCTCGCCGAGGATGTCGACGTCAGCGAAGTGCGGGTCGACCGCTCTCAGGTCACCGCTCTCATCGGGCGGGAGCACAGGACGCGCACCGGCACCGCGGAGTTCGTCGATCACCTTGCGGGCCGCCTCGACAGTGGCTTCCCGGCCGGCGTGGGCGACGACCAGGATGTTGCGCTCGTTCATCGTCTCCCTGCCAGTGCGTTGATGCGGTCTGACCATTCTGACGGATCGCTGCCTCGCGCCGGCGCGAGGTGCAGGAGATACTCCGAGTTGCCGTGCGTTCCGAGGATCGGCGAGGGCAGGATGCCGAGCATGCCCAGGCCGGCATCCCAGGCGCTCCAAGCCGTTCGTGCGACGGCATCCGCGCGCGTGGCGGGGTCGGTGACGAGTCCGCCGCGCACCGCGGTGCGACCGACTTCGAACTGCGGCTTCACGAGCAGGACGATGTCTGCGCCGGCAGCGGCGACCCCCGCGACAGCGGGCAGCACATGCTCGAGGGAGATGAAGGACAGGTCGCCGACGATGAGGTCGGGAGCGTCCGCTTCGCCCGTGACCTCGTGGAGATTCCCGGGAGTCATGTGACGGACGTTGTAGCCCTCGACGACCACGACGCCGGTGTCGGATGCCACGGCGGCGGCCATCTGGTCGTGGCCCACGTCGACGGCGAGCACGCGCCGCGCTCCGCGCTCACGAAGCACCTGGGTGAAGCCGCCGGTGGAGGCGCCCATATCGAGCGCGAGGCGGCCGTCGGCAGAGATGCCGAATCCGTCGAGAGCGGCGATCAGCTTGTGCGCCCCACGACCGACGTAATGATCGGCGCCGGCGACAGTGATCTCCGCCGTGTCTGCGACAGGGGTCGAGGCCTTCACCACGGGGCGGCCGTCGATGCTCACGAGACCGTCGGCGATGAGCGTGGCAGCATGCGTGCGCGAACGAGCAAGTCCTCGTGCGGCGAGGGCGGCATCGAGTCGCGTCATCGGGAGCCCGGCGCGTCGCGCTGGTCGAGCTTCGCGCCGCTGTCGAGGCGGCGCGACAGCTCTTCGTGAAGCCCGGAGTACGCGTCTGCTCTGGCAGCGAGAGGCTGCCCCTCGATCAGGCGCAGGCGACTCCACAGACCGTCGGTCGGTGCATTCGTCGTCTCATCACTCACGCCTCTACTGTACGCGGCGGCGCCGACACGTCGGCGGAGCCACGGCGGCGCGAGGCGTCGGTCAGGGCCGGTGGAACGGGTCGTCGTAGAGACGCTCGGGCACGCGCAGCACGAATACCGGTGTCCCGGAGGCCCAGATCGCAGATGCGCCTGCCCGAAGCAGATCGATCTGCGACTCACCCTCGGCGATGATCTCGACGTCGGCACCGACGACCCGCACGGATGCGCCGTTGACCGAGTGGACGCCGTCTTTCGACGTGACCTCCGGGTACGGCTGGTGCAGTTCGCGCAGGTCACTGAGGATGTACGTCGGACGCGACCCCTCCGGCGCGGCGAGTACGTGCTTCGGTCGGTCGATGCCGGTGAGCACGAGCGCGGAGTCGATGCCCGCGCGGACGGCTCCGAGGATGTCCGTGTCGAGACGGTCGCCGATGAACAGCGGCTTCTTCGCACCGAAGCGCTCTGTGGCCTCTTCGAAGATCGGCGTCTCAGGCTTGCCGGCGACGGTCGCGAGCCGACCGATCGCCGTGTGCACGGCAGACACGAGCGTGCCGTTGCCCGGGGCGACGCCGCGCTCGCGCGGGATCGTCCAGTCGGTGTTGGTGGCGATCCACGGGATGCCGCCATCCTCCTCGGGAACCTTCAGCGCGAACGCCGCCTCGGCGAGATCCGTCCACGCGACCTCGGGGGCGAAGCCCTGCACGACCGCATCCGGAGCATCCTCGGCGCTGCGAGTGACGGTGTAGCCCGCCTTCTCCGCCTCGTCGACGAGTCCCGCTCCGCCCACGATCAGAAGCGTGGCGGGTGGCGGGACGATTCCGGCGAGGAGCCGCATCGCAGCCTGCGGGCTGGTGATCACATCAGCGGGCGCGACGTCGAGGCCCAGGCTGCTCAGGTGCTCGGCGACCGACGCGTCTGTGCGAGATGCGTTGTTCGTGATGTACCCGAGCCGAGCAGTCGTCGCGGCGGCGTTGAGGCTCTCCACCGCATGCGGCAGAGCGCCCGGCCCCGCGTAGACGACGCCATCCAGATCCGCGAGCACGGCGTCCACGCCGTCGAGCGGGGTCCGCAGCGCAGGCTTCTTGGAGAACAGCCCCACTACGCCTCCTTCGACGAATCGGATGCTGTGAAGCCCTCGGCGGTCTCGTCGGCGCCATCGTCAGTGCCGGCAGCCGCGTCGCCTTCGCCGAGGAGCTCGCGGACCTCGTCGTCGATGGACGGCTCGGGCTCGACGTCAGCGTCGTCAGCCTGAGCGTCGTCAGCCTCGTCAGCCTCGTCGGCCTCGTCAGCGTCGTCGGCCTCGTCAGCAGCGTCAGCAGCGTCAGCAGCGTCAGCAGCGTCAGCAGCGTCAGCAGCGTCAGCAGCGTCAGCAGCGTCAGCGTCGTCGAACTCGCCTTCGATCAGGCCGTCCTCGATGATGATCTCCTCGTCGCCGGCCTCGTCGACGCCGAGCGCCTGGGCGGCGACCTCTGCGCGGTGGGCCCAGAACTCGGCTTCGTCAGTTCGTCCGAGGTCCTCGAGCACTGCTGCACGAGCGGCGAACAGCGCAGGGCTCCACTCGAACGCACGGTCGGGGTCGAGCTCGGGAATCTCGAGTTCGCCGAGCGCGAGCTCGAGGTCCCCCTGATCCAGGCGTGCACCCGACATCGCGATCGCCAGAGAGACGCGAACGGGCGTGCTGAGGGCAGCCCGGTCGACGGCGCGACCGGTCTCGAGGGCGCGGTCGGGGCGTCCGATGCCCCTCTCGCTGTCGACCATCAGCGCGATCTGGTCGTCCTTGCCGGAGATGCGACGATACGTCCGCAGCTCGCGAAGAGCCAGAGCGAAGTCCTCAGTGGCGTACGCAGTGATACCGAGCGTTTCGCGGACGATCGCGATACGGCCGGCGCGGCGAGACGCGGCGAGAGCGTGCTCGTGCGCACGGGCCGGATCCTCGTCGATGAGCTGAGATGCCATGGCGAGGTGACGCGCGACCAGTTCGGCGTTCTCCTTGCTGAGAGTCTTCAGCTCGTTGCGGGCAGAGGTGTGCAGGTCACGGGCTGTGACCTCATCCGGGATGTGCGGGTCGTTGAAACGCGGCCGATCACCGTCTGCCTGAATCGGACGTTCGCGGCCCGCTCCCCCACGCTGCGGGTAGGAACGCGACGAGTCACGTTCCTGTCCGGCGTCGCGGTTGTATCCACCGGAGCGCGGTGCGCCACCCTCACGGTTGTAGCCACCGGAACGAGGTGCGTCGTTGTCGCGGCGCGGTGCGCCACCGTCACGGTTATAACCGCCCGACCGAGGTGCGCCACCGTCGCGGTTGTATCCACCGGAGCGAGGAGCGCCACCGTCACGGTTGTACCCGCCCGAACGAGGAGCGCCACCGTCGCGGTTGTATCCACCGGAACGAGGTGCGTCGTTGTCGCGGCGCGGGGCGCCACCGTCGCGGCTGTACCCACCGGAACGAGGAGCACCGCCATCGCGGCTGTATCCACCGGAACGAGGTGCGCCACCGTCACGGTTGTACCCACCGGAACGAGGAGCACCACCATCGCGGTTGTACCCGCCCGAACGAGGAGCGCCACCATCGCGGTTGTATCCACCGGAACGAGGTGCGTCGTTGTCGCGGCGCGGGGCGCCACCGCCGCGGTTGTACCCACCGGAACGAGGAGCGCCACCATCACGGTTGTACCCGCCCGAACGAGGAGCGTCATTGTCGCGGCGCGGGGCGCCACCATCACGGTTGTAGCCACCGGAACGAGGTGCGTCGTTGTCGCGGCGCGGGGCACCACCATCACGGTTGTAGCCACCAGAGCGCGGTGCGCCACCATCGCGGTTGTACCCGCCCGAACGAGGAGCGTCATTGTCGCGGCGCGGGGCACCACCGTCACGGTTGTACCCACCAGAACGAGGCGCGCCACCATCACGGTTGTAACCGCCAGAACGCGGTGCGCCACCATCGCGGTTGTACCCGCCCGAACGAGGAGCACCACCATCACGGCTGTAACCGCCCGAACGAGAACCGTCATTGTCGCGGCGCGGGGCACCACCGTCACGGTTGTACCCACCGGAACGCGGTGCGCCACCATCACGGTTGTAACCGCCCGAACGAGGACCGTCATTGTCCCGGCGCGGGGCACCACCGTCGCGGCTGTACCCACCCGTACGAGGGGCACCACCATCGCGGTTATACCCACCGGAACGCGGAGCGCCACCATCACGGTTATACCCACCCGAACGCGGAGCACCACCATCACGGTTGTATCCGCCCTCGCGTCGGGGCGCGTCATCACGACGCGGACCGCCGCTGCGGTTCTGATCCGAGCGCCCTCCGGAAGGTCGGTGACCGCGCGATCCATTGTCGTCGTTGCGACGCGGACGGCGCTCTTCCTCTTCCGGCATGATGCTCCCTGTTCTAGATGTTGTTAACGCAAAATGGCCACCCAACGATGGGTGGC
>Ga0308167_1000886_pt1 | contig 42617 bp, 54 predicted proteins | sample PhyCR1_2_FD_202138 | JGI IMG/M metagenome (GOLD analysis project Ga0308167, IMG submission 202138) | Phyllosphere microbial communities from UC Gill Tract Community Farm, Albany, California, United States - DLSLRC.R1 | ecosystem: Host-associated > Plants > Phyllosphere > Unclassified | place... | reverse complement strand
TCTGATAGCGGAGGTTGATGAGATCGACGCCTCGGACATTCCGCAGGGAATCAAAACCAAAAAGCACAAGGCCGCCGCCAGTAGGTTTAAAAATGCTCTGTTCGCGGACAAGCGGAAATATCGCGGAAAGGGTCTGGCAAAGCGCGTAACAGCCAACACGTACAACACCTACATGAGCCGGGCGCGTTCAAAATTTGATGACCGGTTACATCATGCTTTTGAGAAAAACGTGACCGATATGGCCGCGAAATATCCCCTATACGCCGACGAGCTTAATTCCTGGTTAAACCTGCCGGTGAAGGAAATCCGCGTGCGTGCTGCGGCCCTGAAAGAGCGCCTGAAAGAAATCATGCCGCTGTCCGAAGCATTAGGCGACGTGCGGATAGGCACGAAGGCAGCAGAGAAAAAAGTGATCGCGCTCGGTTCAAAGTACCCGGGCTGGAAACTTGCCCTGTTTGACCTGAACGCACCAGACTGGCGAGAAGCCCGCGAGCGGCTTTACAAGTATTTCCAGGAGGGCGAGCGCCTGCTCGATGACCTGATGGGCCTGCGGATTAACCATGAAGTTATGTATGCGCTGACGTTAAGCCAGGCCGAACGCGTATCGATACAAAAACGATGGGGCGACGTTCTCGACGAGAAAAAACGCAGTACCGTCCTGATAGATTATCCGGCCTATATGCAGGCCGTGTTAGACATCCTGCACACACCGACCAGTCAGTACAGCTTTAACACGCGAACCAGCATGGCACCGCTTGCTTTTGCGCTTGCTGCGGTATCTGGCCGCCGCATGATTGAGATTATGCGATTAGGTGAGTTCACCCCTACAGGCCGGTACACGGTCGATTTTGTCGGGCAGGCTAAAAAGCGCAGTGAAGAGGACGGCACGCCCCGAACTATCTACACGCTTTGCGATAGCGCCCTGTTTGTTGACCGCCTGAATATCCTGCGCGGTAGTGCGGCCGCCGCCGATTTTGACGAGGTTGTTAAAGGCTACGGGGAAGATGACACGCGATCAGAGAACGGCAGGATTTCCACCCTGCTCGGCAATGCTTTTAACGCCTGGGTAAAAACTTTCTTCCGCGACGACCGGCGGGTTTTCAAGGATAGCCGCGCTATCTATGCCCGTATCGCCTATGAGTCATGGTTCCGCGTTGACCCCCGCTGGGCTAAAGTCGATGAGGACGTGTTCTTTTCGGAAATCCTCGGCCACGATGACGAAGGGACGCAGCTGCACTATAAGCAGTTCAAACTGCATAATTTTTCGCGCAGCTGGAAATATGAAACCGGCGAGCAAAACAGCCGACTGGCGGGGCTTCAGGAACTGGACGACATGATGCCCGGTTTTGCACGCGGCGACGCGGCCATTAAGTTGCATGATGAAGTAAAACGCATCATTGAAGCGGAACCCGGGGCGATTATTAACAGTACCCGCCTGCGGGCGCTGGGCTTCAATACCCGCCTGATTCAGCGTTACTTAGACGTTGCAGCTGATGCGCTGGGGCAGACTATCGGGGAGAACGGGCGCCTGCAGCTGGCTGAAAACGTCAAAGCCATCGTGCTGGATAATGACGAGCACGGCGAAGAGCTGGCAGAGGATGAGGCAGAAGAAGAAGAGGCCGACGACGCACACGAAGACGACGAGATCGAGCTGGTGGAGGAAAGCACTGATGAACCTGTTGTATCTGAACCACCGACCGAAGAGCGCCCCCGCTTTGACGCCCCGAAACGCAACGATCGCGGCGAATGGGTGATCCGTTATGAGTTTGGCGGCCAGCGCTATGCGTGGACCGGCAGCGCTGACAATATCAAGGATGCAATGATGAAGGCGTGGGAGGCGTATCACTGATGATTTATCGCAAAGGCTGGGTGCCGGTTCTTTATCGGTATGAACTCGAAAACAGGCTCAAGAAACAAGGCTTTGAAAACTGGAAGGAGATATCGCGTTTTTTGTGTGAAGGCGATGCAAAAGCCTACTATGACAACGCAGCTATGCCAGATGAGTACGCCTATCAGGTTGTTGATAATTTGGAGTTTCAATCGTCACGCGATGCAACATTCTGGCAGCGCCTTAACAGGCTGTGGTTTGTGCCGTTATGGCTGATAACTATCCCTTTTCAATGGCTTTTCCGGGGCCGGGTTGGTTTTAACACCACGTCGAAATTCGCAAAAATTTGCTCAAAAATCACCGGGCTTGAGTAGTCGTAAAGCTGGCCGCACGGCCAGCCTTTCAGTTATCCAATACGCGCACGTCGTTCAGAACGTGCGTTATCACCCCAAAACAGATCCCCTCTTCGCCGCTGACTTCATCGTCTGTCAGTGCCAGACGCCTTTCAGGGTGATTCAGTTCCTGCAAATGAATTTGTGGGACGGTTCGGTACCTCACCAGCTTGAAAGTGCCACCTATCGTCGCGGCGATAATGCTGCCATCATGCGGTTTACTGTCGCTGTTAACGACCAGCAAAGCACCCTTTTTAATTCCATCCTGTGACGAATCTGCATCAGCCTTAAATAGATAGACTGACGGCGCGCGAGTATTACAAAGGCCATCAAGCGAAATGCGTGATTCGATGTAGTCCTGAGCGGGAGACGGAAAACCCATAATTTTTGCCCTCCATTTTACTGTATTTTTATACAGTATAATTAAGGGTGAAAATAAGGGAAGCGCGAAGGCGACAACTACGCGTCATGAGATTGAAAAGGCCGGTGAAAAAAATATCATGGCGTTAATACCGCTGCGTTTATTTTCTGTAAAGGCTGTTCTCAATAGCCCCGAAAATATCTTTATAACCGCTATAAATATTTGTCACATCTACTGATTACAGTGAATGCCGTTGAAGCCTGCGCAATGATGGCCATTGGCACATTCTGCGCCCGCATTCCCCAGCGAACCGGGTGACAAAGCCACCGCCGCGCGCCGTTTGAGTCGATACCCAGGCAGATTCCTCGCCGTTTGCCAGTGATCCAGATCTTTCCTTACCTATAAGACCTACCAAAACATCTGGATCACACCTTCGCGCCTGTTTTGCCCCTGTGTCAGCTTGCTTGCAGGCGTTTTAGGGCAGCGTGCTCGCCGGGGTTAAGCGCGCCGATATGGTCGGCCAGATACATTCCCGCGAGCGTTGCGCGCGCCAGCTGCACCGGCATGGCCGCCAGCTGCTTCAGTTCGTCGCTGGTAAGCACGCTGACAACCCACCGAAGCGGTACCGGCGTGTCGGCAACGGCCAGCGCTACGGCGGCCTCTGCGGCGTTCTGCGAAGCGCCATTACTGGACGCAGTGATGTCGCGATCGCGTGATCCAGATCTTTCGTTATCTATAAGACCTAAGAAAAGATCTGGATCATCACTTCCGCCCATTTCCACCGGTTCCGCCTTCGCGTTAAAGAACGATTTCCCGGCGTCTGCGCGCAGCGCGTTCAGACTGTTCATGAATGCCACCGAATCCGCATCCAGACGCATCACGCGCGCACCACGCGCCCCTATGCGGTCATTCTCAACCGCGAAGCCAAGTGCGCCGCAAATGTCCTTAAACACGACGTCAGGGCGTTTCTTCGCGCCATTGCGCCCGAGGTAGCCACCAAAGCGCAGAACGTTGTTAAACGCGTCCACGCCAGCCAGCTCGACCACGGCGGTCAGGGCTTCTTTCTGCGCCTCTTTCGTGGCCTGTCCGTTGCCGGTTTTGGTATCGATGCCGCATTTCTCAAAGTACAGGCGCAGCGCTTTGCTGTGCAGGGCTGCAAAGGTGCGGTTCGGCACCTCGACCAGCGGCTGATGTCGTACAGTGAACGATGCAACACCCGGCTGCAGCTTGCGGAATTTGGCGTCAGCCTCTTCGCGTGTGTGTGCAGTAATGGAGACAAAGTTGGTGCGCATGGCTTTACGGAAACTGTAAGAGAAACAGATCATCGCCTGATGGTCATCGATGGCCGCTGCGGTGGCGTCGTCCATGTTCATCAGCTCAAGCAGGCTTAATTTTTTCCGGCCACCGTCCATGTAAAACGCCAGCGTTTCCGGCGTCACATCCAGCATCAGTTCGTTTTCGATTTCCCAGCGGGCCAGCTGTGCCTGCTGCACCACGTCGAGATATTCCGCGTCCATCAGCTGTTCGCGCTCTTCGTCAGACGGCGTTACGGCTTCCATGTGGACCAGAACGGTCTGCTCCCATACCCGCTCGCGTGACTCCTTGCGCATCTGCTTCCCGGCCTCACTGCGCGGGTCGCTCGGGGCCAGCTGCTTCACGGAATAGCCGTCGGCCTCCAGAATCAGGATCAGGTTATTTTTGAAGTCGTTGCGGGCGGCGGCTTCCTGCGCTGCCAGGCGGAACTGCATATCAGTAAAATCAGTATCAGCCAGACCAAACGAGGCGCGGCGCGCTTCCGGGTCCAGGCGAATGTCGGTGACGTGATTCAGGAAAAAGTCCGTATAGCTGACGGCACCGGCAAAGCCGTTGCGGCGGGCGTCTTCGCTGGTTTCCTTACGGCCCGGCAGCTGCGCCAGCCCGATCAGAAATTCGCGGGCCTTACGGTCGCGGCGCAGCATCTGGATAGCATCGGACGGCACGATCTGGCCGCAGAACATGCCGAAATGACGGGTAAAGTGACGGTGCTCATCCAGCGACACGCCGGAGGAAATCGCAGGGCTGTAAATCAGTCCATCATAAGCGCGAACGCAGCCGTTCGGGTCACTCATGAACGCCTTAACGTCATCCTGCATTTTTGTGTCCTGGCTGACGTACAGCCAGCGTTTTTCCGGGAAGTCGGTGATCAGCTGGTCGTAAACCTGCTGGCCGAACGCCTTTGAATCTGTAGCAATCAGGATCTTTTCTTCGCGTCTGGCTGCCGCCATGATTTCGAAGTAAACACGGTCGCGGTCGGTATACAGCACGCGCAGCGGCTGGCGTTCTTCGCTGCCGTCTTCCGGGTCGCAGGTCACATCGACAGGCAGCTCGATAACGTGAATTTTTTCCCACTGCGGCAGGCCGGTACGCTGGCGCTTCTGCATCGCCAGCTCGCAGAACGTCACAAGTGAATCGTTAGCGTCAGCATCAACCAGCAGCGCGCAATCCGTGGTACGGGCAAACGCATCGATCAGATGATTGAACACGCTGACCGGGTTTTCCATCGCCTTGCCGATGAGGATGCCGCGCAGACCCTGCGTGGCTTCATCCAGCCCGATGAAATCGTGGTTATTCATCAGGGGCTGCCATTTAGGCTTGATAATGGAGTTAATGCAAATCGTCAGCTTGTTAATCAGCTCGGGAGAAATGCCGCCCATATCGTCTTTGTAGTAGAACACCGCCGAGTCGCGCTGATTGCCTTCGTCGTCCAGCTGCATCACGCTGTTCATGGACAGCATCAGACTGACGCGGTTTGCCAGCGCAACGCCCCGGTGTGCCTGCTGCATAATCGGGCGCATCAGGTGACGGGTTTTACCCGACCCCATACCGGCACGCACGATCACCGGTCCTGTTTTGGACAGGCGCATTACAAGGTCCAGAACCTGCGGGGTGATTTTTGAGGTTTTCAGCCTGCGATAATCAACGTGTGCCGGGCGGAATCGCGGATCAGTGATAGCGTCAGTAAAACCGCGTGCTTCCATTGCGGCCTTTTTCTTCAGGCGGTATTTCCATTCAATGCGGTTATGTGCGCTGATGGTTAACGCTTCATCTGCCTGCATTTCTTTTAGCCGGTCAGCGATCATCGCTTTCACTTCGTCTCGACTCAGTTCGCCCGGGCAGGACAGCATAGCCACATCAACGCACTGAAAAACCTGCTTTTCAAACTGGTCTGAATTTTCCTGACTCATGAAGCGCAGTTTCTGTAATGCCGCGTCGTAGAGGTTAGCCGGACGGGTCAGGCGGTTGGCCTGTGCTTTCATCTGGCTGACAGTTTCAGTGCGACCATTCAGAACAAACAGATCGTTGAAATCGTTCCCTTTTTCGTCATAAAAGGTCGGGAAAATACATTTAATACCCGTATCCGGGAAGGCTTCCAGAATCTCAAGCCCGGCCATAAGCCCGGTATTCCCTTTTTTGGGTTTGCTGCGGTCATTATCCAGTGCGCAGGTGATATCGAACCCGCACTCGAGATCAATCAGCTGGCGCACAACGTGGATCATGTTACCGGCTGAAACGGCGACGACAACCGCATCGAACCGGCCAGGCTCAGCCAGGAATACAGACGCTGCGGTCGCAAACCCTTCCGCCACGGCCACGCGCTGCGCGTTCTCAAGTGAGCCAATGACAAAGGCCGCGCCGACGTAGCTGACTTCTTCAATCGCTGCGGTCTGGCGCTTCTTACCGTTCATGAAAATGCGCTGCCAGCCTGCCAGCTGACCAGCCTGCGCACCGTTCAGGTGGCGCAGCGGGATCGCCATAAACTCGGCTTTACGTCCTGTGTGACCACGGACACACATTGTCACGCGGCGCACGTCACAATGTGCGAATACCGGCGCGATGCGCTTTTCGATAGCGTAAGGATGTGATCCGTCTTCACGCGGTGCGGCGTCAAAAGCGTCTTTGATGCGGTTCCATTCTTCGCGGGCTTCTGCCGCTTCCTGTTCCCGTCGCTTAGCCTCTACTGCAGCGATCTTTTCGCGCTCAAGGCGGCGCGCTTCCTGCTGCTGGCGACGTTCTTCACGGCGGCGGATTTCTGCAGGGGTCTGTGTGACCACGGTCGCACAGCGGCGCATGTGTTCGTCGTATTCACGTTTCAGGAAGTCATAGCCGTTCCACTCACCCGCGCCTTTCTGCTTAACCACAAAGTTAATGAACGGGTAACGGATACGCCCGCTGCTGCGGATGTTGGAATAAATATCGGCATGGCCTTTCAGCCGTGGTTCGTTGGTGATGGGGTAGCGGCGGTTGTAGGTGCGGAACTTAGTCTGCAAGCCATCGCCGTCAATCAGACGGATGGAGGATGCGTTCGCTGACCAGTCAAAGCCAGCCTGCTCGGCTATCTGCGCGACTTCGTGATCGGCAGCCCTGAAAAGCTCATAGGGATCGGAGTTATAAAACTCCTGGTAAAAATCCGTTATTGTCATTTTTTAACCAGAATCAGTACGCATTGAACTTGCGCACAGGGTCCGGTCTTAGCTACAATAATGGTTCCTGCGATGGAGTCATTAGTTGTGTTGCTAAGACCAGCTAAATGAATTAGAGGAAAAACCCGGTCGGCAAAACCGGGTTTTTTTTCGCCCGGAACTCGGATTCGCTCACTAATTCGCCAATTTATAGCCTGACCTGCGCGTCGTTATTACCGGCAAAATAATAACGACGTCAAGCCGACTTTACAAACACGGAAAGCGTATTTGTCAGATCTTTTTCACCGTCCAGGCTTTCGCCATTGCGACGACGGGGTGTAAATACTCTATTTCTGTCCGCTGAAACACGTCACGGCTGTGCAGTTCGGTAAGCGAACTGAACACAAAACCGTCGTCCATGACCGTTATCAGGGTCATAATTGCAATAAAGTTATCATCCCGGCGTAATTTAACCAAATGCGTTTCGCCAGTTATTGGACGCACATCAGGATCGGCAATAATCAGATCGCCCGCCTGAAATGCTGGCGCGCCCCTGCTATCCGCAATGCGAACCGCGTACAGCCTGCGTGAGACGTTATTCGGCATATCCACAAATTGCTGGTCCGCCGCGTTCTGCACACCATCTTTTAAAAACACGTCACTTGGTCCGGTCTGCGTTGTTCCAACAATCGGGATACCGTGCTCCGTACTGGCATCCTTCCCTGTTAAAACCCATTCCGGCGAACGTCCGTAAAACTTTGCAAGTTTAAGAGCCAGATCCAGCGTTGGCATACCGTCAGACTTTTCAAGATGGCCGAGGGCAGCATGCGTACAGCCTACTGACTCAGCAACCCCGCGCAAACTGTAGGCGCTGGCGTTATTTGGGTTCGCGTGTTTCAGCTCTTCGCGGCGAGCTTTTAGCCATTGTCCTCTGTTCATGCGCCCGATAATAACCTACCAACGTTAAGCCAGCTATACGCAATTTGCCCTGCGGGAAGAAATATTGATCCAGCTGTCAAATACACTTTACAAACGTGTTAAGCCTGCTTACCATTCCAGCCCATGAAAACCGCCGACGTTATTGCCTTTTATGGCACCAAAGCCGCCGCTGCGCGCGCCCTGAACGTTCACCGACTGGCCATCTACCAGTGGGGCGATAACGTGCCGTTTGCGCGTCAGTTTGAGATTGAAGTGAAGACCGGCGGGTATCTGAAATCAGACTACACGCTGGCCAAAGAGCACCGGAACGCCACCCGACATGCCTGTAAGGAAATGCGCTAATGCTTGATGAGTTTGTCCGGGGCCAGTTACGCAACGCCCTTTCCGACCTGCCTATGACGCAGAAAGGTCAGATCGCCATCATGAGCGATACCGCAGCCGGAGACAGTTACACAGCCCGGCCATTGCGCTGTGTTGAGTCAGAGGGCAGCACCGTCGAGGTGGAAGCGGAGCCGGTGCGCTATCACGAAGGAAAAAAGTACAAACAGAACAAACCCCTGATTCTGGAAAGCGGCTTTCAATCATCCATCTGGCGACAGGCCGTTAACCGGCTGCCGGAGGAAGCGATAGCCTGGTCGAAATACTGCTACGGGGATTCGACACGCTTTGAGTATCAGGTCGTCATCTGCCATGAGGTCTGGAGCCGGTTTCAGGCGCTGGAACCGCTGGCCGGTCTGAAAAAAATGAGCACCAAAACCCGCCAAAAGGTTCAGGCGCTCGCATGGCTGGCGGTGCAGGTTTCGGCCAGTCAGATAAATGGCGGCAGCAGGGAGTACAGCGCTGCCGAGTTAAGCCGTTTAATCGGCATCAAGCCGGATAACTGGCAGCACAACTATCTTCCGCGCTGGTCGCTTCTTATCAGCGCCTGCCATGACTACGACAAAGAGGTGATCGGATATGTGGGGCGACAGTTCAAAGCAGAACGCCACCGGCGGCGAGATTGCCGTGTGCCTGTGTAAGCGGCTTATGCGGCGCAATCCGGGACGGCCTTCGCTGCGCTACTCCGCCGCGCGGGGGGAGTATCTGATGTTCTGCCCGTCCTGCGGTATCCGTACTTACCCGGCCAGCAACAAACATAGCGTGATCGCGGAATGGAACGGCATGAACCGCACCGGCGATCCGTACATCGCCGAGTTATGGGAAGAGAAATTTTACCACCAGCAAAACGCGCCGACCGCCCTACCGACGGAACCGGCGACCTGTGTGACCACGGACACACGATAAAGGGCTATTTAAATATGAATGATATTTACGCCGCTGCCGGTCGGGGAATGACGCCCGACACTGAATATAATTTTACTGATGAATACCTGATGCGATTAAAAGGCGTCAACTTTATTCCGCCCCGGAAAAGTAAAGACTATTACTCGCAAACAAAAAACGCATCCCGAAGAAATTACACGACGCCATTAATGCAAAGCGTAAATAAATCCCGTTTCAAATTTCAGGACACAAAAAAATGAAAGCGTTTAAAGTTATTTTTCCATACAGTACGACAAATAAAATTCCAGCCGATATTACTGACCGTTTAAACGGCCATGCATTTTCTGAATTAAAAGACGGTCAGACTAAATCATCCGGCTTTTCACTTTTAACGGAATGCGAACGTTTTATTCAGTCTGACAATCGTCATTTATTTCACTACTGCGAGCAGACGCGGAAAGCCGATAAAAATACCGTGCGCAATATTTTTAGCGAGCGCCTGAAAAAAGTCGAAGAAGAAGGCCGGGAACTGACCGAGGAAACGCGGGAAGAGTTACAGGCTATTGCTGAACGTGAAGCCACAAAGTTCGCAGCCATCAAGCATTCAGGCGTTTTTATTGTGTTCGATGCGCCAGCAGGCCGCGTATGGTGCGCAGGCAGTACCGTTAACAAGTGTGAGGCAGCCTTAAAGCGCCTGCGGCGTGTACTCGGCAGCCTGGACACGGAGCCGGTCGTGCTGACCTTTGCCAGCCGTCGCCTGTCCCGCCTTCTCGGTCATGGCAGCCTGACGGCAGATGAAGCCCTGCGCGTCCCGGAGTACGGAAAAATAGTGGCTAATGATACGCATGACAGCAATAGTGCACGCATGACGTTTGAGGGCTTTTCCCTGCTGGATTCCAGCGTCAGCGAGGTTCTGACCGACCGCGTGGTGAGCGCCGTAGAAATGGACCTGATTAAGCCAGACCCCAACGGGGGCAAGGCGCAGGTGCTGGCATCATTCGTGCTAAAAGCCCCGGAAAAATCGGGCGTGATCCTGTCTGGTCTGTGGTTTGCAGGCGGCGCGACTGACGGCGCTGCGGAGCAGAATCACGCCTCAGATATGCAGATTGTCGCGAAAACCTGCCAGCAGATTATGGACGGCCTTACCCGCTTTATGAACCGTGGGGATCTGTGATTATGTCAGCGATTCAGCAGGCTAACGCCATGAAGGCGGTGCGTGTTCGCAGCGATCAGATGATTGCGCAGGGGGGCGACGGGTACGTGTCGCTCGATGTGCTGCGCTTTGATGTGGGCCTGTCTACGCGCGCGCTTCGTCGCATCTACGACGCAGGCGTGTCGAACGGCGAACTGCAGCGGAAAAGCCACACGCGCGCTGACGGCATAAGCCGTTTCCACCTGTACCGCACCGTTATGGCGGGCGCATAGCCCGGTCTGTAACATGTGTTGAAATATCGTCATAACTATGTAAGGAGGCTGAGGCCTCCTTTTTTGCGTTAATTGTCCCATCAGGCTTTATTTAGCACAAAATAAGATGCCAGATATTGATTGCGATATAATCCGTATTACCAGCCGAAAATTTAGCTGCTACTAAATTTTTAGATATAACTAAAAATTGAGCAGTAGCTGAAGCTGATAAGTAGAGCCAAAAAATATTCTACTTATCCAGTAGACGTTAGTAACTTCATCATATATCTTATCGAGCATTGGGATTAATCCCATTGCATATCTACCTTAGTGAGTAGCTAAGAGCGTAATCATAAGCATGATTGCAAGTATCGGATTCTGTAAAAGTAACTAACGGATTGCAACGATGAAGAATGAAGGTGTCTCACAATCATTTTCTGAACACTCAGAATACATACTCGCCAAGATGAGACATAGCATGAATATCATGCGATTGGCAGTGGGTGCTAGCGAGGGTATTTCACTGAATACAGAAATTCTGTCTTTTCTTGATGAGTGGATCGAAAACTTGGACGATTTGAATGAAACTGTATCAGGTGAAAGGGCTGCTTGACTGCTGAAAACTTTGAGTGACCATGGTCACACGCTTGGTTCATCAATGGTTATGCTGATGTTGATTGATGCCCCGCAGGCCGCAGCATATCTGTCTAGAGTGCTTAGTTTCATAGACCGAGGATTCCGTTCAATCTGTGTCACTGATGAGGGTGTAACGTTCAGGCGTCTCGCCAATTCGGCTTTTGATATTTTTGCATGTTCTCTCAGTTGTACAAGAAGCTCGATCATCGCAATGTCACGATCTTTCTCGATGTATCCGTTAACTGATTCTTCGTTGTTGAGCATGCGGGCTTTTAGTTCATCTAAACAAATGGTCATCTTCTATCTCTCTCTGTGCCTTTTAGTGGTGTAAGCATGAAGCGTGCATATAAGTATAGATTTTACCCTACGCCGGATCAGGTTGAATTACTCTCAAAAACTTTTGGAAGTGTTCGATTTGTATACAACAGCATCCTTAACTGGCGAACCATTGCTTACAATACCCTGAATCAAAGCATCGACTATAAGAAGGCAAGCGCACGTCTTACGGAAATGAAAAAGCAACCAGAACTGGCTTGGCTGGGTGAGGTTTCATGCGTACCGCTGCAGCAGACTCTGCGGCATCAGCAATCAGCCTTCAAAAACTTCTTTGAAGGTCGTGCGAATTACCCAACTTTTAAAAGTAAGAGAGGCAAGCAATCTGCCGAGTTCACGGCTAGTGCTTTCAAATACCGAGACGGATTCCTGTTCATTGCTAAGAGCAAAACACCATTGAAAATACGGTGGTCGAAAACCCTGCCGTCAACGCCTTCAACGATAACTATAAAAAAAGACTTAAATAACAGATACTTCGTGTCCTGCCTATGTGATTTTGAGCCTAAACCACTACCTATCAATGCAAATGTGGTAGGTATTGATCTGGGACTTAAAGACCTTATCGTATCTGATATTGGTTCTCGTTATGGCAATCCTCGGCACACATTGAAATACGCGAAGAGATTAGCTGCCCTCCAGCGGCGTTTGAGCAAGAAACAGAAAGGTTCTAAGAACAGAGAGAAAGCTCGAGTAAAAGTAGCAAAAATGCATTCAAAAATAGCAGATTGCCGTAAAGACAACTTGCACAAGCTATCCCGCAGATTAGTAAACGAAAACCAAGTCATCTGCGTTGAGTCACTTAGAGTTAAAAACATGCTCCGCAACCCCAAGTTAGCAAAGTCAATTTCAGATGCTGGCTGGGGTGAGTTGTTAAAGCAGCTCAGGTATAAATCTGACTGGGCGGGCAGGGAAATTGTATCCATCGACCAGTTTTTCCCTTCAACAAAGCTATGTAGCCATTGTGGTTATTTAGTTGAAAAGATGTCGTTAGATGTTCGTACATGGTTATGTCCATGCTGTGAGACAAGCCATGATCGAGATGTTAACGCTGCTAAAAATATCAAAGCTGCCGGGCTGGCAGTGTTAGCCTATGGAGAGCTTGTAAAACCAGGACGGCAAAGTGCTGCTCAGGTAAGGCTCGGAGAAGTAGGAAGGCTATGCGCCTCAGTCAATCAAAATCCCCCAGGCTTGAAGCCAACGGACATTCAGCATTGCCATGATGTTATTTTTGATGTAAATTAGCATCAATAAATGAATCAGATAAGGAAGTGCTATGAGAACTACCGTTACGATTGATGATTTGCTGTATGCACAGGCATTGGAGATGGCCGATCCTGGAATGGATAAAGCCGATATTTTTCGGGAAGCCGTAAAAACATTTGTCCGAGTACAAGCGGCAAAAAGGCTGGCTTCTCTTGGTGGGCTATCCCCTGAAATGCAGACGATTCCTCGTCGTCGTGACGAGCAATCTGCATAATGGCTATTCTGGTGGATACGTCCATTTGGGTTGACCATTTCAAAAACAGGAATGACAGGCTGGTCCAGTTATTAGAACGTGACCTGATTCTGACCCACCCTATGATAATTGCTGAGATAGCTTGTGGTACCCCTCCTGCGCCAAGACTGCGTACGCTTGGTGACTTAGGATTTTTGCCACAAAGCCATCAGGCCAGCATTGCGGAAGTAATGGACTTTATTGAGAGTAATAAATTGTACGGACTTGGGTGTGGTTTAGTAGATATGACATTGCTTGCTTCTACGTTGATAACTCCCGGTGCTAAAATTTGGACACTGGATAAACGACTCGAAGTGCTAGCCAAGAGACTTGATGCAAGCTACCAACCGATTCATTAAAGCTACCTTGGAAAGTGTACTTGACAAAAAATCACTGTTTCCGGTACTCTGTTTCTAAGTTGGGATAGCAACACCCGCACACAGAAAGCCGCCGAAAGGCGGTTTTTTTTCGCCTGAAATTTGCCTGCCGCAATGGCTTTTATGCCTCCGCGTTCCGGGCCATTACGACCCCGCATATGACTGACACCGTTCAAATCGGCGCAGCGCGCTTAGCCTGTGCGGATTCTCTGCAATACATAAAAACAATACCCGACGCCAGCATTGACCTGATTTGTACCGACCCGCCCTATTTTCGCGTAAAGGAAAACGAGTGGGATCGGCAGTGGTCCAGCGACGCTGATTATCTTGCCTGGCTGGAGGCGATGGTCTGCGAGTTCCGCCGCGTCCTGAAGCCGACCGGCAGCCTGTACATGTTCAGCGGCCACCGGCTTGCGTCGGACACTGAAATCATGGTCCGCCGTCACCTGAACGTGCTGAACCATATCACCTGGGCGAAGCCGACAGGGACATGGGGCCGCAACCGGAAGGAAGCGCTCCGCCAGTTTTTCCCGTCTACAGAACGCATCATTTTTGCGGACCATCACGGCGAGCGCAGCACCGCGCCCGGCGGAATTGGTTACGGCGCGAAAATGGAAGAGCTGCGCCGGGACGTGTTCGGCCCGCTCATCAGCTATTTCGCCGATGCGCGCGCAGCCCTGAACGTCAGCGCCCGCGAAATTCACGACGCTACCGGCACGCAGATGTGTTCGCACTGGTTCAGTGGGTCGCAGTGGCAGCTGCCAAAGCCTGCGCAGTACGCGCAGTTACAGGCGCTGTTTACGCGTAAGGCTGAGGGTTACGACCACCCGGGCCTGCCGATGCCGTATGACGCGTTACAGGCGCGTTACGCGCAGCTGTCTGACGAGCTGAACCAGCGCCGCAGTGAGGGCGAAGCCGCCCGCCGTGTGTTTACCGTTACTAAAGCCGTGCCGTTCCTCGACGTCTGGACCTACCCGGTCGTTCAGGGTTATCCCGGCAAGCACCCGTGCGAAAAGCCAGCCGAAATGATGACAGACATCATCAACGCCAGCAGCCGCCCGGGTGACGTGCTGGCCGACTTCTTCATGGGGTCCGGTTCGTTTCTCAAAGCCGCCATCAGGCTGGGCCGTCATGTGACCGGCGTGGAACGTGATCCCGAACGATTCCGGCAGACAGTGGGCGAAGTCGAAGCCCTGCATCGCGAGCTGTACACGACCGGGCTGACTGAGCCGGTCAACAAACAGAACCCGTTAACCTGCGTGTGACCACGGTCACACGCTTCCCGATTATGGCGTGCTGTAGAGCTGGCCTGCGCGAAAGCGACAGCCGGAGATAAGCGCCGGACGCCATTTCTTTCTGTGTGACCACGGTCGCACGTAACCGCCGCACGGCTATCGTGGGGAGGAGACTATGAACATGGATAAAATCACCACGGTAGCCAACGCTACTGCATACGGGACGGCCTACGGCAGTTCCGGTTACTGGTTTTACAAGCTGACGACGGCGATGACGCCGGATCAGTGGGCGGTTGTCGGCGTGCTGGGAAGCCTCGCATTTGCGGGCCTGACCTATATCACCAACGTCGTGATCAAAGTGTGGGCCATCAAGCGCGGCTACCGTCTGCCGAAGGAAGATTAATCATGGCAATTCCCGCCCGGATGAAACTGCGCGTGATTGCCACGCTGGGCGCTGGCGCGGTGGCGATAGCCTCCGCCATGCTGACCGGTGGCGACGGGCTGGAAGGGTACGTCCCGACACCCTACCTCGATGTTGCGGGTGTGGAGACGGTCTGTTACGGCCACACGGGCAGCGATATTAAGCCCGGCAAGACATACACAGAAAAGGAATGCAGGTTTCTGCTTGATAAGGACCTGAGCAACGTCGCGGCACAAATTGACCCGTACATTACGCGGCCCATTCCCGACACGACCCGCGCCGCCCTTTACTCATTTGCCTACAACGTCGGCCCCGCCCGTTTTAAAAAATCAACGCTTCTGACGCTTCTGAACGAGGGCTACACGGCGGGCGCATGTGACCAGCTGCGGCGTTGGGTTTATGCCGGTGGCAAAAAGTGGAAAGGGCTGATGAACCGGCGCGAGATTGAGCGCGACGTGTGCATGTGGGGGGTGAAATGAAAACAGGCATTGTAGCGGCGCTGGCTGGCGTTCTGCTGCTGATTGTCGGCGCGCTGGGCTGGCTGGCTTTTCACTATCACGCCAGTGCCATCAGCGAAAAAGGCAAGGTCAGCCAGCTGACCAGCGACAACACGCTGCAGACGCAGACCATCGCCACGCAGTCGCTGACGTTTCAGAAGTTTAACCAGCTGGCCGCCGCGTCGCAGCAGTACGGCACACAGATAGCCAGCGATAGCGAGGAGAAGGTCATTGAATACCGCACCATTCTTAAAAAAGAGAACGTGCCGACGTGCGATCTGCCTGTCCCTGCTGCTGTTGCTGACGGGCTGCTCGGCTACACGCACCGTCTACGTTCCCGCGCAATGTCCCGCGCTGTCGCCGACGCTGACAGCGCCGGTACTGGCACCGCTGCCGCCAGCACCCTGACGTACTGCCAGGCGGTTATGTGGATTGATCCACTGCTGACTGCCATCGACAAAGCGAACGACCAGCTGGAAAAAATCCGCGAGGAAGACGCGCAGCGCACCGGCAGCAGCAGTTCAGGCAGTGACAGCATCTGGTAAAGCCATCACCGAGCCAGTCACCCGGCTGGCTCGCTAATGCCATTACCGAGGGGCAACCGTGAAAGACTTCATCGCATGGCTGATAGCCATAATTACCCGCACTAAGGAGACAAATGTGTCTGAAACTACCCTGGCTGCAACCGCTGGCGCGGCTGACGCTTCCCCCGCAACTGCGCCAGCTACTGCCACCGGCGCTGTGGATTCTGGCGCTGCTGCTGATGCTGCCACACCCGCAACAGCCACTGCTGTTACTGCTGCTGCTGCCTTATCTCTGGCCGCCGCGCCTGTCACTGCCGCGACCGTGGCCGTGCCGGTTATTGAAACCGCTGATGATGCGACTGCGCTGGCCGTTGCGCTGGGTGAACGCGGTGAAGCCGTATTGTCTGCGCTCAAGGATGTGTTGACCTTCGCGAAGGTCGAGGTTGATCACATTTGGGACGAGGCTGTTGCCATCGCGCTCAAACTGGCCTGATAAGCCGCTGTACAGGCCCGCTAATGGCGGGCTTTTTTATTGTCGTTTTCACTGAGTCAGAAACCCATGCTAACTATCAAACTGAGCACCGCAGGTTCCATCCTTATCAGCCAGTCGCCAGAAGTCTCAATCGGCCTTAAAGGCAGCGAGGTCTATCAAAGCGTCATGGGTATGACTACGGCCCCGGGCGTCCCGCTTGACGCTATTCAGACGTTCCCTGATACGTTTGACGGCGAAGGCAATCAGCTTAGTGAAGAAATGGTCCTGAACGTTCCGCGCCCTGACGCAAAAGGCCACCCGATTGCCGTGCTGATTACAGACCTGCCGGGTCGTGAATTTTCGGAGATCAGCGGCACGAACTACCAGTTCCTTTACGCCGGTGACGAGGCTGACGTACTCAACGAAAACGGCATTTCAGTACATCACATCAAGTAACACCATAAAGCGTCCTGCGGGGCGCTTTTTAGTGTGCCTTGTAGCGTGTGTCCGTGGTCACACAGGAGGGATTATGGCGAATATCCGGGAGCTTTCCGGCCATCTGCAAAAGCTGCAAAAGCAGATCCCCTTTGCTACGGCGCAGGCGCTGACCAGTACGGCCCGCAAGATTCAGGCGGCTGAAAAGACCGCGCTGTCCCGCAAGCTGGAGAATCCGACGCCGTTCACCGTGAACGCGGTCGGGTCAGTTGGTGCGCGCCGCGACAATCTGGTGGCAAAGGTTTTTGTCCGCGATATTGCGGCCAGCTATCTGGAGCCGTTCGAGTTCGGCGGCGATCACAAGCTGAACAGCCAGGCGCTTTTAAACCCGAAGAACATCAAGCTGAACAAATACGGCAACCTGACGCGCAACAAGATGGCGCAACTGAAGGCAAAGCCGGATGTGTTCGTGGGAGAGATTGACGGCGTTAACGGCGTCTGGCAGCGAAAAAAGGCCACGAAGGGCAAAAAGAACGCGAAGCGCCGCAAGCGTTCGCAGAACGGCACGCGTCAGCCGCGCCAGAAAAAGACCGCCCCGAAACTGCTGGTCCGGTTCGGTGACGCGCTGCCGGTGAAGCCGGTCCTCGGCTACATGGACAGGGCGCAGGCGATGGCCGCGAACCTGATGCAGACAGAATTAAGCCGCGCAATGGCCGCCGCGATGGCGAGCGCGCGATAGGTGATCCCATGCACGTCATTTTACCCGCACACGAAGAGGTGACGCCCGCTGACCTGCGAAAAGGGCGCGGCGCTTCACAACTGGCGCGAAACCGGACGCTGGACGACTGCGCTGCCGCCATCCGGCGCGCGGGCGGAACGGTCAGCCATGAAATCCCGATTCAGGTTATTTATCTCGATGACGGGCTTCGCATAGACAGCCCGCACTGTTATCGCGTGTGACCACGGTCGCACGCTCTTAAACATGCCCCCGCCTCTGACCGTCCCGGCACGCTGCCGTGTGGCGATTCACGCGCGGGCTTTCCATACGGACAAGCCATGACAGACAAGCAACGCCCCGCAGCGGTCTTTATTCACCTGACCGCGACCGATGAGAACGGAAACCCGCTCGGCAGCGTGGACAGAATGATGACCGTTGATGAGCTGCGTTCTGCACGCGCCCCGCTGCTTGTTGAAGTGGCAGCCGCAGCGGCGACCGCGCTGGATGAAATCGTCAGCGAGCATTTCGACATTATCCCCCGTTACAGCGTGTGACCACGGTCGCACGATGAGCGTGACCGGCCAGTGAGAAAACCATGAAACGTGTAACCCGAATCCCCGTCCAGGCTGACAGCCTGACGCTACAGGCTGCGAACTTATTCGATGCGCTGCGTCAGCGCGGGAAACACGCGGCGCTAATTGTACCTGATATGTACACCGCACAGATGATCCGCAAAGCGCTGGCACTGTCGGATAAATGCGTTTTTGCGGCCACTCAACCGGGCGCGCGCTGGATTCTTGGCCGCGCGTTTGATGTTTATGTCATAGCCAATGAAACCTTGTGTGCTGATGCCGTTCATCGTGAGCTGCCCGGTGAAGGTGAGTTTATTCATTTGTTGTCGGCCCGACAGTCAACGTTTCCCGATGCGCATATCTACGCGTTTACAGAAGCCCGCCAGCGTGTGACCACGGACACACAGCAACAGGAGACACAGATGCAGATAGCATACATACCCGAAGTCGTGATGCCGACGGAAGACGAAATCGACGGGATTGCGCAGCAGGTCATCAGCGAGGCTAAAGCGGTATTCAGTTCCGGCGCGCTGTTATCCGGCGCACCACTGGCTGAAGAAATCGCCGCCCGAATCAAACAGCGAATACAGGTCAGTATCACCGCCGTTCCGTTGCCCGATGACCGGCCAGCCGATTGTAGGCCGTTCCTGATGACAGCTGGCGAATGGTTGAGCCGTCGCCGCGCCCTGGAAGGGAATCCACCCCGGAAGCCATAGGGTTTTGGGTCCCTCCTGAGCCTTTTTAGATCACGGGCATTGCGCGCCGCGTTCTTTCACTAGCTAAAACTTTTTGAAAATTCGGGTAACAGGTAACAGGTAACAACCAGATGAATCAGGCTGAATTTGCAAAACTCCACGGCGTGAGCCGCAAGACGGTCACGATGTGGAAGTCGCGCGGCTGGCTGGTTCTGGAGGGTGACGAGGTGAATGTCGAGGCGTCAAACGCCAACATCGAGATGCACCGTAAAACTGTTACCCAACCCGAAAAAAAAAAGAAATCATCCGCGACCGTGGTAACGCTGACGATCCAGATTCGGGTAACAGGCCCGGGCGATCTGGAAGTGGTGACGGCGACGACGGAGACGACGCCGCCAGCCAGTTAGTTGAACGCATCACTAAAGAATTTGGCGTGTCGCTGACGTTCGATGAAGCGCGCACCGTCAAAGCCAACTTTCACGCAAAGCTGACCCAGCTGGAGTTTGAACAGAAAGCCGGGCGGCTGCTTCCCTTTGAAGACATGCTGCAAGCGGTGGCCGATGAATATGCGCGCATGAGAACGCGACTTGTCGCGCTTGCGCCTGAACATGGTCCCCGCCTTCGTTTGCTTGCCCTGACCAGTACCGACACGGAATTCGTGGCCGCACTGCAAAGCGTGATTTATGAAGCGATGGAGGAATTAAGCGCCGATGGAAGCAAGCCACCAGAACCCGGAAACGGCTAAGCCGTCAGCCTGGCAGAATTTTAAAAGACGCCTGACAGGTATCAGGCGTGCGCTTGCACCACCTGAGCCGCTGCGCCTGAGTGAGTGGGCGAACAAATACGCGATGATGTCGAAAGAGACATCATCACAGTCAGGCCGGTTCCGCTCGTTCGCGTATCAGGATGGCATCATGGATGCCTTTACCGACCCTACGGTCGAGACAATCACCGTAATGAAGTCGGCGCGTGTCGGTTATACAAAAATCCTCGATCACGTTATCGGGTATTACATCGCACATGACCCGTCGCCCATTCTGGCTATCCAGCCGCGTGAGACTGACGCCGAAGACTACAGCAAAACCGAAATCGCGCCGATGCTGCGCGACACGCCGGTACTGTCCTGCTTAGTCGGCGGAGCAAAAGCCAAAGACACCAACCAGACGATTTTAAAGCGTTCGTTTACCAACGGCGCAAACCTGACGCTGGTCGGTGCCAACAGCCCGGGCGGTTTTCGCCGTATCACCTGTCGCATCATCCTGTTTGATGAGGTGGACGGCTACCCCGCATCCGGTGCCGGTAACGAAGGCGACCAGATAGCGCTCGGTAAAAAGCGTTCGGAAACGTTCTGGAACCGCAAAATCGGTATCGGGTCAACGCCAACCGTTAAGGGCATCAGCCGCGTCGAGAAGTCATTCAACGACAGCGACCAGCGTTACTACTTCGTGCCGTGTCCGCACTGCGGCGAATTTCAGGTTCTGGAGTGGGGCGATCGCAATTCGGCCTACGGCATGAAATGGGAGCGCGACGAAGACGGGCAGAGTCTGCCGGAAACGGTTTACTACGCCTGCCGTCATAATGCCTGTGTGATCAAGCATAGCGACCTGCCGCTGATGGTGGCGAAAGGCGAATGGCGCGCCACCCGGCCTTTTAAGGGTCATGCCGGTTTCCACGTCTGGACCGCTTACAGCCTCTTCCCTAATGCCGCCTGGCATAAGCTGGTTGAGGAATGGCTGATCGTCAAAGACGACCCGGTAATGCGTCAGACGTTCATCAATACCACCCTCGGCTTGCCTTATGAGGATTTCGGCGACAAGTCGCTGAATGAAAAATCGTTGCTTGAGCGCTGCGAGGTTTACAGCGCCGAAGTCCCTGACGGCGTAGCGCTGCTGACTGCCGGGATAGATACGCAGGATGGCCGCCTTGAGGTGGAGATCGCCGGATGGGGTCGCAGTGAGGAACGCTGGTCAATCGCCTACGACGTGATCGAGGGTGACTTAGACACGCCGGAACCGTGGGACCGTCTCGACGCTTATCTTCAGCAGGTATGGCGCAGGGCGGACGGTCGGGGATTCAGCATTATGGCGGCCTGTATCGACTCGGGCGGCCACCACACCGAATCCGTTTACCAGTTTGCCAAAGCGCGTATAGGGCGGCGCATATGGGCGATTAAGGGCGAATCAGCACGCAGCGGCGCACGATCGCCGGTCTGGCCGACCAAAAAGCCTACGTCGCGCAGCAAGGCCACTTACCGGCCCGTCATTATCGGCGTCAACGCTGCCAAAGACGTGATCCGAAACCGCCTTCACCTGGACGCACCTGCACCGGGTGAGCGCCAGCCGGGTTATATGCACTTCCCGCACGATCGCGACCTGAATTACTTCAGCCAGCTGATGGCCGAACGGTCCGTTAAGAAAACATCTGGCGGGTTCAGCTTTCGCGTGTGGGAGCTGCGCGCAGGCCGCGCGAACGAGGCGCTGGACTGCTGCGTATATAACTACGCCGCACTGATGGGCCTGACGCATCAGGGCCTGAAACTGAACAGGCTGGCCGATTCTATCGAAGACAACCCGGACAAGCTGATCGCGCCGCCGGTTGTCGTTGAAGAGAAAAAGCCAGACTTTCAGCGGCCCGGCGTGATCATCCCTGAATCGCCACAAAACACCGCGCCGCACAAGCGGCGAGCACGTCGATTACCGACATAAGGGCTAACCCATGCAACCACTAAATAGCGGCATCCTTGCCGGGATGCCCCGCGCCGTTTTGCAGTCGATGCTGACCAGCGCGCAGCAGGCATACGCTGAGCTGTCGATGGGAAAAAAGGGCGTTTCGTTCAGTTATACGCAGGGCGACGGCACGCGCTCGGTGGCCTACCAGCCGACCAGCGTGGAACAGCTGACGCAATTTATTATGCAGCTGCAGCGCGCCCTCGGACAGGGTGGCCGCCGCCGAATGGTGAGGTTCCGTTACTGATGAAAAAGAACGACGTCCGTATCCTCGGCGCTAACGGGCAACCGCTGCCGCCGTCCCGGCCAGAATATAAAGCGCTGGGCGGTTCCGGGCGCGTTCCCTATGACGCCGCCGATTCGTTCAGCGACCAGCTGGGCGGCTGGCAGCCGACGCTGTGGTCACCCGATAACGAAATCAATATTTACCGCGACCGCATCGTGTCGCGTTCCCGCGATCTGGTCCGCAATGACGGATGGGCTGCCGGTGCCGTTACCCGCATTCTGGATAACGCGGTCGGGGCAATTTACCGGCCCATTTTTAAGCCTGACTATCGCTATTTACAGATGATTACCGGCATCAAGGGTTTTGATGCGGAGTGGGCCGACGAGTATGCGCGCTACATGAATGCAATGTGGCGAACGTGGGCGAACGACGTCGGGCGCTGGTGCGATTTCGAACGCAAGCACACCGTTTCGCAGCTGCTGCGTATTGGTCTGCGTCACAAGCTGATAGATGGCGACAATCTGGTGCTGATGCACTACGACACCAGCCGCCTGGGCTATGGCCGTGCGCAGTTCGCTACCGCTGTCCAGCTGATTGACCCGGACCGGCTGAGCAACCCGCAGCAGGTTTACGACATGGCGAATATTCGCGGCGGCGTGGAGCTGGATTACAGCGGCGCGCCGGTTGCGTATCACATCCGCAAAGCGCATCAGGGCGACTGGTGGAGCGGTGAAAAAACGATGACGTGGGATCGCATACCGCGCGAAACGTCGTGGGGCCGTCCGATTGTCATTCATGACTTTGACAGCGACCGTGCGGGTCAGCATCGCGGCAGCGGCATTTTCACCCCGATTATTCAGCGCCTGAAAATGCTGATTAAGTACGACGAAAGCGAGGTCGAAGCGGCGATTCTGAATGCGGTGTTTGGTGCGTTTATCGAATCACCCTACGACCCCGCAATGGTGGAGGAAGGGCTGACCGGCGGTGACGGCCTCGGCGTGTATCAGGAAGAGCGGATCGGCTTTCACGAAGACCGCCGCCTGACGCTGCAGAACGGCGTCGGACTTCCGATCATGTTCCCGGGTGAGAAAATCAACACGGTTAACGCCGCGCGCCCGAACAGCAATTTTGCAGCGTTTGAATCTGCCGTTCTGCGCAACGTGACCGCCGCGACCGGCCTGTCCACGCAGCAGGTTACACAGGACTGGTCAGACGTTAACTACTCATCTGCCCGCGCCGCCATGCTCGAAGCATGGAAAACGCTTAGCCGTCGCCGTCATGATTTTGCCACCGGCACGGCTGGGCCTATCGCGTCCTGCTTTGTTGAAGAAGTTCATTCCCTCGGCGGCGTGCCGCTGCCAGCTGGCGCACCGGAATTTGTCGAAGCGCGGACCGCCTACAGCCAGGCTAAATGGATGGGGCCGGGTCGCGGATGGGTTGACCCCGTTGCCGAGAAAAAAGGCGCGATCCTCGGTCTGGATGCGGGTATGTCCACGCTTGAGAAAGAGGTCGGCGACAGCGAGGGTGAGGATTGGGAAGAGGTTATCGACCAGCGTGCCATCGAGCAAAAACGCTTTGAGTCGCGCGGGCTGTCTCTGCCTGAGTATCTGCAAGGCGAAGCGGCCAGCGAAACCATTAAAGACCCGGAGGAAAAATAGTGAATCTGCCCCTGCTGGCGCAACGGCTGTTTAATACGCCGCTTGCGCTTCACCCGCTAAAAGCCGAAGTCGTGATGGCGGCGCTGTCCGAACGGTTTGGCATTACGCGTATCAACTCACCCGCGATGATGTGGGACGAGGACGATCGCGAGAGTTTCAGCCGCAAGGCGCGTGACCGGGACCCGGGCTACGACAAAGCCGGGCCGGTGGCCGTTATCAGCATTGAGGGGACACTGGTGCAGAAGTCGGGCCGCCTGCGGCCCTACAGCGGCATGACCGGCTATGACGGTATCCGCCAGGCATTTATGGCCGCGCTCAATGATGACAGCGTAAAAGCCATTTTGCTTAACATCGACTCGCCGGGCGGCGAGGTGGCGGGCTGCTTTGACCTGGCTGATTTTATCTACCGGGCGCGCGGCACTAAACCGGTCTGGTCCGTGCTGAATGAATCGGCTTATTCAGCGGCCTACGCCATCGCCAGCGCTGCCGACCGCATTGTTGTACCCCGCACCGGCGGCGTCGGGTCAATTGGCGTCATTGTGATGCACGTTGACTGGACGCAGAAAATTAAAGACGACGGATTATCCGTCTCGATCATCCGATTCGGCGATCGCAAAGCTGAGTCAAACCCCTACCAGAAACTGAGCGAACAGGCCCGTTCCGCTATCCAGCAGGACGTTGACACGATGGGCGCGCTGTTTGTGAGTACCGTCGCCCGCAATCGCGGCCTGTCGGAAAAAGCCATCCGTGCCACGCAGGCCGCCACGTTTATCGCGGCGGAAGGCGTTGAGCTGGGACTGGCTGATGCTGTGGCCTCGCCGGATGCGGCGTTCCTTGAATTAATCGACTTAACCGGAGAATGAAATGCCGAAATTTATTAACCCCTTTGCTCACCTTCTGACTGGCAAGAAAGCCAAAGCGTCCGAAGAAGAGGACGAAAAGGCGAAGAAAGCCAAAGCCCGCCGCGCGGAAGAAAACGACGACGATGCCGACGCGGATGATGATGCGGACGCCGACGACGACGCGGATGCCGATGACGACGAAGATGACGCCGACGCGGATGATGATGCGGACGCGGATGACGACGCCGACGACGAAGAAGAGCGTAAGGCGCGTAAAGCCAAAAAAGCCAAAGGTAAAAAGGCCGAAGACGATGACGATGACGCCGCCGGTGCCAGCGTCGCCAAAGGTCGCCGCATGGAGAAAAAGCGCATCAACTCCATTCTGAGCTGTAAAGCTGCAGCAGCGCGTCCTGACCTGGCTGCCTATATGGCCTGCAATACCAGCCTGTCGGCAAAATCGGCCATAGCGCAGCTGAATATCGCGGCGATGGGTATGGCGGACACCGGCGGCAAGCCGTCCGGGGCGCGTATGTCACTCGACGAGCGTATGGCGAACGTGCCGCGCCATAACGTCGGCCATGACGCCCCGCCAGCCACCGGCAAAGACACTACCGTTAACGCTGCGGTTTCTCTCTACAACAAGCATAAGGGCATTAAATAATGACCGTTAATCAGTACGGCCAGAACAGCTGGCAGCCGTATGCACGGCAGGATACTTTCATCCCGGATCAGCTGATTGCGGGCAACCTCCAGCTTGTCACCAAAACCGTGGTTATCGGTGCCGGTCAGATTTACAAGCGCGGAACCGTGCTGGGGCGCGCCTCGCTGAAAAGCGCGATCGCCAGTGCGGCCACCGGCACCGGTAACGGCACCATCGGCAAGCTGAGCGTCGGCAGTGCGGCAGAGACGGGCGTGTACACGCTCAAAGCCACCGCCGCCGATAAGTTCGCGCTGACGGACCCGACCGGCGATGCAGCTGGCATCGTGACCGTGGGCCAGCCGTTTACCGGCAATCAGCTGAACCTGACCATTACCGCAGGCGCAACCGCCTTTGTGGTCGGGGATGCGTTCACCGTTACGGTTTCGCCTGCGTCGAATGAGTACACGCTAAGCGTGCGCACCGCTGTCGATGGCACGCAGAACCCGACCGCCATTCTGGTTGATGACGTGGACACCACGGCAGGCGCGCTAAGCGCAGGCGTTTACCTGATGGGCGGCTTTAACCAGAACCGCGTTACGTTCGATGACAGCTGGACGATTGAAGATCTCGCCGACGCGTTGCGTGATAAGTCGATTTTCCTCCAGGACAGCATTACCGGCCCCGGCGTTTAACACCCCGCATTAAATCCTGAATCGTGAATTTATGCCCTTAACCGGGCAGGGATTCGCACGTCCAAAATTTGCCCGCCAGCTGGCGGGCGTAGCGAGAAATTTATGACCCAGAACATTTTTAACACCACCGCGCTGGTCGGCATCGTTCCGAACCTGATGACGTCGCAGAACTGGCTGCTGGATAAGTTCTTCCCGAACATCGTTACCAGTGACACCGAAGAAGTCGCCATCGATGTGGACGTTGGCCAGCGCCGTATGGCCCCGTTCGTGTCGCCACTTGTCGCGGGCAAGCTGGTCGAATCGCGTCGTATGCAGACCAACGTCTTTAAGCCTGCGTACATCAAAGACAAGCGCGTCCCGGACCTGCGCAAACCGATTCGCCGCCAGATTGGTGAGCGTATTGGCGGCGAGTACACCGCCGCACAGCGCGAACAGCTGAACATGATGTTCGAAATGGCCGATCAGGTGGACATGCTCAACCGCCGCCTTGAATGGATGGGGGCCAGCGCGCTGAGCACCGGCACGGTGAAAATCGAAGGTGAAGGTTATGAAACCACCGTCGTCGATTTTGGCCGTAACAGCAACCTGACCGTTGCGCTGTCCGGTTCCGATAAGTGGCTGAAAAGCGTGCCGGATGGTGCGTCTTACACTAAACCGACGTCGCACATTAACGAGTTCGTTAAAACCATCCTGAAGTATTCAGGCTCGGTGGCGATCGACGTGGTGTTTACCTCTTCCGCATGGGAAGCCTTCATGCTCGACACCTCGCTGAAAGGCGCGATCGTCTTCCCGGCGCAGGGGCCATACGGCAACCAGATTAACCCGGGTACTGAGGTTCCGCTGGGTGCAGTCTATAAAGGCCGCTGGGGTCAGCTGGACCTGTGGCTTTATAACGACTGGTTCATTGACGAAAAAGGTGTTGAACAGCCGATGCTGGCCGACGGCTCGATCGTCATTTCCGGCCCGCAGCTGCAAGGCACCCGCGCATTCGGCGCAATTATGGACCCGGCGTTTAACTACGGCCCGATGGCCTTTGCACCGAAAACGTGGTTGCAGGATGACCCCGCGCAGCGCTTCCTGATGATGCAGTCAGCCCCGATCGTTATCCCGAGCCGTGTTAACGCCGCTCTGTGCGCAACAGTGGTGTAACGCATGGCACCGAAAACGCAGAAACCAGCGGCAGAGAATGCCGCTCAGAGCGACGCTGCGGCGTTGCCTGACACCAATGCGCCAGCAGTAGGGCAAGCGCCGGAAATCACCGCAAACAGCGAATCCGGCGCGGATTCTGCCGTCGCACCGCTCAACCCTTCCGAAGACCCCGAAAGCACTGACTCAGCCGAAACGGTTGAGGTCGTTGTGCGCGCCAAACGCACGGTCAGGCACGAGGGCAAAACGCACGGCGCGACAGCGCTGGTGACGCTGCCGCGTGAAGACGCCGAACGCCTGAAAGAGATCGGCTTTGTCGATTACCTGGACGAGCTGCACGAAATCGCACAGGCCAGCCAGGGCGTAAAAGTCACCGTATCCGACGGCGTGGCATTAAAGCAGGAGTAACCCCCCATGAGCGTTGATTGGGATAGCGAACTGCTGTCCCCGCTTCAGGCGGTATTTGGCGAACCCGTCAACTACCGGCCCGCACGCGGGGCGGCTTTCGACATTTCCGGCATTTTTGACCGGCCCTATACGCAGGAAGTGGAACCCCTCGACGCTGACGACCCGGGCATTAACACCACGCACGCTGTTTTAGGCGTGCGTGACGGGGAGTTTATCGCCGCAGGGCGTGCGCTGCCGGTACAGGGCGACCGGCTGTTTGTGACGAAAATCAGCACCGTTTTTGTGGTGGCCGATGCTCAGCCAGACAGCCACGGCGGTCACAAGCTGGTTTTAAACAGGGTGAAAACATGAACGCAGCAAAGATACGCGAGCTGGTCGTTAAGGCGCTGATTGTGGCGAAGACCGACGCAGGCGATCGCGTGTATTCCCCGCGTGACTGGTCAACCCGCAGCGAGGATTACCCCTCGTTACTGGTTCAGACACCGTTTGATGAAAAGCAGTCATTGGGCTGCAATGCGCCGCAGTTTAACAGCGTGGCGACCATCCGCATTACCGGTCGCGTCGAAGCGTTCGACAGCGAAACCAATGACGGTGCGATGCAGGCTGAAACGGCGCTGGAAACCCTGCGCGAACAGGTAGAGCGGGCAGTCATTAACAGCTATGACCTGACCTTTGCGATCCAGCAGTTCCGGCACATACGATCGGCCATTCAGGTGGACGCAGGCGGCGATGGCCACATCGGCCAGCTGACCTATGAAATCGACGCGGAATATTACCAGGGGCCGGAGGATTTCTACCCGGTCGAGGGTGTACCGCTTCAGGGCGTAGACGTAACCATCCAGCAGCCGGACGGCACCACACAGCCGGGCTTTAACGCCGACCTTCCGCAATAACCGAGAACCAACCCCATGAAACTGAAACCCGCAGAAGGTCGCGCCGTGCGCGACCCGGTTAAACGCACCCTTTTACCCGCAGACGGGGCCGAGGTAACGCTCGATGCGTTCTGGCGTCGCCGTCTGCGCGATGGCGATGTGGTGGAAGCCACCGACGTCGCCGAAGCAGCCACCCCCGCGAAAAGCACCGTTAAAGCCATTGCCGCCACCGGCGACGCAGGCACACCGGCAGCGACCGCAACCAATGAGGCGACCAGCTGATGACCATTGCATTTGATCACGTGCCGAGCAAACTGCGCACGCCGCTCTTTTTCGCGGAAATGAATAACTCGATGGCCAACTCGGCCACGGCCACCCAAATCACCCTGATTATCGGCCAGCAGCTGGACACCGCGCTGCAGACGCCGGGCGTGCCGTTCCTCGCCTCGTCCGTGTCTACGGTCGGCGGCCTGTGTGGCTACGGCTCGATGGTGCATACCATGATGGCGGCGTATCTGAAAAACGATACCGCGGGAAAAATCTACATTCTGCCGCTGGCCGATGGCAAAGCGACCGTACCGGCCACCGGTAAAATCACCGTGACCAGCCCGGCCACCGCATCCGGCACCCTGTCGGTTTATATCGCCGGTGAGCGCGTACAGATTGCGGCGCTGAACACCGACGCGATTGCCACCGTGGCGACTGCGCTGGCCGCCGAAATCAACGCCACGACCCGCCTGCCGGTAAAAGCGGCTGCGGTGGACGGCGTGGTAACGCTGACGGCCAAAAACAAAGGCGCACACGGCAACCTGATTGATGTTCGCCTGAACTACGGCGGAACGGCTGCCGGTGAAGCCACGCCGACCGGTCTGGCCGTCACCATTACCGCCATGAGCGGCGGAAGCGGGACGCCTGCACTTGATGACGCGCTGGCGAACTACGGCGACAAGGGCGCGGACTTCATCATCAACCCTTACACCGATTCCACCTCGTTAAACGCGGTGAAGCTGTGGCTGTCCGATGCCACTGGCCGCTGGAGCTACGCCTCGCAGCTGTACGGCCACGCGCTCGGCGTTATCAGTGGAACCTATGGCGAACTGACTGCTGCAGGTGAAGCCCGCAACGACCAGCACGCGTCCCTGATTGGCGTGTACGACTCACCGACGCCGCCGTGGGTATGGGCCGCAGCCGTTTACGGTTCTGCCGCTGTCAGCCTGCGTAATGACCCGGGCCGTCCGTTGCAGACGCTGACCGTTTCCGGCGTGCTGGCCCCGCCATTGCCGTCGCGCTTTGACCTGCCGGAGCGTAACAACCTGCTTTACAGCGGCATTTCCACCGTCGTCGTCGCAGACGATGACACCGTGACGCTGGAGAACGTGATCACCACGTACCAGACGAACAGCTACGGCGACGCCGATGATTCTTATCTCGAAATCGAAACGCTGTTCCTGCTGATGTACGTCACGCGCTTTCTGCGCTCGGCTATCACCAGCAAGTTTCCGCGCATGAAGCTGGCCGCCGACGGCACACGCTTTGCGCCCGGTTCTGCGATCGTCACACCGAGCACCATCAAGGCCGAACTGATTGCGCAGTACAAGGCGCTGGAGAAAAACGGCTTTGTTCAGGATTCGAAGAGCTTTGCGGCGGGCCTGATTGTTGAACAGAACAGCACCAACGTTAACCGCGTCGATGTGCTGTGGCCGGGAACCCTCATCAACCAGCTGCGTGTGTTTGCGCTGCTCAACCAGTTCCGTTTAAAAGCGGCTTCTTAATAAGGCGATAAATCATGGGTGATACCAGTAACCGCATTGCGGGTACGGCCAACGTCGTGGTCGACGGCATGACCATTATGGTCGCCGGTAAATTTAAATACCGTCCATCTAAGGTGAAGCGCGAAACGCTGACCGGCATGGACCGCGTACACGGCTATAAAGAAACCCCGATTTCCGGGCTGATTTCTATGGACGTGCGCGACAGCGGCGGCACCAGCGTGTCCGATTTTAACGACATGACCAACGTCACGGTCACGGCCACGCTGGCGAACGGCAAGATCATCATCGGTTCGGGGATGTGGACCACCGATGCGCAGGAAGTCGAAAGCGAAGACGCGGTATTTAGCGTCACGTTTGAAAGCGACGACGTGTCGGAGAACTAACGGATGGATCAGATTTTTGATGCTCAGTTCGGCCCCTCGGGGCCGATGCCGCTGCGTGAACCTATGCAGCACGAAGCCGACGACTTTTACACGCTGTCGGATAAGACCAGTCCTCACAACGCGATGGGGGAACTGATTGCCAGAATCAGTGGGGCCAAGCGGTCCGCCGTTGATGCCCTGCCAATCAGCGTACAGCGGCGCGGCCAGGCGTATCTGGTTTCGTTCCTGAACGCGGTCCCGGAACCGCACGCGGAGCCGGCCCCGGAATATGTCATTCAGCTGGACAAACAGATCAGCACCCTGAACGGGCGCGAAGCATGGGAAACCGTGCCATTGCGTGAACCGACGTTTGCGGAGGTCTGCAAGTTCCATGACGACAAAGAGGTGAAAACCGAGCGGGCGGCCATGCTCAGCCTGATGGCGGAACTGTCCGGCGTTAACCTCTTTGCCCTGGGCAAAATGCCGCTCAGCCGGTTCCGGGAGGGGCAGGCGTATCTGCTCGGTTTTTTGACGTACTTCCCGACATGGACGAGTGGGAACGCCTAGCCGCAGATGTAACGTTTTTCTTCCGGTGGGGGCCGTCTGACACGGCCCGCATGACGTGGAAGGCGTTACAGAAGTGGGAACGGCAGGGACTGCGAATTAAGAAAAGTTTAGAGGCGAGCTGATATGGCCGGACAGACGTTTGATTTTGAACTGCGCGCCGACGATCAGGTGTCCGGGGCGCTGAAAAAAATAGGCGACCAGGTAAAAGGGTTACAGCCGGAACTGACTGAAACAGAAAACGGGCTGAAACTCGGCGGACAGGAAACGCAGGACGAGCTGAACGACGTTAACGCGGCATTTAAGACGCTGGGCCGCTTTGCAAAGGATAACGTCCAGTTTATCGGCGATATGGTTCCGCCTCTGCGTAACTTTCTCGGTAACGCCGGAAAAATCGGCGGCATGGCGGGCAAGTTCGGCCTCGCCGGTGGCGCGGCTTATGTTGCCGGTAAAGGGATCGCCGCGCTCGGTGGCGGTATGGCGGATGCGGCCCATGATGCCTACAGCCTCCAGATAGCCGCCGAAAACGCCGGAATGAGCGTTAAGGATTTCTCGCAGCTGTCCGGCGCTATGCGCCTGCTCGGCAGTGACAGCGAATCCGCACAGGGAAGCGTTGAAGGGCTTTATAAAACGTTCAACGATGCGCTACAGGGCCGTAACAGCGCCGCGCTTGCCATCATGAACCAGATTAACGCCCCGATCGTCAGGAATGATGACGGCACGGCCAACGTGCTGAAAACGGTGGAACAGCTGGCAAAGGTTATGCCGAAGCTGTCGCCACAAAATCAGAAGACGGTCGCGGATGCGCTGGGGCTGGATGCCAACGGGTTACAGCTGCTGCGCGAAGGCGCACGGCTGAAAGAACTGCTGGCAAAATCTGATCAGGTCGGTCTGACTGTTGACCCGAAAATTAACGCGGATCTGGTCACGCTGAACCGCAATTTAACCGAGGTCAGTTCTTCATGGGACGGACTGAAAAACAGGGCAAAGCAAAAGCTGGCCGGGAGCTTACTGTCCGACGGTTCGGTCGGCGATGGCCTGAAAGGCATTGCACACGTCATGCAGACCCCCACGGACCCGGTGGCGTGGAATGAGGCGCTCGGCAACGTGCGCGGCAATGAGGGTGACTGGATGCGCCGGGCGCGCAGCGACAAAAAGTATTTTGATACGCTGCAACCTGACGACCAGCTGAACCTGCTTACCGGCCAGATGAATGACGGCCTGCGGAATAAACTGCGGGTGCAGTATGGTTTAAGCGAGCAGGCGTCCCTGCTTGCCGGTGACGCTCAGGCGATTACCCGCCAGCCGAACAGTACGGCAAACAGCCCGCCAGTAAGCGGTAATGTTGATCCTACTGCCGCATCGGTGCGCAATAACAACCCGTGGAATCTCAATTACGCAGGACAGGCGGGCGCGGCCCCGGCGGGGCGCTTTGCACGCTTTGCATCGCCTGAAATGGGGGTACAGGCCGCCGACCGTCAGCTGCAGCTGTACGCCACCGGCAAATCAGCAAACGTGGATCATCCGCTAAAAACGCTGACTGAAATCATTCATAAAGCGTCACCGCGCAGCGATGGCAATGACCCCGATGCCATGATTAAACGGGCCTCCAGCCAGCTGGGTGTACGCCCGGATGAGGAGCTGAACCTGACCGACACCCGGATGCGTTCTCGCGTTCTGTCGGCCCTGTTTAATCAGGAAGGTAATAACCCGTTTGATGCCGCACGGATAGAGCAGATTATCGGCGGCAAAAACGGCCCCGTTCCGCAGCCCCCCGAGCCAGCGCCGTCACTGTCCGTTCAGCCTCCATCGTTGCCAGCGGAACCGCAGGCACCCGCAGCGAACGCCCTGACGACACCGCCAGCGCCGTCGCTGGTGACGCCTGCGGCATCGCTTGTTTCGCCTGCACCTGCACGGGATGCAGGAGGCGCGCAGGATGTGGCGCGAGCAGTGTCGGAAGCGCTGAAAGAAAACGGGATGAAACTTGAGGTGACATTCATTAACCCGGCAAACGGGCAGCGGCATACCATGACGGCGATCGGCGGCAAAGTGACAACGGCGATGCCGTTCCCTAGCTGATTATCTTAACGACCACACAGACCCGGCCTTGTGCCGGGTTTTCTGTTTCTGGAGAACGAAAAATGTCGATCGTAGGTTCAGCCATTTCAAAACTTCTCGGCGGTTCCGGCGACAGCTACGACTGGCAGGCAAATCTGCACCCGGCATCGTTCCGTGGCGTGCCGTTCGCTGTTGAGTCCGGGGACAGCATATTCGGACGCCGCCAGGCGGTTCATGAATACCCGTATCGCGATTCTGTCTGGGTTGAAGATATGGGCCGTGGGACCCGCCGCATTCACCTGACCGGCTTTATCGTGCAAAGCAGCCGGGTTTACAGCGCCGGTGACGTCATGAGCCAGCGCGATGCGCTGATTGCCGCAGCCGAAACAGCCGGGTCCGGCACGCTGGTTCATCCTACCCTGGGAGAATTGACGGTCAGTGTCATGGAAGGCGGCCTTCGCATTCATGAGCACAAAGACGAAGCGCGCATGTTCCGCTTTACGCTGACGATGGTCGAATCCGGGCTGAAAGTGTTCGCCATCACCGGCGCGACCGATGCCAGTTCCACGGTTAAAACGTCGTGGCTGTCCACCATAACCACTGCCGTCGCTCGCGTCATTGCTGAAATCAATGGCGATCTGCGAAGCGTATCGCAGGCGATTAAAACGCTGAAAAGCACTGCACAGTTCTGGACCGATATGGTTAAGAACACGATTAACCAGGCGACTAACCTCGGGAACGTGCTTAACAGCACCTTTGGTTCGACGCGGTACGGTCGCTATAACACCGGCAACGTCGGCGGGAACGCATCCGGTACGTCAACCAGCGCCCGCAACAGCGCCGATACCGATGATTACGACAAACTGGTGGCCACCAAAATGGCCGAAGGCGTACAGAACCGCGCCGCGCTGAACACGGCCATCGACACGCTGCTGGACAGCGACACCGTAGAAGGCTTTGCGGCGAACGTTCAGGCTCTGTTTATCATCATCCTGAACAGCGCAGCAGGCGGAACCGACCTGATTAACTCGCTGGAAAACCTCGCCGGATTTACGGACAAAACATACCGGCAGGACACGCACGACAGCACGGTGGCCAGCGCTGCCGGGGTGTTTATAAATGCCCTGACCGCCAGCGCAATGGCGTATGCGGCCGCACAGTACACCCCCGCAAACTATGACGAAGCCAGCGAGCTGACGCGCCGCGTCAGTGACGTCATGGATGCGGCGATCCTGTCTGTAGCGGATGCCGGTTATGACGACCTCTATGCCGAAATGATGACGCTGCGCACCAATTTCGTCACCACCATGACCGTGAACGGCGCGAGCCTTTCCAGCGTGCAGACCGTGACATTCAACCGCCCGCTACCCGCACTGACAATTGCTAATCGTCTTTATCAGGATGCCGAACGCTCGGAATCACTGGTCAAGATGGCCGACCCCATTCACCCGGCATTTATGCCAACCAGCTTTAAGGCGCTGACGTCATGAACGATGAATTAACGCTGACGGTTGGCGGGAAAATCCTGTCGGGCTGGGACTCGGTACGGGTGACGCGAAGTATCGAGCGGTTGCCGATGGATTTTGAACTGTCCCTGATGGACCACTTCCCCGGCAGCGATGAAAAGCAGCTGGTTAATCCCGGCGATCCCTGCGTGGTCAAAATCGGCACCGACACCGTGGTGACCGGCTACATCGACCGGTGGGCACCCATGATTTCGCGCTCATCCCATGAGGTCCGCGCCGTGGGCCGCAGTAAATGCGCTGATTTGGTGGACTGCTCAGCCTACTGGCCGAACAACGTGATCACCGGCGCAACGCCGCTACAGATTGCGCAGCGGCTGGCTAAGCCCTATGGCATCACCGTCGCCAGTGACGTCGATATGACGACCGCCGTGCCGCAGTTCTCGCTGAACTGGGGCGAGTCTTCGCAGGAAGTGATAGACCGCATAGCCCGGTGGGCTGCGCTGCTTTATTACGACCTGCCGGACGGCAGCCTTTACCTGACACGCGTCGGCACCCGGCAGGCGGCCAGCGGAGTGAAGCAGGGCGAGAACATCGAAGCCGCAGCGTATGAAAGCGGAATGGATGAGCGCTTTTCCGAATACACCGGCGTTTCGATGGCGATTACGCCAATCAACGAAGAGGCGGGCAACGATGCCTATGACGCGGTTGCGCTGGCAAAAGCCACGGACCCGGAAGCGGCCAAAATGCGTTACCGGAACCGGACGATCATCATCGAAAGCACCATGACCGCTAACCAGCAGGCGCAGCAGTGCATTGAATGGGAAATGAACCGCCGTTACGGCCAGTCGAAGCGCCTGCAGGTCACCGTTGACAGCTGGCGAGACAGCGCCGGGAAACTGTGGGAACCCAACACGCTGATACCGATTTCACTGCCGGTGTTCGGACTGGTTGATCAGCTGTGGTTGCTTGGCGAGGTGACGTACAGAAAGGATGACCGGGGAACGGCTGCCGAAATGGTGCTGATGCCGCCTGCGGCGTTCAGCGTGGAGCCGTACCAGTTCTATCAAAACATTATGGAGCTGAATTACTGATGCCTGATTTTTCCGGCCTTTACCGGCAAATAAAAATGATGCTCGGGATCGGGAAAGTCACCGGCATGAACGACGCCGGACCCGCGCAGACATTGCAGTACCGTAACGCCATAGAAGTCATGACGGCGGGCCGCCTGGCGGAATTTGGTTTTTCATCCGGCCCGCCTGTTGGCAGTGATGTCGTGGTGGCGTTCCTCGGTGGCGATCGTTCGAATCCGGTCATTATCGCCACCAACAGTAAAGCCTACCGGCATACCGGGCTGAAGGGCGGGGAAACGGTCATTTATGACCAGTGGGGTCAGTTTATCAAGCTGACTGAAAACGGGATCACCGTTGAGGCTAACGGCCAGCCTGTCACGGTATCGCGTGCGACCGTGGTCACAATCACCGGCACCGAAGAGGTTATCGCCGACACACCGGTTTTTAAGTGTACCGGCGACATTATCGACAACTCAGACACCAACAACACGACGATGAAGCAGCTGCGCGACGCACACAATGACCACGATCACTTTGTGCAAGGCGTGCAGGGCGGCGGCCTGACTGTTGAAAGTGATAAGCCCGGGATACAGGTGAAATGACCGATATTACAACCAGCTGGGACGCTGAAAACGGTGCGGGCGACTGGCAGATTGCGCAGGGCGACCTGGCTGCGGGTGACGACCTCCAGACCGCTATTTACATAAGCCTCTTTACCGACCGGCAGGCCCGCGAGGATGACGACTACGAGGGCGACGACCGGCGGGGATGGTGGGGCGATACCGGGTCCGATTATCCGATTGGCTCACGAATCTGGCTGCTGCGCCGCCAGAAGCTGACCACGGCGGTCGCGAACAAGGCCATTGATTACGCCATCGAAGCGCTGCAATGGCTGATTGATGACGGCGTTGTCGCCAGCATCAGCGTTAACTCACAGATTGTTTATCCCTCGCGCCTTTACCTGTCCATTACCTATCAGCAACCCAACCTGACCGCCAACACGGTCAAATATTATTGGGTTTGGGAGAAGAGCAATGCCGTATAAAAGACCCACGCTGACTGAGCTGCGGGCGCGCACACAGAGCGCCATCACGACGGGGCTGGAGAAAATCGGGGCGCTGCTGCGCTTCTCAAACATGCGCGTGCTGGGCGACGTCTGCGCGGGCATGAGTCACCTTCATTTTGGCTTTCTGGACTGGATAGCCAAACAGACGAACCCCTCCACCGCCACCGGCGAGTTTCTGGCAATGTGGGGCGCGCTGGTGCGCGTGTACCGCAAACCGGCCACTGCAGCAACCGGCCAGTCGGTCCCGATAACCGGCACGGCAGGCTATACGGTTAAAGCGGGGACCGTGATTAACCGGGGGGATGGATACCAGTACACGCTGGACGCAGACGTAACGATGAGCGCCAGCGGTACGGGGTTGGGAAGAATTACCGCCGTCTTGCCGGATGCCAGCGCTGACGCCACCGGCGGAGGGGCAAACGGTAATGCCGCTGCGGGAACGTCGCTGACATTTGATGTCGCAATTGAGGGAATTGATTCCGGTATAACCCTGACGGCAGCCATAACCGGCGGGACCGATATCGAGGGTGAGGAAGCGTTCCGCAGCCGCGTACTGGAAGCCTTTCAGAATACCCCGCAGGGCGGCAATGATGCCGACTATAAAAAATGGGCGCTGGCCGTCCCAGGCGTAACGCGGGTATGGGTCGTCCGTCGCCTGATGGGGGCTGGCACAGTCGGTGTCTATATCATGCTGGATGGCAGTAGCGACAGTAACGATAGCGGATTTCCGACCGGTAAGGATGGCGTGTCTTCCCATGAAACGCAGTACCCGGGCGGAACAGCAACAGGCGACCAGCTGGCCGTTGCGGACGAGATTTACAGCCAGCAACCCGCGACTGCCGTGGTTTACGTGTGTTCGCCGGTTAAGACCAGCGTGCCGTTTACTATTTCCGGGCTGTCTGGTGCCTCCGCCGCGCTTAAAACCAGCATCAACACCGCCATCGATACCGTCTTTTTCAATAGCGGCGCGCCGGGCGGAACGGTCGTTCTATCCGATATTCAGGCGGCGATCTCGGGTATCAGCGGCACCTCGGGATTTATCATCAGTAACCCGTCTACCAACATCGTCATGAAAACCGGCTGTATGCCAGTGCGCGGGGAAATGACTTACTTATGAGTAAATTCTCTCTGGACGATTACCGGCGTGCTTTGCAGGCGCTGATGCCGGTCGGGAAGGTCTGGCCGCGTGAAACCAGTAGCGTGCAATCTGCGGTACTGAACGCCGTCGCAGCGGAGTATCAGAAAAGCGATACGGAAGCATTTTCACTGCTGAAAGGTTCATTTCCGGCAACGGCCACGATCATGCTGTCGGAATGGGAGGAATCGCTCGGGCTGCCTGATGACTGCGCGATCGGGGAGACGGACAGCATAGCGTTACGTCAGAAAGCTGTGGTCTCAAAACTGACCGCAACCGGCGGCCAGTCGGTAAGCTATTTTATCGAACAGGCCAAAGCGTTGGGTTATGAGGTCACGATCGCGCAGTACCGCCAGGCGCGCGCCGGTATGTCCGGCGCGGGTGCAGCACTGAACGGCGAGGATTGGCCGTTTGTCATGCTTGTTACGGGGCCTAAAACGACCATTACCTATGCGCAGGCCGGGGTGAACTATGCAGGCGATCCGCTTCGTTCATGGGGGAATAAGCTGCTTGAGTGCCGCCTGAACAAGCTGGCCCCGTCGCATATCATCCTGAAATTTGCTTACACCGACGTGACCCCTTAACCCTTCTTAAACCTACTAATTTTTTTCAGCGTCTTTACTGACGAGGGATTTTTACATGCAAAAAATCAGCAGTATTACCGCAACGGCGACCCCCGACGGAAAGTTTACTAATGGTTCTGTCGCTACCGGCGTGTCGCCGACCATCTTAGACGCGGCATGGTTTAACACTGTCCAGAATGAGCTGGTAAATGTGGTGCAAGGGGCTGGGCTGACACTTGACCCCAAAAATGATGCACAGGTTCTGGCTGCGCTGAATGTACTGCTTAAGCAGAACTCAGGTCGATTTCTAAATAGCCAAATTTTCACCACGCCTGGAGCAATCAACTACAAGCCTACGCCCGGAACGAAACGCATCAAAATTATCCTGACAGGTGGCGGCGGCAGAGGTTACGGCTACCTTGGATGGGGCAGCGGTTTCACAAGCCGTGGCGCAGGTGGTGGCGCGGGCGGAACGGTCATCGCATGGCTGAACGTGGACGACACCAAAACTTACCCCGGCGTGGTAGGCCGTGGCAGCGATGAAACCCTGTCAGCAACAAGCAGCACATTCAACGGCCTGCTGACGGCGGGCAACGGCGTTAATACTTCATCAGGTGATGCGGGCGGCCCGGGCGGAACGGCAGTCGGCGGCGATTTGAATATTCCGGGGGGTGACGGCAGCGATGCGCCCGGCCTTATCTCGACGTCGGTAAACCCTTATCGGGGCGGTTCTGGTGATGGCGGTGCAAGTTACTGGGGTAGCGGAAAGCGAAGCGGGGACGGTAGTTCATCCGCTAAAGGAAAAACCTTTGGGACTGGAGGTGGCGGTAATACCCGAGCCGATCCCTTTATTGGCAACTACGGTTCGGACGGCGTTATTTTTATTGAGGAATTCAGCTGATGAAAATCTATGCACGTATTGAAGGCAAGCGCGTTGTTGAAATTATCTCACTAGGCGTGGAGCCGGAGACGCTTTATCACCCGTCGTTAGTTTGGGTAGACATCACGAACATGAATCCCGCACCGGGAGTAAGTTATCTCTTTGATGGTAAAGTGTTTACTGCGCCTGTGATCGAAACCCAGGAACCTTTATTCATAGCTACCAATAGAAAGGCGGCTGCAATGGCAGAAGCAGCGCAGGCTATGGCCCCGTTGCAGGATGCGGTGGATGTAGGCATGGCAACAGATGCTGAGACGTCGTTACTGACAGAGTGGCAGAAATACAGAGTGCTTTTAAATCGGGTGGACGTCACAACAGCCCCGGACATTACATGGCCAGAGGCACCCGGTAGCCTCACTGCTTCCTGATTTTATTGCCCTCAGAAATGGGGGCAAATCGCGGAGGGACCAGGCTGATAAGTTTAGTTATTGGCACGTCCAGCAATTCGCAAATTCGTAATAGCTCGACGATATCCAGCCGCCGTTCGCCGCGTTCAGCTTTTGAAATCAGAGATTGCGGGACGCGCATTGCTGCTGCTAGCTGCACCTGGGTAATCTGTTTTGCTTTGCGTGCCCGGACAAGAGCTGTGATCAATGCTCGATAGTCATTAGGGTAAATAGATGGCATTAATCCGCCTCAAAAATATTCTGAAACGGACTATCTTTTAGAACTGGCAAATAACCCAAAACGGGATATTTTGTTAACAAAGAAATTTTAACATGGTCAATTTTGCTTAATCCGCCATAAAGATCTGGCAATAAAATAACCAATACTTTAATGGTACTGTGTTTATTATCAGGTGATTTGTGGCGGTTTAAAAATAACCCGTAATGGAATAAATGGTTAATTTATAGCGCTGAATCCCTGTAACTTGGGTGACATGGAAAAAGCCGCTGATTGCGGCTTTGTTTTCTTTCCCGCTGACGTGCGTAATGGTAAATTACGCGCATCAGCGTGTTCTCCTGTCGTAGTAGACCGTTGATGGCCCTTGCGGCTGGCGTGCTGCAAGGGCACCTTTTATGACTTCCGCGTATATTCTTCCAGCTTTTCAAATAACGCGTCTACTTCCCCGCTTTCGTTCCCGCCTTTCTCCGCATTTTCCAATAGCGCCTCAATGCGTTTAATCAGTGCAGGCGATGCGCCTTTCAGCGTAATTTCTACATCATCCCCCTTATACTTTGCCGTCACACCTTCACCAAACTTCCTGATACTCGGCCTGGACTTTTCAACCAGTGGCTTTGCTGCTTTCAGCGTTTTAACAATGAAATCAGGCTCCAGCGTTTCAGTGCGCTTGTACATTTCAAGGTCGCCGACGCGGTGCATCACGTCTTCCGCATTCTCTTTGTAAACCCGGTAAATCTCCTCACCGGCGCGCGCTGACAGGTCTGCCGGGTTAGCAAACAGCTTGATGATTTCGACCGGTAACTCTGCCGTTGCCATACAGCGGATCACAACACGGCGCTGCAGCTGCTCACTCTCGGCCATTGCCTTTACGTTACCGGCATACTTACCATCAACGAGGCGCTTGTAACGTTTGCCGCGCTCGTAGGCACTGGTCGGGCGGTAATCATTTCCGACTTCCGACAGGCTCGCCATTTGCTGGTCGTCCATATCGCCAACCCAAACGCGGTATTCTCGCTGCGTCAGAATTGCAGCCATACGGCGGCGGCTTCCGTCTGCAACCTCAATGATGCCACTCTCATCACGTCCGAAGGCCGGGAACTGCTGGCCGTTAGCTGTGAAGGTCGGGATCAGGTCATCGAGCGTGCTCTCGTTAAGCAGTTCCTGCAGGCGCTCGTTCTGCCCCCACACCATCGTTTTACGTTTCACCTGGTCAGCAGGGATTACCTGTAGTGTGAATCTGACCGGCTTGCCGAGCACGTCCACGGTCATCGTGTCGCCGTGCGCTCGTCCCAAATACTCATTCAGTCGGTTAACTGATGGGACGGCAGACGGCTTAGCACCAGCCGGGGTGGCCGTTGCCTGCTCACTGATTTTCTTCATGTCAACCTGTGGGGCTTTACTCATTCCTCCGCGCTTCATTGTGCGTCCTCCTTATTCCAGCGTGGTTTGATCAGCTTGTCGTAAATCTCTTTGCATACCGGTTCCCATATGTCGATAGCGTTCCGCCAGGCACGATTAGTGCCGCGCTGGTCCGCTGCCTGCTCAAATACGGTCCGCATCTTCACCTGTCCTTTGCCTACCTCTTCCGTCACGCGCACCACTTCATCCAGCACCATTTCACCGAACGCGCTGCTAATCATTTCGCGCATCCACGGTGACTGGCTTCCCGGCAGCAGGCTGTATTTGGTAATGAGCACGCGCACATCTGGCTCAAAGCCGCCCAAATCCACTGTAGCAATCAGGTCGCGCAGCATGGAAAAGAACTGATGGATCGATACGTAGTCATAGAGTTCGGCTGGCGTCGGGACCACAATCACATCTGATGCGCACACGATGTTCAGCGTGCCAACGCCGAGGTTTGGGGCGCTGTCCATAACAATGACGTCGTAACCGTCCCATACGGTTTCGATTGCCGCACGCAGCAGAAGATGCGGCGCTGTTGGCAGCTTGCCAGCCTCAGCAAGCGGGTAAACCTCGCTTTCGATGCGGTGAAGCCCGAGGCAGGACGGGATGATGTCGAGGTTCGGCCAGCAGGTCGGCTTAATGGCATAAAAGGCGTCATCACGCTGACCCAGATAGAACGGAAGCAGCGTATCATCTTCATGCACATGCAGGTCTGGCACGTAGCCGTGATAGAGCGATGCGGTAGCCTGCGGGTCGGTGGCGTCCACCAGCAGTACGCGAAGCCCCTGTAAAGCCAGCCATTGCGCTAAGTGTACGGACGTCGCGGTTTTATATGCGCCGCCTTTAAGTGCAGCGACACCAACAACAACCGGCGCAGCCCCTTCCGGGCGGTATGGAAGCTGCCCGAACACTGCGCGCATGTGGTTAATCTGTGCGATCGAATACCCTGCGCGCTGCTCAACCCGGCCTTTCATAATCATATCCGGCACCGGAAGCCGGCCATCGAGTTCAGCCGCGCGGATAGTGGGTTGCGTGACCCCTACCATTTCGCTTGCTTCCTGAATCCCCCAACGGCGACTAATGGTGCGGGCAGATGGCGAGTCGTTACCAAACTGCGCCTCCGCAACCGCCATTGTTAGCGCCTGACCGCGAGCGTTACATTCATCTAACTTCTGTAAAAGACCCATCATGCTCTCCTGTCGTTTTGCGTGAAAAGCATTAAAACAGCCAATTTTGCGCAAAACAACCATTTTATTGCGATTTAGCAGAAAATAAATTCCGCCTGACTTTCTGCCTGCTTATCACCGCCACCCTGATTTGGCAGCCTCGAAAGCAGGCAGGACCACA
>Ga0308167_1000885_pt1 | contig 42670 bp, 37 predicted proteins | sample PhyCR1_2_FD_202138 | JGI IMG/M metagenome (GOLD analysis project Ga0308167, IMG submission 202138) | Phyllosphere microbial communities from UC Gill Tract Community Farm, Albany, California, United States - DLSLRC.R1 | ecosystem: Host-associated > Plants > Phyllosphere > Unclassified | place... | reverse complement strand
TTCCACCGCATCATCAAGGACTTCATGATCCAGGGCGGCGACCCGCTCGGCCAGGGCATCGGTGGCCCGGGCTACCGCTTCGACGACGAGATCCACCCGGAGCTCACCTTCCAGAACCCGTACATCTTCGCCATGGCGAACGCGGGCATCCAGGGCGGTCGCGGCACCAACGGCTCGCAGTTCTTCATCACCACGGTCGCCACGCCGTGGCTGCAGGGCAAGCACACCATCTTCGGTGAGGTCGCGGACGACGAGTCCCGCGCCGTCGTCGACGCGATCGAGGGCGTCGCCACCGACGGCCGTGACAAGCCGCTCGAGGACGTCGTCATCAACAGCATCGACGTCGAGGACGTCTGACCCGTTGACCGACCCGGCGTCGAACCCGAACACCTGCTACCGGCACCCGGACCGGCAGAGCTTCGTCCTGTGCCAGCGGTGCGGGCGGACCATCTGCCCGGAGTGCCAGACGCCGGCTGCCGTCGGGGTGCACTGCCCCGAGTGCGTGCGTGAACAGCGTTCGCAGTTCCAGGCGAACCGTCGGGCGTCCGGAGCCCCGAGTGGGCTGACGGTCGCCCGACGGCGCTTCGCCATGCTCGACCAGAAGGCGACGGTCGTGATCGTCGCGGTCTCGGTCGTGCTGTGGCTGCTCAACACGCTGAGCGGCGGTTTCGTCAACGCGTGGCTGAGCTACTACACGCCGGCGCTCGGATCGCAGCCCTGGCGCATCGTGACGGGGCTGTTCGTGCACTCGTCCCTGTTCCACATCCTGTTCAACATGTGGGCGGTGTGGATCTTCGGGCGGATGCTCGAGAACCTGCTCGGGACATGGCGGTTCGTCGCGCTGTACTTCCTCGCCGGTCTCGGCGGGGACCTCGCGGTGACGCTCCTGAGTCCGCTGACGCCGGTCGTCGGTGCCTCCGGCGCGATCTTCGGGCTCTTCGCGGCGTTCTTCGTGATCCAGCGCAGCCTCGGGTACAACGCCGTGCAGCTCCTCGTGGTGATGGGGCTGAACCTCGTGGTGGGCTTCCTGCCCGGGACCGCGATCTCGTGGCAGGCCCACGTGGGTGGGATCGTCCTCGGTCTGCTGACGGGCCTCGTGTTCGCGCAGACGCGGAACATCCGGCGGCGCAGACTGCAGGTCGGACTCCTCATCGCCGAAGCCGCCGTGGTCCTCGCCGGCATCTTCTTCGGCTACGGAGCGCTGCTGGCCTGATCGCCGGACACGACTCCTGATGCCCCGTCGCTCCCGAGCGGCGGGGCATCTGTCGTCCGGCGGCGAGCCCGAGCAGATTCCACAGTCACGCGCACTGGTTATCCACAGGTGTGGACAGATCGGTGAGTTACACGCGTGTGATTATCCCCAATGTGGATTCACATGTGGATAACTCGGGGAGAGTGGTGTGGATCGTTGTGTGGAGAGTGTGGAGAACTGGGGACAAGTGGGGACAACTCCGCACGCGGTCCCGTTGAGCAGACCAGGCCTGTGGACAGGGGGCCGTCGCGAGTGGGACAACGACGACGCCCGCCGCACCAGGAGGCACGACGGGCGTCGACGAGGCAGGAGCGCTGCTACCGCCAGCGTGTGGTCATGAGGAAGCCGATGAACATGATGCCGAAGCCGATGAGGATGTTCCACGAATTGAGGGACGGCACCGGCAGGGTGCCCTGGGAGATGTAGAAGACGATCACCCAGGCGAGGCCGATGAGCATGAAGCCGAACATCACGGGCTTGAACCACACGGGGTTCGGCTGGTCCCCCGCGGTGTCGACCGAGTCAGCTCGGGTCTTCCGGGCGGGCTTGGTGCGGTCCTTGTCCTTGGCCATGGCCGGTATCCTACCGTCACCGCGTGTGTCGGACTGCCCCGCCAGGCTGCGCACATCCCCCACGAGTACGGTGAGCCGACCATGACCAAGATCCTCGTCGTCGACAACTACGACAGCTTCGTCTACACGCTGAACGGGTACGTGCAGCAACTCGGTGCCGACACCGACGTCGTGCGCAACGACGCCTTCCCCGAGTCCGAGATCGCCGAGCGCATCGCCGACTACGACGGCGTGCTGCTCTCGCCCGGGCCCGGTACCCCGGCCGACGCCGGCATCTCCATCCCCACGGTGCACGCGGCCATCGCTGCGGACAAGCCGCTGTTCGGCGTGTGCCTCGGACACCAGGCGATCGCCGAGGCGCTCGGAGCGACCGTGACCCACGCCGAGGAGCTCATGCACGGCAAGACGTCGCAGGTCGACCACGACGACAGTGCGATCTTCGCAGGTGTCCCGCACCCGTTCACCGCGACGCGGTACCACTCCCTCGCCATCGTCGACGGCACCGTGCCGGACGAGCTGAGCGTCACGGCGCGGACCGGCGGTGGGGTGATCATGGGCGTCGAGCACCGTGAGCACCCCGTCTACGGCGTGCAGTTCCACCCTGAGTCGGTCCTGACCGAGGGGGGCTACCGCATGGTGGGGAACTGGCTCGAAACCGCAGGGCTCAGCGGCGCCGCAGAACGGGCCGCGGGACTGAACCCGCTCATCGCCGGCCAGCGAGGCTGATCGAGCGCGACCGGCGGGGCTGGCGGACGGCGCTCGATCAGGCCCGACGCGCACCCCGCTCCGGTTGCCGTCCGAGCCCACACGATGCGGCTCCGCAACCACCTACCGGACGCGCGCAGCCTGGCGGAACCGCGTCGTGCCTCCCGGCCGGTCAGCGGCGTCCACGACCGGCCGGTCAGCGGCGTCCACGACCGACGGGTCACTGACCGTCGTCGGCGCCTTCGTCGTCCTTGCCGCCGTCGGCGGGAGCACCGGTCTGCGGGCTCGCGGGCTGGTTCGACGCGGCGCAGAAGGTCAGCGTCACGGTGCTCCCCTGTGCGATGTCCCCGGCAGGCGCGCTCTGCTGGGTGACCAGGCCGCCCGTGCACGCGTACGACGGGTTCTGCTGCACCGTGAGGCCCAGGTTCGAGAGCGCGGAGTTCGCGTCCGAGAAGGACTGGTTCGTGACGTCCGGCAGCTTCACCTTGCCGTTCGACACGGTGAGGTTCACCACCGTGCCCTTCGCGTGTGCGGAGCCGGCTGCCGGGTCGGAGCTGAGGACGGTGCCCTCGGGAACGTCGTTGGAGTAGTCGGAGTTGACGGCCCCGACCTCGAACCCGGCGGACTGCAGCGCCTTCTGTGCCGCGTCCTGCGATTGGTTCGCGACCTCGGGGACCGAGACCTGCTCCGGCCCGGAGGACACGATGACGCGGACGTCCTGCGCACGTGCGACCTGTTCGCCCGAACCCGGGTCGGTGCGGATCACCGTGCCGGCGTCGACCTTGTCCGAGCTCTGCTCCACCTTGATGGGGTTGAGGTCGAGCTTGGAGAGGGCGTTCTCGGCGGAGTCGTAGGTCGCACCGGCGACGTTCGGCACGATCACCGAGGACGAGACCGGAGCCTTGCCGGGCTGCAGGTTCGCGACGAACCAGACGGCACCGGCGATGACGGCGACGGTCAGCAGGATCCCGACCCAGATCCACGCGACCGGCGGACGGTTCTGGGTGCGCTGCGGTCGGTGTTCGGCGGTGTCGTCGTCGAGCTCGCGGAAGGCGACGGCCGGGTTCGACGTCGTGCGCGGGTTCACCCCGAACAGCACGGTCGACGCGTCGTTGGCGTGCTGCTGCAGCTTCCGGGTCGATGCCGGCACCTGACCCGCGGCGGCCTGCTGCAGGTCCGTCCGGAACTCTGCGGCGTTCTGGTAGCGCCGCGTGCGGTCCTTCACGAGCGCGTGCAGCGTCACGGCGTCGAGAGCCGGCGAGACCTCGGGGGCGATCGTCGACGGCGCGACGGGCTGTTCGCTGACGTGCTGGTAGGCGACGGCGACGGGTGTGTCCCCGAGGAACGGCGCCCGGCCCGTCAGGAGTTCGAAGAGGACGACACCCGTCGAGTACAGGTCCGTCCGTGCGTCGACGGTCTCGCCGCGCGCCTGTTCCGGCGAGAAGTACGACGCGGTCCCCAGGATCGACGTCGTCTGGGCGACCGTTGCCGACGTGTCGGTGATGGCCCGGGCGATCCCGAAGTCCATGACCTTCACCTGGCCGCTGTGGGTCACCATGATGTTCGCGGGCTTGATGTCGCGGTGGACGACACCGGCACGGTGCGAGTACTCGAGTGCCGTGAGGATGCCCTCGGTGATGCGGACGGCCTCGTCCGGGGCGACCGGGCCCTCGTCGATGATGTCGGAGAGCGGGCGGCCCTCGACGTACTCCATGACGATGAAGGGCACCTGCACCTCGGCGCCGGAGGTCTCGGTGACCGTTTCCTCGCCGGCGTCGTAGACCCGCACGATGGTCGGGTGCGCCATGCGTGCGGCGGCCTGGGCTTCCTGGCGGAAGCGGGTCCGGAACGCCGGGTCGTTGGCGAGGCTCGGCTTGAGGAGCTTCACCGCGACCTTGCGACCGAGGCGGGTGTCGTTGCCCAGGTGCACCGTGGCCATGCCGCCCCGACCGATGACGTCACCGATCTCGTAGCGGTTGGCGAGGAGCGTGATCCCCGCGGTCACACCTTCTGGCACGTACTCCTCCGTCTGTTCGTCCGGGCTAGTGTACGGCAGCGTTCGCTGGTGAGACGCTGGTCCCGGGGGCGCCGACCGAACCGTTACCGAACGGTGTCGACGCCCTTCCGGGAACTCAGTCCTGCGGGCCCTGGCTCGGGTTGATGCCCTCGGTCGGGTCGACGGTCGGCTCGGGGTCGGGCGCCGTCCAGGTCGCCGTCGCGGGCTGCGAGTTGCTCGACGCCGCGAGGTTGCCGCAGGTCACGTTGTAGACGAACTGGACCTCTTTGTCGACGGCGTCCGCCTGGATGTTGACGGCCGTCGACGTGGTGTCGCCGGAGGTGGCTCCCGAGGAGTCCTTGCCACCGGTGACGGACCACGAGTACTTGCTCACCGTGTACCCGGTCGGGCAGGTCGCCGCGGTCCAGCTGAACGTCACGGCGCCGTCGTCCGAGACGGTCCCGGCGGTCGGGGCGTTCGGCGTGTTCGTCGTGGGCGGCGTCGTGTACTGCGTCAGGACGACGGTGGTGCCCGGCGACAGGCTGCCCGTCGGCGAGATCGCCTCGACCGTGTTGGCCTGCTCGGCGGTGGGAGCGGGCGATCCGTCCTTCACCGACGGGACGAGACCGAGTTCCTGCAGCCGGGCCTGTGCGTCCGAGACGGAGGTCCCGAGGAAGTCCGACTCGTTCACCGTCACCCGGTCCGGCGTCGGCGTGGCCGTCGGGGTCCGGGTCGGGCGGGGTGTGGCGGACTTCGTGGTGGGCGTCGGCTCGGGCTCGGAAGCACCGTTCAGGGCGAAGGCGGCGATCAGGCCGGCGATCGCGAGCACCACGACGGCACCGACGACCCACCAGATCCACGCGCGCTTCTTCTTCGGCTCGTCGTCCTCGTCCGTCGTGGGCGAGCTCGGGGTGCCGGGGCCACCGACCGCTGCGCCCGCCTGGGTGCCGATCAGTGCCGTGGCGTCGTCGTTGCCCTGCGCCGTCGGCGGGTTGAACGCGACCGTGCCCGCGCCGAGGGCGGGGACGGCGACGGTGGCCGCTGCGACATCGCCACGGCGGAGCGCCTGCGCCGCACGGGCGAGGTTCGCCGCGGTGGCGGGACGGTCGGCCGGCTTCTTCGCGATGCAGGACAGCACCAGCGCGGAGACGGGTTCCGGGATGTCGGCGGGCAGCGGCGGGGGCTGCTCGTTGATGTGCGCCATCGCGATGGCGACCTGCGACTCGCCCGTGAAGGGGCGACGGCCGGCCAGGCACTCGTACGCGACGATGCCCAGGGAGTAGATGTCGGTCGACGGCGACGCCGGGTGCCCGCTCGCCTGTTCGGGCGAGAGGTACTGCACCGTGCCCATGACCTGGCCGGTCGCGGTCAGCGGGACCTGGTCGGCGATGCGTGCGATGCCGAAGTCGGTGATCTTGACGCGGCCGTCCGGCGTGATGAGCAGGTTGCCGGGCTTGATGTCGCGGTGCACGAGCCCGACGGCGTGGGCCGCCTGCAGCGCGTTCGCGGTCTGCGCCACGATGTCCAGGACCTTGTCCACGGGGAGCGTGTGCTCCCGCTCGATCATGGTCGAGAGCGCCTCGCCGGGGACGAGTTCCATGACGAGGTAGGCGCTGCCCTCTTCCTCGCCGTAGTCGTACACGTTGGCGATGCCCTCGTGGTTGACGAGCGCGGCGTGGCGGGCCTCGGCGCGGAAGCGCTCGAGGAACCCGGGGTCACCGAGGTACTCGTCCTTGAGGATCTTGAGTGCGACGGTCCGCCCGATGACGAGGTCGGTGGCCTGCCACACCTCTCCCATGCCGCCGATCGCGACCCGGGACGAGAGCTGGTACCGCCCACCGAAGGTGAGTCCGCTGGTGGGTCTCATTTGTTCAGCACCGCCTCCATGACTTTCTTCGCGACCGGAGCCGCGACCGTGTTGCCGACCCCGGACTGGCCGAGTCCGCCGCCGTTCCCGACGACGACCGCCACCGCGACCTCCGGGTCCTTCGCGGGCGCGAACCCGGTGAACCACAGCGTGTAGGGGTCACCCGTACCGCCCTCGGCGGTGCCCGTCTTCCCTGCGACGTCGACACCGTCGATCTTGGCATTGGTACCGGTTCCCGCGCTGACGACGCTCTGCATCGCCTCGGTCAGGTCACCGGCTTCCGAGGAGGACAGCGGGCTGCTGTACTCCTTCGGCGAGAACGACTCGACGGTCTTCAGGTCGCTCGTCGTGATCGAGTCGACCAGCGACGGCTGCATGACGGTCCCGCCGTTCGCGATGCCGGCGGCGACCATCGCCATCTGCAGCGGCGAGACGCGGACACTGGCCTGCCCGAAGGCGCTGAGCATGAGCTGCGCCGTGTCGTCGCTGACGTCCGGGTACTGGCTCGCGGTCGCCTTCATGGGGACCTCGATCGCGTCTCCGAAGCCGTACTTGTCGGCCATGCTCTTGATCGCGTCGTACCCGAGCTTCTGCCCGAGCTCGGCGAACGGGATGTTGCAGGAGTACTGGATCGCCGTACGGAGCTTCACGGTGTCGCCACCGCCGCAGCTGCCGCCCTCGGCGTTGTTGATGTACGAGCTCGTCCCCGGCAGCTGCAGGCGGGACGGGTTCGGGAACTCCGAGTCGAGCGTGTACTTGCCACCCTCGAGCGCGGCGGACGCCACGATGAGCTTGAACACGGACCCCGGCGTGTACAGGTCACCACCGATCGCGCGGTTCTGCAGCGGCGTCGGCGACTGGTTCAGGAGCGCGTCGTACTGGCGCTTGACCTCAGCGGTGTCGTGGGAGGTGAGCTGGTTCGGGTCGTAGTCGGGCTTCGACACCATCGCGAGGATCTTGCCGGTCTTCGGCTGGATCGCGACGACCGCTCCGGTGTTCGTGCCGAGGGCGTCGTAGGCGGCCTGCTGCACGTCGGGGTCGATGGTGAGGTTGACGTTGTCGCCCTGGACGTCCTGGCCGGTGAGGATCGCGTTGAGGTTCTGGAAGAACGATGCGTCCGAGTTCCCCGAGAGCACCGTGTTCTCCGCGCTCTCGATCCCGGTGTTCCCCTGGCCGATCGTGAAGTACCCGGTGACGGCGGAGTACAGCGCACCGTTCGTGTACTTGCGCTGGTACTGGTACTGGTCGTCGACCGGGGTCGACTCGGCGATCGGGCTGCCGTTCACCAGGATCGCGCCGCGCTTCGTGGAGTAACTGTCCAGGATGGTTCGCGAGTTGCGCGAGTCGGCGCGCAGCGAGTCGGCCGAGAAGAACTGGATCGAGGTGGTCGACACGAACAGTGCCACGAACATGAGCACGATCACGGTGGAGACACCGCGGAGTTGGCGGTTCATCGGGTCCGCTCCTTCCTGGTCGCCCCTCTGCCGCGCGCGGCCGGGATCGCTCCCTGCTGCACGCGCTGTTCTGCCGGGATCGCGTCGGTCAGCCGCAGCAGCATCGCCGCGATGATCCAGTTCGCGATGAGTGACGAGCCACCCGCCGCCATGAACGGCGTCGTCAGCCCCGTGACCGGGATGACGCGGGTGATGCCGCCGACGACGACGAAGACCTGGAGCGCGATCGTGAAGCCGAAACCGACGCCGAGCAGCTTGCCGAAGTCGTCCTGCGCCATGAAGCCCACGCGGATGCCACGCGAGGCCAGGATGATGAAGAGCGCCAGGATCGCGAAGACGCCGATCAGCCCGAGCTCCTCACCGAGGGACGCGATGATGTAGTCCGCGTTGGCGACGGGGGTGATGTAGGGGCGCCCCTGGCCGAGCCCCGTGCCCGTGATGCCGCCGTTGGCGAACCCGAACAGGCCCTGCACCAGCTGGTAGCTGGCCTGGGTGTCCCGGCTGAAGACCTCCTGGTTGAAGGGGTCCAGCCACTGCTCGAAACGGCCGTGCACGTACTCGAGCACCGAGGCCGCGACGATCGCGCCGCCGACGAAGAGCAGCAGACCGATCAGCACCCAGCTGATGCGGGCGGTCGCGACGTAGATCATCACGAGGAACAGGCCGAAGTAGAGCAGCGCCGTCCCCAGGTCGCGCTGGAACACGAGGACGCCCATCGCGGCGGCCCACATCACCAGGATCGGACCGAGGTCGCGAGCCCGCGGGAACGTCATGCCGAGGAACTTCTTGCCGACGATGGACAGTGAGTCGCGCGCCGTGACGAGGTAGCCGGCGAAGAACAGCGCCATCGTGATCTTCGCGAGCTCACCGGGCTGGAACGTGAAGGACCCGATCTGGATCCAGACGCGCGCCCCGCCCACGTTGAGGCCGATGCCCGGCAGCATCGGCAGCAGGAGCAGCGCGATCGTCAGGAACATGAAGATGTAGCGGTAGCGCTGCAGGAAGCGGTGGTTCCGGACGACGAGCAGCACGACGATCGCGGCCGCCATCGCCATGATCGTCCAGACGATCTGCTTCACGCCGATCGCGGACCAGCCCTCGAGTCCGTTGTGGATGTCGATGCGGTAGATCTCGGCGATCCCGATGCCGTTGAGCGCCAGGGCGATCGGCAGGATGAACGGGTCGGCGTTCTTCGCGACGACCCGCAGGACGACGTGCATGACGAGCGCGAGGCCCAGGATCGTCGAGCCCACCCAGAGCACCGACGTGTCGAAGAGCCGACCCTTGGTGCCGAGCTGCACGAGCACCATCGCGCCGGCGCAGATCCCGCAGGCGATGACGAGCAGCACGAGCTCGAGGTTCCGGGCGCGCGCCGGTTCGCGCAGCTTGATCGTGATCGCCTGCGTGAAGGACTGCGGGGTGGTCGCGGTCATCGGTCGCCCCCCGGCGTCCCGGAGGGAGCGGGTGACGAGGAGGACGAGGGCGTCGGCGTGGGGGACGACCCTCCGGTGCCGGCCTGGTCCTGTCCGGTCTCGGCGGCCTTGCGCAGCCGGTCGACGATCTCCCGCGCGTCGCTCAGCGACTGGGCGTTGATGGTCGAGCGGACGTTCTCGCGCGTGTACTCGGGCAGCGACGAGACCGTGATGTCGGTGTCCTCGTACACGTCGGACAACGCCAGCGGTCCGATCTTCTGCTGCACGCCCTTGTAGATCGCGACCGTTCCGCGGTCGGTGCCGACGTAGTAGTGGTCCTGCGTGATGCGCCATCCGAGGAACACCGCACCGACGAGCACCGCGATCGCCACGACGAGCGCCACGGCCCACGAGATGCGGCGACGGATCCGACGGCGGCGGTCCTCGGCGATGAGCTCGGCGAAGAACTGGTCGGACTCGGGCTCGAAGTGCGAGTCCTCGGGCGCCGTCGTGACCTTCAGCGGGTGCAGCAGGATCGTGGGCAGGCGGATCGGCTTCCGGCCCGTCGAGGCCTCGAACGTCAGCGGTGCCGCAGCGGAACCGACCGTGGTCGCCGCGTCGTCGTCGTCCTCGGGCTCCGTGTCGGTGACGTCCATCACGACGACCGTCACGTTGTCGGGGGCTCCGTGGTCCAGCGTCTCCTTCACGAGCCGCTGGGTGACCTGGTTGGCGTCCATGTTCGACGCGAGCGCGTGCCGGATGCGTTCCTCGGCCAGGTACGACGACAGGCCGTCGGAGCAGAGCAGCCACCGGTCGCCCGGCTGGATGTCCATGATCGCGGTGTCGACCTCGGGCGCGGCGTCGACGTCGCCGAGGACCCGCATGAGGACCGAGCGCCGCGGGTGCACGGCGGCCTCTTCCGGGGTGATGCGCCCGCTGTCGACCAGACGCTGCACGAAGGTGTGGTCCGAGGTGATCTGCTGCAGCTCGCCGTCCCGGAACCGGTAGATCCGCGAGTCGCCGATGTGGGCGATCGCGATCTGCTCGCCGACCCGGATCAGGGCCGACACGGTCGTGCCCATGCCCGTGAGCTCCTGGTGCTCGAACACCGTCTCGGTGATGAGCTGGTTCGCCGCGATCAGGGCTGACTGCAGTGCGAACTCGGCGTCGTGGGCGGACGGGAACTCCCGGTCGACCTCGCGGATGCGCCGGATCGCGATCGCGGAGGCGACGTCACCCCCGGCGTGGCCGCCCATGCCGTCCGCCACCGCGAACAGGTGCTGCCCCGCGAACCCGGAGTCCTGGTTGTTCGCGCGGATGCGTCCCACGTGGGACACAGCGGCGCTCAGCGTCCGTGCCGTCATCCGCGCTTACCGCCGCAGCTCGAACGTCGTCGTCCCGATCGTGATGGGCGTCCCCTCCGCGACGTGCACGGGAGAGGTCACCTTCTGACCGTTGACGAACGTGCCGTTCGTGGACTCGAGGTCGGTGACGACCCAGCCCTCGGCACGCAGATCGAGTCGGGCGTGGTTGGTCGAGGTGTAGTCGTCCCGGATGACGACGTTGGACTCGCTGGAGCGGCCGATCGTGATCGGTCCGCCGCCGAGTGGCATCTCCATGCCCTCGCGCGATCCCTCGGTGATGACGAGGCGGGTGGCGACCTGTCCGGCTTGCTGCGCCGCGCCTCCTGACTGGTTGATGAGCTCCGTGAACGCGCCACCGGACGCAGCGGGCTGCGCCGCAGCCGGTACGGCCGGCGTCGTCGGACCGGCGGCCGCCGCCTTCGGGTCGGTGGGGATCTGGCGCACGCGCTGCCCGAAGAGGTCGCTCCGCAGGGCGAAGACGATCACGAACACGAACAGCCACAGCACCGCGAGGAACGCGAAGCGCAGGACGAGCAGGGTCAGCCCTGTGGTCACCTGGCACCTCCGTCGTTCTCGGGGATCACCCGGAACACCATACGGGTCCGACCGATCTCGATGGTCGAGTCGGGCTCCACGATGGCCTGCTGGAAGCGCTGCCCGTTCAGCTTCGAGCCGTTCGTCGAGCCGAGGTCGTTGGCCTGCGCGTGCTTGCCGTCCCAGATGACCTCGACGTGCTTCCGGCTCGTCCCGGTGTCCGCGACGGTGATGTCCGCGTCCGTCCCGCGACCGATGACGGTCCGGCCGCGCTGCAGCTTGTGCCGCTGCGAGCCGATGTCGAGCACCGCGATCCAGTCGACGTCGCGCTGGACGGTCGTCGAGTCGATCTCGAGGATGCCCGTCGACAGCGTGCCGTCCTGCTGCAGGCGGATCGTGACGGGACCGGAGAAGGAGTAGTTCTGTGCGACCGCGTGCTGCTGCACCATCTGGGTCAGCTCGTCGATGAGCGGACGACCGACGTCGTTCATGCGCGTGAAGTCCGGCGGCGCCAGCCGGACGGTGAACTCGTTCGGCACGAGGATGCGCTCACGGGACACCACCGCGGCCTTCGTGTCGAGTTCACGGCGCAGCGAGCTCGAGATCTCCACCGGCTGCACGCCGGAGCGGAAGGTCTTCGCGAACGCGCCGTTCACGGCGCGCTCCAGCCCCCGCTCGAAGCTGTCCAACAGGCCCATGGGTCTCCAGTGTTCTCGGTCGTAGACCACTGCATGGTAGTGGTTGGCGTTGGTGGCCGTCTGTGCATGGTAGTGTTCAAGGGCTGGCGCGAGTGGCGGAATTGGTAGACGCGCACGGTTCAGGTCCGTGTGCTGGAAACGGCGTGGGGGTTCAAGTCCCCCCTCGCGCACCAGATGAGAAGGCCCCCGGGGTTCCCCCGGGGGCCTTCGTCCTTTCCTCCTGATGACGCATCCGGGTGACGTGCGGTGTGCCCTCCGGCCTGGAGGCGCGACTCGCCCGATCTGGTCGTCCCACCGGATCTCGTGGTCATCGCCTGCACCCCCGTCCCCCCTTCGGGGGGGCGTGGACATGAATCGCCGCTCAGGGTTACGCTCTGCAGCACAGCACTCCAGCTGAGGCAGTCCAACCAACTGCCGAACGCGGTCCAACCAACCGCAGGATCAGGATCAGGAGCGAAGCCACATGAGGCTTGGAGTACTCGCGCGCGCCCAAAAACCATCCGGGGCGCCCACACCAACCGGACGGATCAGGGCGACACGGGGCATCGCGGTGGTCACCGCCGCACTCCTCGGCGCCGGCGGCAGCGTCCTCGCAGCCGCACCAGCGACCGCGGCTCCCGCAGCCTCGGTCGGACAGGGCCGCTTCCTCAGCGGCTCCGCCCTCGGGCTCGACCTCGACGACATCCTCACCGTCACGCCCGCTGACGCGCGGAACACCGGTGGCGAGACGGTCACGGACGTGCACCCGCTCGACGTGACCGCCCTCAACGCCGTGAACGTGAACGTCGGCAACGGGCTGAACCTCCTCGGTGAGAACGGGATCCTCACCCTCGGTGCGGTGAACCAGTACGCCGCAGCGAACGCCGACGGCAGCTCCACCGCTGCGTCGGGCGCGGTCACGAACACCGGCGGCATCGGTGTCGGTGGCCAGGACGGCGTCCCGCAGGCGAACGCGTCCTTCGCGCTCTCCGGCCTCATCGGTGAGGACCTCTCCGGAGCGCTCGCCGACCTCGACCTCGAGGTCGGCGCGGTGTCCGCGACCGCCGCCCAGGCAGCGGGGCCCGACGGAGCCCAGACGGGCGACTACGGCATCGAGGACCTCGACCTGACCCTGACGAGCCCGGCGCTCAGCGACACCGTCACGGACCTCCGCGGGACGCTCGCGGGTCTCCAGCCGACGGTCGACAACCTGACGAACCTGCTGCAGGCCCTCGGCGGCCTCGGTGGCGTCGTCCAGGTGTCCGGGATCCCGAACCTCGTGACCGTGCTCGACTCCGCGACGAACGTCACGAGCGCGGACGGTTCGATCACGGCGAACCTGCAGACCGGCGCGATCACGATCGACGTCCCCGCGGTGCTCGCCACCGCAGGGCTCGACCTCAACGACCTGCCGCCGAACACGGACCTGACGCCGTACATCACGAACGCCCTGACGACGCAGCTCCTGCCGGCGATCACCACGGCCCTGCAGGGCGTCGTGACGCAGCTCACGAACTCGCTCCAGAACCTCACGGTGACGCTCGCCGGGATCCCGCTGCCCGCCGGGCAGGTCCTGCCGATCGTCAACCCGGTCCTGGCCCAGGTCGTCGCGCCGATCAACGCCGTCATCAGCGGCCTCGGGACGACCGTCATCACGCCGCTCGCGGACGCACTCACCGACGTGGTGTCGCTCCAGGGCAACGTGCAGGAGACCGCCGGCGGCGTCTTCACGCAGCGCGCGCTCCGCGTCGGCCTCCTGCCGACCGCCGCGACCCCGGCCGCCGTGGTGAACCTGGCCTCGGCCGCGGTCGGACCCAACGCCGGTCCGCTCGCCGTCCCGACGCTGACCGCCCTGGCACCGGACAACGGTCCGACCGCGGGCGGGACCACCGTCACGGTCACCGGGACCGACTTCACCGACGACTCGACGGTCTCGGTCGACGGTTCCGACCCGATCACGCCGGCCAGTGTCTCGGACGACGGCACGGAGCTCACGTTCGTGACCCCGCCGCACGCCGCGGGTGCCGTCGACGTGACCGTCACGACCCCGTCCGGCACCTCCGACCCGCTGACCTTCACCTACAACGCGGCCCCGGTGGACGCTCCCACCGCGACCGCCCTGGACCCGGACAACGGTCCGGTCGGCGGCGGCACCACCGTCACGGTCACGGGGACGGACTTCACCGACGACGCCACCGTGTCGGTCGACGGTTCGGACCCGATCACGCCCGACAGCGTCGCCGAGGACGGCACGTCGCTGACGTTCACAACCCCCGCGCACGCCGCCGGTGCGGTCGACGTCACGGTCACGACCGCGGGCGGCACGACCGACCCGCTGACCTTCACCTACAACGCGGCTCCCGCCGGTGCGCCGACGCTCGACGCGCTCGACCCGGACAACGGCCCGGCCGCCGGTGGCACGTCGGTGACGATCACCGGTGACGGCTTCACCGACGACTCGACGGTGTCGGTCGACGGTTCCGACCCGATCACCCCGGCCGCCGTGTCCGAGGACGGCACGGAGCTCACCTTCACGACCCCGGCCCACGCCGCGGGCCCGGTGCCGGTCACGGTCACGAACGGCGACGGCACCTCGGAGCCGCTGACGTACACCTACAACGCCGCCGCGCCGACCGTGACGGACATCGACCCGGCCGCCGGTCCGACCACCGGTGGCACGAGCGTGACCCTGACCGGCACGGACTTCACCGACGACGCCACGGTGTCGGTCGACGGTTCGGACCCGATCACGCCGGACAGCGTCTCGGAGGACGGCACGGAGCTCACGTTCACGACGCCGGCGCACGCCGCCGGTGCCGTCGACGTGACGGTGACGACGGGTGCCGGCACGTCCGACCCCGTGACCTTCACCTACGAGGAGCCGACCGCCGGCGTCCCGACCCTCGACGCGCTCGACCCGGACAACGGTCCGGCCGCCGGCGGGACGACGGTCACCGTGACGGGGACCGGCTTCACCGACGACGCGACCGTGTCGGTCGACGGTTCGGACCCGATCACGCCGGACAGCGTCTCGGAGGACGGCACGGAGCTCACGTTCACGACCCCGGCGCACACTGCCGGTGCCGTCGACGTGACGGTCACCACCGCGGCCGGCACCTCGGAGCCGCTGACGTTCACCTACAACGCGGCTCCGGCGGGTGCGCCGACGCTCGACGCGCTCGACCCCGACAACGGGCCGACCGCTGGTGGCACCTCGGTGACGATCACCGGTGACGGCTTCACCGACGACTCGACGGTGTCGGTCGACAACGGTGCGGCGATCACGCCCGACGAGGTCTCGGAGGACGGCACCTCGCTGACGTTCACGACCCCGGCGCACGCCGCGGGCGCGGTCCCGGTCACGGTGACGAACGGCGACGGCACCTCGGAGCCGCTGACGTTCACCTACAACGCCGCGGCGCCGACCATCACGGACATCGACCCGGCCAACGGGCCGGCCGGTGGCGGGACGACGGTCACCCTGTCGGGGACCGGCTTCACGGACGACGCCACGGTGTCGGTCGACGGCTCCGACCCGATCACCCCGGACAGCGTCTCGGAGGACGGCACGGAGCTCACCTTCACCACCCCGGCGCACGCTGCCGGCGAGGTGGACGTGACCGTGACGACCGATGCAGGCACCTCCGACCCGGTGACGTTCGTCTACGACCCGGCCCCGGCGAACGCGCCGACGCTCGACGCACTCGACCCGGAGCAGGGGCCAGCCGCGGGCGGCACGACGGTCACCGTGACGGGGACCGGGTTCACCGAGGACTCGACGGTGTCGGTCGACAACGGTGAGGCGATCACGCCGACGAGCGTCTCGGATGACGGCACGGAGCTCACCTTCACCACCCCGGCGCACGCTGCCGGCGAGGTGCCGGTGACGGTCACGAACGGCGACGGCACCTCGGAGCCGCTGACGTTCACCTACCTCGCTGCTGCTGCCGTGCCCACGGCGACCGCACTCGACCCGGACAACGGGCCGGCGGCGGGCGGCACCTCGGTGACGATCACCGGCACCGGCTTCACGGACGACGCCACGGTGTCGGTCGACGGGGTCGAGGTCACGCCGGACAGCGTCGCCGAGGACGGCACGTCGCTGACGTTCACCACCCCGGCACACGCTGCCGGTGCGGTCGACGTCACGGTCACGACCGCGGGCGGCACGACCGACCCGCTGACGTTCACCTACGCCGCCGCTCCCGCGGGTGCGCCGACGCTGACCGCGCTCGACCCGGACCACGGGCCCGCCGCGGGTGGCACGTCGGTGACGATCACCGGTACCGGCTTCACCGACGACTCGACGGTCTCGGTGGACGGTTCGGACCCGATCACCCCGGATTCCGTGTCCGAGGACGGCACCGAGCTGACCTTCACCACCCCGGCGCACGACCCGGGCGAGGTCACGGTCACGGTGACGAACGCGGACGGTCCGTCGGAGCCCCTGGCCTACACGTACGACGCGGTCACGGCTCCGGAGCCGCCCGTGATCACCTCGCCGGAGGAGGGAGGAACGGTCACGACCGGGACCCCGCCGATCACCGGGACGGGTGAGCCCGGCGCGACCGCGACGGTCCGGGACGGGGACACCGTGGTCTGCACCACGACGGTCGCCGCCGACGGCACCTGGACGTGCACGCCGCTCGTGCCCTTCGGGCCGGGGACGCACACCATCACGGCCACGCAGACCGGTGCCGGTGGTGAGTCGGACCCGTCCGACGCCGTCACCTTCACCGTCGTGCTCGTCGGAGCGGCCGGCTCCGGTGGCACGGGTGGCACGGGTGGCACCGGGGCAGGCGGCGCGCTCGCCTACACCGGCGCCGACACGGCACCGATGATCGCGATCGCCGTCCTGCTCCTGCTCGCAGGCGCCGGGCTGACGATCGTGCGTCGCCACCGCCGCAGCTGATCCGTCTGCCGCGCCGGCAGTCGGAGCGGACGACACGAGCGCCCGCCGGGATCCGTCCCGGCGGGCGCTCCCGCTGTCCGGGGACCTGGCACCACCTGCGAGGACGCCATGGAGCGGCTCGCCATGCTCGAGGTGGCAGCATCCGGTCCCCGATGGCCCGGGCCGCTGACGACCGTCCCTGCGGGGACGGACAGACCTGTCGGACGGGAGGCGCGGCGCGGGCCCGCACCGTGCCTCCCGTCCGCGACGCCCACCAGACGACGACCGGAGCGAACCCCCATGGACCGGCACGGCGGCACCTTCCAGGACCGACCCAGATCCGTGCGGATCGGGCCCCGGTGACGTCGCGGGGGATGACCCGCGGCCGGACCCTGCTCTTCGCGGTGGGCGCGGGCGCCGCCGTCGGCAACCTCTACTGGGCGCAGCCACTGCTCGACGTGATCGCCCGCGACCTCGGCGTCGGCACGGCCACCGCGGGCCTGCTCGTCACCCTGACCCAGGTCGGGTACGCGCTCGGGATCTTCCTCGTCGTGCCGCTCGGTGACGTCCTCGACCGACGGCGTCTCGTGCCGAGCGTGCTCGTCGCCTCCGCGGTCGCGCTCGTCCTCGCCGCGGTCGCGCCCTCGTTCGCCGTGCTGCTCGTGGCGTTGGCGCTGCTCGGGCTCACCACCGTGGCCGGGCAGCTGCTCCTGCCGCTCGCCGGTGACCTGGCGGACCCGGCCGCGCGGGGGCGGGTCGTGGGCACCGTCGCCTCGGGGGTGCTGACGGGCATCCTCGTGTCCCGGACCGTCAGCGGCCTCGTCGCCGGGTGGTCCGGCTGGCGGTCGGTGTACGTGGTGGCCGCGCTCGCCGCGGTGGTGCTCGCGGTGCTCGTCCGGCGGGCGATCCCCGAACTGCCGCGGCGCGAGCCCGTGCCGTACCCGCGGCTCGTCCGGTCGGTCTTCGCGGTCGTGGCGGAGCACCGGACGGTCCGGGTGACGCTGGTCCTCAGTGCGTCGACCTTCGCGGTGTTCACGCTGTTCTGGACCGCGCTCACGTTCCTGCTCAGCGCGCCGCCCTACTCGTACTCGACCGCTGCGATCGGACTCGTCGGGCTCGTCGGACTGACGGGAGCGGTCGCGGCGCAGCGGGTCGGCCGGCTGCACGACCGCGGGCTCTCGGTCCCGGTCACGGGTGCGGCGCTCGCGATCGGGTTCGCGTCGATGGTCGTCGCGGGGGTCGGCGCGGGGTCGATCGTGGTCGTGCTCGTCGCGGTGGTGCTCCTCGACGTGGGGGTGCAGGGGGCGAACGTGCTGGCACAGACCCGGCTGTTCGCGCTCGACCCCTCGGCGCGGAGCCGGCTCAACACGGCGTTCGTCACGGGCAACTTCGTGGGCGGCGCGACGGGGTCGGCGCTCGCCGGGGTGCTCTGGGACCTCGGCGGCTGGACCGCGGTGTGCGTCGGTGGTGCGGTGCTCTTCGGTTTCGCGCTGACCGTGTGGGCGGTGCACCGGCACGGGGCGCTGGTGGTGGAGGAGCCGGTCGGGTGACCCGGGGCGGAGCCGCACCGCGCCTCCTGTCCGTCACGTGGGGACACGAGCGGTGACGGCCGCCCCCGCGGACGGAGACTGGTGGCATGACCACCGGAACGACCACCTCGACGCCGCCGGTGCGGCGTGCCGAAGCCGAGGACCCGCGGATCGAGCGCTGGACGGCGACGGATCCGACGTCGGGGGCGGTCCTCGGGACCGTCGACGCGAGCGCCGCCGGTACCCGTCGGACCGACCTCGCCCGGCCCGGTGAGGTCGAGCTCGGCCCGGCGACGGCGCTCCGCGGTGACGCGACGCTGCCGGCCCTGGTCACGGCCGTCGTCGAGCGCGCCCGCGCGCGGTACGCCGCCGGCGTCGTCGTCGACACGACCGCCTGGGCGGACGGCGACCGACGCCGACTCGAGGCCGTCGGGTTCGTCGGCGGTGACGCACGCGGTGCGGCGGTCCGGACCCTCGACCTGACCCTGGCCGAGGACGGCAGTCCGACCCGCGTGCTCGACAATCCGGCGATGGCCTCGCTCAACGGCCACCACGCCCGGTTCGCGGAACGGCGGGGGGAGATCGTGCGGTACCGGACGGACGTGTCGGTGTGGACCGGCGTGCCCGAGCGACCGACCGACGCGGACTGGGACGACGTCGCCGCGCTGCTCGGCTCCGGCGCGGTGCTCGGCGTGCGCCCCACGGCGGCGCTCCCGGACGGTTGGACGACGGTGGAGAGCGCCGGGGGCGTGCAGATGACGGGGGAGGCGATCACCGGAGCCCCGGACCCCGAGGCGGTCGAACTGACGCCGGACGACGTCCCTGAGGTCCTCGAGCTCATCGCCCGGACCCGGCCCGGGCCGTTCCTGCCGCGGACGATCGAGCTCGGCCGGTACCTCGGCATCCGGCGTGACGGGCGGCTCGTCGCGATGGCGGGGGAACGACTGCACCCGCCGGGCTGGACCGAGATCAGCGCGGTGTGCACCGACGACGCCTTCCGGGGGCAGGGACTCGGGCGGCGGCTCGTCCTGGCGGTCGCGCACGGGATCCGGGAGCGTGGCGAGACGCCGCTCCTGCACGCGGCGGCGGGCAATACGAACGCGATCCGGCTCTACGAGCACCTCGGCTTCCGGCTGCGTGACCGGGGCGCGTCCACGTTCGTGCGCGTGCCCTGAGACGTCAGTGGTCGAAGGCGGCCAGGGCGTCGGCGAGCATCCGGTGCCCCTGCGCCTCGAACACCGCGTCCTGCACGGCGAACGCCCACACCGCCGTGCCGACGGCCTCGCGGAGCTGGAACCACCGCCACAGCGCGGGGTCGCGGGGGTCGTCGCCGTAGCCGGCGAAGAAGGCGTCCTCGAGGCCGGGGTCGGCCTGCCAGTGCAGCACCGCGAGTCGGGTGAGGTCGAGGGGCGCCGGACGCAGGGCGAAGCGGCCGAAGTCGATCGCGTGCAGGCGTCGTCCGTGGACGATCCAGTTCCGCGGGTGCCAGTCGCCGTGCGTCGGGACCACGGTCACCGGCCCTGGCTCGTGGGAGAGCAGCGCGGCCCGGGTCCGTTCGGCGGTCGCCGGGGGGATCCGGTGCCGAGCGGTCAGCGATGCCAGGGCCTTCCGCTGCTCGGCGGGGAGGAAGTCGTGGTCGACCCGGGCGGCCTGGTCGTGGAACCGTCGGAGCAGTGCGCCGGCCTGACGGTGGACCTCGGGGTCGTGTTCGTCGGGCGTCCCGAGAGCGAGGTGACCGGGCAGGCGGTCCAGCACCAGGACGCGTGCGGTCTCGTCCACCGCGACCAGTCGCGATGTGTCGCCGCGTTCGACGAGCGAGGTGGTCCAGCGGCGGTGCGCCTCGAGCTCGCGCGGGAAGTGCGTGTTCGCCGGGCCGGACGCCTTGACGGTGTGGTCACCGGAGGGTCCGCGGACGTGCAGCACCCGGGTGTCGAGGAGTCCCCACGAGTCGTCGGCCACGATCCGGCTGCCGGGGAGGACCCGGCGGCAGAAGGCCACCTGGTCCTCGGTCAGCCCGCTGTCGTCCCACCCCATCCCTCGACGGTAGTGGGTCGCGCGCCGGCTGCGCGGGCTCGGGTCAGCGGATGAGGTCGGTGAGGCCGCCGACCACGACGGCGGCGACCAGGGCGACGAACGGACCGAGGGCGACAACGGTCACCCACTTGTGCTCGACGAGCAGGGCGACGAACTCGCGCAGGAAGGCACTCGGCACGTAGTAGCGGGCCGTCCGGGCGCCCACGACCTGGGCGTCGGACCCGAGCCGGCGTGCCAGTGAGGCGGTGCGGAGCACGTGGTAGTCGCTCGTCACGAGCAGCACCGGTCCGTCGACGCCCCGCGCACGGAGGAGCTCGGTGGACCGCTCGATGTTCTCGCGGGTCGTGGTGGAGCGGTCCTCGGGCAGGACGTCCTCGGGCGGGACCCCCTGCTCCTGCAGGTACTCCGCCATCGCCGCGGCTTCGGAGCGGACCTCGTCCGAGCCCTGCCCACCGGACGGCACGAGCAGGGGACGGTTGCCGCGCGCCAGTTCGCCGCGGCGGACCTGCAGCGCCCGGTCCAGGCGACCCCGCAGGAGCGGGGTGACCGTGCCGTCCTTCCGCAGTCCGGCGCCGTGCACGACGATCGCGGTCGGGGACATGCCGTGTCGCGTGCGCCCGTAGACGACGGAGTACACCGCGAACGAGACGAACGCTGCACTGGCGTACGCGGAGGCGAGCGCGATGAGGGCGGCGATCGAGAGCCCGACGACACCGAACCAGACCGTGACCAGCACCGCGAGGACCGGCAGCACGAAGACCAGGACGCCGGCGAGCAGCGACAGCTGGTTGCCGAGGCTGCGTCCCTCCTTCCGCAGCATCGTGACCCCGTTGCCGATGAGCGCGACGCCGAAGACGACGACGCTGACGGGGAGCGCCAGCGCGAGCAGGCCGAGGGCGAGGAGCGCGAGCGGGTCGTGCTCGGCCGCGACCGAGAGCGCTCCCAGCCCGCCGAAGACGATCGCCGCGGTCAGGAAGACCCCGTTGCGCAGGAGGCGCGGGTCCCGGCGGCGGGAGACGACGTAGCCGAGCAGGAACAGCACACCGACGACGAGGAGGAACACGCCTGCAGGGTACCGGCGGCCCGTCCCGGACCGCGGGCGCGTTCGTGGATTCTCTAGGATCGACGGCATGGTGAGCGCGATGCCCGGGTTCGGAACGGAGCGGATCACGCAGCTCGGGCTGCGGGACCGCGTCTACGACCGGGTGCTCGAGGTGCTCATGGGGCACGACGTGGAACCGGGCATGCGACTGTCGATCGACGGTCTCGCCCGGACCCTCGGGGTGTCGCCCACGCCCGTCCGGGAGGCGCTCGTGCAACTCGAGCGCACCGGGCTCGTGACGCGGGAGGCCAACAAGGGCTACCGCGTCGCACCGCCCCTCGGTGGGGAGCAGCTCGAGGCCCTGTTCGACGCCCGGCTCATCGTCGAGAGCGGTGCCGTCGACCTGGCGGCGCGCGGGGACGTCGAGGCGCTCCGTTCCCGGCTCGACGCCGCGCTCGCCGTGCAGGCCGCGGTCGCCGAGGAGATCGCCGAGGTCGGTGTGGGAGAGGCCTCGGAGGAGCTCATGGCCCGGTTCTTCCGGAGTGACTGGGACTTCCACCAGGTGCTGTTCGACGCGACGCGCAACCCGTTCCTCGAGGAGATGTCCGACATCATCACGACGCGGGTGCACCGGATGCGCCAGATCGTGGGTGGTGGCGACGACGACACCGAGCGGGCGGTCCAGGAGCACCGTTCGATCCTCGACGCGCTGGCGGTGAGCCCGTCGGCGGCGGTGTCGGCGATGCGCGTGCACATCGACAACGTCCGGGTGCGGTCCCGCGCGGACGCTTCACACGGCGCCTGATCCGTCCGGTCGGGTTGCACTCTCCGCTCGTGCGAGTATATTTCCTATAGGAAAGAGGTTCACCGAGGAACCGCCCGACTGCGAAGGAGCATGCACGTGGCAGCAACACAGGACTGGGTGACGCAGGACTGGGACCCGTCGACCTGGACCGCCGAGACGTGGCCGATCGCGACGTGCCTGCACGGCTTCCCGCCCGTCACCCGCGACGGCGTCGCCTTCCACGACGCCGACCCCGAGGTGTGGGACGAGGTGTTCGCCCAGATCGAGGCCGTCGGGTTCTCGCTCGCCGAACTCGCCGACAGCCACATCCGCCCGGCCGACCTCGAGGCGTCCCGCCGCGACGAGCTGTTCGCGATCGCGAAGGCCCACGGCGTCGGGATCCCCTCCGTGCACCTGCAGCGCAAGAGCGTCGTCCAGCCGGGGCACGAGGAGGACAACCTCGCCTACGCGCACCGCACGATCGACGCCGCGGCCGAGTGGGGCATGCAGGTGTTCTCCACCGGCCTGCACCAACCGTTCAACGACGCCCAGAAGCGGGCGCTGTGGTTCTGGACCGCCCAGGGCCCGAAGGACCCGGACGACCCCGAGGTGTGGAACGCGGCCGTCTCGCGCCTGCGCGAGCTCGGTGCGCACGCGGCGTCCGTCGGCCTGCCGATGGCGCTCGAGCTCTACGAGGACACCTACCTCGGCACGGCCGACAGCGCGGTCCGTCTCGTCGAGGAGATCGGGCTCGACAACGTCGGGCTCAACGCCGACGTCGCGAACCTCATCCGCCTGCACCGGCCCGTCGAGGACTGGCGCGAGCTCTTCGCCAAGACCATGCCGCACACGAACTACCTGCACGTGAAGAACTACACGCGGGACGAGGCCGGTGACGGCAGCTGGGCGACGAGCGCGCCGAGCACCATGGAGGCCGGGCTCATCAACTACCGGCAGGTCCTGCGCGACGCGGTCGCCGACGGCTTCCGCGGCATCGTCATGACCGAGCAGTACGGCGGGGACAGCCTCGGCGTCTGCGCCACCAACCAGCAGTACATCCGGTCCGTCCTCGCCACGACGAGCGTCGGCCGCACCGCCACGAGCACCACCACCGAAGGAGCAGCACGATGACCACCCTCGACATCGCCGTCGTCGGGTCCGGCTACATGGGCGGCGGGATCGCCCAGGTCCTCGCCCTCGCCGGCCACACCGTCCGGATCGCCGACGTCTCCGCCGAGGTCGCGCAGCAGAACCTCGAGCGCCTGCTCGGCGAGACCGAGCAGTTCGTCGCCGACGGGCTCTTCCCCGCGGACGCCGTCGAGCGGGTCCGCGCACACCTGAGCGCCGCCGAGTCGATCGAGGCAGCCGTCGCCGAGGCCGACTTCATCGAGGAGGCCGTCCCCGAGAAGCTCGAGATCAAGCACGCCACCCTGCGCCGGATCAGCGAGGCCGCGCGCCCAGACGCCGTCATCGGCTCGAACACCTCGACCATCCTCATCGAGTCGCTCGCCGAGGCCGTGACGGGTCCGGAACGGTTCCTCGGGGTGCACTTCTCGAACCCGGCACCGTTCATCCCCGGCGTCGAGCTCATCCCGCACCCCACCACCGGGGACGCGGCGGTGGCGCTCGCCGAGACCGTCGTCGCCGCGACCGGCAAGCAGTCCGCACGCGTGAAGGACGCCACCGGCTTCGTCCTCAACCGCCTGCAGTACGCGCTGTTCGAGGAGGCCACGAAGATCGTCGACGAGGGCATCGCCAGCCCCGACGACATCGACACGATCGTCCGCACGACCTTCGGGTTCCGCCTGCCGTTCTTCGGCCCGTTCGCGATCGCCGACATGGCCGGGCTCGACGTGTACGCGTTCTGCTTCGAGTCGCTGCAGACCCGCTGGCCCGAGCGCTTCGCCACGCCGGCGTCGCTCCAGCAGCACGTCGACGCCGGCGAACTCGGCACGAAGTCCGGCGCCGGGTACCTGCAGGTCCCCGCCGAGCGGACGCCGGAGCTCGTCGCCTACCGCAACAAGGCCTACGTGGCGATGCAGAAGCTCCTCGACGAGCTCGGCCCGGCCCCGATCCACTGAGGAGGACGACGACCATGAGCAACCAGGACCGCACCGTCGTCCTCACCGGTGCCGCCTCGCCGCGCGGCATCGGCCGTGCCACCGCGCACCACCTCGCCGAGCAGGGCTGGAACGTCGGGATCATCGACCTCGACCAGGCCGCGAGCGAGCAGGTCGCCGCCGAGATCCGCGAGCAGCACGGCGTGCAGGCGGTCGGCGCCGGAGCGAACGTCGCCGACGAGGCGGCCGTCCGTGCCGCGTTCGACGCGATCGAGGCAGCGCTGCCGCAGGTCACCGCACTGGTGAACCTCGCCGGCGTCTCGTCCGCGCACGCCTACCTCGACCTGCCGGAGGGGGAGTGGCACCGCGTGCTGAGCATCAACCTCGACGGCGTGCACTTCGCGAGCCTCCGGGCAGCGGAGTCCATGGTCCGGAACGGGTACGGCCGCATCGTCAACCTGTCGTCGGTCTCCGCCCAGCGCGGCGGTGGCACGTTCAGCAAGACGCCGTACACGGTCGCCAAGGCCGGTGTGATCGGGCTGACCCGTGGTCTCGCCCGCGAACTCGGCCACCAGGGGATCACCGTGAACGCCATCGCCCCCGGCCCGATCGACACCGACATCATGGGCGGCACCCTCACCGAGGAGCGCAAGACCGCGATGGCGGCCGACGGCGTCCTGCCCCGGATCGGCACCCCGCGGGACATCGCCGCGGCGATCGCCTACCTGATCAGCGAGGACGCCGGGTTCGTCACCGGCCAGACCCTCAACGTCGACGGCGGCCTCTACATGCACTGACGGCCACTCCGTGCACTGATGGCGAGCCGTCGCGACGGCCTCTCCACGCACCAGGCGGTACCGCCTGCGGACCGCGCGCCGACCGCGCGCGACGACCCGCGCCTCCAGACTGACCACCCGATCGCGAAGGAGCGATTCGTGTCCTCATCCGTCCCCGCCCTGGGGTCCACCCACGATCCGGCACTGAAGTCGGCCATCGGCAAGGCGACGAAGCACCTCATGCCGATGCTCGTCATCCTGTACTTCGTCGCGTTCCTCGACCGCACCAACGTCGGGTTCGCGGAGGAGGCGCTCAGCGTCGACCGCGGCATCTCGGACGCCGCGTTCGCACTCGGCGCCGGCATCTTCTTCATCGGCTACGCGATCTTCGAGATCCCGTCGAACCTGCTCCTCAAGCGCTTCGGTGCCCGGTTCTGGCTCGCCCGCATCGCCGTGACCTGGGGCATCGTCGCCGCGCTGTTCGCCTTCACGACGAACGACACGATGTTCATCATCCTGCGGTTCCTGCTCGGTGTGACCGAGGCCGGGCTGTTCCCCGGTGTCATCATGTACCTGTCCGAGTGGTTCCCGAACAAGGTCCGCGTGCGGATGTTCGCGATCTTCTACCTCGCCCAGCCGTTCTCGCAGATGATCGGTGCTCCGCTCTCCGGCGGCCTGATCAGCGTCGGCGACCAGGTCACGCCGTGGCACGGCTGGCAGGTCATGTTCGCCGGTGAGGGCCTCCTCGCCGTGCTCGCCGGTGTCGCCGCGCTGTACTTCCTGACGAACAGCCCGCAGCAGGCGAAGTGGCTGGAGCCGGGCGAGAAGGCGTCGCTCACCGCGGCCATGGAGCGCGAGGACACCGCCCGGACCGAGGACGGCCCGAAGGGCATCTGGAAGGCCATGGCGAGCGGCCGCGTCTGGTACTTCACGATCATCTACTTCTGCCTGCAGGTCGCCGTGTACGGCACGACCTTCTACCTGCCGCAGCAGGTGTCGTCGCTGCTCGGCCAGGACGTCGGCTGGCAGGTCGGCCTGGTCGCCGCGATCCCGTGGCTCGTCGGTCTGGTCGCCTGCTACCTCGTCGGCTCGCGCGCCGACACCGTCGGTCGTCGTCGTCGCTGGGGCACCTGGTTCTACATCACCACGGGCCTGTCGATCCTCGGCTCCGCGTGGGCCGGCGCGAACGGCCAGCCGGTCCTCGGCATCCTGTTCATCACCCTCGCGGTGGCGAGCTTCCTGGCGGTCGGCCCGATCACCTGGGCGTACCCGACGGCGTTCCTCACCGGCGCCGCGGCGGCAGCGGGCATCGGCCTCATCAACTCGCTCGGCAACCTCGGCGGGTTCGTCGCACCGATCATGCGCACGGCGATCAACGAGGTCGTCCCGACCGACAGCGGGGCGTTCGGCATCGTCTCCCTCGGGATCCTGGCCTTCGTGGCGGCCGTGATGATCTTCTGCACCAAGTTCTTCCGCGGGGCGAAGGCCGACGAGCTGCTCGACACCTCGCACGTCGCGACGAAGGAGACGAAGCGATGACGCGCCTGTACAACGACCCCGCCGACTTCGCCGACGAGGCGACGGAGGGCTTCGTCGCCGCCAACGAACGGTGGGTCCGCCGGGTGCACGGTGGTGTGGCCCGCTCGACCACGAGCCCCGACGGCACGGTCGCGGTGGTCGTCGGCGGTGGGTCCGGGCACTACCCGGCGTTCGGCGGTCTCGTCGGGCACGGCCTGGCCGCGGGCGCCGCGCTCGGCAACCTCTTCGCGAGCCCCAGCGCCCAGCAGGTCGCCGGTGTCGCACGGGCCGCCGAGCACGGGGGCGGCGTGCTGCTCAGCTACGGCAACTACGCGGGCGACGTCCTCAACTTCGACGCGGCGGCGCGCACCCTCGAGCAGGAGGGCATCCCGGTCCGGACGGTCCGCGTCACGGACGACGTCGTCTCCGCGCCGGCCGACCGGGCCGAGGAACGCCGCGGGATCGCGGGCGACCTCTGCGTGTTCAAGGTCGCCGGGGCGGCCGCGGAGCGCGGGGACGACCTCGACACCGTCACCGCGCTCGCCGCGCGGGCGAACGACCGGACGCGCTCCTTCGGCGTCGCGTTCTCCGGGTGCTCCCTCCCCGGCGCCGACGAGCCGCTCTTCGAGGTCCCGGCCGGCCGGATGGCGATCGGCATGGGCATCCACGGAGAGCGCGGCATCGACGAGACCGACGTGCCCACCGCGGACGGGCTCGCGACGCTGCTCGTCTCCCGGCTGCTCGACGAACTGCCGTCGGGCGTCGCCGCGGAGGGCGCGCGGGTGGTCCCGCTCCTCAACGGCCTGGGCAGTGTGAAGTACGAGGAGCTGTTCGTCGTCTACCGCTCCGTGCAGCGCCTGCTCGCGGACGCGGGTGTCGAGATCGTCGAACCCGAGGTCGGTGAACTGGTCACGAGCTTCGACATGGCGGGCGTCTCGCTGACGCTGTTCTGGCTCGACGAGGAGCTCGAGGAACTCTGGGCGGCACCGGCGGACACCCCGGCCTACCGGAAGGGCGGCGCGGTCCCGGCAGAGCGGCTGCCCGAGTCCGAGCTCGAGGCCGACCAGGGCATCGTGGTCGGCACCGGATCCGAGGCGTCGCAGGAGGTCGCGGCGCGGGTGGCGTCGGCGCTCGCCGCCGCCCGGCGGGTCGTCGACGAGCACGTCGACGAGCTCGGTGAGATGGACTCGATCGCCGGTGACGGCGACCACGGGATCGGCATGCAGCGCGGTGCCCACGCGGCGGACGCCGCAGCCCAGCAGGCACTCGGCCGTGACGTCGGTGCCGGCGGGCTGCTCGCGATCGCCGCCGACGCGTGGTCAGACAAGGCCGGTGGCACGTCCGGCGCGATCTGGGGTGCCGCCCTGGAGGCGCTCGGCCGGGTCATCGGGGACGAGTCGCGTCCGACGGCGGCGCAGCTCGCGGACGCGGTGCACGCCGCGACCGAGGCGGTGCTCGCGTTCGGGGCCGTGCCCGGTGACAAGACGATGGTCGACGCGCTCGTGCCGTTCGACGAGACCTTCGGGTCCGCTGTGCGTGACGGCGCGTCCACCGCGGACGCCTGGCGGGCCGCAGCGCGGGCCGCACGCGACGCCGCCGACGCCACCGCCGACCTGCTGCCGCGGAAGGGCCGCGCCAGGACCCACGCCGAACAGGCCGTGGGGACGAAGGACCCCGGAGCGGTGTCCTTCGCGTTGATCGTCGAGACGGTGACCGCGGTCATCGAGGGAGGAGACGCGTCATGACGCTGCGTCTGGTGGTCGGTTCGGACGATGCCGGCTTCGAGTACAAGGAGGCGATCAAGGCCGACCTGCAGCAGGACGACCGGGTCGCTTCGGTCCACGACGTCGGGGTGGACGCGGACGGGCACACCGCCTACCCGCACGTCGCCGTCGACGCCGCCCGCATGGTCGCGAACGGTGAGGCCGACCGGGCGATCCTGATCTGCGGCACCGGGCTCGGCGTCGCGATCTCGGCCAACAAGGTCCCGGGCATCCGAGCGGTCACCGCCCACGACAGTTACAGCGTCGAGCGCTCGATCCTGTCGAACGACGCGCAGGTGCTCTGCATGGGGCAGCGGGTGATCGGACTCGAGCTCGCGCGACGACTGGCGAAGGAGTGGCTCGGGTACGAGTTCGACACCTCGTCGGCCAGCGCCGAGAAGGTCGCCGCCATCTGCTCCTACGACGGATCGGCCGCGGAAGGGATCGACCGGGCATGACGCTCATCGGGGTGTCGCTCAAGATGTACTTCTCGCACGCCCGGACCCTCGCCTGGGCCCGGGACGTCGCGGACATCGCCGAGCGGCACCCCGCCGTGCGGTCCGGCGCGGCCACGCTCTTCGTCGCACCGACCTTCCCGGCGCTCGTGCCCGTGCGGGACGTGCTCGCCGGGTCGGGGGTGCTGCTGGCGGCGCAGGACCTGGCGTGGGCGGACGAGGGAGCCTTCACCGGTGAGGTGTCCGGAGCCGAACTCCGCGAGGTCGGGGTCGACCTGGTCGAGATCGGCCACGCCGAACGGCGCGCCCTGTTCCACGAGACGGACGACGTCGTCGCGCGGAAGGTCCACGCCGCGTACCGCAACGGTCTGCGGCCGCTCCTCTGCGTCGGGGAGCCGCGCCGCGCCTCCCGTGCGGAGTCCGTCGACGAGGTGACCGGACAGCTCGACCGCGCCCTGGCGGTCGCCACCGCTGCCCATACCGTCGGCCGGCTCGTCGTCGCCTACGAACCCGTGTGGGCCATCGGGGCACCCGCGCCCGCGCCGGACGAGCACATCGTGTCCGTGCTCGAGGGTGTCGAGCAGTACCTGGCGTCCCGTCCCGGACTCGCCGGGAGCACCGCGATCTACGGCGGCAGCGCTGGACCGGGCCTGCTCAGCCGTGGTCGGGGGCGCATCGGCGGGCTCTTCCTCGGGCGCTTCGCCCACGATCCGGCGGCCGTCGCGACGATCCTCGACGAGGTCGCGACGGCCTAGTCGTCGCGGGCGCCGGCCAGTCCGTGGTCGTGGGCGTACACCACGAGCTGCACCCGGTCCCGGAGTGCGAGCTTGCCGAGGATGCTCGAGATCTGGGTCTTCACGGTCGACTCGGTGACGAACTCCTTCGCCGCGATCTCGGCGTTCGAGAGCCCGCGCGATGCCCAGCCGAAGACGATCCGCTCACGGTCGGACAGCGACTGGAACTCGGCCGGCTGCGGCCGTGGTGCGCGCTCCACGTCGGCGGCGAACAGCTGCGCCAGGTCGTTCGGCGCGAGCACCGAGCTGCCCTCGTGCACCGCGCGGATCGCCGCGAAGAGGAACGGCGGTGTGGTGTCCTTCAGCAGGAAGCCGCTCGCGCCCAGGCGGATCGCGGTCGCCGCTGCCGGGTCGAGCCCGAAGGTGGTGAGCACCACCACGCGGGGCAGTGGGCCGTCGACGGCGCCGGAGAACAGTCGGCGGACGGTCTCGACGCCGTCCACGCCCGCCATCCGCATGTCGAGGAGCACGACGTCCGGACGCAGCTCGGGGATCGCGGTGAGGGCTTCGGCGCCGTCCGAGGCCTCCCCGACCACGACCATGTCGTCCTGGGCGTCCAGGACGACACGGAGCCCGGCGCGGAACAACGCCTGGTCGTCGGTGAGCAGGATGCGGATCGGTTCGGTCATCGGTTCCCCCCGGGGACGTCGTACGGGACACGGGCGCGGGCGGCGAACACGTCGTCGACGACCGCCGCGTCGAAGGAGCCGTCGAGGGCCGCGAGTCGGGAGCGCATGCCGTCGACACCGCGCCCCGACCCACCGGTCGAGCCGTCACCGACGGCGTTCTCCACCTCGAGGACGAGGTCGGCCGAGCGCCAGGTCTCGCGGATGGTGACGGGGACGCCGGGCGCCCCGTGACGCAGGGCGTTGGTCAGCATCTCCTGCAGCACGCGGCGCGCGGCCGTCCCGACGTCGGGGCCCAGCGTGCGGGGTGTGCCGCGCAGCGTGTGGTGCACCTCGACGCCGGCGTCGCGGACACCCTGGACGATCTCGTCGAGGGTCGCCGGCCCGGCCCCTGCCGTGCCGTCGATCTGTCCGAGCACCTGCCGGACCTCCATCAGGGAGGCCCGGGCAGTGGTCGCGATCGTCGCGCTGACCTCGCGGATCCGGGCCTCGTCGGGCAGGAACGGCACCGAGTCCGCCTGCGCGATGATCACCGCGAGCGAGTGGCCGACGACGTCGTGGACGTCCCGGGCGATCGCGGCCCGGATGCGCGCGGACTCCGCGACGTCGATGGCGCGCGTCGCCGTGGCCTCGGCCTCGGTCGCGACCGCCTCGGCCCGGGAGCGCGCCTCCTCCGCGCGAGCGCGTCGCTCCGACTCCCGGTCGCGGGAGCGGAAGGCGCGGACGGCCAGCCCGCCGGCCCAGACCCCGAGGAGCGCTGCGGCCGGTGCGACCATCGCCAGGAACGCCTGGTCGCGGGGTCCGTTCACGAGCACCGCGAACCGGAAGCCGGTGACGGTCAGGTAGAGCGTCGCGCCGACCCCGGCGGTGAAGGCGAGCAGTCCCGACAGCACGACCTCGGCGCGGGTCCCGACGATCGCGGTCGTGCCGATGACGACGAAGATCGCGAGGTCGACGAGGGACGGGCGCTCCCCGCCGGCGACCTGGACGAGGCCGAGCGTCACGACGAGCAGCATCGCGGACGGGGGCGAGAGACGACGGACCGCGATCGCTCCCGCGGCCGCCAGGACGGCGGGGACGCTGGCGTGCTCGAGCTCCAGGTCGATCGGCGCGAGGAACGCGAGCGCCGCGACGACGGCCCAGACGACGTCGGCGACGATCGAGCGCGCCGCGAGCGGCCGGATGATCGTGTGCCGTCGCGTCACGGGTCCGATCATCGCACGGGCGGCGGTCAGGCCGCGGGGCTCATCGAGACGAGGGCCCAGGCGGTGACCACGACGATCCCGGCACACAGGGAGAGGGTGGCGATGACGTGCTTGACGGAGGATTCCATGTCCCCAGCCTTGCCGGACCGGGCGCCCGGAGCATCGGACGCGGGGCTGAACGGCATCGGCCGTGAGGACGAACACGCGGTTCCGCGCGATCCGTCCACCCCTTGGTGCCCGTCCAGGACCCCCGGCCGACGATCGGCCCTGTCACCGCCCGGCGGAGCGTCGCCGAGCACCTCGATCGACAGGGAGAACGATGAGCGGACAGCAGCAGCAACCCCCCGGCAGCACCGACGCGATGGACCCCCGGCCGGACCACGGCGAGGAGAGCTACCGCGGTTCCGGCAAGCTGACCGGCAAGCGCGCCGTGATCACCGGCGGCGACAGCGGCATCGGCAAGGCGGTCGCGATCGCCTTCGCACGCGAGGGTGCCGACGTCCTGATCAGCTACCTCCCCGAGGAGGAGGACGACGCCCAGGACACGAAGCGCTGGATCGAGGAGGCCGGGCGGAAGGCCGTGCTCCTGCCCGGTGACCTGAGCGATCCCGCGTACTGCCGCAGCGTGATCCAGACCGCGGTGGACGAGCTCGGCGGGCTCGAGGTCCTCGTCAACAACGCGGCCTACCAGATGAGCCACGAGACGCTCGAGGAGATCAGCGACGAGGAGTGGGACCACACCCTCGCGACGAACCTGTCGGCGTACTTCCACCTCGTGAAGGCCGCACTGCCGCACCTGCAGCCGGGTGCGTCGATCATCGGGTCGAGCTCGGTGAACTCCGACAACCCGAAGCCGAACCTCGCGCCCTACGACGTCACGAAGGCGGGCGTCGCGAACCTGTCCGCCGCCCTCGCGCAGCTGCTCGGGGAGCGCGGCATCCGCGTGAACAGCGTCGCGCCCGGACCCATCTGGACGCCGCTCATCCCGTCGACCATGCCGCCCGAGCAGGTCGAGGAGTTCGGCAAGCAGTCGCCGCTCGGTCGCCCGGGCCAGCCCGCCGAGCTCGCCCCGGTGTACGTGCTGCTCGCCTCCGACGACGGCAGCTACGTCTCCGGCGCGCGCGTCGCCGTCACCGGCGGCACCCCGATCCTCTGACCCACCGACCGCGAAACAGGAGAACGAGTTGTACTTCCACAAGCAAGAGCTCCAGTTCAAGTCCACCCCCGACAAGCCCGACGCCGTCTACGCGCGCAAGCTGCAGGAGGTGCTCGGCGGCCAGTACGGCGAGATCACCGTCGCGATGCAGTACCAGTTCCAGGCGTGGAACATGCACATCCCCGGCAAGTACCGCGACCTGGTCTTCGGCATCGGTGCCGAGGAGATGGGGCACGTCGAGATGCTCGCCACGATGATCGCGCAGCTGCTCGAGAAGAGCCCGCTCGGCATCACCGAGGACGCCGTGCAGGCCGACCCGACCGTCGCGGCCGTGATCGGCGGGACCGACATCCAGCACGGCATCGTCGCCGGTGCCGGCGCCCGTCCGGTGGACAGCATGGGCAACCCGTGGCAGGGCTCCTACATCACGGCGAGCGGCAACCTGCTGGCGGACTTCACGGCCAACGCGAACGCCGAGATGCAGGGCCGCGTCCAGGTGGCCCGGCTCTACCACATGACCGACGACGCCGGGGTCCGGGACCTGCTCAGCTTCCTGCTGGCCCGCGACACCATGCACCAGAACATGTGGGCGACCGCCGCGGCCGAGCTCCGTGAGAAGGGCATCGAGGACTTCCCGACGCCGAGCAACTTCCCGCAGTCGAAGGAGAACCAGGAGGTCAACTACCAGTACCTCAACTTCTCCGACGGCGCCGAGGCGGCCAACGGCCCGTGGGCGAGCGGCCCCTCGTTCGACGGCAAGGGTGAGTACACCTACCACGACGGGCCGACGACGTCGTCGCCGATGCCGCCGCCCACCCACCCGGACGTCCGCTTCTACGGGACGACCGAGATCCCGAACGTGGTCGAGAAGACCGCGGGGACGGTGCAGGACAAGCTCAACAAGGAGTGACCCGACCCGCACGCGGACAGGAGGCCCGGCGCACGACGTGCGCCGGGCCTCCTGTCGCGTCAGGTGGTCACCTCGGAGCGGTCCGCTCCGGCCGTGTCGTCCACCGTGTCACGGCCAGGCGGGTCGAACAGGCCCGAGTAGGCCCGTGCGGCGCTCCACCACGCGACGAGGAGGAGCGTGCCGGCGACGGCTGCGACCCATGGCAGGACCAGGGAGTGCTCGACGGCGTGCGGGACGGCCAGCCAGGTGAGGAACACACCGGTCAGCGCGCCCGTCGCACCGAGGAGCGCACCCGTTCGGCGGTCGAGGCTCGACATCGCGAGTGCCGCGGCGACCGCCAGGACCGCGAGCACCGCGTTCAGCAGCACCAGCACCGCGGCCCCGTCAGTGTGAGGCGGAGCCCGAGCCGACCGCCAGCTGCTCGGCGGCGCCGCCGTGGGCCACCGCGATCTTGCGCGGCTTCGCGGACTCCTTCACCGGGATCGTGACGCTCAGGACGCCGTTGTCGTACGCGGCGGTGATGCGCTCGGCGTCGAGCCCGTCGCCGAGCGTGAGCTGTCGGACGAAGGTGCCCGGCTGCCGCTCGCGCGTGAGCCACTGCGACCCCTCGGGGACCCCGAGGGTGCGCTCGGCGCGGATCGTCAGGACGGAGCCGTCCATGTCCACGTCGACGGAGCCGGGGTCGACGCCCGGCAGGTCGACGTCGAGCACGTAGTGGTCGCCGGTCCGGTACAGGTCCATCGGCATCGACCGCGGGCCGGTGGTGTTGCCGAGCAGGGAGCCGGCGAGGCGGTCGAGCTCGCGGAAGGGATCGAAGTTCATGGTCACGGTCATCAACTCCTCTGTGTGGTTCTGGTGTTGAGTCCCCTCGACTCAACGCACTTCCGGTTCTAGCACTCGACCCTCAGGAGTGCCAAAAACCCGCTCAGAGGTCGCTGAGAGGTCGCCACCGGGGTCAGGCGAGGAGTGGCTCGAGACGTCCGGCAGCCGAACGGAGCAGGTCGAGGGCGTCGCCGGGGGCTTCGATCCGGGCCGCGGGTCCGGCGAGCGTGAGCCCCGCCACGAGTTCGCCGTGCTCGCCCCGCACGGGGAGCGCGAGACACCCGAAGCCCGCCCGGAAGGCCCCGGTCTGGCGCACGACGTCGAGCCCGCCCGACGCGAACAGTCGGCCCATCGCACTGGCACCCGGCGTCGCGCGCAGCGCCGGTTCGTCGAGCAGCGGGAAGTCCGGGTCCACGTCCACGTCGCAGATCCCGGCCCGGTCGTAGCGTGCGAGGTGGACGCCCGCGCGGACGGAGGAACGGACCTCGGCGAGCACCGCGCGGGCCGCGCGGGGGAGCGGTGCGGCCGCCACCGGTGCCGTGAGCCCGGCGAGCTCGCCGACCTTGTGCCCGAGCGCGAAGCCCCGCAGGTCGGGCAACCGCACCAGGTACTCGTCCTCGACGAGGAGCGTGACGAGCCGGTACGTGGTGGCGCGGGGCAGGCCCAGCACCTCGGAGATCTGCGCGGCGGTGATGCCCGGTCCCGCGTGCGCGACGGCCTCGAGCACCGCCAGGGCGCTCTGGATCGCCTTCGGCTGGCGTGCGTGCAGACCGGCTCCGCTCACCGCACCCCCGACCCGTGGTCCGGTCCGGACGGACGGGAGGCGCCCAACAGGTCCGCCAGGACGGGCACGTCGTACACGGCCCGGCTCCGGCTCCGACGCCACGGACGCCGCCGGGTCGCGACGAGGAACGCGGTGGTCACCGCGACGACGACCCCGACCGCGACGGCCACAGCGGGCCAGCGCGCACTCGACGCCTCGACGACCGCGTAGGTCAGGAGCACCACGGTGAGCAGCAGCCCCGTCCCGATGGCCGTCACCGTCGTCGTCCGGGTCAGCTCGCCGATCCGCCGCAGGAACACCGGCGCCGCGAAGCACGTCAGGGCGTACGCCGTGAGGTGCCCGATCGCGGCGACGACGAGCTCCGCCTCCATGAGGGCCCAGGTCGGCATGCCGGCGGCGAGCAGCGTGACCGGGACACCGGTGAGGACGACGGTCGCGGCGACCCCGGCCGTGAGGGGCGTCCGGAAGCGTGCGGACGTCCGACCGAAGACCCGCGGCGCGACGCCCTCGCGGGCCATGGCGAAGAGCACCCGCACGAGCGCGGTCGTCGACGCGATCGCACACGCGGCGAAGGACGCCGCGATCCCGAGGTCCAGGAGCCACCCGATCCAACCGGCTCCGGAGGCGTTCGCCAGCTCGTTCACGGGGGCGGCGCTCGACGACAGGTCGCGACCGAGTGCTGCGAAGCCCATCTGCTGCGCGGCGGCGCTCGCCAGGTAGAGCGCACCCGCGAGGAGCACCGTCCAGGAGATCGCGCGGGGGATGGTGGCGAAGGGACGACGGGCCTCGACCCCGAGCACCGAGGCGCTCTCGAACCCCACGAACGCCGTGACGGCGAGCGCGGTCCCGACGGCGAAGGGGGTGGGCGAGGTCGGACCGAGTGCGACGGCCCCGAGGTCGGGCGGGCCGAGCCGGACGACGAGCGCCACGACGAGCACGACGATCACCGCGACCGACACCGACTCGACCAGCAGGGTCAACCGGGTGGAGCGCCGCACACCGAGTGCCGTCACCGCGAGCACCGCGGCCCCCATCGCGAGCACCACCGCGACGGTCGCGGGAGCGCCGGTGTCGCCGAGCGGCACGAACCGGGACAGCAGGTAGGTCAGGTAGTACCCGCTGCCGGTCAACGAGAACATCGCGATGCACCCGTAGCCGAGGAGCATCGCGGCACCGGCGACGACCCCCGCGACGGGCCCGAGCCCGAGGGAAACGAACGTGTAGAGGGACCCCGTGCCGGCGACCCGGCGCACGAAGAGGTTCACGGTCCGGCCGACCAGGAACGACAGTGCCATCGCGGCGAGCAACGACCAGGTCGCCCCGCGCCCCGCCACGGTCGCGACGAGGACCGGGATCGTCGTGGCCGCTGCGGACGGTGCGACCGCCGACACCGACTGGGCGAGGACGTCCACCGGCCCGACACTGCGGCGGGAGAGGCCGTCGACCGGGGAGCTCGTCCCCACGCCCGGGACCGACGGTGGGTCGGCGATGGCACGGTCCAGGGCGGTCATGCGGACACGGTACGAGCGGGGGGTTGCCCCGACGTCTCCATCGTGTTTCCGGCCTGTGTCACCGACTGGGACGTGCGAGACGGTGTCGTCCCAGTCGCGTGCGACGGGGTTTCACGGCCGCGGAACGGTGCGGCAACGAGCGCCCGCGACGGTGGGAGCACCCACCCCGATCGGAAGGCCCTCAGATGTCCAGCATCACCAAGGACCCGGCGTCACTCGGAGCACTGCCCGCCCAGCACCAGCGGACCATGCGCGGTTCGCTCGGCGTCACCGCGATCGTCTTCATGGTCGTCGCGGCCGCCGCCCCCCTCACCGTCGTCGGCGGGGCAGCCCCGCTCGGCATGCTGCTCGGCAACGGCGTCGGGTTCCCCGCGCTCTACGCGGTGTCCGCCGTCGTGCTGCTGCTGTTCTCGGTCGGCCTGGCCGCGATGACCCGGCACCTGCCGCGGCCCGGCGCCTTCTTCACGTTCGTCGGACACGGGCTCGGCCGTCCCGCCGGAGCGGGCGCCGCGACCCTGGCGCTGCTGACCTACACGACCATCCAGGTCAGCGTGCACGGGTACATCGGGTACCTCCTCGGCGTGACCGTCACGGGGCTCGGCGGCCCCGACGTGCCGTGGTACCTGTGGTCGCTCGCGGTCGTCGCGCTCGTCGGCGTGCTCGGGTACCGCCACATCGACCTGTCGAGCAAGGTGCTCGGCGTCCTGCTCGTCGCCGAGGTCGGCATCGTGCTGGTCCTCGTCGCCGCGATCGTGTTCCGCGGCGGCGCCGACGGCCTGTCGCTCACGCCGTTCGAGCCGTCGCAGGTCGTGTCGGGTTCGCCCGGCGTCGGGCTCATGTTCGCCATCGCCGCGTTCATCGGCTTCGAGGCGACCGCCGTCTTCCGGGACGAGGCGAAGGACCCCGAGCGCACGATCCCCCGCGCGACCTACGCGGCCGTGATCGGCATCGGCGTCTTCTACACGCTCGCGTCGTGGGGGCTCGTGATGGCGTGGGGTCCGGACGGCGTCCTCGCCGAGGCCGCGAAGGACCCGGGATCGCTCATCCTCACCACCGCGGCCCGGTACATCGGCAGCGCGGGCACGGCGGTCCTCAACGTGCTGCTCCTGACGAGCATGTTCGCCTGCGTCCTCTCCTTCCACAACGTGATCACCCGGTACCAGCACGCGATGGCGAACGCCGCGCTGCTCCCCGGACGCCTCGGCCTCGTCCACCGCAAGCACGCCTCCCCGCACACCTCGAGCGTCGTCCAGACCGTCACGGCCGCGGTGCTCATGGTCCTGTTCGCCGTGCTCGGACTCGACCCGGTGCTGCAGGTGTTCAGCTGGTTCGCGGGCGTCGCCACCCTGGGTGTCGCCGTCCTCATGGCCGCGACCAGCCTGGCGGTCGTCGTGTACTTCCGCCGGAACGGGGCCGACCGCCGCGTGTGGAACACGATCGTCGCACCGGTGCTCGGGTTCGTCGGTCTCATCGCCTCCGCCGTGCTCATCTGGGCCAACTTCCCGACCCTGGTCGGCGACGTCGACGGTGCCGGGAACACCGTCTTCGGCGTCGTGAGCGTCGTCCTCACCGGCCTCGTCGTGGTCGTCCCCGCCGTCGGTGTCGTGCAGGCCGTCCTCCTGCGCCGCCGTCGCCGGGACCGCTACGAGCAGATGCTCGACCGCCTCGCGGCCGAGAGCTGACCACCGCCCCCACCCGCTCGTCGGGTGCCACCAGACCCACCCACACCGTGCCTCCAGGCCGAACGCAAGGAACCACGCGCATGACCATCACCGAACCGACCGCACCCGCCACCGGGACGACCCACCCGCTCGCCAGCCTCACCGCCGACGAGATCACCACGATCCGCGACGTCGTGACCGCGCAACCGGACTGGACCGACACGACACGCTTCGCCTACGTCGGTCTGCAGGAGCCCCACAAGCGCGACGTCCTCGCCTGGCAGGCCGGCGAGGGTGCGCTGCCGGAGCGCCGGGCACGCGTGATGCTCCTCGACATGGCCACCGGCCGGTCGACCGACAACGTCGTGTCGATCGACGCCGGGGTCGTCGTCAGCACGGAGGTGCTCGACGGGTCGCGCGGCCAGCTGCCCGTGCTCATCGAGGAGTTCGACGCGGTCGGCGAGATCGCCGCGGCCGACGAGCGCTGGGTCGCCGCGCTCGCCGCACGCGGGCTGACGGTCGACGAGGTGAAGTGCGTGCCGCTCTCCGCCGGGTACTACGACTACCCGGAGGAGCAGGGGCGCCGCATCCTCCGGGTGCTCGCGTTCAAGCAGGACCACCCGGGCGACCACGTGTGGGCGCACCCGGTCGACGGGCTCTCGGTGTACGTGGACGCCGCGAACCGGGCGATCACGCGCATCGTCGACGTCGCGGACATGGCGGTGCCGGCGACCTCCGGCAACTTCGACGACCCGGCGATGCAGGGCGAGCCCCTCGAGCTCAAGCCCATCGTCATCACCCAGCCGGAGGGGCCGTCCTTCTCCGTCGACGGCGAGTTCGTCGAGTGGGCGAACTGGCGCTTCCAGGTCGGGTTCGACCCGCGCGAGGGCCTCGTGCTCCGGCAGCTCTCGTGGCAGGACGGTGACCGCCTGCGGCCCATCGTGTACCGCGCCTCGATCGACGAGATGCTCGTGCCGTACGGCGACCCGTCCCCGGTGCGGTTCTGGCAGAACTACTTCGACACGGGCGAGTACCTGTTCGGCCGCTTCACGAACTCGCTCGAGCTGGGCTGTGACTGCGTCGGCGAGATCCGCTACTTCGACGCGGTGCTCGCGGACGAGGTCGGCAACCCGCAGACCATCAAGAACGGCATCTGCATGCACGAGGAGGACTTCGGGACCCTCTGGAAGCACGAGGACATCTACACCGGATCACACGAGGTCCGCCGTTCCCGCCGGCTCGTCATCTCGTTCTTCACGACCGTGGGCAACTACGACTACGGCTTCTACTGGTACCTCTACCTGGACGGCACGATCGAGTGCGAGGCGAAGCTCACCGGCGTCCTCTTCACGTCGTCCTACCCGGGGCTCGACGCCGACGGCGCGGACTACCCCTACGCCTCCGAGGTGGCGCCGGGGCTCGGTGCCCCGTACCACCAGCACCTCTTCTCCGCGCGGCTCGACATGACCGTCGACGGTCTGTCGAACGCCGTCGACGAGGTCGACGCCGTCCGGGTGCCGGTCGGGCCGGGCAACGAGCACGGCAACGCGTTCACGAAGCGTGCGACGAGGATCACGTCGGAGGCGTCGGCCGGCCGGGTCGCGGACGCCTCGGTCGCGCGGAGCTGGTTCATCCAGAACACCGAGGAGCGCAACCACCTCGGCCGGCCCACCGGGTACGTGCTCTACCCGCAGGACGCCCCGGTGCTCCTCGCCGACGACTCCTCGTCGGTGGCGTCCCGGGCCGAGTTCGCCCGGAAGCACCTCTACGTCACCCAGTACGACCCGGCCGAGCAGTTCGCCGCCGGCGACTTCGTCCACCAGAACCCGGGCGGGGACGGCGTCGCCCGGTACGTGCAGGGCGACCGGTCACTCGACGGCGAGGACATCGTCCTCTGGCACACCTTCGGTCCCACGCACTTCCCGCGGCCCGAGGACTGGCCCGTCATGCCCGTCGACTACGCCAAGTTCACGCTGAAGCCGTACGGGTTCTTCCCGCGCAACCCCGCGCTCAACGTGCCGGCTTCGGTGTCGGCGGCGGCCGAGGCCCACTGCTCCCACCACGCGGGCGGGCACTGACGTGACCGATCTCCTCGGACTCGCCGCCGTGGTGCCGGCGTCGGCCGGGGCGTGCTGCACGGTCGGGGCCTGGCGCCCCGGCCGTGCGGTCGACGTCGTCGCGGCCCTGGCGATGGTCGCGGCGATGCTCGACGGTGTGCTCGCACCCCGGGTCCTGCCCGGGTTCGCCTGGTTCGCGGTGCTCGCGTGCCTGGCGGTCGTGCTCGCAGCCACCGCCCGCTTCCAGCGGACCCGGACGGCGGTGGGCGCGGACCGGGCTGTCGGGCACGGTCGCGCCGGGCGCCTGCACGCAGCGCTCGGGCTGCTCGTCATGGGTGCGATGGGCGTCGGGATGAGCCACGCAGCGGGTGCCGGAGCGGCGAGCATGCACGACCACGCGGGCGCGGTCGGGGCCACGTGGCAGCTCGTCCTCGGTGGCCTGACGCTCGGCTACCTCGTCCTGACGGTGGTCATGGTGCGGGACGGTCTGCGCCACCGGGGTCGGCTGCTGCCGCTGGTCGAGACGAGCACGATGGGCGTCGCGGTCGCCGTGATGGCCGCGGGGATGGTCTGATCGGGGCCGCGTGATCGGTCCAGTCCCGCCGGTCTGTTCACGTGCATGTACTGTTCCGTGCGCGAACTGTACAGAAGGGAAAAGGTTCGTTGCACTGACCGTTCACTTCGTGAAACAGTTCTGGTGTCCGCAGGGGACAGCAAGGAAGCAGGAAGGCGGGATCACATGCACAGCAGCACGTACACGGGGATGCCGCGCTCGGCACGACTCGGTGGCAGCCACACCCGCGTCGGCCTGACCGACCCGGCAGTCATCGACGCCTACGTCGAGCGTCGGATCCAGGACCCCTCGCTCCTCTCGGGTCGCAGCGAGCCGGCGTACGCCGACTTCTTCACAGCACCCGCCGCGTAGAACGAACCACGTCGCCCACGTCCGGGCGGAAGGAGCACATGCCCGCATGCCGTTGACCGTCGTCCGCCGAGAGCACGTCCACCTCTACGCGCGCGAGCCCCGATCCCGGGCCGCCAAGGTCGCCGTCGACGCGTTGCTCCGTCTGCAGCACGCCGAGGAGCAGCAGCTGGAGCGGGCACGGATCGAGAGCGGGCTGACGAAGAACGAGTTCCTCGCGGTCCGGTACATGCTCCAGGCACACCGAGACGGCCGGGCGATGGGGCCCAAGGACCTCGCGGTCATGCTCGCGGTGTCCAACGCCTCGGTCACGAAGATCGTCGACGGTCTCGTCGGCAAGGGGCTGCTCCTCCGCGCCCCGCACCCCACCGACCGTCGGGCGCAGGTGCTCGAGCCGACCGTCGTCGCGGCCGAGAAGATCGACGCCTCGTACGCGACCTTCCACGAGGCGGTCGTCGAGGTGCTCGACCACCTGCCGGCAGAGGACAACGAGGTCCTCGCGCGATCGTTGGCCCGCGTGACGGAGGCGCTCGCCGCCTCGGCGCCGGAGCCGGTCGACGAGTACACGGTGCCGACCTCCAACGAGTGACGCGCTGACGGTCCCGCAGCGCCCGTCGCCTCAGCGGGGCGGGCGGTTGCCCGGGAAGCCGGCGCGGCGTGCGGCGTCCACGGCACCGGTGCGGGAGTTGACGTCGAGCTTCCGGTAGAGGCGCCGGGTCATCGTCTTCAACGTGTTGGTGCTGATGAACAGGGTGGACGCGATCTCGGCGGCGGTGAGCTCGGTGGTGAGCAGCGCGAGGATGTCGTTCTCCCGTCTGGTCAGGTCGGGGAGGTCACGCCGAGCCGACCCGATCCGGACCGCCGCGCGGGAAGCGCCGCCGGTGAGCTGCACGAGCTGTTCGAGTTCGGTCGGGCTGATCGCTTCGTAGCTGGTGTGCAGGCCCGCGTGCTGGATGAGCGCGTCCGCCCGGACGAACGCGTGGCTGGCGGTGTCGGTGTAGCCGAGCGCGTACGCGGCCGCCGCGTGGACCAGCAGGGCGTTGGACTGCAGTCGCGGTTCGATGCCGTCGTCGGTGACGGGCGCGGACAGGTCCAGCGCGACGCGGTGGCGTCCCTCGACCTGTGCGATCGCCGCTGCGATGACACGGTCGGAGCAGGACAGGTCGACGAGCGCGTCGAGGTCCTCCGCGATGCGGCCGCGGAGCAGCAGCACCCGGACCCGGGCGGCGCGGGCGAGCCGACCGTCGACACCGGCCGAACGGAGGACGGGGTGCGCCTGGAGGTGCAGCTCGATCTTCGACTCGGTGACCGCGGCATCGGCGACGTTGTGGGCGTGCAGGGACCGGACCCACATCGCCGGCGCCCAGTACTCGCCCAGGCCCAGTGCCTCGGCTTCGTCGAGGAGCGCTGACGCCGCGGCCAGTTCGTCGCGGTCGGTGTGCATCAGGGCCTGCGTCACCAGGAGCGCCGCGTCGTAGCGGCTGTCCGCGACTCCCTCGTCCTGAGCCCGCCGCACCCAGAGCCTGGCGATGTCGCT
>Ga0308167_1000877_pt1 | contig 42902 bp, 43 predicted proteins | sample PhyCR1_2_FD_202138 | JGI IMG/M metagenome (GOLD analysis project Ga0308167, IMG submission 202138) | Phyllosphere microbial communities from UC Gill Tract Community Farm, Albany, California, United States - DLSLRC.R1 | ecosystem: Host-associated > Plants > Phyllosphere > Unclassified | place... | reverse complement strand
CGCGGTGCCAGCCGGCACCGCGCCTCCTGTCCGTCAGGGTGACGTCAGCGGTGGATGGGACTCACCGGACGACGGCGACGCCTCGTCCGACGAACCGGACCCCGTCGGTGTCGACCGTGGTGTCACCGAAGGCGTAGAGCACCTCGCCCCCCGTGTCCGGCAGCGGCACCGTGTCCACGTCGTCCGACAGGTGGACGACGACGTGCACGGGAGCTGCGTCCGGTCCGAGGAGCCCTCGGGTCAGGACGAGCCACCGCTGGTCTTCGTCGAAGCGCACCGCGTTCGCCTCGTAACGAGGGTCGACGAAGGCCTGGTCGATTCGCCGCAGCGCGACGAGGACGCGGTAGGCGCGCAGGACCTCGGCGTGCCGACCCTGGTCCACCGACGTCCAGTCGAGCTTCGAGTTCGCGAACGTCGCCGGGTCCTGCGGGTCGGGCACGACGGACTCGTCCCACCCGTGCTCGGCGAACTCCTTGATCCGGCCTTCGGCGGTGGCCTTCCCCAGGTCGGGCTCCGGGTGCGAGGTGAAGAACTGCCAGGGCGTGTCTGCCGCGAACTCCTCGCCCATGAACAGCATCGGCGTGAACGGTCCGAGGAGGGTCAGGGCCGCTGCGATCACGAGCGACTCGTCGGACAGGGTCGCGGCGAGCCGGTCTCCGGCGGCGCGGTTGCCGATCTGGTCGTGGTTCTGGTTCGCCACGACGAGCGCCGTCGTGGGCGAGGTACCGCGGTCGATCGGCCGACCGTGTCGCTTCCGGCGGAACGAGGACCAGGTCCCGTCGTGGAAGAACCCGTGCTCGAGGACCTTCGCGAGCGCGGCGAGGGGCGCGAAGTCGGCGTAGTAGCCGCTCGTCTCGCCCGTGAGCGCGACGTGCACCGCGTGGTGGAAGTCGTCCGACCACTGACCGGCCAGGCCGTAGCCCGAGGCCTGCTGCGGCCGGAACATGATCGGGTCGTTGAGGTCCGACTCCGCGATCAGCGAGAGCGGTCGGCCGACGAAGGCCGAGTATGCCTCGGTCTCCGACGCCATGTCCTGGAGGACGTGCGGACGGGTCGTGTCACGGATCGCGTGCACGGCGTCCAGCCGGAGGCCGTCGACGTGGTGGTCCCGGAACCACATCCGGACGTTGTCGAGGACGTAGCGGCGGACCTCCGGGTGCTCGACGTTCACCGAGTCGCCCCAGGTGTTGCCGAGGCCCTGCAAGAGGTAGGGCCCGTACAGCGGCAGGTAGTTGCCGCTCGGCCCGAGGTGGTTGTAGACGACGTCCTGGATCACGCCGAGGCCGAGCGCGTGGGCGCGGTCCACGAACCGGTCGTACGCGTCGGGGCCGCCGTAGGTGTGCTGCACGGCGTACCAGGCGACTCCGTCGTACCCCCAGTTCCACTCGCCGTTGAAGCCGTTGACCGGGAGCACCTCGACGAACGAGACCCCGAGTTCGACCAGGTGCTCGAGCTTGGCGGCGGCGGCGTCGAGGGTGCCCTCGGGTGTGAACGTGCCGACGTGCATCTCGTAGACGACCCCGCCGCGGACGGGGCGCCCGGTCCAGGCGTCGTCCGTCCACGCGAAGCGTCCGGGGTCGACGACCTCGGACGGGCCGTGCACGCCGTCGGGCTGGAACCGGCTGCGTGGGTCGGGGCGGACCGCGTCGTCGTCGCCGATCCGGAACCCGTACCGGGCGCCGACCACGGGCAGGACGGCGTCGGTGCTCCACCAGTCGTCCCGACCCTTGGTCAGCGGGTACTCGACGTCGTCGACGACGAGCCGCACCCGGTCGGGGAGCGGCGCCCACACGGCGTAGCGTTCGGGGACGGTCATGCGTGGCCCTCCAGGATCTCGACCTCGGTCTGTGCATCGTCGGCGTCGGACGCGTCCGGTGCGCCCGGTGCGCCGGACGCGGTGGCTGGACGGGAGGCGCGGCTCGGCGCCGCCCCGTCCGTTGCGGTCGCGCGCGCTGTCCCGTGCTCGCCGGTCTCGGTGACCGACGCGGGGACGAGGAGCGCGACCGGGTAGGTGTCGAGGAGCTCGGCCAGGGCGATGCCCCGCGCAGCCGGCACGTGTCGGCCGGTGAGCAGGTCCACCCGGTCGACCGGGGTCGCGTGCACCAGGGTGTCGCCCCAGCCACCGACGCGTTCCAGCCCGATCGGCAGACGCGTGGCGATGGTCACTGCGCCACCGCGATCGAAGGCGACGACGTGGTCGGCCGCGCTGCCCGTGGACTCGAGTGCGAGGTACCGCGTGAACAGCTCGGGGTGGTCACGCCGCAGGCGCAGGGCGCGGCTGGTCACGAGGAGCTTCGCGGCACCGTCCGGACCGACCGCCGGGAGCTGCTCGGGCCCGTCGTCGTCGGGCCCGTCGAGCGTCGCGAGCACGTGGCGGAGTTCCGCGTGGTCGACCGGGCGGCGGTTGTCCGGGTCGACGAGGGAACGGTCCCAGACCTCCGTCCCCTGGTACACGTCGGGGACGCCGGGGGCTGTGAGCTGCACCAGCTTCTGCGACAATCCGTTCGACCAGCCCGCTGCGTCGATGCGTTCGTCGAGGGCATCGAGCACCGCGACGACCGCGGGGTCGTCGAACACGGCGTCGACGAGGGCGTGCATGCGCCGTTCGAAGTCCTCGTCCGGGGCCGTCCAGGTGGTGCTGTCGCCGGCCTCCCGGGCGGCCTTCTCGGCGTACGCGTGGAGGCGCTCACGGGTGGCGGGCCGCGAGCCGATCACGGCCTGCCAGAGGAGCCCCGCGAGCACGGCGTCCTCGAGCGGGGCAAGTGCCTGCAGCCGTCGGAGCGTCGCCGTCCACTCGTCCCCGAGCTCGGCCAGCACCGCGATCCGGGCGCGGGTGTCCTCGCTGCGCTTCGTGTCGTGCGTCGTCAGGGTGGTCATCGTGTGCGGCCAGCTGCCCAGTCGGTCGCGCTGGACCGCATGGAAGTCGGGCACGGAGACCGCGAACACGCTCGGGTCGCCGCCGACCTCACTCAGGCTGGTGAGCCGGGACGTGCGGTAGAACGCGGTGTCCTCGACACCCTTCGCCATCACCATGCCGCTGGTCTGCTGCAGCCGGATGGCCGCCGCGCCGGACGGGTCGACGAGCGCCGGCGCGATGCGGTCGATCACCGGATCGAGGTCCGGTCGCGACTCCGCCGCACGTTCGAGGGCGCTGATCAGGTGGTGCACGCCCTCGGGGAGGTACGTGCGGTAGACGTCGAACGAGGCGACGATCTCGGCCACCGCGTCGACGATCTCGTCGTGGCGGACGTCCGGTGCGCTGGGCTGCAGCAGGCGAGCGAGCCGCTCCACCTCGCTGCCCAGGATGCCGTCCGCGATGCCGCGCCGCGTGTCGTGCGTCAGCTGCTGCCAGTCCTCGGGCTCAGCACCCGTCGCCGCGGTGAGTGCGGGTTCCCCGGCAGGGTCGACGAACACCCGGTCGAGCACCCCGAGGGCGTCGTACCCGGTCGTGCCGTCCACCGGCCAGCTCGCGGGCAGGGACTCGCCGGGCTCGAGGATCTTCTCGACCAGCGTGTAGGCGCCCCCGGTGAGCTCGTGGAGGTCCTGCAGGTAGCCCGCCGGGTCGTACAGGCCGTCCGGGTGGTCGATGCGCAGGCCGTCGACGAGCCCGTCGCGGAACCACGCGCCGATCGTCTGGTGCGAGGCAGCGAAGACCTCGGGCTCCTCGACGCGGATGGCCGCGAGCGTGTTGACAGCGAAGAACCGTCGGTAGTTCAGCTCGCGGTCGGCGCGCTTCCAGTGCACGAACTCGTAGTGCTGTCGTGCGTGCACGTCCGCGACCGAGTCGCCGTCGTGCACGGTGCCGGGCGCTGTCGGGTACGCCGTGTCACCGAGGTACAGCCGACCGTCACGCAGCTCGACACCGTCGAGCAGACGGTCGTCGAGGACGGGGATGCGGATGCGTCCGCCGCCGGCCGCCCAGTCGACGTCGAAGGCCCAGGCGACGGGTGACCCCTGCCCGTGTTCCAGCAGCGACCACCACCAGGGGTTCGACTCCGGGGTGGCGACGCCGACGTGGTTCGGGACGACGTCGACCAGGACGCCGAGCCCCGCCGCGTGCGCTGCCCCTGCCAGGGCCTGCATGGCGGCGTCACCGCCTCGTTCGGTGTCGACGTGGGTGTGGTCGACGACGTCGTAGCCGTGCTGCGAACCAGGCTCGGCCTGGAGCACCGGGGACAGGTAGAGCCAGTCCGCACCCAGGTCCCGCACGTAGTCGACGAGGTCGGCCGCGGCCGCCAGGTCGAAGTCGGCCGTGACCTGGAGGCGGTAGGTCGAGACGGGGACGCGACGCTCGGTCACGCTGCACCGCCCTGCGCGTCGGAGGGCGCCGGGGCACCCGCGGGGTTCGCGGGCGTCACCGCGTCCTGCGGAGCCGGGGTCGACGGCGCCTGCTGCTCGGCGTCGACGGGCGTCACGGTGACCTCGTGGTCGGGCTCGGCACGGAGCACGATGAGCGACCGGGCGGGGACGTCGAGCGGCGTCCCGGCCTCGAGGACCTCGTCGCGCGCTCCCGGGTCGGCGGTGTCGATCCGGACCGTCCAGCCCGGCGCGTACTCCTCCGGCGGCAACGTGAACGTGACGACGTCGTCGTGCGCGTTGAAGTAGGTGATGAAGGCGACGTCGGTGACGCGCTCGCCCCAGCGGTCGCGACCGCGGATGCCGTCGCCGTTGAGGTACATGCCGACGCTCTTGCCGAAGCCGGAGTCCCAGTCCTCGGGGTCCATCGCGTCGCCCGAGGGGGTCAACCACACCACGTCCGGCAGCGGCTCGCCTTCGCCCCGGCGGACCGGTCGGCCGTTGAAGTAGCGGGTGCGGCGGAACGTCGGGTGGTCGTGGCGGAGCTTCACGACGTCGGCCGTGAACTGGACCAGGTCCTCGTCCGCGGTCTCCCAGTCGATCCAGCTCAGCTCGGAGTCCTGCGCGTACACGTTGTTGTTGCCGGACTGCGAGCGCCCGAGCTCGTCGCCGTGGGCGATCATCGGGACCCCCTGGCTGAGCAGGAGCGTCGCGAGGAAGTTCCGCCGGCGCTGCAGGCGGAGTGCGTTCACGGACTCGTCGTCGGTCGGCCCCTCGACCCCCGAGTTCCACGAGCGGTTGTGGCTCTCGCCGTCGTTGTTGTCCTCGCCGTTCGCCTCGTTGTGCTTCTCGTTGTAGGACACGAGGTCGTACAGCGTGAAACCGTCGTGGGCGGTGATGAAGTTGATGCTCGCCTTGGGGGTGCGTCCGTCGTGCTCGTACAGGTCGGCGGACCCGGAGATGCGGGACGCGAACTCACCGAGCGTCGACGGCTCGCCCCGCCAGAAGTCACGGACCGTGTCGCGGTACTTGCCGTTCCACTCGGACCACTGCGGCGGGAAGTTGCCGACCTGGTAGCCACCGGGGCCGACGTCCCACGGCTCGGCGATGAGCTTCACCTGCGACACGATCGGGTCCTGCTGCACCAGTTCGAAGAACGCCGACAGCCGGTCGACCTCGTAGAACTCCCGCGCGAGCGCCGAGGCGAGGTCGAACCGGAAGCCGTCGACGTGCATCTCGGTCACCCAGTAGCGCAGCGAGTCCATGATGAGCTGCAGCGAGTGCGGGTGCCCGACGTTGAGCGAGTTGCCCGTGCCGGTGTAGTCCATGTAGTACCGCTTGTCGTCGTCCACCAGGCGGTAGTACGCGGCGTTGTCGATGCCGCGGAACGACAGCGTCGGCCCCATGTGGTTGCCCTCTGCGGTGTGGTTGTAGACCACGTCGAGGACGACCTCGATGCCCGCGGCGTGCAGCTCGCGGACCATCGTCTTGAACTCCTGCACCTGCTGTCCGCGGTCGCCGGACGACGAGTAGTGCGAGTGCGGCGCGAAGAACCCGATGGTGTTGTAGCCCCAGTAGTTCGACAGCCCCTTCTCCTGCAGCGTGGAGTCGTTGACGAACTGGTGCACGGGCATGAGCTCGAGCGTCGTCACGCCCAGCCGCTTGAGGTGCTCGATCACGGCCGGGTGTGCGACGCCGGCGTACGTGCCGCGCTGTTCCTCCGGGACGTCGGGGTGGGTCTGGGTGAGGCCCTTCACGTGGGCCTCGTAGATCACCGTCTCGCCGTACGGGGTCCGCGGTGCACGGTCGCCCTGCCAGTCGAAGAACGGATTGATCACGACGCCCTTCATCATGTGCGCCGCGGAGTCCTCGTCGTTCTTCGACTCCGGGTCGCCGAACGTGTACGAGAACAGCGACTGGTCCCAGTCGATGTCCCCGCTCGTCGCCTTCGCGTACGGGTCGAGGAGCAGCTTGTTCGGGTTCGCGCGCTGTCCGTTCTCGGGGTCGTACGGGCCGTGGACACGGAAGCCGTACTCCTGCCCCGGGCCGACGTTCGGCAGGTAGGCGTGCCACACGTACGCGTCGACCTCGACCAGTGGAACGCGGGTCTCGGTGCCGTCCTCGTCGAACAGGCACAGTTCGACGCGCTCGGCGACCTCGCTGAAGATCGCGAAGTTCGTGCCGCTCCCGTCGTAGGTCGCGCCGAGTGGGTAGGGGTTGCCGGGCCAGGTGTGCAAACGGTCCTCCATGGGGTGGGTGGCGCCAACATATCGGCGCGGACCTCCGCCGTCCGCAGGGAAGCCCCAGACCGGACAACGGCGGGTGCACACCGCGGCCTGTGGAGGAACGGCCGAGTAGCCTCGCGCGCATGGCCAACATCGTGAGTCAGATCGCAGACAAGGTGCGCCCGATCGGCGTCTCCACCAACTACGGCGAGCCGGTCGAGGTCGGCGACCAGACCCTCATCCCGGTGTCCCTCGGCTGGTTCGGCTTCGGCGGCGGCGGGGACGGCGAGGACAACGGCGGAGGTGGCGGTGGCGGCGTCTCGATCCCCGTCGGTGCCTACGTGCGCCGCCCGGGCTCCGACCTGCAGTTCGAGCCGAACCTGATCTCCCTCCTCGCCGTCAGCATCCCGACCATCTGGGTGACCGGCAAGGCCCTCTCCAAGGTGATCCGCGCGCTCAAGAAGTGACCGACCGACGGACGGGAGGCGCGGTGCGGGCCCGCACCGCGCCACCCGTCCGTCATGTGCGCGCGCCGCACGTCTAGACTGCTGGCACACACACGGGAGTCCGGGTCCACCGGGCTGAGAGGGAGCGAACGGCGCTCCGACCGTCGAACCTGATCCGGATCATGCCGGCGCAGGGAGGAGTCAGCACCATGCCTGCAACCATGCAGTCCGCCGTACCGTCCACGACCACGAAGCGCTCGCTGCGGTGGCGCGTCGTCGACATCGTCGTCGCCAGCGTCCTCGCGGTCGCCCTCGGCGTCGTCTTCAAGTTCTGGGAGTTCGGCTACGAGCCGATCAGCGCCGCCATGGCGCTCCTGCTGCCGGGCACGCAGGCGCTCTTCGGCGGTGTCTGGCTGCTCGCCGGACCCGTCGTGGCGATCGTCGTCCGCAAGCCGGGCGCCGCGCTCTACGGCGAGATCGTCGCAGCCTCCGTCGAGGCGCTGTTCGGGACGCAGTGGGGCTGGGGCACGCTCGAGGCCGGCCTCGTGCAGGGGCTCGGCGCCGAGATCGTCCTCGCGCTCTTCCTCTACCGGGTCTACCGGTTCCCGGTCGTCGTCGCGGCGGGCGCCCTCGCCGGGCTCGCCCTCGGCATCAACGACTCGGTGCTCTGGTACGCCGGGCTCGACGCGGCCTTCAAGACCGTCTACATCGTGTCGGCCGTGATCTCCGGCGCCGTCATCGCCGGAGCCGGGTCGTGGCTGCTCGTCCGCGCACTGGCGCGGACCGGGGTGCTGTCCTCGTTCGCCGTCGGTCGTGAGCACGCGGCCCGCCGATCCCGCGCGTGACCGTGACCGAGCGAGCGGTGGCGACTGCCGGTCCCGGCGCCGCCGCCGCCCGCGTCGCGTTCCGAGACTGGGGGTGGCGCTACGCGGCCCGCTCGGAGTGGGCCGTCCGCGGGCTCGACCTGACGATCGAACCGGGGGAGCGTGTCGCCGTCGTCGGTCCCTCCGGCGCGGGGAAGTCGACGCTGCTGCGTGCCGTCGCGGCCGTCCTGCCCGACGAGCCGGACGACGCGGACGACACGGCCGCCGCGACGACCGGGAGCGTGACCGTCGACGGCTCGGACCCGGCCACCGTCCGCGGACGGGTCGGGCTCGTCATGCAGGACCCGGAAGCGCACACCGTCATGTCCCGGATCGGGGACGACGTCGCGTTCGGGTGCGAGAACACCGGCGTGCCCCGTCCCGAGATCTGGGAACGCGTCGTCGCCGCACTCGGGGTGGTCGGGCTCGACCTGCCCCTCGACCGGTCGACGACCAGACTGTCCGGCGGGCAGCGACAGCGGTTGGCGCTCGCCGGCGTGCTCGCGATGCGGCCCGGGGTGCTCGTGCTCGACGAACCGTGCGCGAACCTCGACCCGGACGGGGTGGAGCAGGTGCACGACGCCGTTGCCGCGCTGCTCGACGCGACGGGAGCGACCATGCTCGTCGTCGAGCACCGGATCGGGACCTGGCTGGACCTGGTCGACCGGCTCGTACTGCTCGAGCCCGGGGGAGGGGTCGTCGCCTCCGGTGCGCCGGACGTCGTGCTCGAGGAGCACGGCGCTGCCCTCGATGCCGCTGGCGTGTGGGTGCCGGGGCGGGAGCCCGCCCGCGGGTCCGCTCGTGGTCCTGCGCGAGCGGGCGGAACTGGTGGGGCGGGCGTGCGTCCTGCGCGAGCGGGCGGAACTGGTGGGGCGGGCAACCGGGCACGTGACCGGAACAACCCGCTCGCGCCGTCGGCCACTGCGGAGTCGACGCAGCCGGAGGCCGTACACGCCTCCGGCACGACGCTGCTCGTCGCTCGCGGGCTCGCCACCGCCCGCTCGAGGCGCGAGCGTGTCGGGAGCGGAATCGACCTCGAGGTCGTCGCCGGGCGCGTCCTCGCGATCACCGGGCCGAACGGCGTGGGGAAGTCGACCCTTGGCCTCACGCTCGCCGGCCTCATCCGCCCGTTCGCGGGCAGACTCGACGCGACCGCGCCACTGGCAGCCGGCATCGGCGTCGCGCCGCACCGCTGGACGAGTCGCCAACTCGCCGCTCGCATCGGAACCGTCTTCCAGGACCCCGAGCACCAGTTCATCGCGGGTTCGGTCGCGGAGGAGCTCGCGGTCGGCCCACGATCGCTCGGTCTGCCGGACGCCGGCGATCGGGCCGATGTGCTGCTCGACCGGCTCGGCCTCCGACACCTCGCGGACGCCAACCCCTTCACGCTCTCCGGCGGCGAGCAGCGGCGACTCGCCATCGGCGCGGTGGTGGCGTCCGCCCCGCCGGTCATCGTCCTCGACGAACCCACCTCGGGCCAGGACCGTGCCACCTGGGCAGCCGTCGCCGGACTGCTGGGTGACCTCGCGGACACCGGGTCCGCGGTGGTCGTCGTCACACACGACCGCGACCTCGTGCGGGCGCTCGACGCTGACGAGGTCGTCCTCCACACGGACGGTGCGGTGCCGGTCACGCGCGAGGAGTCGCCTTCCCGGGCTGTCGCCCAGGAGGCGCGACCGTGAGCACCTGGACGACCCACGCCGATCCGGTGGCCGGCACCGCGCCTCCCGTCCGGCCGCGACGCGGCGTGCGTGGCGTCCAACCGGTCGCCTCGTTGCTCGGTGTGCTCGCACTCGGGGTGTGCCTGGTGCTCAGTCTCGACGTCGTGTCCGCCGCCGTCGCACTCGGCCTCGAACTCGCGCTGCTGCCGCTCCTGCGCATCCCCGTCCGGACGCTGCTGCTGCGGACCTCCCCGGTGCTCGTCGCCGTGCCGTTCACGGCGCTGAGCATCGCGCTCTACGGCCGTCCGTCCGGACGAGAGTGGTTCGACCTCGGGTTCGCGCACGTCACCGACGGGTCGTTGACACTGGCCCTGGCCACGGCGCTCCGCGTCCTCGCCGTCGGACTGCCGGCGGTCGTGCTCTTCATCCGGGCCGATCCGACGGACCTGGCGGACGGCCTCGCGCAGATCCTCCGCCTGCCCGCGCGGTTCGTCCTGGGCGCGCTCGCCGCCATCCGGATGATCACGCTGCTCGGGGACGACTGGCGGCAGCTCGCGATGGCGCGACGAGCCCGCGGCGTCGCCGAAACGGGACGGATCCGGCGGGGAGCGTCGATGGCGTTCGCGCTGCTCGTGCTCGCACTGCGCCGTGCGACCACCCTGGCGGTGGCGATGGAGTCGCGCGGGTTCGGCGCCCGGGGGCGACGGACGTGGGCTCGACCGGCGCGGTTCGCGGGGCCGGAGTGGGCGATGATCGCGGTCCTGGTCGGGATCGGGGTCGTCGCGATCGTGGTCGCCGTCTGTCTGGGGACGTGGCGTGCCTGAGGGCGGTGGTGCCGGCTCCGCTGCGACGACCGAGTCCGGGCGCGGCTGGGTGCTGGCGGACCTGGTCCGACGGGTCCGCGAGGGAGCCGCGGAGCGCACGGTGGTGCTCATCGACGGACGATCCGGGACGGGCAAGACGACGCTCGGCAACGCACTCGCTTCCGAGCTCGGCGCACAGATCGTGCACCTCGACGACGTCTACCCCGGTTGGGACGGGCTGCTCGCCGCGTCGGAAGCCGTGGTCAGGGACATCCTCGGCGAGCCCTCGGGATACCGCCGCTGGGACTGGACCACCTCGGAGCCGGACGGGTGGGCGGGAATCGACCCGCGCCTCCCGATCGTGATCGAGGGGTGTGGTGCGCTGTCCCGGGCGTCAGCGCGCTGCGCCAGCCTGCGTGTCTGGCTCGAGGCCGACGACGACCTGCGGTGGCGCCGCGCGATCGGACGGGACGGGGACACGTTCGCGCGGCAGTGGGAGCGCTGGGCTGCTCAGGAAGCGGCGTTCATCGCTGCGGAGGACCCTGTGGGACTCGCGGACGTGGTGCTCCGCACCTGAGTCACGCCCAGCCGAGCTCGTGCAGACGCTCGTCGTCGATGCCGTAGTAGTGGCCGATCTCGTGGACGAGCGTGGTGTGGACCTCGTCCCGGAGCTCCTGCTCGGAGTCGCACTCGGCGAGGTGCGCCTTGCGGTACACCACGATGCGGTCCGGGAGCTCCCCGAAACCGTACTGACCCCGGTCCGTGGCGGCCACCCCGTCGTACACGCCGAAGAGGTCGGAGCCGTCCTCGGGCTCGTCCTCGACCACGAAGACCACGTTGTCGAGGCCGTCGACCATGTCGTCGGGGAGCAGGTCGAGCTCGTCCGTCACGAGCTGTTCGAACGCGTCGGCGGACATCTCCATCACGGGTCGATGGTGACACACACGACTGCGCGTCTGCCCGCGTCTGCGTCCAACGCTCGCAAGACACGAAGAAGGCCCCGGTCCATCGGACCGGGGCCTTCTCTTCTGGGGTGAGTAACGGGTCTCGAACCCGCGACCTCCTAGACCACAACCAGGCGCTCTACCAACTGAGCTATACCCACCATGTTCGTTCCGGGCGACCGGAGCAACCACTCAATAGTAGTACATGCTCGGGCTGCTCCGGACCACGCGTGTCGCTACTCGGCCGCCGGCTGCGCGAGTCGGGGTTCCCACGCTGCGACGACCTCGGCGGAGATCGCCCGGACGTCCTCGGTGGTCGGGCCGGGCTCGGCGACGAAGCCGGCGCGACGGTAGTACTCGAGCTCCCGGATCGACTCGAGGATGTCCGCCAGGGCGCGGTGCCCACCGTGCTTCTCGGGGGCGTTGAAGTACACGCGCGGGAACCAGCGACGGCACAGCTCCTTGATGCTCGACACGTCGACGCTGCGGTAGTGCAGGTGGTTGTCGATGCGCGGCATGTACTTCGCGATGAACGCCCGGTCGGTCCCGATCGTGTTGCCGGCGAGGGGCGCGGTGCCCTCGGCCGGGACGTGCTGCAGGATGTACTCGAGCACCTGGTACTCGGCGTCCGCGAGGGAGACGCCGTTCGGGATCTCGTCGATGAGGCCAGAGGTTGTGTGCATGTTCGTCACGAACTCGTTCATGTTGTCGAGCGCGGACTGGTCGGGCTTGATCACGATGTCGAAGCCCGGGTGCACGGGGACGAGGTCGAAGTCGGTGATGACGACGGCCACCTCGACGAGTTCGTCGACCTCGAGGTCGAGGCCCGTCATCTCGCAGTCGATCCAGACGAGGCGGTCGTTCGCTGTTGCCATGTCGTCGATCCTATTCCCGGGGCTGGGCATCGCTGTCCGCACCTGACTCGGGGTGGTCCTGCCGCGATCGCGAACGGGCGGAATCGCCGTGGGTGCGGGCGGTTCGCCCGCCGGAACCGCCCGTTCGCGAACGAATGTGGCTTCGCTCGGACGTGCCGTCGGCGGCTCTCGTCCGTCTGCTCGCGAACGGGCGGAATCGCCAGGGGCGCGGAGGGAACGCCCGCCGGAACCGCCCGCTCGCGGAGGGGGCGGGATCGCCGAGGGTCACGAAGGCCCGAGGGTCGCACGCGTCTTGTCCCGATCGGGCGGAATCTCCCGGAGCGCGGAGGGTCTGCCCGCCGGAACCGCCCGCTCGCACCCGCGCGGGACCGCCCGCTCGCGCTCGCCCGCCGGGACCGCCCGCTCGCGCCCGCCGGGCGCTCCCGCAGCCGGCTCGACCGCGCCGGTGCGGCGACAGCCGCCCCGCACGCGGCTCGCCCCGCACGCGGCTTTCGCCGCACCGCGGCCGGCCGCAGCGCTCCTCGAGCGGACGGAATCGGGCGCAGGTCCGCAACGTGACCGTCCGCCTCCGCCCGCTCGCGGGGTGCCGGTGGCTGCGCCTCTCGCACGGGAGGCGCGGTGCCAGCCCGCACCGCGCCTCCCGTGCGAGAGGCGGACGCGGTTGCCTCCCGTCGCCTCCGAAAGTCGAACCGACCGTCCAGAGCAAGCACCGCCGGAACGGCGGGAACCGGACGCGCCTGTCCGGACGCGCCCGTCCCTACTGCGCCGGCATCCGGCCCCGCCGACCCCTCAGGCCATCTCGCCCGCGCCGATCGCCTCCGCCTCGACCGCGTCGGGCTCGGCGCCGTCGTCGACTCGTCGGAGCACACGCGTGGTGGCCACGACGACCACGAACGCGACCGCGACCGACAGACCGGCGAACACGTAGGCGGCGCTCGGCGCGAACTGGTCGGCGAGCAGCGTCGCGACGGGCGGGGCGATCGCGCCCCCGATGAAGCGCACGGCGGAGTAGGCACTGGACGCGACGGAGCGGGGGAGGTCGGTGGCCTCCATGACGCACTCGGTGAGCACGGTGTTCAGGACGCCGAGCACGAGCCCGCCGATGACGACGCAGATGACGAGGCCGACCTGCGACCGCACGACCACGGCTGCAGCGAACAGGTCGAGGGCGAGCAGGGGGAGTGCGACCTTGAGCACGGTGGTCCGTCGCATGCGGGCGGTGAGCATCGGGGCGACCCAGACCGAGGTGATCGCGAGCCCGACGCCCCACCCGAAGAACGTGAACCCGATACCGAGCGCGCCGAAGCCGAGCGGGAACGGCGTGTAGGCGAGCAGCACGAAGAAGCCGATGTTGTAGAACAGCGCGGTCGCGGCGAGGGCCGCGAGGGCGGGTCGGCCCAGCGCGCGGAACGGTGCGGAGAGCTTGGTGGGGGTCGGCTTCTCGAGGTTCGAGGACTTGAGCAGCGCGATGATCGCGATGAACGCGATCGCCATCAGCGTCGTGACCCCGAAGAACGGTCCGCGCCAGCTGACCGAGCCGAGGAGTCCGCCGACGAGGGGGCCGACGGCGATGCCGAGACCGAGCGCGGCTTCGTAGAGGATGATCGCGGAGGCGGTGCCGCCGGACGCCGCGCCGACGATCGTGGCGAGCGCGGTCGAGATGAAGAGCGCGTTGCCGAGGCCCCATCCGGCGCGGAAATCGATGATGCTCCACACGCTGTTCGACGTCGCGGCCAGGACCGAGAACAGGACGATCAGGGCGAGGCCGATGAGCAGCGTGTTCTTCGCACCGATCCGGCTCGAGACCCAGCTGGTGAAGAACATCGCGACGCCGGTGACGGCGAGGTAGCTGGTGAAGAGCAGCTCGGTCTGCGCGGGCGTCGCCTGCAACGACTCCGCGATCGCCGGCAGGATCGGGTCGACGAGCCCGATGCCCATGAAGGCGACGACGCAGGCGAAGGCGATCGCCCACACCGCCGAGGACTGCTTGAGGATGCTGCCGGAAGCAGCGGGAGCGTGCGCGTTCACGCGGTGGTCTCCGTTCTGGTGGCTGAGGTGGTGGTCTGTTCGGCGACGATCTGCGCGGCTCGTTCAAGGGCGTCCCAGTCGTCCTCGCTGAGGCCTGCGAAGAGCGGCCCGACCGTGTGCGTGAGGGCGGCGCGCCACTCGGCGAGTCGGGCGCGTCCCGTGTCGGTGATCTCGATGAGCTGCCCGCGTGAGTCGTCGGGGTCGACGCTGCGCGCGACGAGGCCGTCGTCGAGCATGCCCGCGACGAGCCGCGTCATGGTGGGCTGCGCGACGCGGGAGGCGCGCGCGAGCTCGCCGAGTCGGAGCGGCTGGTCGGTCTCGAGTATCCCGAGCGTCCGCCACACCGCGGCGGAGGTCGGGCTGCCCGTGGACTGCAGCGCAGTCCGGATCAGGCGGTTCACCGAGACGAGGAGCGTCTCGACCACCTGCTCACGCGTCTGTTCCATAGCTGAACTATATAGCTTTGCTATGGATTCGGCAAGGAGGCGCGGCTCGCCCGGCCGCACCGCCCTGCGCTCGTCGGGCGGTCACCCTGGTAGAAGGGAGACATGAGCGACATCACCATCCACGAGGGCGACGAGTACACCGCGATCTTCCACGGCGGTCCGTTCGACGGCACGACGGACACCCGCACCGCGACGAGCGACGCGCTGGACGACGAGATCACGGTGTTCGCCGACGTGGAGGGCCTGCAGACGGCCTTCGCGTACCGCCTGACGAAGTCACGTCACGTGCTCGACCAGACCTCCGCCGAGTTCGAGTACGTGCCCGGCGACTCTGACCCGGTCGACGACCTGCAGGACCGCGGCGACCGCAGTGGCGAGTTCGACCGGGAGTAGAACCACCGGCGGCGCTGTTGGAGGTCACATGCAGCTGGACCTCTGGACCTCCGCGTTCTGCGCGCCCTGCGCTGCCGCTCGTCGGGTGTCCTCCGAGGCGGCGGCGCTCGTCCCGGGCCTCCGGGTGGTCGAGCGCGACGTCGCTCGGGCGCCGGCGGATGCCGAGGCGCTCGGCATCCGCAGCACCCCGACCCTCATCGTCCGTCGTGACGACGGGACCGAGGTCTTCCGGTCACCGGGGGTCCCGACGCGCGACCAGCTCCTCCTGGCGGTGGCGAAGGCCCTCTGAGCGCTCGGGGTCCGGGCCACGCTGTGCGGGCTCGGGGGCCGGTCCGCGCTGGCTCCTCGGCGGCGCCGTGTTCGCCGTCAGGTCATCAGCGGCGAACGCTCGGCGCACCGCCCTGCCTGCGCGCTTCACCGAGCGAACCGGCGTGCCGATCACGAGCGCGACGACACCGAGCGCCGAGCGGTCCGCGCTGCCGAGGGCGTTCCGCCGCTCCCAGGCGCGGCGGAGCGCACCACCGCGGCTCCGACGCGCTGCAGGGCGATCCTCGAGGGTGCCCGCATCACGGAGGCCCATCAGCGCCTCGGCACGATCGACCCAGTCGTCGTCCGCGCGCGGGTGGAAGTAGTTGTCCTGCATCCAGCTCGCGCGGACCTGACCGAAGCGACCGTCGACGAGGTCTCGAGCGTCGCCCTCGAGGCCGCTGTCCACGAACACCTCGTTGATGAGGTGCCGAGCGACCCCGAAGTCCGTCAGGGTGAGTGCTGGGACCCCGAGTGCCACGGCCTCGAGCACAGCGGTCGAGCTGACCGTGACGAGGGCGACGGCCCGCTCGAGGTGTTCCGCCATCGGGCCGGTCTCGACGACGAGGTTGGCCGGCGCGTCCTCGGGGAGCAGATCGGGGTAGGGGTACTGCTCACGGTGGGTCTGCTGCTCGCCGGCCGAGGCGCGCGTCTTGATCACGACGCGCCATCGGGGGTGTGCTCGCGCGGTGTCCGCGAGCCACCGCACGATGCGACGACGGTCCGCGAGGTCCGCGGGCACGCTCGGCTGCGCGGCGAACACGACGCTGTCCCGACCGGGAGCCGTGTCTGGGTCGGCTCGCCCCGGGCGCGAGCGGGCGGTTCCGGTGGGCCCGGCCGCGGCATGGGGTGCGCTTTCGCCCGCTCGCGGTTGCGGGTGCGGGAGCGCATTGGCGAGCCCGGCCGGGAGCGGGTCTGGCCGCGAGCGGGCGGATCCGGTGGGCCCGGCCGCGGCGTGTGGTGCGCTTTCGCCCGCTCGCGGTTGCGGGAGCGGGAGCGGGGCCGAGGCCGCGATCGGTCGCTCGGGCGTCCTGCGCGCGAACGGCAGCGTCGAGAGGGCGAAGTGGGGCACGACGCCGCCCTCGGACGCGAGCGATTCGTACGCTCGGCGTTCGCGGTGGCTGTGCAGGACGAAGAGGTCCGCACGAGCGCGGAAGAACACGCCCTTCCACTTCGCGGGGAACGAGATCCCGGGCAGCCCCGTCACCAGGACCGGGCGGTCGGGGACGCGACGGTGCACCTCCTCGATCACGAGTTCCGCCACCGGTCCGATCAGGGACACCAGGACGGCGTCCGGCGGGTCCTCGCGCAGCTCCTCGAGCACGGAGTCCACATCCCGCGGTGCAGGAGGCTCGTCGGCGACGCGCCCGAGCACGCCTGCCAGGCCACGGAAGGCCGAGCGGAGCTGCGTCGGACTCGCCGTTCGCGGTGTCGCGATGGTCACCAGGTCGATCGACCAGTGTGCGGGCGCGGTGGCGAGCAGGTGTGCGCCCCACTTGGCGAACGAGTCGGTGTCGACCAGACCGACCACGCGCCGGGGGCGGGGCGACGGGTCGGAGGTGGGTCGCGCCTCCCGTCCGTCGCCCCGCTGCCCAGCGTCGCTCACGCGACCACGCGGCGGAGCTTGGCGAGCGGCGCCTCCTCGCCGGGGAAGACACGCTTGACCCCGTCGCCCAGCGCGGTCTCGATGATGCGGATGTCGCGGGCGAGCGTCTGCAGTCCGTGCGGCTCGAGCGAGGCCGCGTGGTCCGATCCCCACATGGTGCGGTCGAGGGTGATGTGCCGCTCGACCGCGGTCGCGCCGAGTGCGACGGCGGCGAGCGAGATCTGCAGGCCCGGCTCGTGGCCGGAGTACCCGACGGGGACACCCTCGTAGCGCAGCGCGAGGGTGTCGATCATGCGGAGGTTCGCCTCCTCCGCCGGGAGCGGGTACGTCGACGTGGCGTGCATGAGCACCAGGCGGTCGGTCCCCAGGGCCTCCACCGCACGGTCGATCTGCTCGAGCGTCGACATCCCGGTCGAGAGGATCACCGGCTTGCCCGTCGCGGCGACGGCCGTCAGCAACCCGAGGTCGGTCACCGACGCGGAGGCGATCTTGTAGGCGACGACGTTCAGGTCCTCGAGGAAGTCGACGCTCGGCTCGTCCCACGGCGATGCGAACCAATCGAGACCGCGCATGGTCGCGTGGTCACCGATCTCGATGTACTGGTCGCGGTCGAACTCGACGCGGTAGCGGTACTCGAGGTACGTCATGTCGCCCCACGGGGTGCTGCGCGGCGTCGACTTCATGTGCTCGGGCGTCGAGATCGCCGGCGTGCGCTTCTGGAACTTGACGGCCTGCAGGCCGGCGTCGGCGGCGACGTCGATGAGTCGCTTCGCGATGTCGACGTCGCCGTTGTGGTTCAGTCCGATCTCGCCGATGAGGTACGCCGGGTGGCCGGCCCCGATCGTCGAGCTGCCGATGGTGACGGTCATGGTGCTCCGTTCAGTGCTGCTGGTGCTGTCGCGTGTGTTGTCGTGGATGGTCCGAGGCGGGAGGCGCCGCTCCCGTCCGCCGTGTCGGCTGCGATCGCCTCGGCGAGGGCGAGGTCGGACGGCGCGTCGATGTCGATCGCTCCCAGCGGGTCGACGACCGCGATCTCCGTGCGGCCGAAGAAACGGTGTCGGTGCTCCAGGAACCCGGCTGTCCGGAGGACGTAGAACGCGCCGGTCTCGCGGAACTCCGGTACCCGCTCCTGCCGACGGGGCCGTGTGGCCGCGTCGTGGTTGACGGCGATCGCGGAGCCGTCCGCCGCGGTTCGCCAGAGGAACGCGTGTGACGGGACGGCGGCGAAGACGGAGTCCGCCCGGCCGTCGAGGACCCGCTCGATCGCCGCGTCGAGGACCACGGGGTCGATGAAGGGTGAGGTGGCCTGCAGGAAGACGAGGACCTCGGGCACCTGGCCCTCGACGACGTCGAGCGCGTGGAGGAGTGCGGACTCCGACGACGCCGTGTCGCCCGCGAGCGGTGCCGGCCGGCGCACCACGGTGGCCCCGGCGGACTCCGCCTCGGCGGCGATGTCATCGCCGTCCGTCGAGACCACGACCGCGTGGATCGACGATGTCGCACGGGCCGATTCGACGCAGCGGCGGACGAGCGAGCGTCCGGCGACGGTCCGCAGGTTCTTGCCGGGGATGCCCTTCGACCCGGCGCGAGCGGGGATCACGGCGAGGACGTGACCGGTGGAACCCATGCGGGCACGGTACGGAGCGCGGGTGTCGTGGAGGCGAACGGCGGTGGGACGGGGGAGGAAGGCCGGTGGAACGACACCGCTCGTCGGCGCTACGGTCGAACGGTGCTCGGACCGCAGGACGACCTGGACCCGCCGCCGCGGCGCGTCCTGGTCGCCGGGACGTCGGGTGCGGGCAAGACCACCGCTGCGCGGCGCATCGCTCGGATCCTCGGCGTCCCCCGCACGGAGATCGACGGGCTGTACCACGGCGCCGGCTGGGAGCCTCGGCCGACGTTCGTCGCGGACGTCGAGGCGTTCACGAGCGCGCCCGCCTGGGTGATCGAGTGGCAGTACACGGCGGTGCGTCCGCTCCTCGCTGAACGTGCGGACACCCTGGTGTGGCTCGACCTGCCGGTGCCGGTCACGCTCTGGCGTCTCACCCGGCGCACCGTGCTCCGACGACTGCACCGGGTCGAGCTCTGGAACGGCAACGTCGAGCCCGGGCTCCGGACCGTGTTCACCGATCCCGGACACATCCTGCGGTGGGGCTTCCGCACCAGGCACAGTGCGCGCGAGCTGGTCCCCGGACTGGAGGCGCGGGTTCCGCACCTGCGCATCGTGCGGCTGCGCACACTGCGAGACGTGGACCGCTGGATCCGGCGGCTGTCCCGGCAGCACGGTTAGAATCGAGGCCGTTCGCCTCCGTAGCTCAGTGGATAGAGCAGGTGGTTTCTACCCTCCGTGTCGCGGGTTCGATTCCTGCCGGGGGCACCGACGACGAAGGCCGCCATCAATGATGGCGGCCTTCGTCACGAAACCGGTCGGTGACCCACGTCGTGGGTCGGTCAGCGGCTCACTCGTCGTCGCTGGCGGCCCGTCGGCGGAGCTCGCTCGCGCTGATCGGCTGCGTGTAGGGCGCCTCCGAGGTCTCGTTCGCGTCCGCTGGCTCGGCGGGTGCGTCGCCGATCCGCGTCGGGACGGACGTCGTGTTCGTCGGGCCGGAGCCCAGGCGCGGTGCCGACGGCGTGGTGGGCGCCGGTCGGTTCACGTGGGTGTCGGCCGCGGTCGGGGGCGCGGCCGTCGTGTCCGTCGTCGAACGAACGGGCTTCGCGTCGTCCACGGCGTCCGCGTTGTCCGCGTCGTCACCACGCTGCTGCGAAGCACCGCCGGTCACTCGTTGCGTGGTGTCGTCGGCGGGACGGCGCGAGGGGGACGTCGGCGAGCCCAGGGTCGGGCGTGCCGGAGCGATGGGCGTGGTCTCGCCGTCGGAGTACGGGCGCGTCCGGTTGTCCGGAGCGGAAGACCCGGCCGTAGCCGCGGTCGGAGCGGCCTCGGAGGAGGTGCCCGCCCCGTTCGCCGTGGCACCCCTGCTGACGGAGAAGGCCGCTCCGCTGGACGCCGGGCCGCCCGTCGCTGCACCAGCGGGTGTCGTCGTGCCGGTGGTCGCCTGCGCGCTCTGCTGCGTCGGACGCAGCGAGGTGGTCGTGGGGGTCGGACGCTCGTCCGCCTCAGGGCGGTCCGCGCTGTCGTCGCCGCCGCTCACCTGGTCGGCGTTCCAGTCCTGCTGGCGCTTGATCAGGTCTGCGTCGGGGTCCGGGGTCTCGAACTTCCAGCGTTCGAGGTCGGACTTGAAGAGCTTGCGAGCGCGGCCCGGTCGTGCCTGCCACTCGAGCAGACGGTCGCGGAACTCGGCGAGCGACTGCTCGGCCTGGAAACTGAAGGTCGAGGAGTTCTTCTTGATGTCGGCGAGCTCGTGCTGCGCCCAGTTCGCGGCGAGCGGCGCACCGGCGACGGGCAGCAGACGGAGCCGGACGTCGGCATCCTCGGCCAGGTGGTCTGCGTACGCCCGTTCGTCGTGTCCGAGCGCGCCCCACGTCGATGCCTTGCGTGCCGCGGAGATGATCGCGGACACGGCAGCGTTCTTCGCTTCCCGCTCCTGCAGCGCGACGACGCGCTTCGTCGCACCGCGACCGATCAAGGCTGCGACGATGCCGGCCACGATGATGGCCACGAACGGGATGACCGCGCCGGAGAGCACGCGCCACCCGTCATCGGACGAGATCCAGTCGGTCAGGTCGTTCCACCAGTCCATGGGCGCACCCTACTCACGGAACGGTCAGGAACAGGGGAGGTCGGTCGGTGATCCGCACGATGGCGCCCGTTCAGCCCCAGCGGAGGCAGTCGACAGCGTCGTCCGCGGACCAGACGTCGGGGAGCTCGACGAACCGCCGTTCCGTCGCGACGTACCGCCGAGCGCGGTAGGCCGTGCCCCCGGCGACGTCGACGCGGTCCACGTACCCCACGATCTCGCCGTTGGCGCGCGTGATGCGACTGAGGTCGTCACGGACGTCGAGGATCCTGAGGTCGCCGCGGGTGCGGACGAGCGGTGTCGTCCGGATGCGCAGCGTGGATTCGGTCGTGTGCATCGTCCGCTCCTGTCCGTGCCGGGGTGTGCTCCGAACGGTACGGGGGGCCACCGACACGCCGAGGGCCGGGAACCCGCCCTGGGGAACAGTCCGGGGCGCGTGCGTGTTGTGGAGGACGTATCCCCCCGATGGCGGCTCCCCCGGAGCCCAGGAAGGTAGGTTGTGGCCATGACCACGTTCGTGCTCGCAGGTGGATGTTTCTGGTGTCTCGACGCCGTGTACCGCACGCTCCAGGGGGTGCAGGACGTCGTGTCGGGCTACGTCGGCGGCTCGACGGAGAACCCGTCGTACGAGCTCGTCTGCACCGGGACCACGGGTCACGCCGAGGCGGTCGCGGTGACCTTCGACGAGTCCGTCATCCCCGCCGACGTCATCCTCGACGTGTTCTTCACGCTGCACGACCCGCGTCAGCTCAACCGCCAGGGAGCCGACGTCGGGACCCAGTACCGCTCGGCCATGTTCCCGGCCGACGACGCGCAGAAGGAACTCTTCGAGCGCGCCGTCGAGCGGGCGTCGGAGATCTGGGACGGCGGCATCGTCACGACGATCGAGCCCCTCACGACCTTCTACCGTGCAGAGGAGTACCACCAGGACTTCTTCGCGAAGAACCCGGGCCAGGGCTACTGCATGGCGGTCGCGCTGCCCAAGGTCAACAAGGTGCGCAAGGCGTACAGTCAGTACATCCTGGCGTCCTGACAGGCGGGCGTCGGGGCCACGAGGAGGTGGTCGAACGATGACGAACACAACGGGGACCTGGGTCGCGGTCGGACCGGCCGGCGCGGTGGGCAGCATCCACCGCGCTGCGGACGGGTTCCGCGTCGAACTCTACGGTCGACGTCCCACAGGAGGGACCTACCCGTCCCTGGAGTCCGCGAAGGGCGCGGTCCACGCCGCGCTCGGACCGTTGGCAGCACGTCCCGAGTTCCGCGCGCACTGATCTGACGTCCTGGAGGCACGGGGGACTCCTCCTGCACAGGCCGTCCGAACGGCGTCGCTGACCACAGATCGAGCCCCGGATCGCTTCCGCGATCCGGGGCTCGATGACGATCGATGCATGAACGACACCATCACCGTCTGCGGGATCGTCGCCACCGAGCCCCGTCACCTCGTCACCGAGACCGGCATCGCCATCACGAGCCTCCGTCTCGCCTCACCGTCTCGCCGCTGGGACCGCGCCGCCGGAGCGTGGACGAACGGCAACACGAACTGGTTCACCGTCACCGCGTTCCGCTCCCTCGCAGCGAACGTGCACAAGTCCCTCAAGAAGGGCGACCGCATCGTCGTCACCGGACGGGTCCGCGTCCGCACGTGGGAGCGCGACGGTCGCGGTGGCACCTCCGTCGAGATCGACGCCGAGGGCATCGGGCACGACCTGGCGTGGGGCATCAGCAACTGGGTCAAGGTGCCGCGGCACGCGAGCGAGGCGACCGCGGCTCCGGGCAGCAGTCCGACGGTGGACCCGCGCACCGGAGAGGTCCGTGGGACGCTCCCCGACAGCACCGGTACCGATCCGGCAGGGCACGGCGACCACTCGGCCGTACTGCCCGACCACTCGACCGCGCTGCCCGACCACTCGACCGCATTGCCCGACGACGAAGAGCTGCCGGAGGCCGGCGAAGCGGCGCGCCACACCGTGATCGTGCACGGCGGTGAGTTCGACCCCGCCCGGGCGCCGCAACTCGTCCCCGAGGACGACGACCGGGTCGAGGACGACGAGCCCGGCCTGCACGTCGGGGGAGTGGCGGCGTGACGCCCGAGCCACGACCCGCCGTCACGTCCGACCGTCGGTCGCGCCTACCAGCGCTGGGTGATCATCGCGATGCCCGCGACCTCGGTCGTGTCCCAGTTGCCGCCCTTCGGCAGCCCCGTCACACGGCCGTCGACCCAGAACGTCGCGCCCTGGTTCGCGGCGCTGTTCACCTGGCGAGCGCGGAGCCCGTGGAACGAGAAGCCGGTGTTCCACCGGCCCTGCAGACCGCTGACACCGGGCTTGTTCGAGACAGTGATCCGCACGTTCCGCATCGAGGAGTGGACCACGTCACCGTTGAGCCGCGCGTTGCCCTCGACGTTGAAGAACAGTCGACCCTTCATCGTGAGCGCGACCGCCGCGATCGTGTGGCCGTTGGCGAAGAACGTGCCCACGCCGTTCGGGTACAGCCGCAGACCGACCGGCGTGACGTTGTGCGTCGCCGGGCCGAGGTAGCCGTACGTGAACTTCCCGTTCTGCACCCGCTCCCAGATGAAGCGCGGCGCGCCCTTGCTCACCGTCGACCCCTTGTCCGACTGGATGCCGACCGAGAAGGCGTTGTCGTACGCGTCGTGCACGTTGATGTAGGACGAGTACCCCGTGCCCGAGCCACCCTCGGTGATGTCCGCCGTGTACTCGACGATCGGCTTGCCGTGGGGAGCCACCGCGGCCGAGGCCGGCGCTGCCGGCGTCACCGGGGCTGCGGGTGCGAGGAGGCCCGCGAGCACCGCGAGCGCGCCGATCACGGGCAGGGAGCGTCGTCGGGTGCGCGCAGCACGCGCGGTGAGCGGTCGTGTCTCGGTCATGGTCCTGATCCCCGTTCGAACTCGTCGGTCGGCGCCTCGGTGGCAGGCGGGGCAACGCTACGTCGATCCGCTGACCCGGAACAGGGGTTGCGCGAACCGGTGACCTGGTGCAAGACCGGCGCGGCGCTGCCGTCGTGTCACTACACTTGACCGCGATATGGCTGAGTACATCTACCAGATGGTCCGCGCCCGCAAGTCGGTCGGCGACAAGCTGATCCTCGACGACGTCACGATGTCGTTCCTCCCCGGCGCCAAGATCGGCGTCGTGGGGCCGAACGGTGCGGGCAAGTCGACGATCCTCAAGATCATGGCGGGTCTCGACCAGCCGTCCAACGGCGAGGCGAAGCTCACGCCGGGCTTCACCGTCGGCATCCTCATGCAGGAGCCGGAGCTCGACGAGGACAAGACCGTCCTCGAGAACGTCCAGCAGGGCGTCGGCGAGATCAAGGGGAAGCTCGACCGCTTCAACGAGATCTCCGCGCTCATGGCCGAGCCGGACGCGGACTTCGACGCGCTCCTGGCGGAGATGGGCACCCTGCAGGAGGAGATCGACGCGGCGGACGCGTGGGACCTGGACTCGCAGCTCGAGCAGGCGATGGACGCACTGCAGTGCCCGCCGGCTGACGCCAAGATCGCGAACCTGTCGGGTGGTGAGAAGCGTCGCGTGGCGCTCTGCAAGCTCCTCCTCGAGAAGCCCGACCTGCTGCTCCTCGACGAGCCGACGAACCACCTGGACGCCGAGTCCGTGCTGTGGCTCGAGCAGCACCTGTCGAAGTACCACGGCGCCGTGCTCGCCGTGACCCACGACCGGTACTTCCTCGACCACGTCGCCCAGTGGATCGCCGAGGTCGACCGCGGACGTCTCTACCCGTACGAGGGCAACTACTCGACGTACCTGGAGAAGAAGCGCGAACGCCTCGAGGTCCAGGGCAAGAAGGACGCGAAGCTCGCGAAGCGTCTGTCCAGCGAGCTCGAGTGGGTGCGCAGCAACGCGAAGGGTCGTCAGGCGAAGTCGAAGGCCCGTCTCGCTCGCTACGAGGAGATGGCTGCCGAGGCCGAGCGCACGCGGAAGCTCGACTTCGAGGAAATCGTGATCCCGGTGGGGCCGCGCCTCGGTTCCCAGGTGATCGACGCCGAGCACCTGCACAAGCAGTTCGGGGAGCGCGTCATCATCGACGACCTGTCGTTCACCCTGCCGCGCAACGGCATCGTCGGCGTGATCGGTCCGAACGGCGTCGGGAAGACGACCCTGTTCAAGACCATCGTCGGGCTCGAGCCGCTGGACGGCGGGACGCTCAAGATCGGTGACACGGTCGACATCTCCTACGTGGACCAGAGCCGCGGTGGCATCGACCCGAACAAGAACCTCTGGGAGGTCGTGTCCGACGGCCTTGACTACATCCAGGTCGGCAAGACCGAGATCCCGTCGCGTGCCTACGTGTCGCAGTTCGGGTTCAAGGGGCCGGACCAGCAGAAGAAGGCCGGCGTGCTGTCGGGCGGTGAGCGCAACCGCCTCAACCTGGCGCTCACGCTCAAGCAGGGCGGCAACCTGCTGCTGCTGGACGAGCCCACGAACGACCTGGACGTCGAGACCCTGGGCAGCCTCGAGAACGCGCTCCTCGAGTTCCCCGGTTGCGCCGTGGTCATCACGCACGACCGGTGGTTCCTCGACCGCATCGCCACGCACATCCTCGCGTGGGAGGGGCTGAACGAGGACGGGACGCCGAACTGGTACTGGTTCGAGGGCAACTTCGAGGCGTACGAGGAGAACAAGCTCGTCCGCCTCGGACCGGACGCCAACAAGCCCGGACGCTCGGCGTACCGCAAGCTCACCCGCGACTGACGTGGCGCGGCTGCACGCTCCGATCCGCATGCGGTGGAGCGACATCGACGCGTACGGACACGTCAACAACTCCGCGATGCTGCGTCTCCTCGAGGAGGCGCGCATCGTGGGGTTCTGGGGTCCCGACCCGGACGAGATCGACGACTTCGGGGCCGTGCCGGAGCCGATCATCGACGGCCGTCCGGGTTCGGGAACGATGACGGTCATCGCGGCGCAGCGCCTCGAGTACCTCGCGTCGATCCCGTACTTCCGGCAGCCGCTCGACATCCAGATGTGGATCGGGCGGATCGGCGGGGCGAGCATCGACGTCTCGTACGAGGTGTGGTCGCCGGCGGGACACGAGCCCGCGACGCTCTACACCCGTGCGACGACGGCGCTGGTGATGGTCGACGCCGAGACGAACCGGCCTCGGCGGCTCACTCCCGAGGAACGCGCGGCGTGCGAGCCGTTCATCGAGGCGCCCGTGCAGTTCTCCCGCCCCTGACGGGCCGAACGGGAGCGGCCGTGCCCCCGACGGGCCGAGCGCGAGCGGCCGTGCCCCTGGCGGGCCGAGCGGGAGCGGCTCTGCCCCTGATTGCCTGCGGTCAGCGCGGGACGCGCATCATGCCCTCCTGCGCGACGCTCGCCAGCAGCCGACCGTCACGGGAGAACATCCGGCCGAAGGCGAGCCCGCGACCGCCCTGCGCGCTCGGTGACTCCTGCGTGTAGAGGATCCACTCGTCCGCCCGTCCGTCGCGGTGCCACCACATCGCGTGGTCCAGGCTCGCGCTCTTGACACCGGGCGTGCCCCACGCGACGCCGTGCCGCCGCATGACGGGCTCGAGGATCGAGAGGTCCGACGCGTACCCGAGGACCGCGCGGTGCAGCGCATCGTCGTCCGGCAGGTCGCCGTCGACCCGGAACCAGACCGCCTGGTGGGGGATCCGTTCCCCGTCGACCCGCACGAACACCGGTCCCTCGACGTGCCGCAGGTCGATCGACCGCTCCGCCCAGGCCTGCGCGACGGGATGGTCGATCGCCGACAGGACCGAGGCGGCCGAGGGCAGCGACTCCGGGTCGGGCATGTCCTCGGGGAAGGGGTCCTGGTGCTCGACGCCCTCGTCCGGCGTCTGGAACGACGCGATCATCGAGAAGATCGGGACGCCCTGCTGGTACGCCTGCACCCGGCGCGCCGCGAACGACCGGCCGTCGTGGATGCGCTCGACGCCGAAGGTGATCGGGACGTCGATGTCCCCCGGCCGGAGGAAGTACCCGTGCATCGAGTGGATGTCCCGACCGTCGATGGTCCGTTGCGCGGCCACGATGCACTGCGCGAGCACCTGACCGCCGAACACGCGGCCACGGGGCGACCAGTGGCTGGCCCCGGTGAAGATCGTCTCGCCCGTGCTCGCGCCCGTGTCGGAGAGCCGAAGGGTGCGCAGGAAGTCCGGTTCGGTCACGGCGTCAGTCTACGGACCGCGCCGCTGGTCCCCGGGGTCCGACCGGTAGGATCGATCCCGACATGAGCAGCTCGTTCACCCTTCCCGATGCCGCCTCGCTGGGGGACCTCCGCACCTACCTCGGGCGGGCCGCCCGGGTGGAGGACGGCTCGGTGCGGTTGATCGCCGACTCGGGGGTGCTCGCGGTGTACACGGCGATCCTCTACCCGGTCGGCCTGCTCGACGAGCTGCCCACGGTGCTCGGGCTCCGGACCTTCTCGCTGGCCGAGCCGACGACGATCGACGCGGTCGTGCCGCTGCAGTCCCTGCAGGAGCGGCTCCGCGTGCTGGCGGACGAGCAGGACGCGGAGCACGCCGAGGGTGCCGACCCGACCCGCGCCACCCCGATCCAGGTGGAGCTGCCGCACGAGGTCCACACCGTGACCTGGGCTGCCATCTCGCCGCCCCGGGGCGGTTGGGTGCCGCTGCCCGACGTGTCCGCGGAGCTCCTGCGCCGTGCTGCGCAGGACGGGATCGCCGAGGTCGCACAGGCCGTGCCGTCGAACGCCGGCGAGGCGATCGTGCGGCGGGTGCGGTCCGAGGTCTGGGGTCGTCCCATCCCGACGATGGAACACGTCCCGGCGGGCGCGGGGTTCGCGGGGGAGAGCCTGGGGTTCCTCGGACACGATCCCGTGCGCCTGTTCGAGACGGGCCCGTGGTCGCGGCTGACGACCTCGCGGGGGCACGTGCTCGTCAAGCGCCGTGCCTGGACGCTGAACTCCTGACCCGCGCCGTCCACTCCGCGGAGCGTGGTTGGCTGGGTGCATGCACGTCTTCCTCACCGGCGCGTCCGGCTACATCGGTTCCTCGGTCCTCCGCAGTCTGATCGCCCACGGTCACGAGGTGACCGCGATCGTCCGTTCCGACGACAAGGCCCAGGCCGTCCGCGACGCGGGTGGTCGGGCGCTCGTCGAGGACGTCACCGACACCGAGGTCGTGGAGCGTCTCGCGCACGAGGCCGACGGGGTCGTCCACACGGCGTCGGCCCAGGTGGTCGACGAGGGCTTCACCACGACGGTGTTGCGTGCCCTCGAGGGGACACCGAAGCCGTTCGTGCACACGGGCGGCATCTTCACGTTCGGGAACTCGACCGACATCTCGGAGCAGTCGCCCGTCTCGCCCCCGGCGTTGACGGCATGGCGTGCGCCGATCGAGGCGCGGGTCCGCGCGAGCAGCGCCCGGACGACGATCATCGCACCGGGCATCGTGTACGGCCGCGGTGCGGGCATTCCGGCGATGTTCGTCGGCGACGGCGAGCACGAGGTGCGGCTCGTCGGGGACGGCTCCCAGCGGTGGACGACGGTGCACATCGACGACCTCGGCGAGCTCTACGTCCTGGCGCTGCACCGCGCCGAGCAGGACGGGTACGTCATCGCCGCGTCCGGCGACAACCCGACTGTGCGCGAGATCGGCGAGGCGGGCGCGCACGGTTCGTCGGTGGTCCCCGAGAGCGTGGACGCGTCGCGTTCCCGTCTCGGTGCGGCCTACGCGGACGCGCTCCTGCTGCACCAGGAGGCGTCGGGAGCGCACGCCCGTGCCGCGTTCGGGTGGACGCCGACGCGTCCCAGCCTGGTCGAGGACCTGGCCGACGGATCCTACGTGCGCTGACGCGCACTGCGCGGACCCCTCGTCGCAGCGGACCCTCGTCGCGGCGGACGGGAGACGCGGCGGACGGGAGACGCGGTGGACGGGAGACGCGGCGGACGGGAGGCGCGGTGCGGGCCCGCACCGCGCCTCCCGTCCGACCCGGGCCGGGTCAGTCGAAGGCGTTCGTCATCGCGTGGGCGGCGCGGTCGAGGTAGGCCCACAGCTCGGCCTCGTCGAGTGGCGCGAGCTGGAGGGACTCGACCGCTTCGCGCATGTGGTGGAGCCAGCGTTCCCGCGCCTCGGACGTGATGCGGAAGGGCGCGTGACGCATCCGGAGCCGGGGGTGGCCGCGCTGTTCGCTGTACGTACCGGGGCCGCCCCAGTACTGCTGCAGGAAGGCGGACAGGCGCCAGATCGCGCCCTCGAGGTCGTCGGCCGGGTACATCGGCCAGATGACGTCGTCCTGCTGCACGCCCTCGTAGAAGCGGCGGACGAGCCGGTCGAACGTCGGGGCTCCGCCGATGCGCTCGTACAGGGATCCCGTCGCGGAGACGCCGTGCTCGCCGACTCGCAGCGTGATGGGCTGGGCGGGGACGCCGCCGGCTCGGGGTGGGGTGAGGTCGGTCACTGCTGGTCCGTTCCGTCGTCCGTGCGGATCGACTGTCCCAGGATCCCACGCTTGGACTTCCGGGGCTTGGTCGGGGCCGGGGTGGGCTGGGTACGGACGGTCCGGAGGCCGTTGATCGACGTCGCGTTCTCCCAGCCCTCGGGCATGATCATCGCCATCGCGGGCAGGGTCACGCCGAGCTCGTCGACGGCACGCTTGAGTCGGACGCGCATCTCGCGGCCGACCGCGTCTAGCTCGGCGGCGCGGGTCTTCACGACGAGGCGGAACACCATGCCGGCGTCCGTGATCGACTGCAGGCCCCAGATCTCCGGCTTCTCGACGATCCGCTGCCGCCAGCGGGGCTCCTGTGACATGGTGACCGCCGCGCGGAGCAGGGCGTCCTGGACGGCGTCGATGTCGGTGTCGTACGGCACCGTGATGTCGACGAGCACGCGGGACCACCCCTGGGACAGGTTGCCGACGCGCAGGATCTGGCCGTTCGGGACGAACCAGAGGATGCCGTTCACGTCGCGGATCTGCATGACCCGCAGCCCGACGTTCTCCACGACGCCCGTCGCCTGACCGGTGTCGACGACGTCGCCGACGCCCGCCTGGTCCTCGAGGATCATGAAGACCCCGGACAGCAGGTCCTTGACGATCGACTGGGCGCCGACGGCGAGACCGGCGGCGACCACGGATGCACCACCGACGATCCCCACCGCGGCCGTCGGGAACACCGTCGAGATGATGATCGCGAACGCGATCACTGCCACGACGACGGTGGCGAGGTTCTCGAGGACGCTGCCGAGCGTCCTGGTGCGCTGCACGACCCGCGCCGTCTGCACTGGGGACGCGATCAACGCCTGGGTGTCCGCGGCTCCCTGACGCTTCTTGACGCCGTTGACGATCCGGTCGACGACCTGCTTGATGGTCTTGCGGAGGATAAGACGGAGGATGATCGCCGCGAGCACGACGATGACGATCGTGATGGGAACGTGCCATGTCTCGACGAACTCGGTGAATGCGTTCGACGCCCACTTCGAGACGTCGTCGGTCTGTGCAGCCAAGGTCATGATCCGGTCGATGCTAAACGGCGGGGCCTCGGCGTCCCTGGAGGAACGCCAAGACCCCGCCGAGGTCCGTCAGACGATCAGGCGTCCGCGGCCTGGACGCGCAGCGCGCGCTCGGTGCCCGCGAGGTTCTCGGACACGATGCGACGCAGGGCCGGGGTCTCCGGGTGCGCCTCGAGCCAGGCGCGGGCCGCGTCGCGCAGCTCCACCGATGCCAGCGGCGCCGGGTACAGCCCCGTCACGATGGTGTCGGCGATGTGGTAGCTGCGCTCGGCCCAGATGCGGGTGATCGCGTCGAAGTACTTCGGCACGAGCCCCTCGAGCACGACCGGCGCGTTCGTGTGCTGGTACCCGACCGTGGTCTGTCGCACGATCGCGTTCGGCAGCGAGTCCGAGTCGACGAGCGACGCGAACGCGGCGAGCTTGCCCTCGGCCGTCGGCAGGGTCGCCCGGGCACGGGCTGCGGCCTGCTCACCCGATGCCGTGCGGTCCGACGCGAGTTCGGCGTCGACGTCCGCACCGGTCGCGGCGCCGGCGAGCACGAGGCCCTCGAGCAGCTCCCAGCGCAGGTCGGTGTCGATCTCGAGCCCCTGCAGCGTGACCGATCCGTCGCGCAGTCCCTGCAGCGCGGCGACGTGCTCCGGCGTCGAGGCGATCTGCGCGAAGAACTTCACGAACTGGAACTGGGCGTCCGAACCGGCCTCGGCGCTCGTCGCGAGGTTCCACAGCGTGTCGCCGACCGTGCGGACGGTGGCGTCGACCTTGCTGGGCGCGACGTAGCTCCGGGCGGTCAGGAGCAGCTGCGAGAGCGTCGTGCGGATCGTGGTGGACTCGGACTCGGTCGCGATGTTGCCGAGCACGAGGCGTACGTAGTCGCTCGCGGGCGACTCGGCGTCGCGCGTGGCGTCCCAGACGGCGCCCCAGACGATCGAGCGCGCGAGCGGGTTCGCGATCGCGGCGAGGTGCTCGATCGCGGTGCGACGGGACTGCTCGTCCAGGCGGATCTTGGCGTAGGCCAGGTCGTCGTCGTTGAGGAGCACGAGGTCACCGCGGTGCACACCGACGAGCTCGGGGACCTCGGTGCGGGCACCGTCCACGTCGATCTCGACGCGGTGGGTGCGCTCGAGCTTCCCGCCGGCGGACGCGGTGTCGGCACCGAACGGGGCCTCGGTGTCCTGCTGGAACGCGTAGACGCCGATCGCGAGACGGTGCGGACGGAGCGTCGGGTGGTCCGCCGGGGCCTCCTGCAGCACGGCGAACGACGTGATCACGCCGGACTCGTCGACCTCGATCTCGGGGCGCAGCGTGTTCACGCCCGCGGTCTCGAGCCACAGCTTCGACCACTCCGACAGGTCACGGCCGCTCGTGGCCTCGAGCTCGACCAGCAGGTCGCGGAGCTCGGTGTTGGAGTGGTGGTGCTTCTTGAAGTACGCGGAGACGCCGGCGAAGAACGCGTCGATCCCGACCCAGGCGACGAGCTGCTTCAGGACGGAACCGCCCTTGGCGTAGGTGATGCCGTCGAAGTTGACCTGGACGTCCTCGAGGTCGTTGATGGTCGCGACGATCGGGTGGGTCGAGGGCAGCTGGTCCTGGCGGTAGGCCCACGACTTCTCCATCGCCTGGAACGTCGTCCAGGCCTCGGTCCACTCGGTGGCCTCGGCGGTGGCGATGGTGGACGCCCACTCGGCGAACGACTCGTTGAGCCAGAGGTCGTTCCACCACTTCATCGTGACGAGGTCACCGAACCACATGTGGGCGAGCTCGTGCAGGATCGTGACGACCCGACGCTCCTTGATGGCGTCGGTGACCTTGGAGCGGAAGACGTACGTCTCCGTGAAGGTCACGCAGCCGGCGTTCTCCATCGCACCGGCGTTGAACTCCGGCACGAAGAGCTGGTCGTACTTCTCGAAGGGGTACGCGACGTCGAACTTCTCCTCGTAGTAGGCGAAGCCCTTCTTCGTGATGTCGAACACGTACTCGGGGTCGAGGTACTCGGCCAGCGACTTCCGCGCGAACACACCGAGCGGGATCGTGCGGCCGTCGCGGCTGGTGAGTTCGTCGCGGACGACCTCGTACGGGCCGGCGACGAGCGCGGTGATGTAGCTCGAGATCTTCGCGGTCGGCGTGAAGGTCCACGTCGCGACCTCGCCGTCGACGTGCGGCTCGGGCGTGGGGGAGTTCGAGACGACCTGCCAGCGGGCGGGCGCGGTGACGGTGAAGGAGAACTCGGCCTTCAGGTCGGGCTGCTCGAACACGGCGAACATGCGGCGCGAGTCGGGGACCTCGAACTGCGAGTACAGGTAGACCTCGTCGTCGACCGGGTCCACGAAGCGGTGCAGCCCTTCGCCGGTGTTCGTGTACATCGCGTCGGCGACGACGACGAGTTCGTTCTGCTCCTGCAGGCCGTCGAGCTGGATGCGGACGCCGTCGTTCACGGCCGCCACGTCGAGCGCGGACCCGTTCAGCGTGACGGAGTGCACGGTCTTCGTGATCGCGTCGATGAACGTCGAGGCGCCGGCGGTCGCCGTGAACCGCACGCGGGTGGTGCTGCCGAAGGTCTCGGCGCCACGGGTGAGGTCGAGTTCGACGTCGTACGACTGCACGTCGACGATCGCGGCACGTTCCTGGGCTTCGATTCGGGTGAGGTTCTCTCCGGGCACGGACGCTCCTGATTCCACTGGGGACGCGGACGGTCGTTGTCCGCGTGCTGGGGTCCCGTCGCGGCGTCGTGCACCGGCGGGACGGTCGTCTCCAGCCTAGCGACGGAGCGTAGGGTCGCACCGTGACGGACACGACTGTGGACACGACGACCGACGACCGCACCGCTGTGGAGTTCTGGTTCGACCCGAACTGCCCGTGGGCCTGGATGACGAGCCGCTGGGTGGGCGAGGTCGCCCGGCACCGCCCGCTCGACGTCACCTGGAACGTGATGAGCCTGTTCGTGCTCAACGAGGGGCAGGACATCCCCGAGGAGTACCGGGAGCGGATCGACAAGGGACAGGTCTACCCGCGCATCGTGACCGCGGCGCGCCTGCGGCACGGCCAGGAGATCGTGAAGCCGCTGTACGACGCGCTCGGCGAGCACGTGCACCACCGTCAGGAGCAGGACCCCGAGCAGGTCGTACCAGCGGTGCTCGCGGAGCTCGGCCTCGAGGCGGACCTGCTCGAGTACGCCTGGACGGACGAGGTCGACGCCGCCGTGCGTGCGAGCCACCAGGACGGCATCGACCGGGTCGGCCAGGACGTCGGGACGCCCGTCATCGCCGTCGAGGGCACCGCGTTCTTCGGCCCGGTCATCTCGCCGGCGCCGAAGGGCCAGGAGGCGCTCGACCTCTGGGACGGCGTCGTCGCCGTCGCGAAGTACCCGGGCTTCTTCGAGCTGAAGCGCTCGCGCACCGTCGGCCCCGTCTTCGACACCACCGCCTGACCCCGGCGCGGAACCAGGTTCCGGCGGTACGACACCGCGTTCCGGGCACAACACCGCGGAAGAGCGCGGTGCTGTGTCCGGAACCTGGTTCCGCGAAGAGGACGACCCAGCGCGGTGCGAGCCGGACGGGAGGCGCGGTGCGGGCCCGCACCGCGCCTCCCGTCCGGCGCGGCGGCCGTCCGTCAGGACAGCGGCAACCGCATGAGCGTCAGGTCGAGCCAGCGCCCGAACTTCCGGCCGACCTCGGGCAGGACGCCCACCGTCGTGAAGCCGAGCCGCTCGTGCAACGCGATCGAGCCCGTGTTCGACGAGCAGATCCCGGCGATGAGGACGTGCATCCCGGCCTCGCGGGCGTGCTGCACCAGGGCGTCCATGAGCACCGTCGCGATGCCACGACCACGGAACGACGGCACGACGTAGACGCTGTGCTCGACGGTGTGCCGGTAGCCCTGGTGCGGGCGGAACGCGCTGTAGGTGACGTAGCCGGCGACCTCGCCGTCGACCTCGGCGACGAGCACGGGGAGTCCCGCTGCCCGGCGCTCCGCCAGCCAGCCGTCGAAGTACGCCCGCGGGTGCGGCTCCTCCTGCCAGATCGCGGTCGAGTGCAGGACGGCGTCGACGTGCAGCGCGTGGACGACGTCGAGGTCCCGCGGCTCGCAGTCCCGGACGGTGACCGACGGGTCGGTGTTCGTCGCATATGCTGTCGCCATGTCTCAGATCGTAGACGACGCGGTCCAGGACGCGGAAACCGAGGACGCGGCGGAGCAGCGGCGGCTCGGTGCACGGCTGCAGCGCCTCCGGACAGAACGGAAGTGGAGCCTCACCGAGCTCGCCGAGGAGTCCGGTGTCTCGCGCGCGATGATCAACCGCGTCGAGCGCGGGGTCTCGAGTCCGACGGCGACCATCCTCGGGCGACTCTCCGGCGCGTTCGGCCTCACCGTGTCGCAGCTGCTCGACGACGCCCTGGAGCACGAGGTCCCGCGGACCAGTGACCCGGACACCGCACGCGGCGTGCAGCGCGGCGCGACGGCCGAGTCCTGGACCGACCCCGAGACCGGGTACCGACGTCGACCGCTCTCGAGCGCGGACTTCCCGGCGGACGTCACCGAGGTGCGGCTGCCCGCCGGACGCGAGGTCGCGTACCCCGCCAGCGCCTACGCCTTCCTCCGGCACTGCATCTGGGTCGTCGAGGGCGTGCTCGAGGTCGTCGTCGCAGGGGAACCGACCCGACTCGGCGCCGGCGACCGGATCGAGCTCGGCGAGCCCGCGGACGTCGTGTACCGCAACCCCGCCGACCAGCCCGCGCGCTACGTCGTCGTCGTGGTCAGGGGCCGGTAGCCGCAGGAATAGGATCGGTCCCATGCGCATCCACCTCGGAACGGACCACGCCGGCCTCGAGTTCAACAAGACCCTGGCCGCACACCTCACCCAGGCCGGGCACGAGGTGGTCGACCACGGCCCGACCGAGTACGACGCGCTCGACGACTACCCCTCGTTCTGCATCAACGCGGCCCACGCCGTCGTGCAGGACCAGCGCGCGGGCGTCCAGGCGCTCGGGGTCGTGTTCGGCGGCTCGGGCAACGGCGAGCAGATCGCCGCGAACAAGGTCGAGGGCATCCGGGCCGCCCTGGTGTGGAACGAGTCGACGGCGGTCCTCGCCCGTCAGCACAACGACGCCAACGTCATCTCGATCGGCGCGCGCCAGCACACCGAGGAAGAGGCCATCCGCTTCGTCGACCTCTTCATCGCCGAGCCGTTCTCGGGCGAGGAGCGCCACGCCCGCCGCATCGCGCAGCTCGCCGAGTACGAGACCACCGGGCTGATCGCCGGCAAGCAGATCGACCAGTAGGGCCGAGTAGACAAGAGCAATGCCCGAGGGTCACTCCGTCCACCGCATCGCCCGCCAGTTCGCCCTGCACTTCGTCGGTCAGGTCTGCGAGGTCTCCAGCCCGCAGGGGCGGTTCGCCGCCGGTGCAGCCCGGCTCGACGGCAAGCGCATGATCGCGGCCCGGGCCGTCGGCAAGCAGATGTTCCTCGAGTTCGAGGGCGACCTGTTCCTCCGGGTGCACCTCGGTCTCTACGGCGCGTGGGACTTCGCCGGGGACATCTCGACCGACGCGACGATGCGGAGCGCGAACGGGCGCATCGGTCAGACGAACCAGCGCGGCACGGACGACGACGCAGATTCCGACGACGCCGACGACGACCACGTGCCGGACGACGCCGGTGAGGACTCCCTGCGCAGCATCGGCGCACCGCGTCGGGCCCGCTACCGGATGGCCGAGCAGGAGCGCGAGGTCGACCCGCTCGAGTCGTTCCCGCCGGACCCGGTGGGCCAGGTCCGCGTGCGGATCCTCACCGAGACCGCCGTCGCCGACCTCCGCGGTCCGACGGCCTGCGTCGTCGAGGACCCGGCCGGTGTGCAGAAGGCGCTCGACAAGCTCGGCCCGGACCCGATGAACGACGACGGCCCCGAGGCCGAGCAGGCGTTCGTGGACAACGTCCGGAAGCGGGGCGTCGCCATCGGGCAGCTGCTCATGGACCAGTCCGTCGTGTCGGGCATCGGGAACGTGTACCGCGCCGAGCTGCTGTTCCGGCAGCGCATCGACCCGTACAAGCCCGGGAAGAAGATCACGGTGCGGCAGGCGAAGGCCCTGTGGCAGGACTGGTCGAAGCTCCTGCACGACGGCGTCCGCATCGGGCAGATGATGACGATGGACGACCTGTCGCCCGAGGAGTACCGCGCCGCGATGCAGTCCCGCGACGACCGCCACTGGGTCTACCACCGCGCGGGTGAGCCGTGCCGCGTCTGCGGGACCGAGATCCGGATGGCGGAGATGGCCGGCCGCAAGCTCTACTGGTGTCCGAAGGACCAGAAGTAGCGGTGTTCAGCCCTCGCGGTACGTGAAGCGGCCCGCCACCGCGGTCGCGAGCACCGGCATCGAGCGCAGCCCGGCGGACGACGCCGTCAGCGGGTCCGCGCCGAGCAGCACGAGGTCCGCGACGTCCCCGACCGCGACCCCGACCCGACCGTCGGTCGAGCCCCGCCAGGCGGCGAGCGTCGACATCCGCTGCTCCGGGTGCCACGGCTCGCGCCCGTCCCGTTCGCGTCCGACCGCGGCCGCCATCGACACCCACGGGTCGAGCGGCGCCACCGGCGCGTCCGAGCCGAGCACCAGACGGGCGCCGGCGCGTTCGAGGGCCGCGAACGGGAACGCGCGCTCGGTCCGGTCCGCCCAGTAGCGGTCCGCGACGTCGCGGTCGTCCATGGCGTGCTCGGGTTGCACGGAAGCCGTGACCCCGAGTCGGGCGAAGCGCGCGACGTCAGCGTCGGCGACCAGCTGCGCGTGCTCGACGCTGCCACGCACCCCCAGGGCCTCGAACGCGTCGAGCGCGAGTGTCACGGCGCGGTCGCCGATGGCGTGCACCGCGGGCACCAGCCCGGCCTCGACCGCCCCGCGCACGAGCGGCACGAGCAGGTCCGCGGGCCAGGTGAGCACGCCGTGCCCGCCGAGCTCCCGGTACTCGTCGACGACGGCGGCGGTGCGGGTGCCGAGCGACCCGTCGGTGATGACCTTGAACGGGCCCATCGTGACGAGGCCACGCGTGCCGGGCACCGTGTCACCCGTGCGGAGTCCGCGGGCGATCGCGTCGTCGAGCTCCGCCGGGTAGACGCCCGACGCGACCCGCAGGCCGTCCGTGCCGGCGTGCACGCGCCGGGTCCACCGGTCGATGCCGAACACCATCTCGAGGTCGACGACACGGGTGACCCCGCGGGCGCTCGCGGCGTCGACCGCGTCGGCGACGTAGCCGTCGAGCACGTCGTCGCGGACCCGGGACAGGGCAGCGGTCACGTCGAAGGCGTCCTGCTCGCGCAGCACGCCGTCGGGCCCCGTGGGGAGTGGGCGGCCGAGGACATCGGCGAAGTGCGAGAGCGCGATGCTGTTGCACCAGACCGCGTGCAGGTCGCCGCTGACGACGACGGCCGGGAGGCGCGGCACGGCCCGGTCGAGCAGCTCCCGTCGGGCGGGGGTCGGCCAGAGACCGTCCCGGTACCCGTGCCCGACGACGACGTCGTCGGCGACCCCGGTGCGGGCGACGGCGGCGAGGCGGTCGGCGGTGGCCTCCGCCGACGGGCAGTCGCCGACGTCGACGCGACGGCGGACGAGGGCCCACTGGTCGAAGTGGACGTGGTGGTCGACGAGGCCGGGGCCGAGCCAGGCGCCGTCGGCGTCCAGGACGTCCGCGTCCGGACCGTCCGGCCGGAGGGTGCCCGTCGGCGCGACCTCGGCGACCCGTCCGTCCAGGACCCGGACGTCGGCCGGCACGCCCGCGGTACCGACCCGACGGACCGTTCGGAGCAGGACCTCCGTCGTCCCCACCGTCACGGCCGGCCCGCCGCGGACGCCTCGGCGCGGTCCCCGTCGCGTGGAGGCCGCGCCTCCTCCTCGTGGACCCGCTCCATCTCGTCGGCGAGCGCCGGCGAGGCGTAGGGGCCGTCACCGCGGAGTCCGGCGACGATGCGCTCGACGACCTCGGGCGCCTTGTTCTGCGAGAGCTTCGCCCGCGCGTCGAAGCGGGTGACCCGGATGCGGATGCCGACGGTGCCCTTCGCGATGCGCCGGGCGGTGGCCTCGTCCACGTCGAGCGACACCGGCTCCGGCATGACGCGTTCGAAGTGGTCGACGAGCTCGCCGAGGACGCGGAAGTTCTCGTCGTCGGACAGGATCTCGGGCGTGCCCCAGCAGTGGGCGGTCACGTGGTTCCAGGTCGGCACGAACTGCTCCGGCGGGTACCAGGCGGGGGAGACGTAGCCGTGCGGGCCCTGGAACACGACGAGCACCTCGTGGCGGCCCAGCTCGTGCGCGACCTCGTCGGGACGCCCGACGTGCGAGACGAGGACGAGCTCGTCGCCGGTGCTCGCGGCCTCGTCGAGCAGGACGGGGTAGTGCGACGCGACGAGACCGGCGTCCGTGTGCGACACGATCGTCGCCCACGGGGCCGAACGGACGAGCCGCTTCACCTCGTCGACGTCGGTCATCAGGAAGTGGGGTGTGTGCCGCATGCACCGAGCGTGGCACATGGGAGGGTGGTCGGCATGGAGAAGCGCGCCGCGTACGAGTCCGTCCTGCCCTACGTCCGGGAGTGGATCGCCTACAAGGTGTGGCAGCTCCGGCTCCCCGGCGTGCAGGTCGCCGTCGGGTTCGAGGGCGAGGAGCTGTTCTCCGATGCCTGGGGGTACGCCGACGTCGAGGCAGGCCGGCGGCTCACCACTTCCGACCGGTTCCGGATCGCGTCGCACTCGAAGACCTTCACGGCGACCGCGCTGCTCCAGCTCGCGGACGCCGGGGCGCTGCGGCTCGACGACACGGTCGGCACCTTCGTGCCCGCGCTCGTCGAGGCCGGTTCCCCGATCGCCGACGCCACGGTCCGGGAGCTCATGGAGATGGGCGGCGGGGTCGTCCGGGACGGCGCCGACGGCGACCACTGGGCGCTCGCGCACCCGTTCCCGGATGCCGACCAGCTCGTCGCGATGGTGGTGGCCGGCGGCGCGAAGGTTCCGGTCGGGTCGGCGTTCAACTACACGAACCTGGGCTACGGCCTGCTCGGCCTGGTGATCGAGGCGGTGACCGGCACGTCCTACGCCGACCACGTCCGCACGGCGATCGTCGAGCCGCTCGGGCTGACCGGGACGGGGCCGGAGTACGACCCGGCGCACGAGGACGCGTTCGTGGTCGGGTACACGGGGCTGCACACCGCCAGGACCCGGCAGCGCGTGCCGCACGTGACGACGGGCGCGCTCGCCGCGGCGACGGGGTTCCACGGGACGGCGTCCGACCTCGTCCGCTACTTCTCGGCCCACGTCCCGGGCCGGGGGAGCCTGCTGTCCGACCACGCCAAGCGCCTCGCGCAGCGGAAAGCGTGGAGCGCGCTCGACAGCGACCCTGCGGCGCGGGGCTACGGCGCGGGCTTCATCGCCGACCGGATCAACGGGCGGGACGTGCGGGGGCACTCCGGTGGGTTCCCGGGGCAGATCACCCAGTCCGTGTTCGACCCGGCGTCGTCCCTGGTCGTGTCCGTCCTGACGAGCAGCGCGACGGGCCCGGCGACGATGCTGGCGTACGGCATCGTGCACCTGCTCGACGCCGCCGCCGACGAGCACGCTCCGGGGCCGGTGCTGCCCGCCGACGTCGACGCGGCGCGCTACACCGGACGCTTCACGACGTTCGAGGGCATCACCGACGTGGCCCGGGTGGGAGACCGGTTGCTCGCGATCGACCCCACGCAGCCGGTGCCGACCGAGTCCCCGGTCCGGCTCGAGGTCGTCGACGAGGACACGCTCCGGATGGCGGCCGGGAACCGGTTCGCGTCCGTCGGCGAACTGATGGTCTACACCCGCGACGAGTCCGGCGCGGTCGTCTCGATGCGGGGCGACAGCGGCATGACCCACCGACCGTGGTCGGTGCCCGTCGAGACCCCCGAGGTCGCCGCCGCCCTGGTCTGACCCGACGCCCGCGACCACCCGTCCCGTCCGGAGGCGATGGTGGGGATAACCCCACCCGCACTCCGGGAGGGGGCAGGATGGGGGAACGAGCCCGCGTTCGCGAGGCTTGGTGACATGACCGACACCGACCGCCTCGACCAGGCGCGCACCGTCCCGCTGGACGACGTCTCCCCGTCCGACCAGGCCGAGACCGTGCCGCTCGGCGACACCGTCCCGCAGGGAGCGACCACCCCGATGCCCGCCGCCGAGCAGCCCGCCAGCGCCCCGGACACCCCGGCGCCGTCGCAGGGGCCGACCCCGTCGGCGACCGGGAGCGCCGTGCCGCCGCCGTCGTGGTCCGCGACCCCGCCGGTGGGTCCGCAGCCCCCGTCGGCCGGCGGGCCCGGGTCGGGCATCACCGCGGGCGCGTTCTACCGCGAGGCCTGGCGTCGCCTGCCGCGTGACTTCGGGTACATGGCGCTCACCGCCGTGCTGCTCTGCACGCTCTACGCCGCCTTCCCCGCCGCGATCTTCGGCGGTGGGCTCCGCGACCTGTTCAACCCGTTCGTGCTGCTCATGTTCTTCATCGCGCTGTTCGTCGCGCGCTGGCTCGGACAGTTCGAGAAGCTCCGCATCGGGTGGGCGGACCCGCGGCCCATCCGTCCGGTCGACTGGACGCCCCGGTGGCAGCAGAACTGGTGGACGCGGACCGGTTCCGCGGTCGCGAACCCGCACTACTGGCTCTACCTGCTGCACGCCGCGGTCGTCTACCCGCTGGCAGCGCTCATCACGGTCGGTCTCGGTGGGCTGCTCGTCATCGGCTTCGCGTGGCCGATCGTCCTCGGGCTGGTGTTCCTGCTCAACGAGGTCCGCGTCGGCTACTCCGGCTCCACCGAGTTCACGTTCCTCGTCGGGGTCGGTCTCCTCGGCCTGCTGTCGATGGCCGCCTCCGTCGTCCTGTTCCCGCTGTGGGCCCGCGGGTCGGTGATCGCCCACTACTGGATCGACTTCGGTCTGCTCGGCGGCTTCCGCGCCGAGGTGCTCGAGCAGCGCGTCGCCGGTCTGCAGGCCTCGCGCGCCGGTGCCGTGACCGCCGAGGGGCAGGCACTCCGGCAGATCGAGCGTGACCTGCACGACGGCCCCCAGCAGCGGCTCGTGCGCTTGCGGATGGACCTGGCGTCGGCCGAGCGCGCGTTCGACAAGGACCCGGCGAAGGCGAAGCAGCTCATCGGCGAGGCGTCGGAGCACGCCAAGGACGCCCTCGACGAGCTCCGTGCACTGTCCCGCGGCTTCGCGCCGCCGATCCTCCTGGACCGTGGGCTCGTGGCTGCGCTCGAGGCCCTCGTCGCCCGCACCCCGATCCCGGTCGGCCTCGACGTCCGCCTGCCCGACGGGCTCGAGCTGGCGACCGAGATCCAGCGCAACGTGTACTTCACGGTCAGCGAGCTCCTCACGAACACGACGAAGCACGCGGGCGCCACGACCGCCGGCGTCTACCTGGGACTCGTGGTCGACGCGTCGGGGGTCTGGTACCTCACCGTCAGCGTCACCGACGACGGCCGCGGCGGTGCGAAGCCGCAGGAGGGCCACGGCATCGAGGGGCTCATGGGTCGCATGCGCGCCCTCGACGGCGAGCTGACGGTGTCGAGCCCCGAGGGCGGACCCACCGAGGCCACCGCCCGCATCCCGCTCGGCGCGCTGAACGGCGTCCCCACGGCACGCCCCTGACGCCGCGGGCACGGTCCCGCTCCCACTAGGCTGGTCGGCATGACCGACGGCCCGGGTGCAGCACGCATCCGGGCCGTCGTCGTCGACGACGCCGTGCTCCTGCGTGAGGGCCTGGCGCGCGTGCTCGACGAGGCCGGCATCGACGTCGTCGGCCAGTACGCCGACGCGCAGTCGTTCCTCGCGACGCTGCCCGACGCAGCCCCCGACGTCGTCGTGATGGACGTCCGGATGCCGCCGACGTACACCGACGAGGGCGTCCGTGCCGCGGTGGAGACCCGACGGATCGCCCCGGCCACGGGTGTCCTGCTCCTGTCGCAGTACGTCGAGGCCACCTACGCCGAGGACGTCCTCGCCGCCGGCGCGACGGGCATCGGCTACCTGCTCAAGGACCGGGTGACCCGGCTCGAGGAGATCGACGACGCGGTCCGACGCATCGCCGCCGGCGGCACGGTCCTGGACCCCGAGGTCGTGACCCAGCTCATGACCCGACGCCGGGACCCGTTGGCCGCACTGACGCCGCGCGAGCGCGAGGTGCTCGGGCTCATGGCCGAGGGGCGGACGAACGCCGCGATCGCCCGCGCCCTGGTGATCGGCACGGGCGCCGTCGAGAAGCACGTGTCGAGCATCTTCGGCAAGCTCGCACTCGAGGACACCGGCGAGGACCACCGCCGCGTGCTCGCCGTCCTGGCCTACCTGGGATGAGCCCCGCCCGGGTGCCGGCACCGCTGCTCGCGCTCGCCGCGATGGTGTCCGTGCAGCTCGGGGCCGCGATCGCGAAGACCCGGTTCGACGAGGTCGGCCCCACCGGTGCGGCGACGCTCCGGCTCGTCATCGGCGCGGTCGTGCTCCTGGCGGTCGTCCGCCCCCGCGTCCGACGCTGGACCCGGGCACAGTGGACCGGCGCGGTGCTGCTCGGTCTCGCGCTCGGCGGGATGAACGTGTTCATCTACCTCGCGTTCGCGCGCATCCCGATCGGCGTCGCCGTGACGATCGAGTTCCTCGGGCCGCTCGTGCTGTCGCTCGCGCACACCCGGCGGTGGCGGGATCTGGCCTGGGCGGCGCTGGCGCTCGCCGGGGTCGTCCTGCTCGGCGTCGGGCCCAGCGCCGTCACGTCGGTGTCCGGCGTGGTGTTCGCCGTGCTCGCCGCCGCGTGCTGGGCGGGCTACATCGTCATGAACGGTCGCGTCGGCCGCGCGGTCCC
>Ga0308167_1000876_pt1 | contig 43105 bp, 48 predicted proteins | sample PhyCR1_2_FD_202138 | JGI IMG/M metagenome (GOLD analysis project Ga0308167, IMG submission 202138) | Phyllosphere microbial communities from UC Gill Tract Community Farm, Albany, California, United States - DLSLRC.R1 | ecosystem: Host-associated > Plants > Phyllosphere > Unclassified | place... | reverse complement strand
GCCGGCAGAAGGGCGCCAAGGGTGCCCCTCCCGGCGCCGGGAAGGTGCTGCTGAAGATCTCCGAGCGCGTCGGGATCCCCGTCAAGATGCTCCGCACCGCCACCCAGATGGCCGTCCACGACACCGACAACCGCTACCAGCAGTAACGACCGAAGAGACAGGACGACCGATCATGCCCAACAGCACCGTGCACGTCGACTACACCCTCGTCGCCGACCAGGGCGCCCTCACCATCGGTGACGTCGCCTTCACCGGCGACACTGCCTACCCGGACGCGATGGACTGGCTCCGCGACGTCGCAGCGCAGCTCGGCAACGCCGTGGTGGTGCGCAGCCACGACCGCGGTACCGGACAGGACACCCTGTTCAGCATCGACGGCCACGGCGCGATCGCACCCGTCACCGGCCCCGTCGAGGGCAGCAGCACCGTGCCCTCACCGTGGGAAGCCTCCGGCACCACCACCACCACCGCGGCGGCGGCGGCGGCCAGCGTGCCGGCGGCGCCGCAGAGCCCGCTCGCCGGGGGCACTGCCCCCGTCGTGGTGCCGGCAGTACCAGCGTCCGTCCAGGCGGTCCCGGCCACGGCAACGGCGGACGTGCCGCCGACGCGTCGGGAGGCGCGGCAGTCGTTTCTCACGCAGGAGCAGGTGGAAGAACCCGCGACGACCGGGTTCCGCGGGTTCCTGACCCGGGCGGGCATCCGTATGGCGCCCTCGGCCGCGGAGCGACGGCACCGTGAGCAGGTGCACCTGGTCAGCCAGCACCACGTCGGCCCCCGCACGATCATGCTCGCCAACGGCAAGGGCGGGGCAGGAAAGACCCTCGCCACAGTGTGCCTGTCGACCGTGCTGACTCGGCACTCCGGTGCGGCAACCGTGGCGTGGGACAACAACCAGACCCGTGGCACGCTCGGGTGGTCGACCGAGGCCGCCCGTCACGACGCGTCCGTGCTGGACCTGCTGCCGGAGATCGACCGGCTCCTGGGTACCGAGGCTCGGTCCGCGGACATGGCCGAGTACGTGCACCACCAGACCCGTGACCGGTACGACGTCCTGAAGTCCAAGCCCGACATCCTCGCGGCCGAGCAGCGGTTCGGCGCCGAGACCGTGGACCGGGTGCACAAGGTGTTGACGAAGTTCTACCGCCTGGTGCTCATCGACTCCGGCAACGACGAGACCGACCCGATGTGGCTCGCGGGCCTGGACCGCACGGACCAGCTCGTCGTCCCGACCACCACCGACGACAAGTGGTGTGAGTCCGCAGCGCTATTGCTCGAGCAGCTCGTCAACGCCGGCGGCCGCTACCGCGAGCTCGCCGAGAACGCCGTCGTGATCGTCGGCGTGGAGACCAGCGATGTGAAGCCCGAGAAGGTGACCGAGCAGGTGCGCCGCTTCAAGGACGCCGGCCTTGGCCGCGACGTCCTGACGATCCCGTACGACGCGGGGCTGAAGGCGCGGATCATCAACTTCGACGCCCTGCAGGAGTCCACCAAGCTCGCCTGGCTCGCCGCCGGCGCCGCGGTCGCGAAGGGGCTCTGAACCTCCCATGACCCGCAAGCGACTCCTGATCGCGTTCGCCGCCATCGCCGTGCTCGCGATCGCCGCGGCAGTGATCGTGATCGCTGCCCGCCTGCCCCACCGTGGGGGCGAAGCAGCCCCGACGTCGACGCCGATCCCGACGCGCTCGGCCGCCCCGACGTCGAAGGAAATCGCGCACGCCGTCGCCGACCGGTTCTGCCAGCCCGACGAGACGAAGAACGCGTGGCAGCGCTCCCTCACCCCGTACCTGACGCCGGAGGCGTGGCAGCTGTACTCGGCCGTGCGACCGGGCAACGTACCCTGCGCCGGCATCCACGACGACGGCCAGCCCGTCGGCGACCAGCAGACGTCAACGGACCAGGCGTTCCAGTTCACCGCGTCGACGGGCGGCCCCGTCACGGTGACCCTGCACCGCGACACCAAGGCAGATCCCTGGCTGGCGTCCTACATCAACGCCGGCGGGCAGGAGTAGGTCATGGGCAAGGGCGGGATGCTCGCGATGGTCGCGCTGGCACCGATCATCGGCGTCGTCATGATCGTCGTGTTGCTGTTCACGATCATCACCGGCGCGGGCGATGACGACCAGGCCGCGGCCGCCACCTGCGGTGCCGCCGGCACCGTGTCCGGCACCGCCGTGTCCGTGCAGAAGGGCACCCTGCCGGCGAAGGTCGGCCCGTACTCCGGCGACCAGGTCAAGAACGCCGCGGCGATCATCTCCATCGGCAAGGAGCGGGGCCTGACCCGGCACGCGCAGCAGACCGCGCTGATGGCCGCGATGACGGAGTCCACCCTCAACAACCTCTCCGGCGGTGACCGCGACTCCGCCGGCCTGTTCCAGATGCGGCCATCTCAGGGCTGGGGGACGCAAGCGCAGGTCACGGACATCGACTACGCGATCAACCTGTTCTACGAGCGCCTGGTGAAAGTGCCCGGGTGGGACAGCATGGCCCCTGGTGAGGCCGCGCAGGCGGTCGAGGGGTCGGCGTTCCCCGATGCGTACGCGACGAAGTCGGCGTACGCGGTCGAGATGTTGAACGCCCTGTCCGGCGTCACCGTCTCCACGGTCTCGCAGACCAACGAGGGCCCCAGCTGCACCGCCGGCGCGGGGGCTGCGGCCGGGGGTGCCGCCGGCGGGACGAAGAACGTTCTCGCCGCGGGTGAGCAGCCCGCGACCGGGCCGCACGCGGCGAAGATCAACCAGGTCATCGCGTTCGCGAAGGAGCAGCTGGGCGAGGACTACGTCCTCGGCGGAGCCGGCCCGAACGTATGGGACTGCTCCGGACTGACGAAGGTCGCCTACGCCGGCATCGGCATCAACATCGACGCCGGCCACTCCGCGACCACCCAGTGGCGCAACGGCGTCGCTCGAGGGCAGATGCACCCCCTCTCCGAAGCGCAGCCCGGCGACCTCATCTTCTGGGGCGGCAACGACGCCTGGCACGTCGGCATCAGCCTCGGCGGCGACATGATGATCGCCGCTCCCAAGGCCGGCGACGTCGTGAAGATCCAGAAGGTGTGGGGCACCCCCAACGACCAGGTCTGGCGCCCCGTCGACGGCCTCTAACCCACCCGCCAGACAACACACCGATCCCGCGAAGGAGCACACCATGAGCACCGGATCCCTGCACCAGAACCCGCCCCGGTCCCCGTGGCCACGACGTCTACGGTTCCTTGGCCGGAACACCGCCATCGGATTCGCCGCCGGGGTCGCCATGTGGGTGTTCGCGCTGCTGTTCGCCGCTGCAGTCAGCCGTGCCTTCATCGGTGCACACGCGGCCGCCGGCGCATGGCAGGCCGCCTGGACGCCGTCCGGGTACCTCTACGCCGGCGCCCTTGTCGCCGTCGCCGCGGCGCTCCTTACGGCGGGCATCTGGGCGGCCATCGACCAGCGGGACGGAGCGGCGTCGTGACCGTGCAGGCCCAGGTCGAAGCGGCCGCGGTGACGCTCGAGGACCTCCGCTCGCTCGAGGCAGGAACGTCAGTGCTGTTGAACGGCCTGACCGCCGCACACGAAGCCACCTGGTCCCCGACTCGCAACGAAGTGCCGGCGGACTACTGCGTGTTCGCCGACGACGCGGATCCCGCCCTGGTGCAGGTCATGCACTACGCCCCGCGGGGGATCCTCACCGAGGCCCCCTTCCCGGTGTCCGTGGCTGCGTCGACCGTGGCGGGGATCGTCGACGCGATCGCCGAGCGTGGCGCACCGGTGTGCCGGTTCGCGACCGGGATGGAACTCAGCAACGACGGCTGGGACGTCGTGCCGTGCGTCTCCGTTTGGACAGGACCCGTCACTGACGCGGCGGAGATCCCGGCTGCCGGGATGAGCCCGGACCTGCACAGCGGCCGCGTGCGGTTCCGCGGCCTGCTGTCCCACCGGGTCAACGCCGTCGAGGATGCCGGGGTCGACCCGTGGGAGCGGCTGCGCCTGCAGCAGCTCCCCGGCACGGGCGAATGGGTGCTGCAGTCGGGAGCGCATGTCAGCGAGCTCGTTCACGAACACACCCGCAACGTGCACACGCTCGAAGATGTGCTGCTCTGGGCACAAGGCTGGCTCCACATCGCGTACGACGCCGACGGCCCGGTGGCTCCGACTGGCTTCACGGTCAGTGCCGTCGAGCCCGGCGCTCCCCTCACGGTGAGGATCTGGTGACGATGGCAGGGATGAGCCACACCATGTCCGGTGTCGCGGAGACCGTGCGCGACGTCGTCGACACCTACAAGGAAGCTCGGCGGGACCGGGATGCCACGATCGTGGCCGCCGTCGAGGTGCTTGGGCAGAAGGGCGCCGCGGAGGCATCGGGCCTGTCCCGGCGCCGGGTCCGGCAGATCCTCGCCGAAGCAGCCGCCCGGGAAGGGGACCCCCAGTGAGACGCCGCACGCAGCAGCAGCTCGTCACCGCGGCGGCCCTCGTCGCGGCCGCCGGCATCGCCGCGATCGTCGCGCCCTACATGCATCCGGAGCTCGCGGCGGGTGGAACCGCTCCGACGTCGTCGACGGGAGCATCCACCTCGAGCACGGTGACCACGGCGCCGGCGACCGAGGCTCTGCGGGATCTCCGTGCACTGCCGGTCTCCGACGCGTACGTGCCGGCGCCCTACGACCGCGCCGCGTTCGGGCAGGCGTGGGCCGACGTCGACCGAAACGGCTGCGACACCCGCAACGATGTGCTCCGGCGCGACCTCACGGCCGTCGTGGTGAAGCCGGGCACCAACGAGTGCGTCGTGCTCTCTGGGACGCTCCACGACCCGTACACGGGCCGCACGATCGCCTTTCAGCGTGGGGACACGTCGAGCCTGGCCGTGCAGATCGACCACCGCGTCCCGTTGTCCTACGCATGGCGGCACGGCGCCGCCTCTTGGACGCCGGCGCAGCGGGAGCTGTTCGCCAACGACCAGGCGACGAACCTCGTCGCCGTCGACGGACCCGCGAACGAAGAGAAGTCCGACTCCGGGCCCGCGGAGTGGATGCCGGCGAACACCGGAGACGCCTGCGGCTACGCGGCGTCGTTCGTGACCGTGGCCACGAAGTGGCACCTGTCGATCGCCACCGACGACAAGCACGCACTCGAACGCACCCTCACCGGATGCACGAGCAAGGGAAGCAACTGATGAAGACGACGACACCCGACCCATTCCAGACCGCGATCGAGCAGCTGCAGTGGCCCTGGTGGGGCACGCCGCTGATCATTGCCGTTGTCGTGCTCGCACTCGCCGGCGGGATCTTCGTCCTCGTGCGATCGGCGGGCGGGAACGACGTCGACAAGAAGCAGCGCCACCTGCGCAAGGGGAACCGGCTGGGGCCGCTGCTGTACCCGGCTCGCAGGAAGGAAGCCAAGCGGCTGCACCCGAACGCGGTGGACCTGGCGCCCGGACAGCGGATCGGGACGCTCGTCGGCACCCGTGCGGCCTGGGTATGGCAGGGATGGCGTGAGGTTGCGACGTACATCTTCGGTACCGGTCGAGGGAAGACCAGCGCCCTCGTGATCCGGCACATGCTCGAAGCTCCCGGCGCAGCGGTGATGACCACGAACAAGGTCGACGGGGTCCGCGAGGTCCTCGCCGGCCGCAAGCGTGCCGGCGAGCAGTGGCTGTACGACCCGACTCAGGTGTACCGGCACGACAAGCGGCCCGACTTCGTCTACGACCCACTGACGGACGTTGGCGACCTCGTCGACGCGCAAGAGCTCGCCGCGATCTTCGAGGCCAGCACGAAGGACGCCGACAGCAAGAAGGACGCCCAGTTCGACTCGCAGGGTCTGGACCTGTTCGCGTACGCCCTCCTCGCCGCGAAGCTCGAGGGGCTGACGCTGCGGCAGGTCTACGAGTGGATCGTCAACCAGGAGCACGAGGAAATGGCGGCGATCATGAGCCGTCACGGGCAGATCGGCCCGAAGCTCGCTCTGGAGGGGTTCCCGAACCAGCCCGACAAGACCCGCGGCAGCGTGTACGCGACCGCGCAGCGCATGGCGTCCGCGATCGCGAACGACAAGCTGCTCGCCTGGGCCACCACACCCGGCGTGCGGCGGTTCAACCCGGAAGCGTTCGTTCGCAGCAACGACACCGCCGTGCTGATCTCCCGCAACGGTCCCGGCTCCGGTGGTGCGTTCGTGGCGTCGTTGGTCCGGTCGATCGCCAGGGCGGGCGAGCGGGCAGCGTCCGCGGACGGTGGCCGCATCACCGTCCCGGTGGTGTTCGAGCTCGACGAGGCAGCGAACGTGGTTCGGTGGCCGGAACTGCCGGACCTGGTGTCGTTCTACGGCTCGCTCGGGCTCATCCTCAGCGTGTACTTCCAGGGCTGGTCGCAGATGGTCCGCGTGTTCGGGGAGGCTGGCGCGGGACAGCTGTGGACGACGTCGCCGATCCGCGTCTACGGCGGCGGTGAGGATCCGCAGTCGCCGTTCCTCAAGCGGTTCAGTGAAGGCATTGGCGATTACGACGAGTGGACCACGACCACGTCCTACGGCCCTGGTGGCAGCACGAAGTCCAGGACACCGAAGCCGAAGCCGATCCTCCCTGTCGGCGACCTCGCGAACCTGCCGGAGTGGCGTGCGGTGGTCACCTCCGCGGCGGCGAAGCCGATCCTGATCCAGACCCGACCGTGGTTTAAGGACAAGGTGCTCCGGGCGATGGTCGACGGCCAGGAAGTCAAGAACGGGAAGATCGTGAAGCAGCCGCGCCGTGCGAGCGCAGCGGGTGCGAAGGGGGGCGCTCGTGTCGAGTCCGTTTAACCCTGATGAGTGGCCCGCTGGCTACGGCTCCCGTGACGTCGACGCGCCACCGCCGGATGACGACGCGCCGCCGCCAGCGGATCCGGCCACCGGGGAGGTCGAGCCCTCACCTGCGGACCTGGACATGACAGCGTTCCTGGCGTGGGTGAAGCAGCAGCTCGGCCGCGTCGAGGCGTACGGTGACGCCCGCGCCGCCGACAAGCCGCCGTGGTGTGCCCAGTGGTGGCTGCACCCTGAGGTCGTGGAGCGCCTGGTCGTGGCGTTCCAGGCGTACACGAAGTCGTTGAAGTCGCAGAACGAGGGCGACACCCTCGCCCTGTCGGCCTGGTGGGTGCAGCACTGGGACCACCACGCACGCATCATCTTCGACCGAGCGTCTGGTCCGTTCCGCGCCTGCGGCACGGACGGGCACCTCAGCAAAGCCAAGGGACGCGACAGCCTCGTGATCGTGCCCGCGGATCCACCAGCGGGCTGGGAAGCCTGACGCACGAGGAAGGGGCGGACACCGGATGGTGTCCGCCCCTTCCTCGTGCGTGCGTGTCAGCGTTCGATGCCGTCGTCGCCGCGGCTGATCTCCGGCGCGCGGTACTCGTCGCGTCGTGCCTGCTCTGCGGCGCCGTTGTCAGCGTCGCTGGCGCGCTCGTCGGGGTCGTAGCCGGCTCCCTCGAGCGTTGCCCGGTTCCGCTCGGAGCGGGACGACGAGATCCGCGGCGCCGCCGCCTCTTCGACGTCCGTGTGCCCCTCCGCAGCGATCGCTGACGTCTCGGCCGCGGCCGCGTCGCGGCCGTCGGTCGTGATCGCTGCAGTGTCGGTGTTGGTCTGGCTCTCAACCGCGGCCGCGGCTGCCGCACCCACGGCGGTGCCCTCGGCGACCGCAGCAGCGTCGCGTTCCTCGGGGTTCGGGTAGCGGGCGGCGATTCGGTCGGTGCGCTCCTTGTCCCGCGCGGCCTGCTGCTCGGCACGCTCCCGGTCACGGTCGGCCTTCCGCTGCGCGTCGCGGGCTGCAGCGTCACGGTCGCGCTGCGCCTTGCGCTCGGCCTCCTGCAGGGCACGGCGGCGTTCGTCAGCAGAGCGCTGCAGCTGCCGAGTGAACTCGGAGGTGACGTTCTGCGCTGCGCGGCCGGCGTGCCGGCCGACGTGGTCGAGGGTGTCGTCGATGGGGTCGCTCATGATGGTTCCTTCCTGCTGCGGGACAGTGCGCGGCGGCACCGCGGCCACGGGAGTGGTCGGGGTACCGGTCGGGGTCGCGGGTGCGGCCTCGGCGGTGGACGCCTGCGGAGCAAGCTCCGTGGCGGTCTCAGGACGGGTCTGTGTGGTCGGCTCTGCGACGACGTCGGACGCGGTGGCCACCGCCGTCGACGTCACCTGCTGCACGCCCTCCGCGGCCGCGACCAGGGCGGTGCGGGCAACCGCGGTCTGCTCGGCGGCGCGGGTGGCGTAGTGCTCGCGCGTCGACGCAGTGACCTCCGGCGCGGTCGACAGCGCAGCCGCCTTGTGGAGCGCGGTCACGCGCTCCTGCAGGTGGTCGGCGACCGGGTTCCCGCGGAGCTTGTCCGGGATGGCCTGCGGCTCGGACGGGTCGATGCGGTACTTGGTGCGGAGCACGTCGACCTCCGCCGCTGTGCGGTGCCAGTCGAACATCCGCCACGGCTCGGACGGGAGCCGTCCGAGATCCTGCGTCCACGCCGGCTGCTCGAGGGCGAGGGCCGCGCCCCGCTCCTTCAGGCGCACGCCGATGTAGTGGTGCCGCTCGGCGAGGTGGTCGCGCCACTCGGCCGGGAGGAGCTCGTCCTGGTGGCGGCGGCCGTCAGCGATCCAGGCCGGCACCCCGTCGACGGGTTCGCGATCGACGACGCGGACAACGGGCTGGTCGATGCCCTCGAGCGCCTTTTCGATGCGCCAGTGCAGCACCGCCGGCACGTCCTCGGCGGTGCCGAGCTCACGCTGCTTGTACGCGTCCTGCAGCGTCGCGATCGGATCGTGGCCGTAGTCCTCCGCGTGCCGCAGTGACGCGGCGAGGGCACCCCACGACTCCTGCCCCTCGAGGGACGTGGCAAGCTCTGCGCCGAGGGCCTTCGTGACGATCGCGCCGGCGCGGAGCTCGTCGGCGTGTACGGCAACGTCGGCGTGCTGGTCGATGAGGGTGACCAGGTCCTCGACGCGGTCCTGCTCGAGGCGGATCGTCTCGTGTGCAGAGAGCATCCGTTCGGAGCGGGCGGCGATCTGCTCGAGCGCGTCGGGGACGGTCGCGGCGTCGTCGAGGGCGAGGTAGAGCCGGTTGCTTTCCTTCCCGCGAGACAGGGCCGTGTAGGCGTCCTCGCGGCTCATGGTCGCGTCGCCGAGGACGTGGGTGCGGTCGGTGGTGAGGCCCTGGGAGCGGCTGATGGTGCGGGCGTAGCCGACCTCGACGTGCTGGGCGACGTAGCCGGCGGGCAGCTGGATCACGGCGCCGTGCTCGGCGTGCGCGACGTCGAGGGTGCCGTTGTCGCGGATCCCGGTGACGGTCCAGAGGTCGCCGTTCTTGACGCGGTCGCGGCCGCCCTGGATCCGCAGGTCGGAGTCGTTGCGGCGGGTGACGATGGTGTCGCCGACGTGCGCGGCGAGCCCATCTCGCAAGGGGACGGACCGGGACGTGTCGAGGTCTCCGGTGGAGATCCGGAACGCCTGCGCGCGGGCGTTGAGATCCGCGACGGCCGTCGACGTCGGGGCAAGCATCAGGGAGCGGGTGCCGGCGAGGGTGTCGTGCTGCCACCCCTCGAACACCGCGGCGGTCATCCGCTCGCTGTCACCACCGACGACGCGGCTGTTGTCCTGGTACCAAGCGAACGGGTCGCCTGGGCGCATCGGGTCGCGGAGTCGGAGGGAGGCTTCCGCTTCGTCGGCGTCTGCGAAGCGGTGGACGTGCTCGAGCTGCACAGACCCCACCTCGCGGTCGATGAGTCGGAGCACGCCGCCGGCTTCGACGGCGGAGAGCTGCCGGTCGTCACCGATCCCGCGAACGACGGCGCCGTACTCGGCGGCGATCCGGCGGACGTCGTCGAGGCGGAACGTGCCAGCCATGCCGGCCTCGTCAACCACGATCACGTCACCCGGCTGCAGCGCGAACTTCTCGACCACCTCGTCCTGCTGGTGGGCGACGATGAACCCGTGGATCGTCGTCGCGTCGATCCCCACGGCCTCGGACAGCACGGACGCTGCAGGGGCGGAGGGGGCGAGTCCGATCATGCGGACACCGCCCGCCTGCAGGGCGTCGTTGGCGAGCTTGAGCGCGGTGGTCTTGCCGGCGCCGGCGGGACCGATGCCCATGAGCAGTTCCCGGTCCGAGGTCGCGAACGCTTTCGCGAGATCCCGCTGCCCCTGGTCGAGCGGGCCGGTGTAGGCGACCGCGACGCGCTCGAACACGTCGATCGACACCGGCGCCATCGTCCGGGTCCGGGCGGCGTCGAGGAGCCGGTCCTCGGCGGCGAGGATCCCGCCGGACGTGTAGACGGTCTTGCCCTTGTGATCGAACACCGACTCACCATTCGAGCGGGTGAGTGGCTTGAACGCGCCGTGCGGGGACGGCGGGGTCAATGAGATCGAGGAGTGCAGGGCAGTCTTCGCGACCTGCTGCACAAGCGGTTCCGCGATCGTCTGGTCCGGGATGATCTGCGCGAGCTGACGGCGGGCCTCGGCCTCGATCACGCCGGCACCCCACACCGAGTACCGCTCCTCGACGGCCGCGAGGACGAGGGCTGCGCGCTCGTCGACGTCGACCGCGGGCGTGCCGAATCCGTCGCGGGCGCGGGTCTCGGCGATGCGCTGCGCGGCGGGGAGGACCTGGGCTGCGCGGTCCTGCCCGACGCGGGCAACGGCGTCGTCGTGGGTGGCCTGCGGGGAGCGGCCGTGTTCCTTCTGCGGCCGCGTTTCGAGGGTCGCCTGCTGGGCGATCTTGATCTGCGTCTTGGTGTCGGGGGCGCGGCCGTGGTCGCGCTGGTACTCCGCGGTGAGGCGTTCCACCTCGACGCGGATCGACGCTGAGCGGGAGGAGAACGTCTCCAGCAGGTCGGTGTCGACGCCGGCGATCTCCATCACCGGGCGCTTCCCCGCACCCATGCCGCGAGCCTCGGTGGTGACGTCGAGCGTCTTCGTGACCTCGGACATGATGGCCGCGTTGTAGAACTCCGAGATGGGCACGTTCATGCGGTGCAGCAGCTTGGAGTCGATGGTGCGCCACTTGCCGTCGGAGCCCTTGACCTTGTTCGCGACCACCAGGTGATCGTGCAGCTGGGGGTCGCCGTTGCGGGACTCGAAGTGCCGGAACGCGGTCACGGCGACGCCGCCCTCGACCTCGATCTGCTCGACACCGTTCGTGCCGGCACGGGTCGCCAACGCCTCCCGCTCGAGGTACGCGATCGTCGACGCGACGGCGCGGTCCTGCGCCTGCTCGATGCTCTTCCGGGTGTCGTCGTCACCGAGCGCCCAGAGCACGGACACGCTCTTCGCTGGTGAGCAGACCAGGTCGAACCCGGCGACGGCCTGCTGGTCAGGGCGGGTCGCTGCGGTGATGTAGCGGCCGAGTTCTTCCTTGTCGGCGGGCTCGCGTCCCTTCGCGTCGCGGAACGCCTGCGCGCCCTCACGGGAGCGAATCAGGCGGCGTTCCTCGGTGTTGGGCTCGTGCCCCTGGATGCGCTGGAACGTCGCGTACCCGGCCTGAATGCGGCCCTGCAGGGAGTTCTCGTCCGCCTTGTAGACGTAGTACGACCGGCCCAGTTTCGCGGCCTCCTGCGCCTGCTTACCGGTCTTCCCCTCGGCGATCGCCTCGGCGATGATGCGGTCCGCGTTCGGGTGCAGCCCCTCACCGAAGAGGGCCTTCATCTGTTCCTCGGTGACGGTCCCGGAGACGCCGAGGACGGCGGCGCCGCCGCCCATCCACCGTCCGGGAGGGTTCCCGTCGGCGGTGTAGTAGTCGCCGAGCTCACGGTCGTGATCGCGGCGCGCGTCCCCGGTTGCGACCTCGGACGTGTAGTACGTGTACCCGTCGCCGGCGGACAGGACGTGCATGGTCATCATGCGCCGTCGCCGCCTCGCTGGGGGCCGTTCAGGCCGCACGCGACCCAGCCGTGGTGCGGGCTGGTGACGGAGCGCATGGGGCGAGTCTATCCTCATTCATTTGTAATGCCTGAGGTGTGACGCGTTGATGACCGGAGGGCTGGGTGAGGAACGAGCACAGCGTGGAGGGAGAGAGGCGGGGCCGGTCGGTTTACCGACCGCGGTAGACAGGGGGAGACCGGGAGCGGCGGCCAGCGACGAGGAACGAGGAGCGTCGGGCCGTCAGCATCCGGGTCGATGACTGTCACAGGCCGCGCCTCAGGTGCGAGCTACACTGGGCGACAACAGGAGCGCCGCATGCACCGCCGGCAGGGCGGTGCCGCCCGGACCGGACGGGTGGTGGCCGTTAGGGATTGGGGAATCGCATGGCTCAGGTTCGAACGTCAGGAAAGCAGGCCGCGGCGCGCAAGGCCGCACGCGAGCGGGCCGTGGAGCGGGCGGCAGAGTTCCGCCGCCGACAGGAACAGCTCGAAGAGCTCGCCGCGGAATACTTCGTCGCAGCGGACGCCGTCGACGGGATCAATGAAGACGCCGAAGCACGCATCCAGAAGATCCGCGACGCGGCCGCCGCCGCGGTCGCTGACGCGGAAGAACGTGCGCAGGCGATCATCGGTCGGATGCTCGACACCAAGGTCACCCGCGACGAAGTCGCCGAGCGTCTCGGGATCCCCGTCCGCGACGTGAAGCGAGTCAAGAACAAGGTCGCACCCGCCGCCGAGGCGAGCGGCGACGACGTCGCCGATGAGGCGCAGGACGACGACGGCGGCAGTCCGGTTGAGGCCGGCGCCGAGTCGTACGCGGCGTAACGATCACCCCCACGACTCGAACAAACGAAGCAGCCCCCGACCACATGGGCGGGGGCTGCTTCGTTGTTGTGGCCGTTAGATTCGGCTGGTTGCCCACCACCACACGCACAGCGCGATGAAGCCGCCCCAGAACGTCAAGCACGACCAGCCGAGCACGATGCCGGCGGTGGCGCGGCCGGGCACGTCAGTGCCGCGGGCGAGGCCGACGATGCCGAACACGATCGCGAGGATCGGGATGGGGATGATGAGGCCGAACAGGATGGACTGGATGCCCAGGAGCACGCTCCACCGCGACAATGTCGTCCCACGTCGCGGCACGTACACCGGCGGTGCCTGCTGCCACTGCTGCTGCGCGTAGTTGGTCATGATCCTGCCCCCGTTCGTTGGTTGCGGCGACCGTACTGCCGGCATCCGACACCGACGCTCACCAGAGCGACGGTGTGCCCGCCGCGATCCCCGTCTTGCACGCCCGCACCGCGGCGCCATCCCACCCGTTGTCGCGGAACGCCTCGCGGAGCTCACGCGACAGGCGCACGCGTTCGGACCGGGGGAAGCTGATCGTGCGAAGCGCGGTCGATGCGTTCCGGTGGCGGCCGCGCTGCACCCGCTCGAGCATGTTCCCCCGATGCGTACCCGGCGCCAGATGCGACACAGACAGGTCAGCCTCGACGTGGACACACAGCGGCACGTCACACGCGTGCAGCAGCAACGTCGACGGCTGCAGGGTCGTCCCGGTCAGGTGCTCGTAGAACCACCGCTGCGGACGCATCGCCCGCTGTCCCCCATCGGGCTGCGGCACCCAGAACCGGCCGTAGCCGTCGTCGCCGATCGCGCCCGTCCAGATCCAACAGTCCGATGGCGCTGGCCCCTGCACCACGTGCTTCCAGAAGCGTTCTTCCGCGCTGACGGCGACGCGGCCACTCATCGTTCGATGCCGTCCCGGCCGCGCGGCTCTGTCGTCCGCGGTTCCTGCCGACGCTGCTGTTCCCGCGCTCGGTTCTGATCGTCGTGGCCCGCGGACGTCAGGTGGTAGACGTCATAGCCGGCGCCACGAAGCGTGTTGCGGTCCTGCTCAGCTCGACGCGTCGCGATCCTCGGACCGGGAGCTTCCGGGGTCGCGTTCGTCTCGGTCCCCTCGAGCAGGTGCGCCCGAAGATACGCGGCGAGGGGCCGGTCGTTGCCGGCGACAGCCTGCAGCCGAACGGTGCGGAGCTCGTCGACATCGACGCGCTCCCAATCGATCGGGTGGCCGGCACGCTCCGCGATCGCTGACACATAGGTGCTCTGGGACCTGGTGTTCCCGTCGCGGTACGGGTGGATTGCCGATAGCTCTCCCCACCGGTCTGCGAGGCGGTCCGCGAACGTGTCCGCGTCGAGGCCGGTGAGGTAGTCCTCCCGCTCGAGCTTGCCGAACAGCGTCGTCAGGTTCGCGTCGATGTACTCCGGACGGCAGTACGGGATCCCGGTCCCTGTGGCCTGCACGTCGACGTCACGGATCTTCCCGGCGATGGCCGGCACAAGGTCGCCGAACATGCGCTCGTGGATGCTCCGCAGGTACGCGTAGTCAGGGCGATCGGGGACGCGCTCGGCGCGGACTTCCGCCATCGTGATCGACGCGACGTCGTTCATCGCCTCGTCGAGCTGGCGCTGATCGCGGATCCCGGCAGCGTTCACCAACACCCCACCGCTACCCGGGTAGGTGTACTTGTCGTCGACGCTCATCCGCTCCCCCGCAGGACGCCGGCGCTCAGCGCTGGCGGAGCGGAAACCCGTGCTTCGCCGCGACCTCCGCACGCGCATCCTCCGGCGACAGCGTCCCCTCGAGGATGCGACGAGCACGGCCAAGAGCCTCGGCGTCGGGGAAGTGGCCAGCGAGCTGCTGGCCCTTCTCGACCAGCGCCATCTCCTGCTCGACGTCGACGGTCCGTGCGGTCTTGTGCTCGGTCTTGATGCTCATGGGGACTCCCCTGCTCGAACTCAATTCTACCAACCACGATGGTCGCGGGCTGGGTGGATCTAGCGGTGCTTCCGGTTCCGACGGACCACGTACACGGCGGTGGCCACGGGCAGCAGGAACGCCACGGCACCGGAAAGCGATCGGCCAACGTGGCCGTGCATGGCGCCGTCGACGATCAGGAACACCTGTCCGATCGCGAACAGGCCAAGCCCGATGAACACCGCACCCCACGGCTCACTCCCGCGAGGGATGCGCCCATCGGCGTCCGTCGCACGGCGAGCACCAACGATGATCGTCGCAACGCCCGCGGCGAGGAACAGCAACCACAACCAGGTCAGCACCTACTCCCCCAGGCCCGGAACGGGAAACTCGGGGACGTGGATGAGGCCCGCCAACGCCAGGTAGACGAAGCTCGCGGCGACCATCAGCATGAGGCTGAGACCGAAGACCGTCACACCCGACGTAGACGAGTCCTGCGGGATGCCGCCGGTTCTGCGTTCCCAGCGGCTGAACATGGTCCGTGCCGCGGCGATCGCGGCACGGGTTTCGTCGTTGAGATCGCCCCGACGGGTGAGCTGGCGGCCGTAGGTTTCCAGCTGCATGAAGAAGAAGCCGGGCATGGCGTGCTTGCGGGTCTCGGCGGCGTACTCGTCGCGGAGGATCTGCACTCGCATGTCCGCCGGCAGCGCCCCGCACAGGGCGAGGGCTGCACGCACCCGGTACCCGTTTCCTGGCCGCGACGCGAGGGCGAGAACTTCTACCGGCGGGACGGCAGGGTCGAGGATCCCGGCCGCGCGGTCGTCTTCCTGGTCGGAGTGCAGCAACGCCACGACGTCGTCGACGGTGCGTGTGCGCTCGTGTCGTGTGAGCCAAGCCATGACTCATCCTTTCGATCGTGATGTGCCGGAACAACCGGCCTCATGAGTAGCAGACGGGACAGACACCGTTCCGTCCGGCGCTCACGGCTTCCCGCCCCGGTCACGTGCTTGGCGGAGCTCGGTCCATCCGAGTGCCGCGAGGAACAGGACGGTCAGCACTTGCACGAAGACGACCGTGATCACCCACGCGGACGGGTCTCCGAACGGGCCCCGCACGATCGTGTTGACGGTCGCCGCCGTCATCGCGACAGCCAGGACGATGAAACCGATGCCTCGGAGCACGTGACGCCTGCGATCCGTCACGGCGTCGCCTTCCTCTCTCTCCATCGCTCCAGTGTCCTCGATCACCCGCGGGCGCCGGCGTACTGGGGGAACATGCGGTCCATCGTTGCTTCGTGGCGGGCGGCGCGGTCGTGTTCGCCGCGGAGGCGGGAGATCTCCGCGAACGTCGGGCCCGATGCGGTCGGTTCGGCGGGTGCGGGTCGGCGGCACATCTCGGCGTAGTACCGGTCGGCGTCGTGCTCGGCCTGCTCGAGGCGGGCCCGCAGCTCGAGGACCTCGGCCATGAGCTCCGGGGCGGCCATCTGGAACCCGACCATGTAGCCGGCCTCGTAGACCTTTCGCTGCTCGTCGCTGAGTTCCCACTCGCGAACGTTCTCGGTGGGGTCGGCGGTGGCGGCGTCGATGGCTCGGAACGCGGCCACGGTGTCGCCGGCGTAGAGCTCGTCGACGGCAGCTCGGGTCTCGGGCTGGATGATGTCGGGACGGATGGTGGTCGGACGCTCGAGGGTCATCGTCATCACGCGGCCGCGCTCGAGGCGAGTTCGCCGATCTTGTCGGGGCGGAAGCCGCTCCAGGAACCGGTCTCCGTGTCGGTGACGACGATCGGGGCGTTGGTGCCGAGGGTGGTCTTCCACTCTTCGATCTGCGCCTGGTCGACGTCGTCGAGGATCACCTCGGTGTACTCGATGCCGGCGGAGGCGAGAGCGCGCTCGGTGGCCTTGCACATGCCGCAGAACCCGGACTTGGTGTAAACCGTGATGCTCATCGAAATCACCTTCCGAAAGATTGTGATGCGGTGGGGGCCCCTCCCCCGTTGCATGCTTCTATTCTATAACTCGCGGGCCTATATCGGTACCCTTTTCCGCACATTCTTTGACCCTTTTTCTGCCGGTCGGCACACCTGTTGGCAACCTATGCGCCTGCATTGTTTGGCACCAGGGCATGACGTTTACGAACCTACGGCTGGGGCATCGATAACAGCGGGAGGGCTGGGAATCCCCAGGAGCATGAACGCCGTGCTGCTATTACCGTCACCCGATAGCAATAGCGGGCCGCGCATTCCTAAACTGTGTCGTCCCGGCGCTTTTGACCATGTCGGAGACAGCCGCCGTCGTCCGCGGCTCAGCCTGTGACGGGGTGCGGGGTGCTCGTCGCGGTGGTGGCCACGGTGACGTCGTCGTGGTCGCACTCCCAGAACACGGAGCGGATCTCGTCGGCGATCGCTTCGGGCAGCTGCTCGTTCGTCCACGCCGTCGACGGGAACGACACGGTCACGGTGACCGTGGTGATGGGGTCGGTGGAGGACGGGCCGTGCCCGGCCCCGCCCCACTCGTACTGCCAGGCGAAGCCGACTTCGCCGGTGGGTCCGCCGCCGTGGACGCCGAACGCGGCTCGGTGTTCGTCGTCGGTGTGTCCGGGACGGCGGGTGCAGTGCCATTCGAGGCCGCCGACGTCGTACGTCGTTGCTGCGCACTCGGCGCCGGTCGGGTCGAGGTCCGCGGCGGGTGCTGCCGGGTCGATCTGCTCGCCGATGGTGGTAGGGCGTTCGTAGGTGATGTGCATGAGGGGTGCGGCTCTCTAGAGTTCGGGGGCGGCTTCTGGTCTGGGGTCGTGCGTGAGGGCCGCGCCGCCGTCGCTATCGGCGGCGCGGCCTGCCCACTACTGGCGTGCTGGTGCCGGGGTGAGGTCGGTGTGCTGGAGCAGGAACCGGACCGCGGACCAGGCCGAGAGTTGCGGCCGGTCCCAGGCGTGGTGTCCGTCGTTGAACTCGCAGCCCTGGCCATCGGTGATGTCGCGGCCCTCGACGAGCTCGCCGGCGTCGTCGCAGAGGATCAGGTGCGGCATGTTGCTGGACTCGCGGACGATGCGCTGGGCGGCGAGGTTCCCGGCGGGGGTGAAGTCGCGGGCGGTGTTGATGCCGTCGCAGCCGTACAGGACTTCGGTCGGCATCTCGCCCGGCTTCCCGGCAACCAGGGTGGTGCCGTGGTCGGTGTATGTGTCGGTCATCCCGTCGAACGAGCGGCCCTCGTACTTGCCGCAGATCTCGTCCACCTGCGCACTGGTGGGGCCGTCCTCGTGGTGGACGTTGATCCATGCCGACGCGGTGCCGGTGGAGCAGCGGACGGAGAACTTCACGCCCGGGAACCGGCTACGGAGCTCCTTGCGGAGCAGCGCCGCGACGTCCTTGGTCGGAATGATGGCGGTGGTCATGGGGTGCCCTTCGGTGGGTTCGATCGGTGATGATGGGTGGAGCGGGAGGGGGCGATTACGGTTCGTCCCCTCCCGCGTTGGTCACTCCGCGGGCGGCGTGTAGGTGATCGTGTCGACGAACGTCGCGAGTTCGATGCCCTCCAGGACAGCGGTGTTCGTGAGCGTCCAACCCAGCGACGCCGCGGTCTTGAGTTCCGCGGCCCGCTCTCGCAGGGCCGCCGTCCTCGCTTCCGTTGCGTCGTCCGCCTTACTGACCGCGGTAACAATGGTCTCGATCTGGTATCGCATTTGTTCTTCCTCTCCCTCTCGTTTTTTTGCCGTGAAGGCGACTTGTCGCCGCTAGGACGAGCGCCCGGAATGCAACCGGTCGTGGAATATATGGAGGGGACCCGCTTGCGGGGAGGGGCCGTTTATGCCGCGAAAGCCGGTTGCATTCCGGGTGATCGTCCGTACGCTGCCGAAGGCTTCACGGCAAAGAAACGGGCCGCAGGCCCCACAGCGCCGGCGAAGCCGGCTCCTCTTAGAAGCTCTGGACGCACCTGGTCCCGGCGGGTCCGGCAGGGCGGGGGTCGGTGCTGCTGGCAGCATCCGGGGCATGAGATCTCGCCGCGGTGCTCGGAAGGGCCGGCCCAGGAACCAGGACAACCCGATCGATGTCCTGCTCGAGCAGGACGACCCCACTCCCCCGGCCTCCGAGCCCGCCAGCGTCGACCACGTCCTTGGTCGCTCCATCGAGGTGCTGCACTCGTTCTGGGTGCAGCCGGCGGACCTGGTGCCCTGCGACGTCGACGGGTGCACCGATCCGGCGGAACCGGAGGCATGGGAACCGGTCGACCTCGACACGGGCGACGAGCTCCCGGGCCGGTTCTGCGACGACCATCAGCTCGCCTGGATCACCCGCCCCCGTGAGTCGACGTCGACAGCCGGGGATCTCGTCTCCCCCTGAGCGCTCTTGATCGCGGCGCCGCTCTGCGGTGTCGTCGCGCTGCGAGCTCCGTCGAGCAGCGCCGGGGTCGGGGAGGGGGCGGAGCCCCTTGCCGCGGCGGCGCAGCCGTCGCGCGGCCCACGGACACCAGGACGGCCCGATGGGACACCTGTGGGCCGGGTTGGGACATATCCAGGCCGGGATGCGACACGAACCGGTGCCGGGTGGGCGTGGGAGCCGCTGGTTGCGACCCCCACGCCGGTTCACCTACTCGGCAGCGGCGTCCTCGTCCTGGTCGGTCGGCTCGGGCTGGATGCCTGCGGCGATCTTCTCGACCGGGCTGAGCGGGTACCCCCACGCGGCCAACTGGCTCAGGTAGCCGCGGGAGTCGGCGTCGGGGGTGCGCCACCACTCACGGTTCGCCGTGTTCTCGAACCCGGCGAACACCACGGTGAGGGCCATGTGCAGTCCCTTCGTGGGGTGCTGCTCGACCCACTGGGAGAGCGTGTCGCCGTCCCACCCGCTCGATTCGATGCCGAGCAGACCGCGGGCGCTCACCACGCCGGAGGCGTACCGGGTGTTGGCGTGGCGCGTGAGCGCGACAGCCAGGAACCGGGCGGCGTCCTTCGGCGCGTTCTTCCGCTGCAACAGGCCCGCGATCCACTCGCGGCGCACGTCGTCGGCCGCGTCCCAAGCCTTGTTGTTGGCAACCAGCAGCCGACGTGCGGCCTTGCGTTCCTCGGCCTCGGCTTCGGCGTCCGCGTCGGACGTCGGCTCAGCCGGGGCCGACGTCGGGACGCCGATGCGCCCGACGCGGAGCGTGTGAGCGTTCGGTGTCGCGCACACGGGAACGGCGACGACCTCGCCGTACTGTCGCACCTCGTACGCCGCGCCGGGGCACTCGGCGTGCTCGTCCTCGGTGATCGGGGTTCGGTCGTCGTAGGCGATCACGTCGTCACTGGCGTTGGTGAACCGGGACAGCGGCGCGTAGTCGTCGTCATCGGTCACAACCCGCTTGCCCGCTGCGGTCAGTTCCGCGGTGAGCGCGTCCACCGCGGCGGCACGCTCCCGGTCACGGCGGAGGCGCGCAGCGACGTGGGCCAGTTCGTCATCGTCGTACCCTTCTGCAATCCACTCCGTCAGTTCGGTGACCGCTTCGTCGTCGCCGTCGAACTCGGCCAGCAGCAGCGCCTGGGTGAACGTCGCCTGCCCGGACGCGACGGCCGTGGCCGCCGCGTCCGACTTCGCGACGGTCAGGGTCTGCTTCACGGCGTCACGCTTCGTGCCTGTCTCGCGGGCGATCGCGGTGACCGACAGGCCCTCGATTTCCAACTGGCGGTACGCCGCCAGGCGGTCGCCGTCCGTCAGGGCGGTGCGGCGCTCGTTGGCGACCAACTGCTCCGCGATCCGCGCGGCATTGCTGTCCCCTCGGGCCGTGACGAACACCGGGACGGTGGTCCCGGCCTCGCGGGCGGCGAGGACGCGCATCTGGCCGTCACGGACCACCACGGCCCCGTCGGTGTTCCGGTAGCCGATGGTCGGCAGGAGCACCCCGTGGCGCTTCACGGAGGCCAGGAATGCGGGGTCGAGGTCGGCCGCGGTGCGGACGTTGTCCTCGATCACCACATCGGTCGCGGCGACCTCCACCAGGGCCACCCCGGCCGCGGCCGGTGGGGCCTCGACGGCGGCCGTTTCGGGCTGGGGCTGGTCGGTCAGGTGGGTGACGGTGATGTTCTCGGTCAGAGTCATTTCGTTTGCTACGCTTTCCGGTAGTGACCGGGTGCGGGTCCTGGCAATTACGAGTTGTCAGGAATTCCGCACCCGGTCTTTTCTATGGGTGGGACTGCTGGGTGTTACTGCTGGCGGAACACTGTGGACAGCGCTTCCGCCCGGGTGAGCGCCGTACGTGCGTGCTGGAAGGCGCGCATGACGGCCGTGTACTGATCCGGTGACAGCGACCGGGTGTCCCCGGCTTCGTCGTAGGTCAGGAACAGGACCGTCCCGTACAGCGGCGACGCCGCCCGGGAACGCCCGAGAGCAACCGCCGCGACGGTGGCGAGGTCGTTGCGCTCCCCCGCGTACATGCCCTCGTCATCGATCCACGCGTCGATCCGGCCGTCGAGGCGGACCACGTCCACCAGGCGGCACCCGATCTGCTCCCGCGTGCCCTGCAGGGTGGACTGCGCCGCGTTCACGACGACGCCTTCAACCGCACCATCTGCGGTCGCTCGAATACCCATCAACTTCATTTCCTGCTTCCTCTCCCTTTCGTTGTTTGCCCGGGAAGGCACGTAGTGCCGATAGGACGAGGAGCCGGGGTGCAAGCCCAAAGCGGCGACGCTCCGAGAAGTTTCGACCGGCGCCGTCCATTGACGGAGGAGATGAGCACGACGGCGCCGGTCGAAAGTTCTCGCGTGCGGCGGTGGCGACGGCTTGCGGCCCGGAACCTCGTCCGTACAATCGCCGAAGGCTTCCCGGGCAAACAACGAACCCCTTGGGGTTCGACAAGCACTGGCCGGCTTGCCGGCTCCCCTCGGACAAGATCAGCCCGCCGAAGGCGGCCCGCTCAGACCAGGACAGGCCGCCGCCGGCGGTCCGCTGAGATCCTGCGTGCTCGAGGAGCTCGCCGGCGCGCAGAGGCCAGCGAACGTGAAGCGGCCCCGGCCTGTTGGGGGAACAGACCGGGGCCGGCTGCAGCTCGAGCGAATTGGGGGGCTGCTCGAGCCGCGGGCGCCCGAAGCCACTGGGGGGAATGGTCCGGACGCAGACCATCACGGTACGCACGACCTCCGACGTCGGCAACCGGCGGCGGCTATGACGTCGCTGAGACCTCCGTGCGGTGCTTCACAGCCGCCCGCCACACCCACGCTGCGGTCGCTGCTTGGCCACTCCCCCACTCGATCAGGACCGCGTCGCCGGTCGCGGCGATCGCCTTCGCTTCAACCCGGCGATCGACGCCGCGGTAGGTGCGGATCCACGCGTGCACGGGCGCCGGCGGCACGACGTCGCCCACCGGCCCGCCGCGAGCGTCTGCTGGCAGCGACACGGCTTCCTCGGGCACCCAGCGGCCGCGCCGGCGTTGACCCATCAGCGGCGCCCCTGTGGCTTCAGAGCACGCTTCTTGATCCGGTCGATGGGTAACCACACGTGGTGCACGAAGCCCATGTGCACGAGCTGCACGTAGACGACGTCGCCGTCCGCCTGCTCCACGAAGCCGGGACAGGTCTGCAGGCCCGACCGGGTGAACTCCACCCGCACCCACACCGCCGGGTAGCCAGACACCTTCTCCGGCGCAGGCGGAGCGTCGATGCCGAGCGGCTGGTCCTCGGGCGGATCGGGGTGGATGGGTGGCGCCCACCGGTGTTCGGGCATGCCACCGATGATGACCGCGGCCGCCGACACCGTCGGTGTCGGATCGCGCTGCGAGGATGGATCCATGACCACCGTCCGCGGCACGATCCGCTCCACGAACACCATCACCGCCGACGGCCACGCGGACGACCAGAGCACCGCCCGGGCCCGCGCCGTCGACGGCCTGGAGCGCAGCGGGTACGAGGTCGTGCAGACGAACACGCTGAGCTCGACCGCGGCCGGGAACATCACCGTCCGCGCCGTCGCCCGGTCGACCGAGATCCAGCCGCACGAAGCGTCCGGGCCGAACTACGACGCCGCCCTGGCGGCGTACCTGCAGTCGATCCCCGACGGGTGGATCAGCCTCGGCATCACCGTCGACGCCTGACGTCGGCAAGAGACGAGACGGCATGGCAATCCACCCCGCGGTCGTGCTCACCTGCGATGGCTACCAGTGCAGCGAAAAGCTCGCCCTGATCGGCCCTAACGCGGTCAGCTACCACGGCGCCCGCGGCCACGCGGAATCGTACGGATGGGACTGCTCAACGGACGACGTCGACTGGTGCCCCAGCTGCAAAGCAGCCCAGGCAGCACTCGGCTCCTAATCCAACGTCCTGCTTAGCGGTGACGTCGCTCGTCCTGCACCAGCGCGATGAGTGCGAGCGTGCGCTGCAACGCAGCCTCCGACTCCCAGAACCCTGCCGCAGAATGATCGAGGAGGTTCAACTGCTTGATTGCACGCCGGCGTTCAGCTGCGAGCTCGTCGACGGTGAGCCACTGCAACCCCTCGAGCTCATCGTCCACGAGGCGTGAGCGTACTCACGGCAGATAGGGATGGAGGTCGTTACCCTGGAAGGTGCGTGGGGGCGCGAGCAGTGCTGTCCCTGGCACCAACAGGAAGGCAGCTGTCATGCTCCAGTTCACGCCCCGTTTGCGAGTCATGCGAAACACCGAGATCGCCGGTTTCCTCGAGCTCCCCGCTCATACAGGGGCTGTGCTCCCGCACGTCGGCGAGATTGTCGTCCTGAACGACACCAAGGTCGACCCTGACAGCTTGCTCGCCATCTCCGCCGCGGACGCTCCGAAGGTGATCTCGGTCTGGCACTTCGTCGGCGAGGACCCCGAACCGGAGTATGCCGTCGAGATCGAGGTCCGCACTCGCGCCACCGATGACGCTCTCCGCTCGAGTTTCCTCGGGACCGGTCGCGGCCGCTGGATAGCTTCGTCGCGCTGACTTAGCGCAGAGTGCGAGCTTCGGCGGGCCTCGGCGAGTCGCCCTAGCCGCGGGGCCAGGTTGGCATGCTGGAGTGATGAGTAGTTCAGAACGCACCGCAGCCGACGCCGTGATGATCCTCGAAAGCCTCGCCCGCATCCTGCGGACCTCCCCACACGGTTCACCCGGTGCCGACAACGAGATCCAGGCCGGCTACGTCGACGACGCCGCCGGCGCCCTCATCCGTGACGCCAACGTCTCAGCTGACGAACTCGAAAACCACCGCAAAATGGGCGGCCGTGAGTGGGACGGTGCACTGCTGTACGCCCTGTTCCCCGACTCGATGATCCAGGAACTCCACGCCCGCCTCCCTCGCTAACCGCACCCGGCACGTTCAGGCAGTCGACGCCCGCAACTAGGCACGGGCCCGCCGATGGCCTGCACGCAGCGAAGCGAAGGCAGGGCGCCCCCTGCGAAGCAGGGTCTCCCCCACACCGTCCAAACGAAGCACCCCGGTCAGCTATTCGCCAACCGGGGTGCTTACGTGTTCTGAGGTCAGCTATCGGGCAGTCGCCATGCTGAGCTCGTCCGCCTCTTCCTCGTGGAGGACGCCGACAAGCTCAGCGATCTTCTGCACGATGTTCTCCATCGGCTCCTCAGCGGTGTTGAACCCTCCGCGTGAGGCGAGCGTAGGGCTCACCTGGTCGAGCTGCTCGAAGGTCACGCCGTGCATGACGGGAACGAGCAGGTTCCGGCGCAGCAGGGCGCTGAGCTCGTTGCTGGCGATGCTGCGATCTGTGCTGAGCTTCTCGAGCATCGCGGGAGTCACCAGCACGATCCCCATGCGCGAACTCACGAGACCCTTGTCGATCGCGACTCGCATGTCCGTCCCCGGACGCAGCGATACCTCGCTGAACCAGACCGACACGTCCTCGTCACAGAGCATGTCGTAAACGTCCTTCGCGTCTGCCTGCCGGTCCGGCCAGGCGTGGCAGAGGAACACGTCGTGGTCTTGTGGTCGCTGCAGGACCGCGGTGCGCACCGGCTGCAGGTCACGAACCTGCTGCGGGGTGTACGAGGCCGTGGATCCCTTCGGCTGCCACTTCGGGCGGGTGGAGCCTCCACTACCACCCCTGCTGCCGCCGCTGAGAGCGCCGCTCCTGCGGACAGGCACGCTCGGCGCGGCATAGGACGGGTAGCTGGGGGTTCGGTAGTAGTTGCGGCTGCCACTGCGGCATGCGGGGCACGCCTCCGCAGCTGTGGCCGACCGGTGGCCCCGAACGGGCGCTGTGCAGTACGACATGTCAGTGACTCTATCCGGGACCACCGACGCGGCGTCCGTCCCGGACAATCCCCTGATGACGGGCCTATTCAGGGGAGCGTTCCTCTTGGGTGCGGATCACCAGGCAACGAGCGGACGACCAGAACCAAGAACTCGCGCGATCACCCAGCAAGCCTACGAGCAGCCCGCACCGATATCCGATGGTTCAGCGGGCGGGTTGAGCCCGCATCTGGACACCTGGATCAGTGGGATGCGCCTAGCAGAGCGCACCCGTCGCACGGGTCCTTCGCCGATTATGGCCGCCGGACGGTTCTGACCCTGCGCGCAAGGATGAGCAGAGCGAGACCAGCGGCGAGCAACGTGCCGGTGATCAGGAGCGGTCGGGTCGGGTCGGTCCCGGTCGCTGCGAGCGTGCCGTTGCTGCCTGAGTCGACCAAGCCGACCGGGGCGTGGCTTGCATCAGGTGATGGACTTGTTGTCGGTGTCGGTGTCGGTGTCGGTGTCGGCAATGGCGGAGCGATCGCGGCGGCCGCGACGACGAGCGAGTCATCGAGGTCTTGCGAGCCCCGGCTGTTTGAAGTCGTCAGCGTGAATGCGAACGTCCCCGCACCTGATGGCGTGCCTACAAGCCTGCCGCCCGGAGTTAGCGTGAGACCTGGCGGAAGGTCGCCTGCTTTGAGGGTCACGTTCCCCCCTCCCGCGAGGGCGTACTGATACTCATAAGCGGTACCGACCGCGGCATCGAGCGCCTGGCCCTTTAGTGACGGTGGTGGCGTAATGGCGGTGACAACAGGAGCCGTCGAGGCAGTAGCGGACTGCCCCGTTTCACCCACGCGTCCGGGGACACCCACGTCAGCGCCAGTGACGATGAACTGATGCTCCACCGACTGAGCTTGATCGTCTGCCGACGTGAACGCGTAACGCCCGGTGCAGGTGATCGTGGCCCCTGGCGTGATGACGGCCTCAGGGCAGGTGATGGGAACTGCCCCGCCAGCTTCGTTCACGCTGAACGTATAGGGGATGAGGGACGGATTCGACACCTCGATGCTGTAGTCAACATTGTTTGGGTGCGGCTGAGACGACACCGTCGCTGTCAGAGTTGCTGGCGTCTCGCTTTGAACTGCGACGAGCGCACGAGCGGCAACGGACAGATCGGCACTCGGGTTGTAGGCACAGGCGGGTGAAGGTTGCGCGAAGGTCCACGTCGTGTCGAGCGACTCTTCGCCGGTGTTCCCCGGGACCATCAGCGTTCGACGGGTGTCGCCGATGCGGCAGTCGGTACCGGTGGTGAACGCGTCGATATCGGGCGCCGCAGCTGCGGGCAGTGTGAAGCTCCCCTCTAAGACATTCTGGAAGGTAACATCTCGAAACTCGAAGTGATATGTCCCTGCGTCTGGCAGGAAGATAACCGTCGGCTTGCCTCGCATCGAGACGTCGGCGACTTCAGTACCACTGTCTTCGTCCGTGATGATGACTTGGCACTCGTGCCCTGGCAGGTACGAGAGTTCCGACATGGCGAAGTAGTTGTACGGGCTTGGGTTCGACGTGTCGGCGACTGCTCCAATGCAGCCGCTCGCGAACCAGTACTCCAAAGGAGCGGCGTTTGCGGCTGTGGGGCCCGCCAGCGTGAACGTGCCGGTGAGGCCGGCGGCGGCCAGGCCGAGCGCTAGGACGCGCGTGCGACGCGATGTCTTCTGGTACATGGGTTGTCTCAATCTGAGGGGAGTTGCTGTGGCAGACGCCTCAATCACGCGACGGGTGGCTGCGAGTGTAGCCGCGGGATGGGTGCCTCGCGTGGTGTTCGCCACTCGCCCCCCCGAGGGCGCCAGGGCATGGCTCGGTACACCGGTGCGACTTTGTATTAGACGGATATATCGGATCAGGTTCTGTCGGCCGTAGGTAAAGCGACCCCCCAGGTGCGCCACTGGATTGAAGCGTCCGCAAGGGCAGAGCCCCGACGCAATGAAGTACGTCGACCGCCGGGGCTCTCACTGCGCTGGGTCACTCAAGGAGCGCGTTGGATCGCTCAAAGAGACGGCCCAGCGGAGTGAGCGGGGTCCAACCCGAAGGACCACCACCGATGTGAATATATCGAATAAAAACGGCTAAGGCAAATGGCTCCACGGACGCTGGGGCCTAGAGAGACGAAGATCGGCGCGCGGCGCACGCGGCAGCCCGGTGCGCTGGCGTGCACTTCGTCATCGATCAGATTCGGACCGTCTAACTCGTCGGCGACACGAGCCCTCTAGGGTTCCCTCGGCTTCATCCCATACCCAACCGTCGCCTACGCCCGGACTCTGATCGGAGCTGGGAGGGCTACCGATCGTGACCCTCCCGGCTCGATCAGTCCCGCCCGACGTTGTCTCGATAGCCGATCGCCCACCGGACGCGTTCGCTGGGCTATCGCCTGGAGCTGTCCCTGCGTGACCAGGAGAAGAGCCATCCTGCTAGGAGCATCACCGCGCCCACGAAGGTGAAGATGACGCCGGCCACGATGTTCCACCGGCCTACGAGCAGGACGAGACCGATCGCTATCAACATCCCGCCAGCGAGCACGTTGAAGCGTGCACGAGCTGGGCGATCATCGCCGTTAGGAGCCTTCACTGCTCGAACGCTAGCGACGCCCTCTCGTGTCCGTTAGCCGGTCGGCTACCGAGACGGTTCGCGCTCGATGCCGGGCCCGCGGAACCTCTGGCAACAGTACGTCTCAGATAGGTAGTCCGAAATAGGTTCCGGTGACGGTGCCCTATGCGAGACTCCAAGCATGGAAACCGGATGGACACTCGGCTACGCCCGCGTCTCGACCGACGGCCAGGACCTCACCGCGCAAACCGACGCCCTGGTGGCGCTCGGCGTACCGGCGGAACGCGTGTTCACCGACAAGGGCATGACGGGAACGAAGCGCGATCGCCCGGGCCTGAAATCAGCGCTGGCGGCCTGCCGTCCAGGAGACACACTGGTCGTCACAAAGCTTGACCGGCTCGCACGATCACTGAGGGACGCGACCGACATCGCGGACGAGCTGACCCGACGTGGCGTCCGCCTGAACCTCGGCGGGTCTGTGTACGACCCGACCGACCCCGTGGGCCGGCTGTTGTTCAACGTGCTCGGCATGGTCGCTGAGTTCGAATCTGATCTGATCCGGGCCCGAACCCGAGAGGGCATGGCCACCGCGAAGGTCCGCGGCAAGCTCAAGGGTCGAAAGCCGAAGCTCTCCCCCGCGCAGGAACGTCACCTCGTCGCGCTGCACCGCGCCGGCGACCACTCGATCGCTGAGCTCGTCGAGTTGTTCGGCATCGGCCGAGCGACTGTGTACAGGGCGATCGATCGGCACCCCGTGTCTGAGGCACCGGATCTGGTCCTCCCGAGAGTCGAAGCATGATCGACCCGGGTACCGCGTCGATCGTCGGCCCGTCGATTGCCTCAGGGGTCGCGCTTGTCGTCGGCGTCGGTGCAGCCCTACTCAATCGGCGCACCGCTCTGGATGCGCAGCGGGTCGCCGACCGGGCAAAGGCCCTTGTGCGGATCGTACATATTGCACACCTCAACGGGCAGGGTGAGCAGGATCGGATTTTTAATCTGACTGAGGCGCGTCGACAACATGGACTGGGTCGAGATCCGGTGACGGGGACGACTCCCGACCCATACGCTCCGCTTCCCCGTGAAGCTCACAAGCTTTCGCGTGACGAATTGGCAGAAGGAGCCGCCCTCGTTGCCGCATATGGCTCCCGGGAAATCGATCGAGCATGGCGCGGGTGGGAACGATCGCTCGAGCAGATCGCTGCCGCTGAGCTCAGCGTGGAGGCTTCGTACTTTGAGGGCGGCATCGATATCAGTCCCGTTCCGTTCGCCACGGCGCTCGAGGAGGAGCGGCAGGTCCGCGACGAACTGGCTCTGCGGATCCAGCAGGTCCTTGCCCACGGTCGCGTGCGGCGAATTGGTCGGCGCGTCTAGAGGCTCGCGCGCGACGGCAGGCGCCTGAACCGGCATCAATTGGGCTGCCAGCCCCACGACTCAGCGCTACCTGCGCCGACGGCCGCCGCCGCCGTGCCCCATCACGCCTGTCCGGCCAGCGCTTGGAGGCGGGGCTGACTCTCGCTGCCGACGTCGGGAGAACGGTGCCATCAGGCCGCGGAACGCCCTCGATGTCGCGTTTTCCCTGTGGATAACTACACGGCTGTAACACTTTTTTGGCCGAGTTTTATCAGTGGGTTTGTGCTTCAGATCGGCTTGTTTACGCGGATCCACGGCGAAAGCGTATGGGATCACGACACGCGGGAGAGCCAGAACTTTTCCACACCCACCCTCAGGTGTGGGGGGTCACCGGTAGAATGAGAAGGTCCCCCTCTAGGGACATGAAACGACCTCCCGGAATCGACGTGTTAGAGCACGCCGGGGAGGCCGAATCAATTTTCAAATAAACACCGGAACAAGAATTGAGAACATGAAAACGATACTCGAAGTGTTGACCGGACTAGTCAACAGTACCGCCGCGGGGACTGGCATGTCCAACATGGGCCGTAATGGATCCACGTACGGGAAGGCTGCTGTGGTTCTCGCGTACGCGTGTCTCGTACACGAAGTTGCACCGGTGATGCTCGCAGTGTTGAACGCTGCGGGTCTGGCGTAGGCCTGCGTAGAACGGGCGGGACAACCACGGTTGTCCCGCCCGTTCTCGTGTACAGCCACCCGAACGCTGCGTTCGGTGACGCTGAACTCCTACCGGTCCTTCGCCTCCGTGCCGTACTGCTGTCCGTACTTCTCGCGGATCGCCTCTTCGACGACGTTGCGGATCGTCCCCTCGCCGCCGTCGACCGCTGCATCGATCAGGTCCTGCACGTCGAGCGCGAGACGGGTGCTGAACGGGACCGTCACCTCGCGCCGAGGGCGGCCTCGGCGCGGCGCCGGCGGAGTCGCATTCGGCGACGCCGGGGCTGGGGCCGGAACAGGAGTCGGAGCAGGCTCAGTCTGGCGGTAGTCGACCGGGTCGACGCGCTCGTCTGCGGCGGCTTGGGGTCGGCGTCGGGTCCTGAGGTCGCCGGGGCGCTCTGGCTTCTGGTCGGTCATCGGATCACCTGATCCACGATGGCCGTGTACGCGTCGAGCACTGGTGCACCCTTCCTGTAGTTGCCGTACCACTCACCCGTGAGGCGTACTTCCTGCACGATCGCTCGTTCTGGGACGAGGGGCACCAAGAGCATGCCTGTGTCGCGGAGTTCGTCGATGCTCGCCACGGCCGGCCGGGACATGATCGTCTCCCGTACTCCCCCGACGACGATGCCTGCTTCGGTCAAAGTCACGGGAGCACCGATGCGCTCTCGACTGTGTCGGAACTGCTGCACAGTCTTCCGGGCGCCGCTGAAGCCGTCCACACCGTCGTTCGTAGCGGTAGCGGCGTAGATGACGGTGTCGGCGGCGTTGAGGGCTGCCAGGGTCAAGGGGCCACCCTGGCGGTTGGGGCAGTCGATCACAACGAGATCAGCCTGCACGCCCTCGAGTGACATGCGAAGGCGGAGCTCGGCGTGGTCGGCCCGGTCAGCCTCGCGGTTCGATACGTTGCGCGCGCTCGGCAGAACACGGAGGTTCGGCGACCAGGCCGTAGACACTGCCAGGTCTTCAGCCCATCCCTCCGGTTCCTCGTTGCCGAGGATCGCACCAACGTGCAGCCCCTCCCCCGATGGTTCGACGTCAAGCCACTTCGTTGAAGCGGCCCGTGGATCCAAGTCGACAAGGAGTGTCCTGAGGCCTCGTTCTGCAGCGATCATCGCGATGGACACTGCGGTCGTCGTCTTCGACACCCCACCGGACTCGCTGTACACCATGACTGTCTGCATGCCAGAAAGCATGTCAGCATGCATGCTGTCTGTCAAGCAATCTTGCATGCTTGCATTCATGCATGAAAGAAAGAAGGAAAGCAACCATGCATGCTGGTCCTCACGCGGCTAGCTCGAGATCTCGGAGCTGCTGCAGGAGTCCGCGTCGCACGAACCGCATGGCCTCTTGGTGGTCGGCTCGGCCGTCGCTCGAGCACGGGTATCCCGGGTACGCCTCTGGGCCACCGTGGTCGTCGACGGATCGGAACATGACGACCTGGGCGGTGGGGGTGCGGTCGCGGCCGCGTCGGCCGGCCTTGCGGATCAGGTGGTTCTGCCACCATGCCCAGAGGTCTCGCTCGTCGACGTACTGCTGTTCCCGTCGCTGAAGGATCCCGTCGACGCCGAGCTGCTTGGCTACGTGTGTGCGGAAGTCCTGGAGTCGGCGTCGCCAGCCCGTGGGTGTGGCGATGGCGAGGGTCCAGCGGCGCATCCGTGCGAGTGCTGCCCGTGCTCGGCCGCGGGGGAGTCCTGCACGATCGGCGACGACATCGGGAGCGTGCTCGTCGGTGGTCAGGCTCTCGTAGACGCGGCGGGCTGTGGGTCCAAGTCCTGCGCGGGTAAAGACGTCGTGTCGTCCGGCGTCAAGTCGGTCCTGCAGAGCGTCGAGAAGGGTGACTCTCACGTCGAAGAGCTCGGCCGGGGGGCGGGCGGTCACATCGTGAAGTGGCCCGACATGTACGGAGGGTGTGGAAAACCGGTCTGTGAGCCGCCAGACGGCAGCATTGGGGCCATCTGCCTGGCGCCGGCGGGTGATCCATCCGGCGGCGTGGAGCCGGCGAAGTGAGCGGTCGACGGTGCTCGAGGGGATCCCGGTGGCGATCGCCACGGACCGGAGTGCGGCGCCGACGTCGCGGGAGCCTGAGCGCAGGGAGAGCCAGGCGAGGTAGGTCAGGACGGTGCTGTCGTGCAGGTCTGCCTCGGTGCGGCTCCAGCGGCCGGGGGAGGCGGTGAACGCCTGCAGCATGGCCTCGACGACGTCGACGATCCCAGTCAGCTGCGTCAGGTCTCGTTGTTCGCGTTCCTCGGGCGCGTACCGGTACAGCACCGCCCGCTCCTGCGCCTTTGCCCACTGCCGCTCGAGGCGCGCTGCAGCCTCGGCCGCGGTGCGGGGCTCGCGGCCGCCGGTGGGGCGGTTGCGGGTGCGGTAGTGCTCCATGCCGGGTGCGGTCTTCGCGGCGTGCTCGACGTCGGCGAGGGTCCACCCGGACACCGCGGCCGCGAGCAGGCACAGGTAGCCGGTGCGGGACGGGTCGCGGCCGCCGGCGACGGTTCCCATGTGCGCCTCACCCCACGCCGGCAGGGACCGGTGCACCCGGTGGCGGGCGTCGACGGGGCCGGTGGGGGAGGAGTCGGCAGGATCCACGGTGGGGCGGAGCTCACGGAACGCGGCCGTGACGCGGAGGAGATCGCCGGCGGTGACGGTCGGGGTGCGGAGCACGTCGACGTCGTCAGCGCCGGCCATCACCTCGGACGCGCCACCACGTGCGTGCGGGGTCAGCGGTGGGCGGACGGCGCCGGTGCGGTCGTTGCAGAGCAGCCCGTGGTCAAGAGACGGGAGCACGGCGCGTGCGGCGCCGGCGAGCTGCACCATCGTGGCCTTGTCGACGCCGGCGAGCGGCACCCAGACGTGGAACCCGCCCGTGGGGCTCGAGCGGCACACCACGTGCGGCACCTGTGCGTCGCGGAGGATCCGGACCAGCACGCCGAGGTCCTCGGCCGCCTGGTCGAAGTCCTCCGGGGTCTTCGCGTCGAGGTCGAACGCGGCGAACCAGAACCGTCCGTCAAGGTCGGTGAGATCGATCGTCCACGGCGTCGAGGGGGGAGTGTGCCCTGCAGTCGGGAACTTCGACGGGTAGCTGTTCGACCGGATCGTCCCGTCCGCCTCCGCGATCATGCGGTTCACGTACCGACGAGGCGCGATCGATCGCGTCAGATCCCAGGCGCTATCCGGAGAGGACACGCGGGCAGATTGATCTGTACCGGGCGCAGCAACGTGCGTTACGATGGCGACACCTCCTCCTCTCGGGGTGGCGGTACGACGAAGGCTCCCGGCTCCAACCGGGCTTCTTCTTCGGAACTCTCACAACCTGATCTGTTTGCCGACGTAGCAGGTTGTGAACATGACTTGGGGCTAGGCCCCGGACCCCCGCCTCGTGCGGGGGTTCTGTCGTTTAAGCGGCTGGGTCAGCGACCTCCTGGTGGTCGACTGCAGCGGTACCAAGGATCGGCAGCGCACCCCGCTCGTCCTCGAACTGACGACGCAGCTTTTCGAGGTAGAGCGAGAAGGACAGGTCGCCGGATGCTCGAGCGGCACGCTCGTAGGCGGCCGCGGTATCGGAAGCAAGAGCGAGTCCAGGACGGACAGTCTTCTGTCCGCGCGGGAGGCGATTGCGCTTCACACCTGCGTTAGATCCGGCCATAGACACGAGTCTGGTGTTAACGCCGTACTTAGGTCCGTCACTGCTCCCGGTGTGTCGGATTCCGGGGCTTCTCACCTCACGGGACGAGTTCTCGGCTGGGTGCCAGCCAGATAGCGCAAGAGTGGTCCTTGTGCAGACCGAGCGTTCCACCCTGGCGACCAACCCGCCCCAACCCAGCGGGACCGAGCGATCCATTAAGCCGCGCGCTGGTCGGGCATGGGTCTGGATCATCTTGGCCGGAGCGGTCGCGGTCGGAGTCATCAACGTGGTAGCCATCGCTCTCAGGGGATAGGTTGCGGAGCGGTCGGCACGGTTGCAAATTAGCAACACTGCTGTATCTTTGCAAGGAGGCGCGCAGACCCGACGCCTGCTAGCGTTTTTGAGTGGACCCAATGAGCGAAACCTCCGCACAAGCCCTGCACGGAGCGCTTGCCGCCGAGCTGCGGGCAGCGCAAGGCGTCGCGCATGTCAACGTGCGCGCATGGGCAGAACGCTCGTCGATCACCCACGACACGATCTACCGGATCCTCAACGGGAAGCGTCCGGTGACGGTCGTTGAGCTGGTCACGTTGTGCCGGGCAATCGACGACGATCCACTCGAGCTCTTGGGCCGTGCCGCCAAGCGCGCCGGCCTCGACCTGGTCGACGACGTTGACGAGGTCGTCCGTTCGGACAGGGCGCGGCTCGCACTCGAAGCTGCAGGGCTTTGGGGCAACCTCGATGAGTCGTACACGAAGGCACGTGCTGCGCTGAGCAAGACGGGGCACTTGCTGTCGCTGCGCGAGTGGCGAGCGTTCGTCGACGGCGCCGGCTCGCACTCATTGGTCGTCGCACTCGCTGACTTCCTCGAGGTGCCGGCGGACTACCTCCTGGGGCAGACACCCGAGGATGAGGCACAGCGGATCGACGCCCAGCTGGGGTTCGCGAAGTCGATGCGATCGTTCGGCGTCACACAGATCGCGGCTCGCTCGCTCGACGAGTTGGAGCCGGAGGAGATGGCGACGGTGGAGTCTGCGATCCGCGCGCTGATCGACAAAGAAGAGGGTCCCCGATCCTAGACAAGTGAGTGCTCTCTGAGGGGGAGTGCTGGACGGGAGACATGATGCTAGGACGCCGCAGGGGGCAAGCCGCCCACGAGCCGGTCGCGGCGATCGCTGCGGCCCTGGTGTGGAACACGCCTCTGCCCGAAGAAGCGTCCTTCGAGCACCTGTGTGCCGCTGTCTCCGATATCTACGGTCGGCGGCTTGTCTTCGCCGAGACCGACGCCCCGCTCCGGGCAACCACCGGCGTCTTGTTCGAGGCGAAGACCTTCACCGGGATCATCGTCGCGGCCCAGGACAGCGACTACTACAGCTTCCTGAGCCGCATGCACGAGCTCTGCCACCTGATCGTCCGGAGCGCCCCAGCGACGTGGTTCCCGCCAGGCACCACCCGGCCGCGGCAGCCGGATCCCGAGTCTCGGATGTTCCTCCGCCTGTGCCCACGGAACAGCTCAGAGTCGGGCGACGCTGAGTCGGTCCGAGAAGAGTTGATCGTGGAGGAGATGGCGCGCATGTTCACCCGCCGCTTCACCACCTACGCGGACACGACGGAAGAGGAGCACTTCGGGTGATCCAAAGCGTATGTCTCCTGGTCCTCATCGCGGTCGTCGCGATCCGGCACCGATCCTGGCGAAAGCCCGCATGGTGGGCCACCGTCTTCGCAGCGGTGTCGCTCGCAACCTACGGAGTCATCGGCGCTCCGCCCCTGGTGCTCGACGGCCTCCTCGGTTCCCGGAACCTCCTGACGCTCGTCCGTGACGCCTCGGCCGTCGCGGCACTGGCGCTGTTCCACAACGCCGTCGCTGCCGAACGCGGGTTCCAACGCCGGCGGCTGCCGTGGTGGGCGATCGTCGCGGCGATCGTCGCGTTCTCGGTCCCGTTCCTGCTCATTACAGCACCCGCAGGGGACGCCTCACGCTTCGTACTCGACCGTCTCGACCAGTCAGCCGTGTGGCTGTTCGCGACGTTGTACACGGCGATCATGGGCGCCCTCAGCGCCCACACGATCCGAATGCTGGCGGAGCGGCGAACGATCCCGACAGTGTTCTGGGTGATCGGGCTGTCCCTGATGCTTGTCAGCGACGTCATCGAGGTGATCTACCTCGGCATCGCGCACTTCGCGCCCGTCACAGCCGCATTGCGAGAGCACTACTACTACGTGGCCCAGACGCCGTTCTTCTCCGGCATCATCATCGCCGTCGGCGGGTTCTTCTGGATCCTCGGCGCCCGCAGCTTCTGGCGGGCAGCTGCTCGATGGACGGTCCGGATCGACGCCCGCGGCCACGGCCCTAGCTACCGAGAGGGCCGGCTGGCGCTCGTGCGTCCGGGCGGGTGGTCGAACAAGCAGCTCGCGTTCGACTCGGCCGCGAACGTCCGGGACCGCGTCAGGGTCGGGATCCAGGAGCTCTCGGCGACCGAACGCATCGTGTTCGGGCTCATCGAACGAACGCTGTCCAAGAAGCTCGGAGAGGTCACCCCCTGATGCTCGCCCTCATCATCATCGTCATCGCGGTCGTCGTTCTCGCCGCGGCGTACGCGGCGGCCGTGCTGTTCCTCGCCCGGGCGGTGGTCTTCCCGCAACGGGCTCGGCCGACCAAGATCGTGAGCGTCGACGATGACGGCCAGCGCGTCATCCTCTCGAGCAACCCGCTGACGAGCTTCGACGGGATCCTCGGGCTGCTGTACGACAACGAGACGAAGCTGACCGTGCTGGCCCCCGGTGCGAAGGTCGCCGCCGACGGCAGCACCGTGACGCGGCACCTGGCCGAACGCGCACCGCTCGAGCGAGGCACCGAAGGCCGTGCCGCGGGGAACGTGTTCACCGCCACGAACGTCGCCGAGAGCGGACCGGTGGACGTCGCGATAGACACCGACCACGCGACGCAGCCAGCGTGGCTGTACGCCGGCGTCGGCACGAATTCGTCGACGTGGGTGCTCCACGTGCACGGCATGCTCGCCGGCCGCGACTCCGCCCTCCGAAGCGTCCGCGCCCTCGCCGGCACGGGCTACACATCGCTCGTGGTCTCGTACCGCGGCGACCGTGAGGCGGCAGGGGAGGGACGTGCACCCTCGACACTCGGGCAGACGGAGTGGCGCGATCTTGACGCCGCAATCGCGTACGCGCGATCGCAGGGAGCAGCGCGCATCGTCGTCGTGGGCTGGTCGCTGGGCGCGACCGTGGCGCTCGAGGAAACGGTGCACGGGCCGCAGGGCGCCTCAATCGACGCACTGGTACTCGTGTCACCGGTCGTCAGCTGGGCACGAACCATCCACTACGGCATGGCCCGCCAGCGCGTCCCGCGCTGGCTCGCATCGTCAGCGATCGCGTTCCTGTCGTCGCGGATCGGCGCACGCCTGCTCGGCCTCCCGGTGACGCTGCGTCTGTCCGAGGCGCTGCCGGTCACAGATGTACCGGCGTTGGTCATCCACTCGGACGGCGACTTGACCACCCCCTTCGCCGCGTCCCGGGCCTTCGCCGCGAGCTCGGCCCACGTCGACCTGGTGCAGTTCCCAGCGAGCCCGCACGCGATGGAATGGAACGCAGATCCGGAGCGCTTCGCCGCCACCGCCGGTGACTGGATCGTTGCGACTCTGCGACAGGTGGGCGCAAAAACGGAGAAGTAACCCGAACTGGGGCCAGTTCGTTGCGATGAACTTGCAAATCTGCAACACTCGCAGTCATGAGTGGTGCAGTGAACGCGCATGTCGGAGGCGAACCGACCGACGCCCGCCGCGCTTGCCCCGCATGTGGCAGCGAGAAGGTCGGTAGCCGGTTCTGCACCGAGTGCTCGACTGAACTGGTTCCCCCGGTCGCAGTGACGCATGCGTTCGGCCCGATGTGGGCAGTTAACGGCCACGTTCTGACCGTCCCCGCGGGACAGGACGTCCGACGGGCAGTCCTCGATGCGGTCACCAACCTCGTTGACGCGACTGCGCCCGTACGTGTCGTCGTGACAGACGGCGAACTCGTGACCAAGGTGGTCCTCCGGCTCGACGGCAGCTCCGTCGCCGAGGGCGCCGATGCTGCCTCGTGGGCTGGCCCCGGCCGGGCAGTCGTCCCGCCGACCGTCGCCGCTCGGCAGACGTCGATCGTGGGCGTGCACCCCGGCGCCGGTGTGAGCACCTGGGCACAACTGCTCGACCTTCCCGAAGCGCAGCTCACCAACGAGCTGCAGGGCCCGGTCGTGCTGGTCTGCCGGTCGACACCCGCAGGCATCAACGCGACCAAGGCCGCGATCCACTCGCTCGGCACCGCCGCGGTGGACGCGGTTCTCGTCGTCGCCGATGCACCCGGCAAGCCGGTCCCAGCCGCCGCGCGCGAGCAGCGCGTGCTCGCCGGCGCCGTACCGGTCGTGCCGGTGCCGTGGCTTCCCCGCCTCCGCGCGGTGGCAGAAATCTCCCCGCAACTGGCCGGGCAGCTCGCCCGCCCGGTGCAACGGGTCACCAAGGCGCTCCTGGGGGCGCAGTCAATCAAGGAGAAGGCCGAATGATCAGCAACGCCATCTACGCCGTCGTCGCGAAGTCACCGCGTGCGTTCGACGCCACCAACCGCGCCGGCATGGTCGTCGCGCAGGCGTACTGCCTGCCGGGGAAGGCGCAGGACGCCCTCGACACGGCCACGCTCTGGACCCGCATCGTGGCGATCGCGCTCGGGGTCATCGCGCTCATCATCCTCGGCATCGGCATGTTCTTCTCCGGTCGCCGCCACGATGGTGGCGAGACCTTGAAGGGTCTCGCCTGGTGGATCGGCGGCGCAGCGCTGATCGGCGCGGCCGCGGGGGTGGCATCGATCTTCCTCGGGTCTGTGTCGGCGAACTGCAAGCAGATCCCCGGCGCCTAACCGACACCAACCCCGGGAGGCCGTCATGGCACCGTCCAACCGCAACACCAACCGTCGAGGCTTCGGCGCAGCGCTCAAGCGCGGCTGGAACTCCAAGCCCGCAGGCATCGCCGCGATCGTCGTCATTGTCCTGGTCATCATCGTCGTGCTGATCTCCACCCTGCTCGGCGTGTTCGCACCCGCGAACACCGACGACCAAGGGACCGCGAGTAAGCCTGCTCCGACCTCGAGCGCGGCGGCGGACGGTCCGTGCAACGTGAAGGTCGCCGACGCGTCGTCGACGCCGAAGGTCCCATCTGACCTCACCTGGAAGACCGGAGCGGCCGGACTGACCTGGCCGGTGTCGAAGTCGGTCGGCCCCACGAAGACAGTCGACGGGTTCGACGCCTGCTTCGCCCGCTCGCCCCTCGGAGCCGCCCTCGCAGCGCAGACGGCCACGTACAGCCAGTACGACGGTAAGCACTCGGTGTCGTCGGCACTCGGGTTCTACATCGCCGACTCTGCCGGCAAGCAGAAGAGCATCGAGACGAGCGAGAAGCAGCCGGGTGCGGCCGACACGCGCGCCGCGGGGATCAACCCCGCGGGCTTCACGGTGGATGCGTTCACCAAGGACCGCGCCGAGGTGACGCTCGTGTACTCGTACCCGTCCTCGTCGACGGGCTACATCGGGATGCCCACCTCCCTCGTCTGGACCGATGACGACTGGAAGATCTCGGTCCTCGACAACGGCGAGCTCTTCACCGGCAACCTCACCAATCCGAGCGAGAACGACTTCATCCCGTGGACAGGAGCTGACCAATGAACCCCGGAGATGCAGCGCTGTGCGCAGCCAGCCTCGTCGGCTGCGCGGTGAAGAAGGGGACCGAGGGCGCCGTCTCATCCGCAGCGTCGAACGGCTTCAAGCAGGCCGCGGAGACGATGTTCGCCGCGTACGACGACATCATGAAGCAGTTCCTGACCAGCTGGGTCGGGGCGAGCTTCAAGGTGGACCTCGACAACAAGGCCACGTCCTGGTTCCAGGACACGACGCTGCCGATTACGATCATGCTGCTCACCCTGGGCCTGGTCGTCGCCGGCGCACGGGTGATGTACTCCCACCGCGGAGAGCCGTTCCAAGAGGCGATGGCCGCCCTCGGCAAGGCCGTGGCCGTCATCACGCTCGGGACCGCGGCGATCCAGATCTTCGTCTGGGGCGGGGATGCGTACGGGCAGTGGATCCTCAAGGTCTCCGGGATCTCCGCGAAGGCCGGCTACGTCGACGCGGCGTTCGCGACGACGTCGCCAGGGCTGGCACTGATCCTCGGCCTCATCGGCGTGCTCGCCGTGGGCATCCAGTGGGTGATCATGTTCGTCCGGCAGGCGCTGATGCTGCTGCTGAACGCGTTCTGGCAGGTCAGCGCCGCGTACGCGGTGCTCCGCCGGGGTGAGCAGGCGTTCGAGAAGATCACTGCCTGGATCATCGCGTTCATCATCTACAGCCCCCTCGCCGCATCGATCTACGCATTCGCCTGGCGGTTGAAGAACGGCCAGGACGGTGCCGGCGGTGTCATCTACGGGCTCATGCTGATCGGCCTCGCCGTGATCGCGCTACCGGCGATCATGCGCCTGCTCGTCCCGGCATCGGGCGCTCTCGGATCCGCGATCGGCGGGGCGATGGCGATGGGCGTCGCCGCAGGTGTCGTGCAGGCCGGTGTCGCCGCAGGCGCGGCCGTGGCCACGGGCGGCGCATCCGCGGGCGCATCGGGTGCTGGCGCAGCCGGCGCAGGTGCCGGTGCCGGTGCTGGCAGTGCTGGTGGCGGTGTTGCGGGAGGCGGCGAAGTTGCGGCCTCCGGCGGCTCAGGCAGCGGCGGGAGCTCGAGCCCGGTCGCGGGCGGTGGCAGCAGTGACGCCGGATCGTCCGGTGCTGATGGTGCGGCCGGGATGGTCGGCGGGGACAGCGCCTTGGGCGCGGCCGCGGACAGCGGCAATAGCGCCGGCGCCGCGACTGCGAGCAGCGGCGCCGGGGCGAGCGAGGGCGGGTCGGTCGCGGCCGGTTCGTCGCCGGACTCGGGGCAGTCGTCCGGGTCGAAGGCTTCATTGGCGGCCACTCAGGTCGTCGCGAGTGGCGCGGGCGATGCACCGTCCACGGCGGAAGGAATGATCAGTGAGTGAGACAGCGCAGAAGGAACGCATCCGGTTCGGGAACTGGTTGCCGTCCACGAAGGGCACCCTCGGCGGGCTGACATTCTTCGGCTGGGCGATGCTGCTCGGCGGCATCATGATCGGCGTCGTCTGCGTGAGCGTGGGCTGGTGGGCCGCCGCGGTCTTCGCCCCGCTCGCGGGCATCGCGTTGAACGCCGTGTTCATCGTCCGGTGGGGCGACCCGACCTCGGGCCGCACCGCGGCGGCGACGCTGTGGGACCGGCACGTCAACGCCAAGCGTGGCCGCGCCGGCTCGAACACGTACAAGACAGGCCCGTTCACGACGCTGCCCGCCGAGTCGATGACGGCGCTGCCCGGGATGCTCGCCGACCTCGAGGAGATCGCCGGCACCGACGGTGAGGGGGAGGAGTACGTGCTCCTGCACCACCGGAAGAACTCCCGGAAGCCGCTGCTGTCCGCGACGTTCTCCTGCCACCCCGATGGCACCGCGCTGCTGCCGCAGGACAGCATCGATTCGCAGGTGTCCTCGTTCGGCGGGTGGATCGCGTCACTGTCGCAGGACACCGCGATCGAGGGTGCCGTGATCGTGGTCGACTCCGCGCAGGAGTCCATCGAACCGCTCGTGCAGAAGATCGACAACGAGGTCTCCCCGAACGCACCGGAAGCCGCGCAACGCCAGCTCCGGGAAGGCGCCCGGGCGCTCTCGGGCACGTACGCGGACGTGGAGGTGTTCGCCTCCGTGGTGTGGAACGTGAACGAGCTCGCCGACGACGTCGAGGAAGCAGCGGCCGATATCGCCGCGAAGCTGCCCTACCACCGGGAAGGGCTCGCCGAAGCCGGCGCCGGCTCCCCGGTCGTGGCCACCAGCAGCGAACTGGCCCGTGCAGTGCGGGTCGCGTACCGGCCGGAGCGGGCCCGTGAGTACGGCTCCGACGAGCTCGCCGGCAACCCGTTCCACCTGCGCGTCACCCAGGCGGGTCCGGACGAGTTCGACGACAGCGCCCGGCGGATCTGCTACCACGACGGGGTCGCATCGATCACGGCCATGATGGTCGCCCCGCCGCAGGCGCTGATCACGGAAGACCTGATGAATCGGTTGTTCCAGCCGAACGGGAAGTTCCTCCGCAAGCGCGCCGCGGTGTTCTACGGCCCCGTGGATCCCGGGAAGGCGTTCAAGCTCGCGAAGAAGATGCGCGGCAACGCCAAGCGCAACAGCAGCGGCATCCGCGGAGAAGACAACGAGATCGAGAAGCGCCGGGAGCAGCTGGCGCAGAAGACCGAAGTCGACCTGATGACCGGTGCGGCGATGACGGCGTTCGCGATCGAGGTCACCGTCACCTTCGACCCCACCAAGCGCGGCACGAACAACGCCATCGGGGAGCTGAAGCAGATCTTCAACGGCACGAACATCTCGTACCGGTTCATCGAAACCGACACCTCCGCGGCGTTCCACTCCACCCTTCCGCTGGGCGTGCTGCCGTGGGAGTACGCCACCGCGATGCAGACCGTCACCGACCGGACCGAATGATGAGACGAGCATCGATGAAGACGCAGACACTGACCCCGTCAGGGTTCTTCGGCCCCGGCGGTGGCGGGTGGGAGCAGATCCCGCAGCCACCACGGTGGTTCGCAACGAGCGTGCAGGTGTGCGGGATCTACCCCTTCGGGGCAGGCACAGGCCGGCCGATCAACGGGTCCCCGCTCGGTCGCGACATGAACACCCACTCGGCGGTCTGCACCGACCACGACGCCCTCTACCGGGCGAACGTGATCTCCTCCCCGTCAGCGATGCTGTTCGGGTTGAACGGGCTGGGCAAGTCCAGCACCGCGCAGACGCTCCTCGGCGGCCAGGTCGGCCGTGGCCTCACTCCAGCGGTGTTCGACCCGATCAAGGGTGAGCACGTGCCGTGGATCGAAGAGCTCGGCGGAACCGTGTTCTCGATGGGTCCCCGTGCCCGCCACCAACTGAACCTGCTCTCGCCCGGCCCCCTCGGCTACGCGGCCCGCCAGATCGGCGGACAGGTCGGCGAGGAACTGCTGATCCTGGCGCGGGCGAAGACGATCAACCTGGTGAAGCTGGTCGTGCGAATCAGCCGCGGCCGCGATGAGCCGGTGAAGGACTTCGAGAAGACCGCGCTCGAGGCGCTGGTGGACACCATCCTGCGTGCCGCCGGCCCGAACGACGTGCCGGTGACTGCGGACCTGATCCGCGTCTTCGACCACCCGTCGGACCTGGTGCTGCAGCGGACCGGCACCACCACGGCGGACGAGTTCCACGTCGAGTACAAGCGGCTCGGACAGACCCTCCGGTCGCTGATGACCGGGGAGATGGGGCAGATGCTCTCCGGCACGAACTCGGTGGAGTTCACCCCCGGCAATCCCGGCGGGTTTTGCTTCGACACGTCCTCGATCCACGAGTCCGACACCGAACTGCTCTCCGCGGCGATGCTGTCGACCTGGTCGCTCGGCATGGACGCCATCGACGCGCACTGGGAGCTCGCGCAGCATGAGAAGCGCAAGCAGCAGGAAGCTGCCGACGAGGGCCAGCAGTACACGCCGGCGATCACCTGGGGCGGCTACACGACCCTGATGGACGAGTTCTGGTACCCGCTGCGCGCCTGCGAAGGGATGGTCGACCTCGTCGACTCCCTCTCCCGCACGAACCGCAGCGTCGGCACCGCGGAGCTGAAGATCACCCACTCGCCGAAGGACCTGCTCTCGCTACCGAACGCGTACGACCGGGAGAAGGCCAAGGGCTTCATCGAACGCTCCGGCCTGCTGCTGCTGATGGGCCTCAGCCGCGACGACCTGCTCGAGCTGAACAAGGTGCGGCCGTTGACGCCGAAGGAGATCAGCATGGTCGCCTCGTTCTCCCAGTCCAAGGACTGGATCGGCTCCCGCCGGCAGAAGGGCGCCAAGGGTGCCCCTCCCGGCGCCGGGAAGGTGCTGCTGAAGATCTCCGAGCGCGTCGGGATCCCCGTCAAGATGCTCCGCACCGCCACCCAGATGGCCGTCCACGACACCGA
>Ga0308167_1000875_pt1 | contig 43188 bp, 44 predicted proteins | sample PhyCR1_2_FD_202138 | JGI IMG/M metagenome (GOLD analysis project Ga0308167, IMG submission 202138) | Phyllosphere microbial communities from UC Gill Tract Community Farm, Albany, California, United States - DLSLRC.R1 | ecosystem: Host-associated > Plants > Phyllosphere > Unclassified | place... | reverse complement strand
GGGTCGCCACGGCTGGATAGCTCAGTTGGTAGAGCGTTCGACTGAAAATCGAAAGGTCCACGGATCGATGCCGTGTCCAGCCACGGTGAAGAGCCCCTCACGAGAGTGAGGGGCTCTTTTGCGTTCCCGGCAGGCGCGGGTCTGTCGAACCACGCTTCCGACGTCGAACCAGGCGGAGACCATGGTTCGACGTCGGAATCGTGGTTCCTCGTCGGCGGCGACTACGCCTCGCGCGTCTTCGGGCTGCTGTCGTTCGTCTTCGCCGGGTCCCGCTCGACGACCGAGCCGAGCGCGTCGTCGATCCGGGACAGCAGCTCGGCTGGGATCCGCACCCCGGCAGCACCGGCGTTGTCGTGCACCTGCTCCGGCCGCGAGGCACCGATGATCGCGGACGCCACGTTCTCGTTCTGCAGCACCCAGGCCACCGCGAGCTGCGCCATCGACAGGCCGAGTTCGTCGGCGATCGGCCCGAGCTCCTGCACCGCCGCGAGCACCTCGTCGTTCATGAAGCGCTCGATCATCTTCGCGCCGCCCTTGTCGTCCGTGGCGCGCGAGCCCTCCGGCAGCGGCTGCCCGGGCCGGTACTTCCCCGTCAGGACTCCCTGCGCGATCGGGGACCACACGATCTGCGAGATGCCGAGCTCCTTCGACGTCGGGACGACCTCACCCTCGATCACCCGCCAGAGCGCGGAGTACTGCGGCTGGTTCGAGATGAGCTGGAATCCGAGGTCCTTCGCGAGCGCGGCGCCGGCGCGCAGCTGGTCAGCAGTCCACTCCGAGACACCGACGTACAGCACCTTGCCCTGCCGGACGATGTCCGCGAAGGCCTGCATGGTCTCCTCGAGCGGGGTTTCGTGGTCGTAGCGGTGCGCCTGGTACAGGTCGACGTAGTCCGTCTGCAGTCGTTCGAGCGAGCCGTCGATCGACTCGAGGATGTGCTTGCGTGAGAGCCCGGTGTCGTTGTGCCCCTTCGGGCCCGTCGGTCCGAACACCTTCGTCGCGATCTCGAGCGACTGGCGCCGCTCCCCCTTGAGCGCCTCACCGAGGACGGTCTCGGCACCGGTGTTGGCGTAGACGTCGGCGGTGTCGAACGTCGAGATCCCGACGTCGAGCGCTGCCCGGACGCAGGCGATCGCCGCGTCGTTCTCGACCTGGGAGGCGTGGGTCAGCCAGTTGCCGTAGGTGATCTCGGAGACCTTGAGGCCCGAGTTCCCGAGGTAGCGGTACTCCATGTGCGTGTCACTCCTGTCGTGGGCCGCGTCGGTGCGGTCCGAACCGTGACGGTACGCGGCGCCTGTGGTGCAGGATCGCAGGGGTGCGGTGCAGAGCGGCACCGCCGGGAGCGAAGGAGCGTCCATGTCGGGAGCGAGCGTGCTGTTCATCGGCGGCAGCGGGGTGATCAGCGCCGCCTGTGTCCGCGAAGCCGTCGAACAGGGGTTCGACGTGACGGTGCTCAACCGGGGGACCACCGGGGGTAGGCCGATCCCGGAAGGGGTGACGCGCCTCCAGGCCGACGTCTCGGACCGCGCCGCCCTGGCGGAGGTGCTGGGCGACCGCACCTGGGACGTCGTGATCAACTGGATCGCGTTCACGCCGGACCAGGTGCAGGCGGACGTCGAGACCTTCGCGGGACGGACGCGGCAGTACGTGTTCATCAGCTCGGCCTCGGCGTACCAGACGCCGGCGACCCACCTGCCGATCACGGAGTCGACGCCGCTGAAGAACCCGTACTGGCAGTACTCGCGCGACAAGATCGCGTGCGAGGAGCTGTTGATGCAGGCCTACCGGGAGCAGGACTTCCCGGTCACGATCATCCGGCCGTCGCACACGTACGACGAGACGAAGCTGCCCCTGACGGGCGGGTGGACGGCCGTGGCACGGATGCGGGCGGGCAAGCCGATCATCATCACGGGCGACGGTTCGTCGCTGTGGACCCTCACGAACAGCCGCGACTTCGCGGTCGGGTTCACGGGGCTGCTCGACCGCGCGGAGGCGATCGGCGAGGCCTTCACGATCACGAGCGACGAGGCGCCGACGTGGAACCAGATCGCCGAGGAGATCGCGGCCGCTGCCGGGGTGGACGACCTGGAGATCGTGCACGTGCCCGCGGATGCGATCAACGCGGTGGACCCGGAGTGGGGCGCGGCGCTGCTCGGCGACAAGGCGAACAGCTCGGTGTTCGACAACAGCAAGGTGCGCTCGCTGGTGCCGTGGTACCGGCCGCGGATCCCCTACCGCCAGGGTGTGCGCGAGGTCATCGCGTGGTTCGAGGCGCACCCGGAGGCGCAGGTCGTCGACGAGCGGCTCGACGCGCTGATGGACGAGCTCGCGGAGCGCTGGGCGGTCTGACGCGCGGGCTGCGGGCGCCGGCGCGGGCGCGCGGCGGTGCCGGCGCGGCGCTGCCCGCGCGGCGGTGCCGGAACCAGGTTTCGGACACCACACCACGGTTCTCCGCGGTGCTGTGTCCGGAACCTGGTTCCGCGAGCGCGCCGCTGACGGCACCACACCGGCCGGGAGGCACGGCGCGCGCCCGGCGCGTCAGCTGCGGGCGCGCAGGACCTCGGCCAGGGCGCCGATCGCGAGCCGGACCTCGTCGTCGGTGACCACGAGCGGCGGGGCGAAGCGGATCGTCGACCCGTGGGTGTCCTTCACGAGGACGCCGCGATCAGCCAGGTCGTGCGCGACCGCCTTGCCGGTGCCGAGTGCGGGGTCGATGTCGATGCCCGCCCAGAGCCCGGCGACCCGGTGTGCGACGACGCCGTGGCCGACGAGCTCGTCGAGCAGGCCCCGGAGCAACGGTTCGCCGTCGAGTGCCCGCTGCTGGAACGTGCCCTCACCGAGCATCGCCACGACCTCGGCCCCGACCGCCGCCGCGAGCGGGTTGCCCCCGAACGTCGAGCCGTGCTCCCCCGGACGCAGGACACCCAGGACGTCGCGGCGTCCGACCACGGCGGAGACGGGGACGATCCCGCCGCCGAGCGCTTTGCCGAGGGTGATCAGGTCCGGCGTCACACCGACCCGCTGCACGGCGAGGGTGTGGCCCGTGCGGCCGAGCCCGGACTGGATCTCGTCGGCGACGAAGAGCGCACCGAACTCGTCGCAGATCGCGCGCACATCACCGAGGTACGACGCCGGCGGGATGACCACGCCGCCCTCGCCCTGGATCGGCTCGAGCAGCACCGCGACGACGGTCTCGTCCATCGCATCGCGCAGCGCCGAGGCGTCGCCGTACGGCACCGTGCGGAACCCGGGCGTGAACGGCCCGAAGTCGTCGCGGGCCGAGGGGTCGTCCGAGAACGAGACGATCGTGGTCGTCCGGCCGTGGAAGTTCCCGGACGCGACGATGATCGTGGCCCGGTCGGCCGGGACGCCCTTCACCCGGTAGCCCCAGGCACGGGAGACCTTGATCGCGGACTCGACGGCCTCGGCACCGGTGTTCATCGGGAGCACCATGTCGGTGCCCGTCAGGTCGGCGAGGGCAGCGGCGAACGGCCCGAGTCGGTCGTTCACGAACGCGCGGCTCGTCAGGGTCACCCGGTCGAGCTGGGCCCGCGCGGCGTCGAGGAGCCGAGCGTTGCCGTGGCCGAAGTTCACCGCGGAGTACGCGGCGAGCCCGTCGAGGTAGCGCTTGCCGTCGACGTCCGTCACCCACGCTCCGTCACCCGACGCGATGACGACGGGCAGCGGGCTGTAGTTGTGGGCGAGGGCACGGTCCTCGACGGCGAGCGCAGCAGCGGTGGCGGTGCCGGTCGCGGTGGACATCAGGACCGCGCGACCGAGTTGCCGGTGCCGACCGGGTGCAGGTCGAGCGTGCAGCACTTCACGCCGCCGCCGCCGAGCAGGAGCTCGGAGAGGTCGACGCCGATCGGATTGTAGCCCTTCTCCTTGAGCTGCTCCGCGAACGTGGTGGCGCGCGAGGCGATCACGACGTTGTACCCGTCGGAGTAGGAGTTGAGGCCGAGGATCGCGGCGTCCTCCTCCGTCGCGATGATCGCGTCCGGGAAGCGCTCGCGGAGGATCGCGAGCGAGGGCTCGTCGAAGGCGCTCTCGAGGTAGGCGATGTTCGAGCGGCCGGCAGCGTCGGGCTCCGGGTCGAGCACGGCGATCGCGGTGTCGAGGTGGTAGAAGTTCGGGTTGATCAGCTTGAGCGTCACGACCTCGCGGCCGTAGATGCGGGCGAGCTCCTCGTGCGAGGTGCTGTCCGAGCGGAACCCGGTGCCGGCGAAGATGGTGTCCCCGACGAGCAGGAAGTCGCCCTCGCCCTCGTTGGTCTCCTCCGGCTCGGCCACGGTCAGCCCGGCACTGCGGAACCAGTCCATGTACGCGGGACCCTCGGGCTGCCGCTCCGGGTACTGGAACTTCGCGCCGTACGCGACGCCGTCGAGCACGAACCCGCCGTTGGCCGCGTAGACCATGTCGGGCAGCCCCTCGATCGGGTCGATGAAGGAGATGTCGAAGCCGAGCTGCTCGTAGACGTCGACGAGGGACTGCCACTGCTCGACGGCCTTCGACGTGTCGGTCGGGTCCTCCGGGTGCATCCAGGGGTTGATCCGGTAGCTGACCGTGTAGTGGGTCGGCTTGCACATGAGGATCGTGCGCTTCGTGGCAACACGGGCCGGTGCGTCGGTGGCGGTCGTGGGTGCGGTGTTCGACATCAGTCCTCCTGGAGGGACCGGGGCCCGAGCCTGCCAGGAACCACCACTGCAGAAGAGCTCCGGCGAGACGCAGGCTCACTCACCGGAGGCGGACCAGGTCGACGCCTGCATGGAGTCTTGCACGAACCGTCCCGCCGGTGCAGTCACGACCTGGTCACGGTGTGCCACCCGTTCGGGTGACGCACGTTTCGTGCGCGGGACCCACGGGACGTGCAAGAAGTCGGCGTAGGATCGGTGCAATGGATTCGCTCGACCACCGCATCCTGGATCAGCTCCGGGAGAACGCCCGCGCCGGCTACGGCGACATCGGGTCGGTGGTCGGACTCTCCGCCTCGGCCGTCAAGCGCCGGGTGGACCGGCTCGTGGCCGACGGGGTCATCCAGGGCTTCACGATCAAGGTCGACCCGGCCGTCGAGGACCGCGGCACCGAGGCCTGGGTCGAGCTCTACTGCCGCGGCACGGTCTCCCCCGACGAACTCCGCTCGCTGCTCGACACCGTGCCCGAGGTCGTCGACGCCGGCACGGTCACCGGCAGCGCGGACGCCGTCGTGCACATGCGGTCGAAGGACCTGTCGGCCCTCGAAGAGGCCCTCGACAAGGTCCGCCTCGCCCCGCAGGTCGACCACACGCGGTCCGCGATCGTCCTGTCGAAGCTCGTCACCCGCGAATCGGCGTGACGCCGCGCCCTGCGCGGGCGACAGGGCGGAGCGCGTAGGTTCGCATCCGTGGGACGCAGGACGACGGACGGGAGGCGCGGTGTGCCTCCAGGACGGTCCGTGACGACCCGACGGCTGGTCACCGCAGCGACCGCCGCGTACGCGGCCAACTGCCTCTGGGGCACGGCGGTGGCCGTGCGCCTGATCCGGACGAAGAAGCTGCGCGTCGTGCACCACGGCCTGTTCGTCGTCACCGCGACCCTGACCACCGCGGCCGCGACCACCCCGGTCTGGACGCGTGACCGGACCGCACTGTTCCTGCTGCCCGCGCTCGTGCCCCTGGCGGTCGCTCCACGCACGGACCCGCGCGCCGGAGCACACTGGAGAGTCGCGGTCGCCGCCGCACCGTCCTACCTGGGGGCGCTGCTCGCGCGGACACGACCAGAGAGGTGAGCTGTGGAGCTCTTCGAGGCCATCCGGCGCCGACGCACGACCAACGGGGCGTTCCTGCCCGACCCGGTGTCCGAGGAGCACCAGCGGCTGCTGATGGAGCTCGCCGGACGGGCGCCGTCGCAGCTCAACAGCCAGCCGTGGCGCTTCGTGCTCGTCGAGGAGCGCGAGACGATCGACCGGGTGGCCGAGATCAGCGGGTCGTCGATGACCCGCACGATGGCCGAGGGGACGTTCTTCGAGCGGTACAAGCCGTACTTCCGGTTCTCGCAGGCCGAGATGGACGAACGGCGTGACGGCATGCTGTTCGACAAGCTACCGGGGCCGCTCAAGCCGTTCACGAAGCAGGTCTTCACGAAGCGCGGACAGCTGCTCATGAACACGCTGCGGGTGCCGCAGACCCTCGGTGAGGAGAACCGGAAGCTCGTCGCCGGGTCGCCGTTGCTGCTCGGCGTGATGCTCGACCGGCACGAGTACCGGAAGGAGGAGCTGTCCGGCTTCTACTCGGTGTTCAGCATGGGTGCCGCGATGGAGAACATCTGGCTCGCCACGACCGAACTCGGCCTCGGGATCCAGTTCGTGTCGTTCCCGATGGAGACCCCGGGCGCGTGGGAGGAGATCGAGGGGCTGCTCCGTGTCCCGGAGACGCTCGAGCTCATGGCCGTCTACCGGATCGGGTACCTGCCGCCCGAGCGTCGTCGGCCGGCGATCGACTGGACGTCGAGCGAGCGGAAGCGCCCCTCGCAGTACGTCTTCCGTGGCACCTGCGACACCCCGCAGCAGGGGTGGGACGACGTGGCACAGGCCGGCGGCGAGGACCGCCGATGACCGCGGTCTCGGCGGTGGCTCCGGGGCTGCGCGGCCGCCCGTGGATCCAGCAGGACTGGCTCGACGTCGTCTTCGTGCACTGGCGCGTGGGCGTCTCCGCCGTCGCACCGCTGCTGCCGACCGGGGTCCGGCCGGACACCCTCGGAGCGGACGGCGTCGACGACGGCACGACCACGTGGGTCGGGCTCATCGCGTTCCGCTTCACGGACACGGCGTTCCCGCCCGTCCGGGTCGGACCCGTGGGCGACTTCGTCGAGGTGAACGTCCGCGTCTACACCGTCGACGACCACGGGCGGCACGGCGTCGTGTTCCTGTCCCTCGACGCCGGGAAGCTCCTGCCGACCCTCGGTGCGCGCGTCGCGACCGGCCTGCCGTACTGGTGGGCACACGCGGAGTTCCGCCGGCCGGGACCGGACCGTGCCGCCTACGCGATGCGCCGGCACGGCTCGCACACACGATCGATGGTGGACGTGCGGATCGGCGACCCGATCGAGGAACCGTCCACGCTGGAGACCTTCCTGACGGCACGGTGGGGTATGCACGTGCACCGCGCCGGTCGGACCCGGTTCTGGCCGAACGATCACGAGACCTGGCCGCTGCACCGGGCGTCGCTCGTGCACCTGCGCGACGACCTGGTCGGGGCGGCGGGGCTGCCCGTCGCCCTGACGGAGCTCGAGCCGGACTCGGTGCTGTACTCCCCCGGGGTCACGACCCGCTTCGGTCGCGGCCGCTGACACACCCCGGACGATCCGGAACACGACGTTCATGACGTGGAACCTGCTGCACGCGGCGCGGCTGCTCAAGGACGCGGGCGGCTTCCCCGCGCACGGCAACCAGCGTGCGCTGTGGAACGCGGGCGAGCGCTTCGGCACCGACCGGCTGCACCCGAACCCCGAGTACCGCTGACGCTCGCCCGCACCGGTGCGGGGGACACCGGCTGGGTGGGACGCGGACCGGACTCGGTAGAACGGGTGCCATGAGTCGAGTGGCAGTGGTGACCGGTGGATCGGCGGGCCTGGGACGGGCGACCGTGCGCGAGCTCGCGTCGCGGGGGTGGGACGTCGCAGTCCTCGCCCGCGGGCAGGAGGGGGTCGACGCCGCCGTCGCCGAGGTCGAGGCCGCCGGACGCCGCGGGCTCGCCCTGGTGGCGGACGTGTCCGACCGCGAGGCGGTCGAGGCGGCCGCGGACCGGGTCGAGCAGGAGCTCGGGCCGATCGACCTCTGGGTGAACGGCGTGATGGTCGGCGTCTTCGGCACGTTCCTCGACACCGCGCCGGAGGACTTCGAGCGGGCCCTGCACGTGACCTACCTCGGGTTCGTCAACGGGACCCGGGCGGCGCTGACGCGGATGGTGCCGCGTGATCGGGGCCAGGTGATCCAGGTCGGCTCGGCTCTGGGCTTCCGGGGCATCCCGCTGCAGGCCGCCTACTGCGGCGCGAAGCACGCCATCGTCGGCTTCACCGAGTCCGTCGTCTCCGAGCTCGAGCAGCAGGGCAGCCGGGTCGCGGTGTCCCGCGTCGACATGCCGGCGCTCAACACCATCCAGTTCCAGTGGGTGAAGTCGGCGCTGCCGCACCACCCGCAGCCCGTCGCGCCGATCTACCAGCCCGAGGTCGGCGCACGGGCGATCGCGACCACGGCCGAGCGCCCCCGGCGTCGGACCTGGGTCGGGGAGTCCACGGTGTACACGATCCTCGGCAACCGGATCAGCGGGCGCTTCGCCGACTGGTACGCCGCGAAGACCCTGGTGTCCGGCCAGCAGGCGCCCGCGAAGGACGGCCACGAGCTCGGGCAGAACCTGTACGACCCGATCCCCGGTGACCACGGCGCCCACGGGGTCTTCGACGACTCGGCGCACGCGTGGTCGCCGCAGACCTGGTGGGTGGAGCACCGTCGGTTGGGAAACGGGATCCTGGGTGCCGCGCTCGGTGCCCTGGGCGCCCTGGCACTCACTGCGGGACGCCGACGGTGAGCCGGACGACGGGCACCGCGGGTCGTGCCGCCCTTGCCCTGCGGGTGGCGGTGGGCGTCGGCCATGCGTGCCGAGTGGTGCAGGGCAGCCCGACCCCGGTCCTCGACGCCGTGCTCGCCGTGCGCCAGGTCGGGCAGGCAGTGGTCGTCGGACGCTCCGGGACCGCGGACGCCCACACGGCGAGCGCCGCCGTGGACACCCTGCACGCCGCCTCGATGGTGCCCGTCGCACTCGTCGGCGGACGACTCCGTGGGTTCGCGGCCGCCCAGGTCGTGCTCGCCGTCGTGCTCGCCGTCGCCGAGGTCGCCGCGGTGGGCCGGGGCCGGCGGGCCTGACCCGCGGGTGTCGGCGAGCCTGGACACCCGGGTGTCGGGGGTGCTCGGTACCGTCCGGTGCATGAGCACGACCTACTACGTCGCTTCCTCCCTCGACGGGTTCGTCGCAGCACCCGGGGACGACCTCGACTGGTTGCTGCAGTTCGGCTTCGAGCCCTTCCAGGAGCACTACGACCGCTTCTTCGCCGGTGTCGGTGCGCTCGTGATGGGGTCGTCGACGTACGAGTGGGTCCTCGCGCACGACGACACGTGGCCGTACCCGGGTCTGCCGACGTGGGTCTTCACGTCACGCGTGCTGCCGGTCCCGGAGGGTGCGGACGTTCGGTTCGTCTCCGGCGACGTCGCGGCGCACCAGGCGGACGTCCAACGGTCGGCGGGCGACCGGGACGTCTGGGTCGTCGGTGGCGGTCTCCTCGCCGCGCAGTACCAGCAGGCGGGGCTGCTCGACGAGCTCCGGGTCACGGTCATGCCGATCGCGCTGGGCGCAGGAGCGCCGCTGCTGCCGGTCGCGGCCGCGACGGACGTGCTCGACCTGGTCGGCACGACGACGTTCAGCGGCGGTGCGGTCGAGCTGCACTACCGCCGCGCCGCGGACGGCTGAGCCGACGCGTGGGAGCCGCCGGACGCAGGGCGCGGCGACGGTGACCGGCGCACCGCGCGCGGGTCGCGCCTCCAGGACGGGACGGCGCCCACGCGGTCGGCGGGCTCCGACCCGGCGACGTACGCACCGGGCGTGACGCCGTACCGCTCGCGGAACGCGGTGGTGAAGGCGCTCACCGAGGTGTAACCGACCTGTCGTGCCGCGACCGCGATCGGTACGCCGTCGCGGAGTCGTTCCCGACCGCGTTCGAGCCGGACGGCGCTGCGCCACCGCGGGAACGAGTGGCCCGTCGCCCGGAACGCTCGCTGGAGCGTCTTCGTCGACACGTGCACGCGACGGGCCCACTCGTCCAGGGTCGTGTCCGCGGCCGGCGTCCGGAGCGTCGCCTCGGCGACCACCCGTGCGCGCGGGTCGGTCGGCAGCGGCGGGAGCGCGACGTGGCCCCCGCCGTGCACGTGGGCACGGACCACGTCCCCGGCGGCGCGGACCCCGTCCTCGGTGGTGAGTCCGGGCTGCAGCAGGACACGCGCCGCGGCCTCGAGTGCGGGTGTCCGGACGACGGGGGTGACGGGTGCGCCCGGTGCTGGGTCGACGAGTCCGTCGGGGAACATGAGCGGGAACACGACCGAGTCGGGTCGTGGGACGACCTCGTGCTCGACGCCCGCGGGGATGACCAGGGCGGTCCGGGTGTCGACGGTGTGCCGCACGCCGTCGACGACGACCTCGCACCCACCGACGAGGACCCAGGTGAGCTCGTCCGCGGCGTGCCGGGTGACGATCCGGTCGACGAGTCCGTTCCGCACGACGGGGTGTCCTTTCACAGCAAGAGTTTTAGGTGAGGCAATCCTAACTTGGGACCATGCCCACACCACGCCTCCTCAGCGCGGCGGCCGTCCTGGTCGCCGGTTCCCTCGCCCTGGTCGGCTGCGCCTCCGGCACCAGCACCGCGGCCGCCGGCTCCTCTGCCTCGTCGTCCACCGACTCCGGCAGCTGGCCCCGCACCGTCACGCACGAGGCGGGCGAGACCGAGATCCCGGCACGCCCGGAGAACATCGTCTCGACGTCGATCACGCTCACCGGCTCGCTGCTCGCGATCGACGCACCGGTGACGGCCACCGCCACGACGACACCGAGCGAGATCACCGACGACGACGGCTACTTCAGCCAGTGGGCCTCGGTCGCGCACGAGCGCGACGTCGCAGAGCTCTACCCGAACCTCGAGTTCGACGAAGAGGCCGTGCTCGCCGCCGCACCCGACCTGATCGTCGTCTCGGCGAGCGGCGCCGACAGCACCGCCGACGAGTACGACGCCCTGTCCGAGATCGCGCCCACGATCGTCCTGGACTACGGCGACGAGAGCTGGCAGGACCTCGCCACCGAGCTCGGTGCGGCGACCGGACACGAGGCGGACGCCGCGGACGTCATCGACTCGTTCGACGAGCGCGTCGCCTCGGTCGCGGACGAGATCACGGTGCCCGAGGGGGACGCGAACGCGATCGTCTGGAACGGGACCGAGAACACCACGGCCTTCGCGAAGCCCGGCGGACCGCACGCCGCGCTGCTCGAAGCCCTCGGGTTCACCGTGCGCGGCGCCCCGGACGACCTCGACACGAGCGAGGCGAGCAGGAACGACTTCGCCTTCCTCTCCATCGAGGACGTGACGACGGCACTGACCGGCAGCACCGTGTTCGTCATCAGCGGCGGCGACGACACGGTCGAGGACCTCGAGTCGACGTCCGTGCTGCAGACCGCACCGGCGATCGCGGACGGCGACGTCGTCGCCCTCGGACCGGACTCCTTCCGCATCGACTCCTACAGCGCCCTGGAGATCGTCGACGCCGTCGAGCAGGCGTTCGCGTGACCGCTGCGCCCCTCGCGCACGCCACCCGGTCGGCCCCGTCGCAGCAGCGGCGGGGCCGACCGGCGCGCCGCCGTCCGCGCTCCGGCCCGTTGGCCGCGACCGCGGTCGGTCTCGCACTCCTCGCCGTCCTCGCGGTGGTCAGCGTGTTCGTCGGCGCCCGGGCGATCGCCCCGACCGACGTCCTGCACGCGCTGACGGACCTCGACCCGACGGACGCGGCGCAGCGCGTGGTGATCGACCTCCGGCTCCCGAGGACGGCGCTCGCGGCACTGACCGGCGCGGCGCTCGGGGTGGCGGGCACGATCATGCAGGCATTGACCCGGAACCCCCTCGCCGAACCGGGCATCCTCGGCATCAACGCGGGTGCGGCGGCCTGCACCGCCACGGGGACCGCGCTCACCGCCGGCGTCCTCGGCACGGCCGGCACCTTCGGCTTCGCGTTCGCCGGGGCCGCGGTCGGGGCGCTCGCGGTCGCCGCACTCGGCGGGGTGCTGCGCCGCGGTGCGGACCCGGTGCGCCTGACCCTGGCCGGTGCGGCCCTGAGCGTCATGCTCGGCTCCTACACGCAGGCCCTCCTCATCAACCAGCCGACGGTCTTCGACACGTTCCGGCACTGGGCCGTGGGGTCGGTGCAGGGTCGCGACGGCTCGATCGTGCTGCCCGCGCTCGTCGTCATCGTGCCGGCGATCCTCCTGGCCGTCGCACTGGGACCCTCCTTCAACGCGCTGGCGCTCGGTGACGACCTGGGACGTTCGGTCGGCGCGTCGCCCCGGAAGGTGCTCGTCACCGGTGCGGTCCTCGTCGTGCTGCTCGCCGGTGGCGCCACCGCGGTCGCCGGCCCCTTCGCGTTCGTCGGGCTCGTCGCCCCGCTCGCCGTCCGGCTGGTCACCGGGCCCGACCACCGGTGGATCCTGCCGCTCTCGGCCGTGGCCGCGGCGGACCTGGTGCTCGCCGCGGACATCGTCGGCCGGGTGCTCGTGCCGTCGTCGGAGGTCGAGGCGTCCATCGTGACGGCGATCGTCGGTGCGCCCGTCTTCATCGCGCTCGCGCGCCGCCGCCGGCTGGTGCGCCTGTGACCGCCGCCACGCGCCCCGACGCGGCCCGGGCCGACCGTCCCGCCACGCGCCCGGATGCGGACCGGGCCGACCGTCCCGCCACGCGCCCCGATGCGGGCCGGGCCGACCGTCCCGCCACGCGCCCCGACGCGGGCCGGCCCAGCCGTCCCGCACACCGCACCTGGCGCACCCGGGGCGGCCTGGCCTCCTGGCGGTGGCACCCGCGCGCCGCCGTGGTGGCGACCACCCTCGTCGTCCTGCTCGTCCCCGTCGGGGTGGCGACCATGACCACCGGCACCTACCCGGTCCACGTCGGCGACGTGCTCGCCGCGCTCGGTGGCGACGCGACCACACCCGTCGAACGGGTCCTGCTCGGCATCCGCCTGCCCCGGTTCGTCGCCGGCGTCGTCGTCGGCGCCGCCCTCGGGATCGCGGGAGCCGTCTTCCAGACGATCTCGCGCAACCCGCTCGGCTCCCCGGACGTCATCGGGTTCACCACCGGCGCCGCGACCGGGGCGATCATCGCCATCACCGCCTTCGCCGCGCCCGCACCGGTCGTGGCCGGGGCCGCGGTCGTGGGCGGACTCGTGACCGCACTGGCGACCACGCTCCTCGCCACCCGACGGCGTAGCTTCGGCGGCTACCGGCTCGTGCTGGTCGGCATCGGTGTGGGGGCGCTGCTCAACGCGGTCAACGACCTGCTGCTCACCAGGAGCCAGCGGGACGACGCCATCGGTGCCCAGACGTGGCTCGTCGGCACGTTGAACGCCAGGGGTTGGGACGAGGTCCTGCCCACGGGCGCGGCGGTGGCCGTCCTCGTCCCGGTGCTGCTGACCGCCGGGACGCGGCTGCGTGCCCTCGAGCTCGGGGACGACATGGCCCGCCAGACCGGTGTCGCGGTGGACCGCGTCCGGCTCGGGACGATCGCCGTCGCCGTCGCACTGGTCGCGTTCGCGACCGCGACCGCCGGCCCGATCGCCTTCGTCGCACTCGCCGCGCCGCAGCTGGCACTGCGACTCACCCGCGGCGGGTCCCTGCCGCTGTTCGGCTCGGCCGCGCTCGGCGCGCTCCTGCTCACCACCGCCGACCTCGGCTCCCAGTGGTTGCCGCTCGACCTCTCCGCCCCGGTGGGGCTCGTCACGGGCGTCCTCGGGGGCGCCTACCTGCTCTGGCTCCTCACGAGGGGCCGCTGATGGAAGGGAACCCCATGCCGGACAGCCGACTCGTCGCCGACGGGCTGCGACTCGCGTACCAGGACCGGGTGGTCGCCGAGGACCTGGACGTCCGGGTCCCCGACGGCGGCTTCACGGTGGTGATCGGGCCGAACGCCTGCGGCAAGTCCACCCTGCTCCGCGCGCTCGGCCGGCTGCTCGAACCGGCAGCGGGCACCGTGTCGCTCGACGGACGGGCTGCACGGTCCCTCGGCACGAAGGAGTTCGCGCGCGCGCTCGCCTCCCTGCCGCAGTCGGTCGTCGTCCCGGACGGCATCGCGGTCTCCGACCTCGTCGCCCGCGGCCGGTTCCCCCACCAGACGCTCCTGCGACAGTGGACGGTCGCCGACGAGGCCGCCGTCGACGCGGCGCTGGACGCGACCGGTGTGCGGCGCCTCGCCGACCGACGCATCGACGAGCTGTCCGGCGGGCAGCGCCAGCGGGTGCTGCTCGCCACCGTGCTCGCGCAGGACACCGGGATCCTGCTGCTCGACGAGCCGACCACCTTCCTCGACGTCACGCACCAGATCGAGGTGCTGGAACTCTGCCGCGAGCTGCACGAACGCGGGCGCACGATCGTCGCGGTCCTGCACGACATCGCACAGGCGTGTCGGTACGCGACGCACGTCATCGCGATGCGCGACGGCACCGTCGTCGCGTCCGGGACCCCCGCGGAGGTGGTCACCGAGGAACTCGTCGAGGACGTGTTCGGCCTGCGTTCGGTGGTCGTCCCGGACCCCGTGACGGGGACCCCGCTCGTGGTGCCGCTGGCAGGACGAGCGGCGGTGGCAGCGTGAGGGCGCCGCGCGACGGCCGGGAGGCACGGCTCGGCTCCGACGCCGCGCCGACGGTGGGTGCGCACCCGGTCTGGGACGCGTCGGCGCCGCTCCGGCGGCGGGTCGAGGTGACCACGACACCCCTCGGCGACGGCCTCGAGCTCACGGTGCTGACGCCGGACGACCCCGTCGGACTGGTCGTGCTGTTCGACGGGGAGCGGTGGCTCGAGCACGGCATCGACGACGCGTGGGGTCGGCACGAGGGACCGCCCCGCGCGGTGGTGCTCGTCCCGTCGGGCCCCTGGGAGCGCCGGCACGCGCTGCTCCCCCACCCGGTGGTCGTCGCCGCGCACGTGCAGGACGACGTGCTCCCACGCCTCGACCCGGCGCTCCTCGCGCTGCCCCGGACCGTGGCCGGACAGAGCTACGGCGGGCTCGCCGCAGCGGCGATCGCCACGCTCCGTCCCGACCTCGCACCGACGGCGATCGTGCAGTCCGGGTCCTTCCACTTCCGCGCCGACGAGCCACCTCGGCACCCGCGAGGCGTGATGGGCGACCTCGGCCTGCTGCTCGCCGACCGGCGGACCGCCGCGACGCTCGTGCTGCAGGCCGGGACCGGCGAGGCCGACGTGCTCGACATGGCGGAGCGCTTCCTGCCGGTCGTCCGCGCGGCCGGCGCCCGGGTGACGCTCGAGGCGTACGAGGGCGGGCACGACATGGGGTGGTGGACGCACGGCCTGTTCGACGCGTTCGACCAGCTGGACGCCCCGTGAGTCTGCGGAATCGCCTGACGGCGCTGCACGGGGCGGACGACGACGCGGTGGCCGCGTTCTGGGCCGACGTCGCGGCCACCGGTACGCCGGTGGTGGAGGACCGGGGAGCCGCCGGCACGGTGCGGGTGACCTTCCTGTGGCGCGCGGCACGGGCCCGGGCCGTGCACTGCGGGATCGCCCGGGTCACGGACCGCGACGCCTGGCGGACGGGTCTGATGACCCGCGTCCCCGGGACCGACGTGTGGTGGCTCGAGTGCTCGCTCCCGGACACCCTGCGTGCGGGTTACTCCTTCCGAGTGTTCAGCGATCGCGCGCCCCGGGACGAGGACTTCGCCGGCCGGCCCTGGGAACGCCGTGACCCGGTGCCCGTGGCGGACCCGACGGCACCCGCGCCACCGGTCCCCGGGGTCGGCGGCGCGACGACGACGGAGCTCGCACTGCCCGGGGCACCGCTCCCCGGGCTCGCGGCAGCGGCCGGCGCTGCTCCGGCTGCTCGGGGCGTGACCGAGCACGGGACGCCGTGGGGAACCGCCTGGACGTGGGTGCCCGAGGGTGCCTCGACGCTCCTGGTGCTCACCGACGGCAGGACGTGGACCGAGCGCCTGGACCTGCCGCGCGCCCTCGCCACTATGGACCTGCCGGTGGCGGTCGCCGCCCTCGACTCGGGGACCCGGCAGGAGCGAACCGCCAGGCTCGGCGGGGACACCGGGTACGCGGAGTTCCTCGCGGACGGGTTCCTGCCGTGGGCGCGCGGCGCGACGGGAGTCGACGGACCGGTCGACCGGACGTGGTTCGCCGGCCAGAGCCTCGGCGGACTGACGGCGCTCCTGCTCGCGACGAGACGACCAGGGGCGTTCGGCACGGTCGTCGCCCAGTCACCGTCGATGTGGTGGCACCCGGACGGCGACCGGACGCCGGCGGACATGCCCGCGCTCGATGAGCGGCCCTGGATCGTGGGTGCCCTGCAGCGTCCGCCCGAGGGTGGGTCCACCCGGGTGCACCTGCACGCGGGGACGCTCGAGGGCACCACCGCGCACCACGTGGGCCCCGCGGCGGCACGGCTGCGGGAACTCGGTCACGATGCGGTCGCGACGACCTTCACGGGCGGCCACGAGGCACTCTGCTGGCGCGCGGGCCTGGTCGACCTGCTGCGCCGTGCGCTCGGCGGCGCGCAACCCTGACCCGCGCAGGACCCGGGGTCACACGTGCAGGTCGACGAAGTCCGGGTCGAGGTCACCGAAACGGTGCGTCGTGATCGAGACGGACTGCTCGCGGAGGAACGGCAGCATCTCGATGGTCCCGGACTCCACCACGGGGGCCGCGTGCACGGCGACGTCGATCGTGGCACCGAGCGCTTCCTCGAGTGCGAGGGGATCGCCCCCGATCAGGCGGATGCGCGCCCCGGGCCCGCCGAACGCCGTGTGCCTCGGTCGGTCCTGTCCCTGCGCGAGGACCACGTCGATCGCGTCCTCGGGCTCGTCGTCGCCGGAGGTCCAGCGGTCCTGGAAGAGCGCACCCGACGTCGCACGGCGGAGGAACTCCTCGTCCGTCTCGACGACGTGGTCCACGACGTCCAGGGGTGACCGACTCGAGGCCAGGAGCTGCGTGAGCGGGCCGGGGAGGGGCCGCGCGGTGCTCACGAGCAGGTGCGCACGGGCGGCGGTCGCGGCGGCGAGGACCCGCACGAGTTCCCCGGCGGAGGCGTCCTCGGCCTGCCGGACGATGACCGACTGGGGCCGCCAGCGCACGACGTTCCGCTGCACCACGAGCCCGGCCGGGTCCTGCGACCGCCCGAACCGCGTCGCGCGGGCGCGGACGTCGCTCAGGGCGCCTGCACGCACCTGGTCGAACTCCTCGAAGGACAACCCGCTCCGCGCGGCCTCGATGACCGCGGTGACGCGCGGGGGCAGCCCGTGCAGCTGGATGCTCTTGTGCACCGTCCTCGGCGTCGGCTCCCACCGGCCGAGCGTGGCCACGTACAGGTCGCCGCCAGGCGCCGTGCCGGTGCCGACGGACGACCCCTTCCAGCCGACGGACGGTCGACGACCGACGACGACGCCGGTGGTGTCCCCGTTGACCACCAGGCTCCCTGCCTGCACGGTCGCGAGCCAGTCGGCGACCTCTTCCGCGTCCAGCGTGTGGATCCCCGCCGCGCGGCCGTACTCCGTGTCGTTCTGAACGGCGACGGCCTGCTCGAGGGTCTCCACGCGCACGATGCCGAGCACCGGGACCGCGTACGGCGTCCGGTGGAAGTCGCTGCCGGGTCGCACCCCGTCACGGATCCCCGGCGACCACAGCCGGCCGGAGTCGTCGAGCGGTACCGGCTGGACGAGCCAGGACTCCCCCGGGCCGAGCTCGGTGAGCGCCGCCCGCAGCTTCGGGTCCGGTTCGGCCACGAGCGGCCCCGTCTGCGCCGTCGGGTCGTCCGGCCAGGCGACCCGCACGGTCCGGGTGGCGTCGACGAGCTGGCGGCGGAACCGTTCGCTCTCGCCGACACTGCCCACGAGGATGACGAGCGACGCCGACGAGCACGACTGCCCCGCGTGCGCGAAGGCCGAACGCACGACGTCCTGCACGGCGAGGTCCAGGTCCGCGCTCGGCGTGACGATCACCGCGTTCTTGCCGCTCGTCGCCGCGGTCAGCGGCAGGCCGGCCCGCCACCACCGGAAGGACCGGGCGGTCTCGGCGGAACCCGTCAGGAGGACCCGGTCCACCGCGGGGTGCGCGACGAGTTCGCGGCCGAGGGCGTGCTCGTCGAGGTCGACGAGCTGCAGGAGCGAGTGCGGGACGCCGGCGTCCCAGAGCACGTCGGCGAGCAGGGCCCCGGAGCGGCGGGCCTCGGGCGCGGGCTTGAACACGACCCCGCTGCCCGCGGCGAGCGCCGCCGTCACGTCCGTCGCCGGCACCGCGACGGGTGACGACCGGGGCGACACGACGACGGACAGGCGGGGCGGCACGGAGCGGGCACCGTCTCCGTCGAGGTCGACGAGCCGACGGGCACACTCGGCGTGGTGGTGCGCGGCGTCGACGGCGGCGCTGACCTCTGCGTCGGCTTCCTCGAGCGTCGCCCCGGTCTCCGACACGGCCACCTCGACGAGGTCGGCCCGGCGGGTCTCGAGTTCGTGCCCGATCAGGTCGAGCAGCTCGGCCCGGTCGACCGGGTCCTGCCGTCCCCAGTTCACACCGGCCTGGGCGGTGCGGGCGATGATGCGCTCGAGGGTCGAGCGGTCCACGACCTTGGCGCCGCGGATGGTCTGCGCGCCGAGCTGCGAACGGGGCACGCGGCGGAGGACGTCGAGCGCCCAGTTCCGGTTCGCGGCGACGGACGGGTCCGTGTCCGGCGCGTTGCGGAAGGCGTCGCGGTGCCCGGGTTCTCCGAGCGGTGCGCGTCGGTCCTGGGTCCGGTGGGTCGTCGGAACGGGTTCGTCGAGCGCAGCGATCGACGCGAGGTAGCGCCCCTGCTCCCGTTCGAACACGCTGGCGTCACGGGCGGCGTCGGCCGCGTTCGCGACGAAACCGTCGGGGTCGGCGCTCTCCTGCAGACGTCGCACCAGGTAGGGGATCGCGGCGTCGAAGTGCTCCGGGTCGACGACCGGGGTCGCGACCAGGAGCTCGCCGACGTCGGCCCGGACGGCCTCGGTGCACTGCGACAGCATGCCGAGCAGCACCTCGAACTCGACGGCGTCGGCCACGCCGCGACGGCCGGCGAGGACCCACGCGGTGGCGAGGTCGAAGAGGTCGTTGCCGGCGACACCGATGCGCACTGCGTCGGTCCGCTCCGGCGTGAGCGCCGCGTCGAGCAGCCGGAGGGACGCCGTGTCGGTCTCCTGTGCGGTGCCCCACGTCGCGAGGGGCCGGTCGTGCAGGAGTGCGTCGACCCGCTCCGTGGCGAGCGTCGCACCCTTGACGAGCCGCACCGTCACCGGAGCGCCGCCGCGGGCCCGGCGGTCCTGCGCCCACGAGGTCAGCTCGTCGAGGACACCGGCCGTCTCGGGCAGGGCCGCCTGGAGCGTGATGCCGGCGTCCAGGCCGGCGAACTCGTCGCGGGCGAGCACCGCCCGGAAGGCAGCGACCGTGACGTCGAGGTCCCGGTGCGTGCCGGCGCCGAGGGTGATGGTCTTCGCGGGCCGACCCGCGGCGGTGGGTGCGAGCGCGGCCCGGTAGAGCGGGAGCAGGCGGTCCACCACACGGTCGACGGTCTGCTCGAGGGCCCACGGCGACATCTGCGGGAGCACGGCGTCGAGCCCGATCGTGACGTGGTCGACGTCGTCGCGCTGCAGCAGGTCGAGGCTCGCCTGCAGGTACCGGTCGCTGCCGGCGCTGCCGAGCACCGGTTCACCGAGCAGGGTGACGTCGAGGCGTGTGCCCGGTCCGCCCACCTTGGCGAGCGCGGGTCCGAGCTTCGCGGGTGCCGCGTCGACGACGAGGTGCCCGGTCATCCGCCGCAGGATGCGCCGCGCCGTCGGGACGACCGCCCACGGTGCCATGGTGGCGAACCCACCGCCGAGGGTCACCGCGCCGCGGAGGTACCAGGCGAGGAGCTCGGGGACGTCCTGGCTGACCTGCTCGAGGGTGCGTGCGGCGACACGGGGGTCCTCCGGGCGGACCACCCGGTCGATGAACGCGCGCGCGAAGTCGTGGCCCTGGTCGTCGCGCAGGAGCTCCGTCAGCCGCGCGGCCCGGGGGTCGGGCTTCACGCCGGCGGACGCCTGCAGCCAGCGGCGCACGAGCGCGATGGCGTCGTCGGTGCAGTCCTGGATGCGGGCGCTCGGCATGGTCCGATCGTATGCCGGGCCACCGACCCGACCTTGGAACGAGCCGGACGTCCGGCAAGTGTCGTCCGGGCGGATGATCCTGCCCTCGTCCCCGTGCCCGCTCGCTACGCTGGCGGCATGGCGGAACAGGGCGACGGGGGCCACGACTGGACGACGTGGGACGCCTACCACGACGCGTGGCGCCGCCTGGACCGTGCGCTCGACCACGCCGTGCAGGAGCACGCGGGCATCTCGATCCCGGAGTTCGAGATCCTCATCGGCCTGCACCGCGACCCGGACCACCGCCTCCGCGTCCGGGACATCGCATCCGGGATCAGGTGGGAGAAGTCGCGTGTCAGCCACCAGGTCACCCGCATGGTCGCGCGGGGCCTGGTCGAACGTGCCGACTGCCCGACGGACGGCCGCGGCAGCTGGGTGGCGATGACGCACGAGGGCCGACGAGCGGTCCTGGCGGGGATCCGCGCGCACACGGGTGCGCTCGAGGACCTGTTCTGGAGGCCCGTGGGGACCGATGCGGCCACGCTGCGGTCGGTGAGCGCGCGCGTCGACGCCGCGATCGGCCCCGAGGACCAGGACGACGGACGTTGACGGGGACGGAGACCGTATGACCGACACCGACCAGCCCGGCACCGTCGTCATCGCGGGGTGCGGCGATCTCGGCACCGAGACCGGGCTCCGCTTCGCGGCCGCCGGGCACCGGGTCGTCGGCCTCAGGCGGCGCGGGTCCCTCGTCCCCGCCCCGCTCAAGGGCCGGTCGTCGGACCTGCGCCACGAGGTGCCGTCGATCCCCACGGACACGGGGGTCGTCGTGGTCGCCACCGCTGCCGGCAGCCGCGACGTCGACGAGTACCGCGCGACCTACGTCGACGGACTCCGGAACGTCCTGGACGGCATCGACGCGTCCGGAGCCCGACCACGGCTGCTCGTCGTGTCCTCGACCGCGGTGTACGACGTCGACGACGGGTCCGTGGTCGACGAGGACACCCCGGCCCGTGGCGGCACCCCGACCGCCACCGTGCTGCTCGAGGCCGAACGGCTCCTGCGCGAGCGGGCCCCGGAGGCCGTGCTGCTCCGGCTGTCCGGCGTCTACGGCCCCGGCCGTGAGCGTCTGGTCGAGCAGGTGCGTTCCGGTGCCGCCCGCCTGTCCCCGACGCCGGGAGCATCCGCACACACGAACCGGATCCACCGCGACGACGCCGCCGCGGCCCTCGTGCACCTCGCCCGCGTCGCCGACCCGGAGCCGCTCTACCTCGGCACGGACGACGAGCCCGTCCGGCTCGACGACGTCCTGACGTTCCTGGCGGACGAGCTCGGTGCACCGGTCCCCCCGCGGGGCGATGCGTCCGCTCGCCGGTCCGGCGGCGACAAGCGGCTGTCCAACGCGCGGCTCCGGGCGACGGGCTGGGCGCCGCGGTACCCGTCGTTCCGGGACGGCTACCGCGCCGTGCTGGCCGGCACGGGGACGCGCCACCCCTGACCGTCCGGCTCAGTGGTGGCGGTGGTCCTGGATCGTCATGCGGGGTCCGAACGCGGGCTTCCGGAACCCCGAGCCACCGATCAGCCGCACGACCCGCTCCCGGTGCCCGCGCCAGGGCTCGAGCAGCTCGAGCATGCCGTCGTCGTCGACGGGCCCGCCGGTGAGCGCCCACCCGACGAGCGCCGGCACGTGGTAGTCGCCGACGCTCGGGGAGTCGGGGTCACCGTGGGCCCGTTGCGCGGTCTCGGCCGCGGTCCAGCGCCCCACCCCGGGGATCGACTGCAGGCGCTCCGACACCACCGCGCCACCGCGTCCCAGCGCGAGCGTCCGTTCGAGTGCCGGCGCGACACGCACGGCCCGCATCACCGTCGCCGACCGCCCGGGCTCGATGCCCGCCCGGTGCCACTCCCAGCTCGGGATCCGCGCCCACTCCTCGGCCGCGGGCGGCACGAACATGTCCGCCGGGGCCGGGCCCGGCGCCCGCGTGCCGAACCGTCGCAGCAGGTACCGCCACGCGCGCCAGGCCTGGCGCGAGGTCACCTTCTGCTCCATGATCGCGGGCACGAGCATCGCCGTGACCGTGTTCGTGCGGAGCAGGCGGAGTCCCGGCTGCCGTCGCAGTGCGTCCGCCAGGAACGGGTGCGCGGCGACGTCGAGGTCCGACCAGTCGTCGCCCTGACCGAGCAGCTCGGGGGCGTGCGTCACCGACCACGCGGCGCCCGGGCCCCAGGCGGAGACCGCGACGGCGTCGGTCCCGGCGCGACGGACGAGCACCGAGGCAGCGCCCTCGGGTGTCCGGAGCGCGAGCCACCGGTCGGGACCGACCACCCGGAAGGCGGGGTCGCCGGAGCCGCGCTGCAGGGGGCGGAGGGTCGCTGCCACGTCGAGCGGCCCTCCTGGCCGGTACACCGTGTCCACGCGGCGGTCGTCGGCGGGGACGACGGAGGTGAGCGCGGACACACGGCGATGGTAATGCGGAACCACCGTCAGACATGATGGGACGACCACCACCACAACCGACGATGGAGAGCGTCCACATGCGCATCGGGATCCTGACCTCCGGCGGCGACTGCCCCGGTCTCAACGCGGTCATCCGCGGCATCGTGCTCAAGGGCATCGCGATCCACGGCCACGAGTTCGTCGGCTTCCGCGACGGCTGGCGCGGCGTCGTCGACGGTGACATCGTGCCCCTCGGGCGCAAGGACATCCAGGGCATCGCGAAGCAGGGCGGCACGATCCTCGGCACGAGCCGGACGAACCCGTTCGAGGGTCCGAACGGCGGTGTCGAGAACATCACCGCCATGCTCGAGCGGCACGGCATCGACGCCATCGTCGCCATCGGCGGTGAGGGCACGCTCGCCGCCGCGAAGCGCCTGACGGACGCGGGCCTGCAGATCGTCGGCGTGCCGAAGACGGTCGACAACGACCTGGGTGCCACCGACTACACGTTCGGGTTCGACACGGCCGTCGCCATCGCGACCGAGGCGATGGACCGCCTGCGCACCACGGGTGAGTCCCACTCGCGCTGCATGGTCGCCGAGGTGATGGGCCGGCACGTGGGCTGGATCGCACTGCACTCGGGGATGGCGGCCGGCGCGCACGCGATCCTCATCCCCGAGCAGAAGACGAGCATGGAGCAGATCGCGACGTGGGTGCGCGCGGCCTACGACCGTGGTCGGGCGCCGCTCGTCGTCGTCGCCGAGGGCTTCGTGCCGGACCACGAGGACAACGCGCACACCGAACGCGGCCTCGACGCCTTCGGCCGCCCGCGGCTGGGCGGCATCGGCGAGCAGCTCGCGCCGATCATCGAGGAGATGACCGGCATCGAGACGCGCGCGACGACCCTCGGGCACATCCAGCGCGGCGGGACCCCGACCGCCTACGACCGGGTCCTGTCCACGCGGCTCGGTCTGGCCGCCATCGACGCCGTCGTCGAGGAACGGTGGGGACGGATGGTCGCGCTCAAGGGCACGGACATCGTGCACGTGTCGTTCGAGGACGCCCTGGGCGAGCTGAAGACGGTGCCGCAGTCGCGGTACGACGAGGCCGCCATCATGTTCGGGTGACGCTCCCGGCACCGGCGCGGGTAGCGTCCGACGTGTGACCCGCGCCGTCCTCGTCTCCCGTTCCGCCGCCCCCGCCGTCACCGACGTCGACCTGCCTGATCCCGCCGAGGGAGAAGCGCTCGTCGACGTCACCCACTCGAGCGTCAACTACAAGGACGGTCTCGCGCTCTTGGGCAACCCGGGCGTCGCCCGCGTCGACCCGCTGGTGCCCGGCATCGACGTCGTCGGCACCGTCTCCGCCGTCGGGCCCGGCGTCCGGGACGTCGCGATCGGCGACCGTGTGGTGCTCAACGGCGCCGGGCTGGGCGAGACCCGGCACGGCGGGTGGGCCGACCAGGCCGTGGTGCCCGCCGAGCCGCTCGTCGTGCTGCCCGACGGTGTCCCGGACCCGTTCGCCGCCGCCATCGGCACCGCCGGGTTCACCGCGATGCTCAGCGTGCTGGCGCTCGAACGGTTCGTCGACCCCGGGGACGGTCCGGTGCTGGTCACCGGCGCGTCCGGCGGCGTGGGGACGGTCGCGATCGCGCTGCTCGCCGCGCGTGGGTACCGCGTCACCGCGTCGACCGGGCGCACCGAGCACGAGGACTCGCTCCGTCGGCTGGGCGCGGCCGAGGTCGTCGACCGTGCCGCTCTCGCCGAACCGGGCAAGCCGCTGCAGCGTGCGACCTGGGCGGGAGCGGTCGACAGCGTCGGCGGGGCCACCCTGGCGAACGTCATCGCGTCGACCCGGTGGGGCGGCGCGGTGACGGCGTGCGGACTGGCGCAGGACTCGGCGCTGCCGACGACAGTGATGCCCTTCATCCTGCGCGCGGTCTCCCTGCTCGGCATCAACTCGGTCGAGGCACCGGGTGCACTCCGTCGACAGGCCTGGGCCCGCTTGGCGACCGACCTCGACTCGGCGCTGCTGGCCGGGGTGACGCGGACCGTGGACCTCGCCGGGGCGATCGACACCGGAGCCGAGGTGGTCGCCGGCCGGGTCCACGGGCGCACCGTCGTCGACCTCGGGTGAGGGCCGACATTTCACAAGCGTTTGCAGAATGACACGCTAGTGTTGGTGTGCCAAACATCTGACCCTGTGAGGAGCGCAGCATGCCGGTACCGAAGTCGACCGTCGAGAACTCACCGCGGAAGCTCCTCCGGGACGTCGTGCTCGAGAAGATGCTCGCCGCCATCCAGGACGGCACCCTGCAGGCGGGCGAGCGGCTCAACGACGACGAGCTCGTCGCGTGGCTCGGCGTGAGCCGCACCCCCATCCGTGAGGCGATCGCGAAGCTCGTCGACTACGGTCTCGTCGAGATGGAGGCCAACCGCTACACCCGCGTCGCCTCCCCGACCCTCAAGCAGTTCGACGACACCCTGCAGGTGCTCGGCGGGTTCACCGAGCTCGCCGCACGCTGGGCCGTCCCGAAGCTCGACGACGCCGCGGCCGCCACGCTCGTCGACCGGCTCGAGGCGCTCCGTGCCGCGGCCGACGCCGAGGACCGCGCGGCGATGACCGAGCACCTCGGCTCGGTGGTGACGCAGCTCATCACGGCGACCGACAACGACCTGCTCGTCCAGCTGTCCACGTCGCTCCTGCCCCGCACGAACTTCCTCGCGCTCACGCACCCCACCGGGCTCTTCTGGGACGTGAAGCACTTCATCGACCCGCTCCGGGCCGCCGTCGACAAGCGCGACGGCGAAGCAGCCGGGGCGTCCATCCGCTCGCTCACCGCCACGGTCGAGTCGCACACCGACCACATCCGTGAGGTCGCCCCGACCGAGAGCACCCTGGCGCAGACGGGCCGGGCGCGCTGACCACCCGGACCGCGGACCGACCAGCGGGCGACGACGTCCTGGTCGACGTCACCGGCCTCCGGGTGACCCGCTCCGGACGGGACCTGCTGCACGACGTCGACCTGACCGTCCGACGCGGTGAGCACTGGGCGCTGCTCGGTCCGAACGGCGCCGGCAAGTCGACGCTGCTCGCCGTGCTCGGGGCGAACGGGCACCCGACCGCCGGCCGCGTCGAGCTGCTCGGACGACGGCTCGGACGTGTCGACGTGCGGGAGCTCCGCGAGCACATCGGGCACGTCGACCCACGGCACCGGATGCTGTCCCCGCTCACCGTGCTCGAGACGGTGCTCACCGGGTTGACCGGCACGACCGACCTCATGATGCGGTGGACCCCCACCGCCGAGCAGGTCCGGGCCGCCGAGCGGCACATCGCGGACGTCGGACTCACCGCCCGCCGCGACGCCCGCTGGCCGGTGCTGTCGCAGGGTGAGCGCGGCCGCGCACTCATCGCACGCGCGCTCATGTCGGAACCGCGGTTGCTCCTGCTCGACGAGCCGGCCACCGGCCTCGACGTCGCCGCGCGCGAGCACCTGCTCGAGACCGTCGACGCGCTCCGGCACCGGCACCCCGAGCTCGGCAGCGTGATGGTCACGCACCACCTCGAGGACCTGCCGGTCTCCACGTCGCACGCGATGCTGTTGCGCGACGGCACGGCCGTGGCGCAGGGCAGCGCTGACGACGTGATCACGTCGTCCGCGGTCTCGCACGCCTTCGACTTCCCGCTCGCCATCGTGCGTGCGGAGGGCCGCTGGCACGCACGCCGATCCGCGTAGCCGCGCCGCGCCTCCCGGCCGGGAGGAACGGTGCGCGCCGACGCGCGCCGGACGCCCCGCAGGTGGTGCTGTCCCCTGTCCCGCCCTCGGCGGTCCGGTCGGTACGCGGTGGTGCGGTGTGCGACGTACGCCGTCACCGGTGCGTGGTGCTGGGCTGCGATGTGCGCGGCTCTCGCCGGTTCGGCGCTGCCCACTGCGCCACACGAGGACCGGATCACCCGCCGGTCCGTCGGGTCCGTACCCGCCCCGGTCCGCCTACCGACGCACCGTGCCCTGCGACTCAGTCGACGAGCGTCACCTCCCAGTTGGTGCGCTGCACCACGGCGTCGAGCTCGCGGAGCTCCTTCGCCAGGGCGTCCGCACGCGTCCGGAGCTCCGTCGTCGGCAGCGCCGAGAGCGTCCGGAGCTCGCTGCGGAGCTGGCGGTACGAGCCACCGGGCTCCGAGGTTGCGTCGGCGGCACCGGACACGAGCGCATGCCGCAGGCGGAGCGCGTCACGTCGGGCGAGGAGCGCCGTGATCGTCTCACCCGACGACACCGTCGTGGCGGCGTTCGTGGCGTTGATGCGGGCGAGCAGGGCCTGCAGCGCGTCGATCGCCGACTCGGCCTCGGCCAGGAGCACCGCAGCGTCCTCCTCCGGCTCGGTGCCCTCCTGGTAGCGGGCGTTCGCGTCGATCCGCGACCGGAGCTGGGCGATGCGCTTCTGCAGGTCGGCGCGCTCCATGAGTGCCTCGGCGAGTTGCATGCGCCCATCCAACCAGCACGCAGCGGCGGTCGTGCCGCGGCCGCGTGCCGGCTGGAGCGGACCGGTCAGGGGTGGCGGCGGACGGTCAGGCGGTCGCGGCGGCGGCGGCCTTCGCGGCGGCGGGCAGGGCGTCGAGCACCCGGTCGACCGCACGGTCGTCGTGTGCCGCCGTGACGAACCACGCCTCGAAGACGCTCGGCGGCAGGGTGACGCCGGAGTCGAGCATGCTGTGGAAGAACGGCGCGTAGCGGAAGGCCTCCTGCGCCCGGACGTCGTCGTAGTCCCGCGGCGGCGTCTCGGTGAACGCGAACGAGAACAGGGTGCCCGCGCGCTGGACGGTGTGGGCGACACCCTCGGCGGTCAACGCGTCGCTCGTGGCGCGCGCGATGGTGTCGGCCGTGGCGTTCAGGTGCGCGTACACGTCCGGCGTCGCGGCCCGGAGCGTGGCGATGCCCGCGGCCACCGCGAGCGGGTTCCCCGACAGGGTGCCCGCCTGGTACACGGGACCGAGGGGTGCCAGGTGGTCCATGACCTCGCGACGACCGCCGAGCGCCGCGAGCGGCATCCCGCCGCCGACCACCTTGCCGAACGTGACCAGGTCGGGCTTCCACCCCATCCCGTCGGGCACGGTGTTCGACGCTTCGAGCCCCCACCAGCCGGCGCTGCCGACACGGAAGCCCGTCAGGACCTCGTCCACGATGAGGAGCGCGCCGTGCGACTGCACGATCTGCGCGAGCGACCGGTTGAAGCCCCGGTCCGGTGCGACGACGCCCATGTTCGCCGCGGCCGCCTCGACGATGACGCCGGCGATGCGCTCGGAGTGCTCGTCGAACGCACGGCGGACGGCGTCGAGGTCGTTGTACGGCAGCACGAGGGTCTGCGCGGCGGTCTCGGCCGTGATGCCGGCGGAGCCGGGGAGCGCGAGCGTGGCGACGCCCGAACCGGCCTCGGCCAGCAGCGAGTCGGAGTGGCCGTGGTAGTGCCCCGCGAACTTCACGAGCAGGTCCCGGCCGGTGTACCCGCGGGCCAGGCGGATCGCGGTCATCGTCGCCTCGGTGCCGGTCGACACGAGCCGCAGCTTCTCGATCGGCCCGTCGCCGTCGACGCTCACCCGCTGCTTCACGAGCTCGGCGAGCTCGGTCTCCCCCGGCGTCGACGCACCGAAGCTCAGCCCGCGGGCTGCGGCCTCCTGCACGGCCCGGACCGTGCCCGGGTGCGCGTGCCCGAGGATCGCGGGGCCCCAGGACGCGACGAGGTCGACGTACTCGCGCCCCTCGGCGTCGGTGACGTACGGTCCGGACGCGGACACCAGGAACCGCGGCGTGCCCCCGACGGACCCGTAGGCGCGCACCGGCGAGTTCACGCCGCCGGGGATGCTGTTCTTCGCGCGGCCGAAGAGCTGGTCGTTGGTGGTCATTCGGGTGCCTTCCCGGTCGAGGCGACGCCGGACACCGCCGCGGTGCTGCCGGACGTGCGCAGGCCGGCCTCCTGGTTGAGCTTCCGCGCGATGTCGACCGCGAAGTACGTCAGGATCGCGTCGGCGCCGGCGCGCTTGATGCCGACCAGGGCCTCCATCGCCGCGGCGTCCCGGTCGATCCACCCGTTCTGCGCGGCGGCGGTGATCATCGCGTACTCGCCGCTGATCTGGTACGCCCACACCGGCACCTCGGACACGTCGGCCGTGCGGGCGAGGACGTCGAGGTAGCTCATCGCCGGCTTCACCATGACGATGTCGGCGCCCTCCTCGATGTCGAGCAGGACCTCGCGCAGGCCCTGACGGCCGTCCGCGGCGTCGATCTGGTACGTCCGGCGATCACCGACGAGCGAGGAGTCGACGGCCTCGCGGAACGGGCCGTAGAAGGCGCTCGCGTACTTCGCCGAGTACGCCAGCAGCGCCGTGCCGCTGTGGCCCGACACGTCCAGGGCGTCCCGCGCCGCGGCGATCTGGCCGTCCATCATGCCGCTCATGCAGACGAGCTCGGCACCCGCCTCGGCCTGGGCCACGGCCATGTCGCGGTAGCGCAGCAGCGTGGCGTCGTTGTCGACCGAGCCGTCGGTCGCGAGGACACCGCAGTGCCCGTGGTCCGTGAACTCGTCGAGGCACAGGTCGGACTGCACGACCAGGGCGTCGCCGACTTCTTCCCGGGCGACCCGGATCGCGACGTTGAGGATCCCGTCCGGGTCGGTGGCGCCCGAGCCGACGGCGTCCTTCGTCGTGGGGACGCCGAAGAGGTTCACACCGCCCACCCCCTGCTCGGCAGCCTCGACGAGGGCGCGGCGGAACGAGTCGAGCGAGTGCTGCTCGACACCCGGCATGCTCGAGATCGGGATCGCCGACGTCGCACCCTCGCGGATGAACATCGGCAGGACGAGCTCGGCGGGGTGCAGCCGTGTCTCGGCGACGAGTCGACGCATCGCGGGGGTGGCGCGCAGCCGACGGGGGCGGACCTGGGGGAAGTGTCCGGTCACGATGACCTTCCTGTTCTCGGTTCGGGTGGGAGGGTCTCGACGACGGCGTCGAGCAGGGCTTCGGCGGAACGGTCCCGCGCCACGACGTGGACGGGGAGGCCGAGGGCGCGTGCGGCGTCCGCGGTCCCGGGTCCGATGCAGGCGATGCGGGTGCCGGGGTCGAGCGGCGTCATCCGGCGGGCGACCTGCTCCGCGACGCTGCCGCTCGTGACGAGGACGTACGCGGGCCCCGGGCCCGGGACGACGGGGGCGTCACCGGTCTCCACGGTACGGTACGCGACGACGTCCTCGACGTCGATGCCGCGGGCACGCAGTCCGTCGACCAGCGTCGGCGCGGCGATCGCCGACCGGGGGACGAGCACGGAGCCGTCGGGGTCCGGCAGGGCCGCGACGAGACCCGCCGCCGACTCGTCGTCGGGGACGAGGTCGACCTGCCACCCCACTTCGCGCGCGGCGCGGGCCGTGGCCCGGCCGACGGCGGCGACCCGCAGACCGGCCGGGAGGCGCGGTGTGCGCTCCGCGACGACCCGCACCGTGGTCGCACTGGTCACCACGAGCCACCGGTGGTCCGCGAGACGGCGGAGGGCACGATCCAGCGGGCCGGTGTCGGCGGGCGGGGCGTCGGTGATGAGCGGGACGATGCGCGGTTCGAGGCCCCGGGCACGCGCCGCCGCCGCCACGCGGTCACCCCAGGCGCCGCCTCGCGGGACGAGGACGACGGCGGGCCGTGACCCGTCGACGTCGCGAGCGGTGTCGTCCGTGGTGACCGCCTACTCCGCCGGGGTGGCGAGACCGGGACCGACGGAGTCGTCACCGTGGCCGGAGGACGCGAGGTCCGCCAGGTCGGCGGCACCGTTCTCCAGCAGTTCGGCAGCGACCCGGCGGCCGACGTCGAGTGCTTCGTCGAGGCGTTCCTGGGCCGACCCCTCGAGGTGCGCGGCGTGGGACGCCGTGCGGTACTCGGAGCCGTCCGGGCGGTAGACCGTCGCCGAGACCAGGAGCAGCTCGGCGTCCACGACCGCCGTGGCACCGATGGGGGCCGAGCAGCCCGCCTCGAGCTTCGCCAGGACCTCGCGCTCGGCCGTCACCGTCAGACGGGTCGGGGCGTGGTCGAGCTTGCGCAGCGCCGCGAGGAGGTTCTTGTCGGTCTCGTCGGCGCGGACCTCGACCGCGAGCGCACCCTGACCGGGAGCGCTCGGCCAGAACCCCAGGTCGAGCAGTTCCGTCGCGGCGTCCAGCCGACCGATCCGGCCGAGACCGGCTGCGGCGAGCACGACCGCGTCGAGGTCGTCCTCGACCCGACCGAGTCGGGTGTCGATGTTGCCGCGGATGTCCACGACGTCGAGGTCGGGGCGCTTGGCCCGGAGCTGGGCGACGCGGCGGGGCGAGCCCGTGCCGACCTTGGCGCCGTCGGGGAGCGTGTCCACGGTGGCGGCGTTGCGGGCGACGAGCACGTCACGGGCGTCAGCACGCTTCGGCACCGCGCCGATGGTCAGCCCCGGGTACGGCGCCGTGGGCAGGTCCTTGAGCGAGTGCACGAGCACGTCGACCTCGTCCGCGACGAGCGCTTCGCGCAACGCGCTCGCGAACACGCCGGTGCCGCCGAGGGACGCCAGGGAGGCACGGTTCGTGTCGCCCTCGCTGGTCACGGTGACGAGTTCCACGGGTCGCCCGGCGAGCTTCGCCAGGCGGTCCGCGACGTCCTGGGACTGGGCGACCGCGAGCCGGCTGGCGCGGGTGCCCAGGCGGATCGGGCGGGGCCCGGTGGACGCGGACGAGTCGCTCGGGGTGCTCGCGTCGCGCGCGTCGCCCGGGGCGGTCACGGCGCGAGTCCGGCGGCGGCGGGCTTGAACCCGGCGCGCACGTTCTCGCAGCAGCCCGGGCGGCACACGTCGTACCAGGGCCCGAGGTCGGTCACGTGCGGGCGCTCGCTCGTCGGCGTGCCGTTGACGCGCTCGAGCACCAGGTCGACCAGGCCGGCGACGTACGCCGGGTCGACGCCCGGGGTCTGCGTCCGGACCGACCAGAAGCCGAGCTCCTCAGCGGTCTCGGTCGCTTCCTCGTCGAGGTCCCACATGACCTCCATGTGGTCGCTCACGAAGCCGAGCGGGACGATGAGCACGGCGCGGGTCGGCCCGCCCTTGAGCTCCTCGTTCATGTAGTCGTTGATGTCCGGCTCGAGCCACGGCATGCTCGGCGGCCCGGAGCGCGACTGGTAGACGAGCTTCCACGGCGGGGTGCTCGTGCCGCGCAACGCCGCGTGCTCCGGCTGGTCGAGGAGCTCGGCCCACGCCTGCTCGATGACGACCTGGGCGACGGCGAGGTGCTGCGCCTCGTACGCACCGTGCTCGCCGAACCCGCGGAAGTCGGGGCCGGACCGGGCGGCGTCGGTCGACGGGATCGAGTGCGTCGAGAACAGCACGTGGATCTCGGTCGCCGGGTCGATCCCGTCGTTCTCCGCGATCGCCTTCGCCAGACCGTCGCGGACGCCGTCCACGAAGGGCTGCACGAAGCCCGGGTGGTCGAAGAACTGCCGGACCTTGTCGATCTTCACGGTGTCGATGAGCCCCGTGGAGTCGAGCACGCGCGCGAAGTCCTCGCGGTACTGGCGGCAGCTCGAGAAGGACGAGTACGCGCTCGTCGCGATCGCGAGGAGCTGGCCGTACCCCTTGTCGGCGGCCTCCTTCACGGCGTCCTCGAGGTAGGGGTCCCAGTTGCGGTTGCCCCAGAGCACCGGCAGGTCGACGCCGCGCTTCGCGAGCTCGGCCTCGAGCGCTGCCTTGAGCGCGCGGTTCTGGTCGTTGATCGGGCTGACGCCGCCGAAGTGCCGGTAGTGGTGCGCCACTTCCTCGAGCCGCTCGTCCGGGATCCCGCGGCCACGGGTGACGTTGCGCAGGAAGGGGATGACGTCGTCCTGCCCCTCGGGGCCGCCGAACCCGGCCAGGAGGATCGCGTCGTACGCGACGGGGACCTCGACGTGCTCGGGACCGTCGGCGGCCGCTGGGGTCGCGCCGAGGACGGCCTGTCCGTTCGTGATGTGGGACGTGTCGGTCACGACAGCACCTCCGGCAGCTCGGTGGTCGTCACGCGACGACCGGTGAAGAAGGGGACCTCTTCCCGCACGTGCAGGCGGGCCTCGGTGTAGCGCAGGTCGCGCATGAGGTCGACCAGGTCGACCAGGTCGGGGCTCTCGAGCGGCAGGATCCACTCGTAGTCGCTCAACGCGAAGGTGGCGATCGTGTTCGTCAGGACGGGGCGGTACTTCGCGCCGGCCATGCCGTGGTCACGGAGCATCTTGGAGCGCTCGTCCTCGGGCAGCAGGTACCACTCGTAGGACCGGACGAACGGGTACACCGTGATCCAGGCCTCGGGGTCCTTCCCGCGGAGGAACGCGGGCGTGTGCCGCTTGTTGAACTCGGCCTCGCGATGCATCGCCATGGCGTGCCACACGGGCTCCGCGTCCTGGAACAGCGCGGTCCGGCGGATCTCGCGCAGGACCGCCTGGATCGTCTGCGCGTCGTCGCCGTGCAGCCAGATCATGACGTCGGCGTCGGCACGGAAGCCCGAGACGTCGTAGAAGCCACGGATCGTCACGCCGCGCTCGGCTGCGCTCGCCACGACCGCGTCGAGCTCGGCCACGGCGTCGTCGCCGACGCGGTGGATCGGCCCGAGGGGCCGGCGGAACACGGCCCAGAGGGCGTACGCCGTCAGCAGGTTGGGATCGACGCCGGTCGCCGGGTCGGTCTCATGGGGGGAGGATTCGTGCGCGGGCACGGTGGAACTCATGTGGTCCATTGTCCTATCGGTTGCCAGGGGAAGGGATCGCCAGCCCCCATTCGCTGACGAGCGCTCGTCCACGGACGACCACCGATCGGGCGGTCTACCGCCGTCGGAGCACCGCTACGACGATACCCCCGACCACCGCCACACCGGCTGCGAGACCGGCCAGGTACGGCACCGGGTTCTCGTCCACCCGGCGCTTGACGTCGGACGCCGCGATCCCGAGCTGCTTCGGCACGTTGAGCTTGTCCTCGATCGCGTCGAGGGTGTCGAAGAGCTGGGCACGGGTCGCCGCGACGCGGTCGGCCAGGTCGTCGTGCGGTTCGGACACGGTTCCTCCGGGGGTGGGAGCGGACTCGGTGGTGCTGGTCACGTCAGAACCGGCCACCGACGTCGGGCTTGCGGCTGCCGTACTGCGTCGGCGGCGTGGGCTTCTTGCCGAGTCCCTTGACCGCGTTGACGTCGTTCTTCACGCTGTCGATCGTGCGCTTCGGCGTGAGCGGCAGTCCCTTCTGGAACCGCTTCCAGCCGATGAGTCCGAGCACGGCCGCGACGATGAGCATCACCACGGCGAGCAGGAGCGCGGCGAGCCACGCGGGCATCACCGTGGCGAGCCCCATGACGGCAGCCGTCAGGAGCACGCCGATCGCGTACAGGACGATGACGAGCGCGCCCACGAGCAGACCCGCGGCCAGGCCGAAGATCTTCGCCTTCGTCAGCATCTCGGCCTTGAGCAGGTTCAGCTCGCCCTTGACAAGCTCCTTGACGAGCTTCGGGACGTCGCCGACCAGGCCGAACAGCGAACGCGGCTTGCGGTCGCGGGTGTCCGTCATGAGGTCGCGCTGTCCTTCTTCTGCCCGACCTTGCGGACGACCTTCTTGGTCTGCTCGCCGACGAACTCGGCGACGTCCGGGGTCTTGTCGGCGATGAAGTCCTCGGCGACGTGCACGCCCTTCTGCACGCCGTTGCTGTTCCAGATCTTGCCGCTGACGGTCTTGATCTGCTCGTACCGCGCCCGCCCGGCTCGCGATCCCAGGACGTACCCGAGTGCTGCGCCGGCGACGAACAGGAGCCTGCCTCGCATGTGCGGTTCCTCCGTTGGTTCAGTGTGCGGTGGTCATGCGCCGAACGGCATACGTCCGGCGGTCTTCCCAACAGTAGCCCTCGACCCCCGGAGCGCGTGCTCAGGAATCCAGGATGCGTTCAGCGGCCGTCCGGGACGACGCCACGATCCCGGCCAGGCCACGGCCGGTGGACGCCTCGCCGATGCCGACGACACCATCGGCCAGGGCCGCTGCGGTGGTGTCCGGCCCGTGCCAGCGCACCCGCGCGGCGCCGGCGACCCGGGCCGCGTCCAGTGGCACCCCGAGGATCGCGGTGGCGTCGCGGAGCGCACGGGTCCCGACGGGGTCGGTCGGGTCGACCGGGAGGCTCGTCCCGACCTCCGGCGCGCCCGTCGCGTCGTCGCCGGGGCGGGTCGGGTAGCTGAGCCGGAGCACGTGGCGCCCGTCGGCGACCTCGGCCAACCACGACCACTTGACCGTCGCGTGCGTGAGCGCCTTCGCAGCGATGCCGGAGGCGTCCGGGTGCACGAGCATCCCCGTCCCCCGCGGCGCCGCGTCGAGTGCCGGGGCGTCGACGACGAGCGTCACGAGCTCGATGCCGGTCCGCTCGGCGACGGCGGTCCGCTGCGGGTCGGGCGTCGACGCGAGGACGTGCTCGGCCGGCAGGCGCTCGGTCTCGCCGTCCGCGGTGACGACCTCGACCGCGTGCTGCTCGATCGTCGTCGCGCGGGTGTGCAGGCGGACGTCGATCCGGTACGTCTCCGTGTCCGCGACCAGTTCGTCGACCAGCCGCGCGATGCCGCCCCGGATGCCCTGCACCGCGGAGCCGGCGGCCGCCCGGGCGCGCAGGGCGAGCACCGCCCGGGCGAGCGAGCCCTCGCGGAGCAGCGCTGCGCGCAGGCCGGGCGCGACGCGGTCCGGGTCCAGGTGGTCCGGGTGCGTCGAGTGCACGCCCGCGGCCACCGGGACGACGAGGTCGTCGAGCACGCGCTCGCCCATCCGCCGGCGCACGAGTTCACCGAGCGATCCCGCCTTCGCGCCGACCGGGCCGGGGAGCAGCGAGTCCATCTGTGCCCGGAACCCGGCCTTCTGACCGATCACGGCGAGCACGTCCGCCGCCATGGGGCTGCCCGGGATCCCGAGCATGCCGGTCGCCGGGATCGGGGCGGTCCGGCCGTCGCGCGTCATGAGCCACGCACCGCGCCGGTCCGGCGTCACGACGTCGTTCCCCAGTCCGAGTTCGATCGCGAGCCGTCCCACCGCGTCGTTCCGGGTCGCGAAGGAGTCCGCGGCCATGTCGAGGTCGAGGCCCGCGACGGTGTGCCGCCGCACCATGCCGCCGAGGACGCCCGACGCCTCGACGAGCACCACGTGGGCGCCGTTCTTCGCGAGGTCGCGGGCGGCCACCAGACCGGCGACCCCGCCGCCGACCACGACGACGTCGGTCACGCGGCCGACCCGTCACCGAGGTCGTGCAGGAGCGCCACGACCCGGGTGAGCACCTCGGGGTCGGTCTCCGGCGGGACCCCGTGCCCGAGGTTGACGACGTGCGCACGCGCGGCACCACCGCGGCGGACGACGTCGCGCACGTGCGCCTCGAGCACCTCCCACGGGGCGGCCAGCATCGCCGGGTCGATGTTCCCCTGCACCGTGACCGACGGCCCCACGCGGCGGACGGCCTCGTCGAGCGGCAGACGCCAGTCCACGCCGACCGCGTCGACGCCGACGGTGTCGGTCCCGAACGTGGTCATGTCGCCGAGGACCTCACCGCTGCCGACGCCGAAGTGGATGCGCGGGACGCCCGTGTCCGCGACGTGGCCGAGCGCCCGCTGCGAGTGCGGCGCGACCCGCTCGACGTAGTCCGCGCGGGAGAGCGAGCCGACCCACGAGTCGAAGAGCTGCGCGGCCGAGGCGCCGGCGAGCACCTGCGCGCGGAGGAACGCCCCGGACACGTCCGCGGCCCAGGCGAGCAGGCGCGACCACGTCTGCGGGTCGGCGTGCATGAGCGTCCGCGCCCGGATGTGGTCCTTGGACGGGCCGCCCTCGACCAGGTAGGCGGCGAGCGTGAAGGGTGCCCCCGCGAACCCGATGAGCGGTGTGCTGCCGAGCTGCTCCACGGTCCGGGCGACGGCCTCGGTGATCGGGGCGAGCGCCGCGGGGTCGAGCGGACCGAGGGCGTCCACGTCGGCGGCCGTGCGCACGGGCGATGCGAGCACGGGCCCGCGCCCCGGGACGATCTCGACGTCGACGCCCGCGAGCTTGATCGGCACGACGATGTCGCTGAAGAAGATGCCCGCGTCGACCCCGTGCCGACGGACCGGCTGCAGCGTGATCTCGGACGCCATCGCCGGGTCCAGGCACGCGTCGAGCATCGCGGTGCCGACCCGGAGCTCCCGGTACTCGGGCAGGGACCGCCCGGCCTGGCGCATGAACCACACCGGCAGGGTCTCCGGTCGGTCGCCGCGGAGCGCCCGGACGAGCGGCGAACCACTGGTCACGCCGGCGGCGAGGGGGTGGGAGTCGGGGAGGGACGTGGTCGGGGCGTCGGTCACCGGACGATTCTCGCACCGCGGTCCGGGGGTGTCCCGTGCACGCGGTGGGCGAACAGTGGTCCGACCGACGGCGCGTTACCATGGAACACGTGCTCATCTGTCTCACGGCGTCGCACCGCAACGCCAGCTTCGACCTCCTGGAGCGACTGAGCATCGGCGCACCGACCGCCGCGAGCCGTCTCGTCACGGACTCCGACGTGCTGGACGGGGCCGTCGTCCTCGCCACGTGCAACCGCTTCGAGGCCTACCTCGACATCGCCGGCGACGACCGCGACTCCGCCGTCTCGGCCACCGTCGACGCCGTCGCCGCCGCGAGCGACCTCGCCCCCGCAGAGGTCCTCGAGTCCGTCAACGTCCTCGGCGGCAAGGACGTCGTGCAGCACCTCTTCGCCGTCTCGAGCGGACTCGAGTCCGTCGTGGTCGGCGAGACCGAGATCTCCGGGCAGGTCCGCCGCTCCCTCGAGGACGCTCGCGCCAACGGCACGACCACGTCCGACCTCGAACGGCTCTTCCAGGAGGCCGCGCACACCTCCCGCGGCGTCAAGACCCGAACCCGCATCGGTGCAGCCGGTCGCTCGCTCGTCCGCCTCGGCCTGGAACTCGCGTCCTCGCGCATCACCGACTGGGCCCGGGCCCGCGTCCTCCTCGTCGGCACCGGCAGCTACGCCGCGACGACGATCGCCGCGCTGCGCGACCGCGGGGCGGCCAACATCCAGGTCTTCTCCCCCTCCGGCCGCGCGCCGTGGTTCGCCGCGAAGCACGACCTGGTCGCGGCGACCGACCTGCGCGACGCCATCGGCTCGAGCGACGTCGTCATCACCTGCACCTCGAGCGAGGTCCCGGTCATCGAACCCGCCGACCTCGACGACGGTGCACGCCGGATCGTCATCGACCTCGGTCTGCCGCGCAACGTCGACCCCGACGCCGCGGACGTCGACGGCGTCGAGCTCCTCGACCTCGAGACGATCAGCATCCACGCCCCGATCGCCGAGTTGAACGCCGAGTCCGAGGCCCGCGCGATGGTCGACGACGCCGTCTCCCGCTTCCGGGCCCAGGCGCTCGAGCAGTCGACCACCCCCGCGCTCGTCGCGTTCCGCAAGCACGTGTTCGACATCCTGGACGACGAGATCGACCGGGCGAAGCGCCGCGGCGACGGCGACCCGGCCTCCGTCGAGCAGACCGAGCGGGCGCTCCGACACCTCGTCGGTGTCCTGCTGCACCGTCCGTCCGTGCGTGCCCGCGAGCTCGGACGCGCCGGTCGCGGCGAGGAGTTCGTCGGCGCACTCGACGCCCTGTTCGGGGTCCGTCCCGAACCCGAGGCCGAGCTGCCCTCGCCCGTCGTGCCCCTGGCGGACCGCACCGCCCGCGTGCGCGAGGACGAGGCGGACGCGAGCTGAGCCTCCCGGGCCCCCCGTCGACGCTCCGGGTGAGTGCGCTCCTGCTCGTCCGGGAGCGCCGCTTGCTCATGGTGCGCGCCAGGGCGCGCGACGTCCTGTACCTGCCGGGCGGCAAGGTCGACCCGCACGAGAGCGACGTCGAGGGTGTCATCCGTGAGGCCTTCGAGGAGACCGGTCTGCGCCTGACGGAAACCGACCTCGAGCCCTTCGGCCGGGTCCTCGAGCCGGCGCACGGGCAGGCTCCGGGCACCATGGTCGCCATGGCGCTGTTCCTGGTCCGCCCGGGAGGCACGTCGGACTCCGCCTCGCCGGTCGCCTCCGCCGAGGTCGACGAGATCGAGTGGGTCACGTCGGCCGACGCCGACCGGTGCCCGCCCGCGGGCAGGGAGACGCTCCGCCGCCTGGTCGCGGCCGACCTGATCGACTGACGCCGGCGTCGGGTGAGCCCCACGATCCGACGTCGGGTCGGCCCACGCTCCGGCGACCCCGGCGTCGAACCACGGTTCCGACGTCGAACCGGCCTGTCGACCTGGTTCGACGTCGGATCCGTGGTCCGGAACGCCGCTAGACCTCGTCGCGGTCCGTGTAGTGCCCGACCTCGCCGTCGGGCGTGGGCTCGGTCTCGCCGGGGATCTCCGACTCGACGTACTCGCCCTCGCCGTCGCCACCCACCGGCCGCGTCTCGCCGGGGATCTCGCTCGAGACGAACTCGCCGGCCGGTTCGTCCGACCAGGTCGGCGTCTCGCCGGGGATCTCACTGTCCGTGAACGCGCCCGCCCGCGGCTCGACGCCGTCCGAACGACCCTCGTCGCCCCGTGCCTGTTCGTGCTTGCCTGCCATGTCGACCTCCGTCGCTCGCCTGACCGATCGCTTCCGGAGTGTGCCCGCGCCACCTGGGGACCAGCCCAGCGGTGTACCCCGCGGTCAGCGTCGAGCGGGCAGATGGACCGCTTCGAGCACCTCGGTGCCCATCGTGCGCAGCGCGTCCACGACCGCGAGCCGACGCTGCAGCGAGGCGTCGTCGAACGTCACCGTGACCGCGTAGCTCACCGAGGAGCCCGGGCCGCGCAGGATGCCCGTCTCGGCGCGGACCCCGACCGACGACCCGGTGACGGCGACGACCTGCAGGCCGTGGTCGAGCGACCGGTGTGCGAGTGGGTCGAGACCGAACGAGCCCGCCACCAGGGACAGGTCAGCCGCCAGGGAGAGCCACCCGAGCACGCGGTTCGACACCGCCTCGTCGACGACCTCGCCGAGCGCCAGGCCCCGCATGAGCCAGGCGAGCTCCCCGGTCGGCGCGACCGAGGCGTCCGGGGCGTCGTCGGGACCCCGTCGGTCCCGGACCCGGTCGATGAGGGCGGTCCGCTCGATGCCGAGCGACTCGGCGCGTTCCCGGACGGCGTCGATCCCCACGGTGGACAGCAGGGCGTTCATCGCCCAGGCGTCGGCGCTCGCCCCCACCAGGGTGGCGAGGTCCGACACCTGCATCGTCGACTCCTGCAGGAACTGCCAGAGCCCCGCACCGGTCGCGGTGTCCCGGGCCATCCGCTGCAGCCGGTCGCCGTGCAGCCCACCGTCCTCCAACTGCGCGGCGACCTCGATGAGCAGCAGCACCCGCCCGAGGCTCGCCACGGGCTGCACCAGGGTGTCGTCGACGGCGAGCAGGGCCCGGCCCGTCGACGTGTCGATGACCGACGCGCTGACTCCCGCGCCGTCCTTCGCCAGCGCACCCAGCGCCTCCAGGGTGGCGCCGAAGCGCTCGTCGGCGCCGCCGCGGTGTCGCCCACCCCGGGAGCGCGTGCCCGCCGCCGGGTCCGGCCGGCGGCGGGACCGCCGGTCCGGGACGGGTCCGGACGTCCGGGCAGCATCCGGGTCGGGGGTCGGGGCCGCGTCCGGCTCCGCCATCACCAGATCGAGACGCGCTCGGCCGGGTCGAGGTACATGGCGTCCTGCTCGGTCACACCGAAGGTGTCGTAGAACACGTCGATGTTGCGGACGACCTGGTTGCACCGGAACTCGGTGGGCGAGTGCGGGTCGATGGTCAGCAGGCGGGCCGCTTCCTCCGGGCGGATGGCCATGCGCCACGCCTGCGCCCAGCTGAGGAAGAAGCGCTCGGCGCCCGTGAGACCGTCGATCACCGGCGGCTCCTGCCCGTCGAGGGACAGCAGGTACGCCTTCCACGCGATCGAGAGACCACCGAGGTCACCGATGTTCTCGCCGATCGTCAGCGCTCCGTTGACGTGGCCGTCCGGCACCTCGGTCGGCACCAGGGCGTCGTACTGCGCGATGAGGGCCTTGGTGCGCTCCTCGAACGCCGTGCGGTCCGCCTCGGTCCACCAGTTCTCGAGCCTGCCGTCGCCGTCGTACTGCGAGCCCTGGTCGTCGAAGCCGTGGCCGATCTCGTGCCCGATGACCGCGCCGATGGCACCGTAGTTGGCGGCGGCGTCCCGGCCGGCGTCGAAGAACGGGAACTGCAGGATGGCCGCCGGGAAGACGATCTCGTTGAAGCCGGGGTTGTAGTAGGCGTTGATCGTCTGCGGCGTCATGAACCACTCGTCGCGGTCGATCGGCTTCCCGATCTTGCCGAGCTCGCGGTCGACCTGGAAGCTCGCGACGGCACGGACGTTGCCGATCAGGTCGTCGGCGGACACCCGGAGCGCCGAGTAGTCGCGCCACTTCACCGGGTACCCGATCTTCGGCGTGAACTTGTCGAGCTTGTCGAGCGCACGCGCACGGGTCTCGTCGGTCATCCAGTCGAGACCGGTGATGCTCTGCCGGTACGCCTCGACGAGGTTCGCGACGAGCTCGTCCATCGTCGCCTTCGAGGTCTCGTCGAAGTGCTCCTGCACGTAGATGCGCCCGACGGCCTCGCCCATCGCGCCCTCCACCAGGGAGACACCGCGCTTCCAGCGCTCGCGCTGCTTCGGCGCACCGGTCAGGGCGGTCCCGTAGAACGAGAAGTTCGTGGCGGAGAACGCGCTCGTCAGGTACGCCGCGGACCCGCGGACGACCTGCCAGCGGAGCCAGTCCTTCCAGACCTCGAGCGGTTCGGCGACGAGCAGCTCGGCGAGGCCGGTGACGTACGACGGCTCACGGACGACGACCGTGGCGAACGCGCCGGCCGGGGCGTCGATGGCTTCCCACCAGCGGTGCAGGTCGACGCCCTTCGCCAGCGCAGCGACGTCGTCCCACGCGAGCTTGTTGTACGTCTTCTGGCTGTCGCGCGTCGTGACGTTGTCCCAGTGCACGCGGGCGAGCGCGGTCTCGAGCGCGATGACGTTGTCCGTGTGGTTGCCCGCGTCGGCGAACCCGGCCAGCGGGAACATGGCGGCGACGAACTCGCGGTACTTCGCGCGGATGTCCGCGAAGCGCTCCTCGCGGTAGTAGGACTCGTCCGGCAGCCCGAGTCCGGACTGCTCGAGGAAGACGATGTACGACTCCGGGTCCCCCGGGTCGTTGTCCACGAAGAGCTGCAGGAAGCTCGGCAGGCCCAGCCGCTCGAAGCGACCGACCAGGGTGATCAGCTCGGCGACCGAGTCCACCGCGTCGACCTCGGCGAGGAGCGGCTCGATGGGGGCCGTGCCGAGGGCCTCGAGCCGGGTCTCGTCGGTGAAGGACGTGTAGAGGTCGCCGACCTTGCGCTCCTCGGTGCCGGGAGCCGCCTGCTGCGACCGTTCCACGATGTCGCGCACGGCGATCTCCGCCGCCTCCGCCAGCACCGTGAAGGAGCCGTAGCGGGCCTTGTCGTCGGGGATCGGGGTCGCCGCGATCCAGCTGCCGTTCACGTGCCGGTACAGGTCGTCCTGCGGCCGCACGCCCGCGTCGAGTTCGTCGGTGTGGATCCCGGAGGTGGTTGCGACGTCCGTCATGGCGTCCACGATAGCCACCGGAGGGACCGGGCGCGGGTGGGGAGCGCGCAGTCCGGTCGTGCCCGCCGGACCGGTGCCGGTACGGTCGTCGCATGGGATTCGGGTGGAAGCTGCACGGTGACGGCCGGACCGTCTCCGCATCGACGATCGTGGCGCCGGACGAACGGCTCACCTGGGGCCGCACGATCGGCCTGGGGGCGCAGCACGTGGTCGCCATGTTCGGCGCGACGTTCCTCGTCCCGCTGCTCACCGGCTTCCCGCCGTCGACGACCCTGCTGTTCAGCGGTGTCGGCACGATCCTGTTCCTGCTCATCACCGGCAACCGCCTGCCGAGCTACCTCGGCTCCTCGTTCGCGTTCCTCGCCCCGATCGGCGCGGCGACGAAGATCGGCGGCATCCCGCTGGCCCTGTCCGGCATCATCGTCGTCGGCGCGCTGCTCGCCGTCGTCGGCCTGGTCGTGCACCTCGCCGGCGCGGGCTGGATCGACCGGCTCATGCCGCCGGTGGTCTCGGGCGCCATCGTCGCGCTCATCGGCTTCAACCTGGCCCCCGCGGCCCGCGACAACTTCACGGCCGCCCCGGTCACCGCGCTCGTCACCCTGGTCGCGATCATCCTGGTGACCGTGCTGTTCAAGGGACTCGTCGGCCGGTTGTCGATCGTGATCGGCGTCGTGGTCGGCTACGTCGTGGCGCTCCTGTCCGGCGAGGTCGACTTCGCCAAGGCGGGGGTTGCCGAGGCCGCGTGGATCGGCCTACCGACCTTCACGGCACCCGCCTTCGACCCGGGGCAGCTCGCGGTCTACCTCGCGTTCGTCCCCGTGGTCCTGGCCCTGGTCGCCGAGAACGTCGGCCACGTCAAGGGCGTCGGACAGCTGACCGGGCGGGACCTCACCCCGCTGACGGGTCGCGCGCTGTTCGCCGACGGTGTCTCGACGATGCTCGCCGGCGCCGGCGGCGGTTCGGCCACCACCACGTACGGCGAGAACATCGGCGTCATGGCGGCGACCCGCGTGTTCTCGACGGCCGCCTACTGGGTCGCGGCGATCGTCGCGGTGCTCCTCGGCCTGTCGCCGAAGATCGGCGCGGTCATCTCCTCGGTGCCCGCGGGCGTCCTCGGTGGCGCGACCACGGCGCTGTACGGGCTCATCGGCGTCATCGGCATCCGCATCTGGGTCGAGAACCGCGTCGACTTCGCGAAGCCGAAGAACCAGC
>Ga0308167_1000874_pt1 | contig 43200 bp, 34 predicted proteins | sample PhyCR1_2_FD_202138 | JGI IMG/M metagenome (GOLD analysis project Ga0308167, IMG submission 202138) | Phyllosphere microbial communities from UC Gill Tract Community Farm, Albany, California, United States - DLSLRC.R1 | ecosystem: Host-associated > Plants > Phyllosphere > Unclassified | place... | reverse complement strand
ACGACGACGGACGCGTCGCCCGGCGCCCAGCCCGCCCGCGACGGGTAGCCGCCGGGAGGGCAGAGCAGGCCGCCCGCGACCTGCACCTCGGGCCAGCCGGCGTCGACCCGGCCCCGTTCGGGCCAGAGAGCGGCGACGTCGGGGCTCCAGCCGAGGTCGAGCACGCGGCCGATGCCGCCCCGCACGAGCTGCTCGGGCTCGACCAGGCCGAGGTGGACGTGCGAGTCGGTGAACGGCGAGAACAGCGCGCCGGGCAGGTGCGGCAGCTCCCCATGCGCTCCGTGCGCGGCGTCGTCGCCGTGCTCGGTGCCGACCGTCCCGACGAGGTGGATCGCGGTCGGCGACACGCGCACGACGCTCGGGCCGTGCCACCTGCCCGACCAGACCCGGTCGACGGTGACGAGTCGCGCCTCCTGCTGCATGCCCCCACCGTAGGGCCGACGCGTCAGCCGGGCAGCACCGCCCGGCTGGCCCGGGTCACGTACGGCAGGCGGATGAGGTCAGCTCGGCGGGTGTCCGGGTGCGTGTCGAGCAGCTGGCCGACGTCGCGGAGCACCTGGGCGCGATCGTCCTCCGACAAGGTGATGACGTAGCTGCGCGACGCGATCATGGCGAGCAGCTCGTCGCGGCCGAGCTCGTGCACCCACGGGAAGTCGCGGCGCTCGATCGGGGCGAAGGGCTCGCCGACCGGGGGCGCGTCGGACGACATGTCGCGCTCGGCGGGCGAGTGCATCACCTGCGACAGCTCGGTCAGCCAGGGCACGGTCTCGTCGCGGATGTTCCAGAGCAGGGCGAGCGTCCCGCCGGGGCGCAGCACGCGCGCGACCTCGGGAACGGCAGCCCGCGGGTCGACCCAGTGCCAGGCCTGGGCCACGAAGACCGCGTCGACCGACGAGTCGTCGAGCGGCATCGACTCCGCCGACCCGGCGAGTGACCGGGCCTCGGGCACGGCTTGTTCGAGCACGGAGCGCATGCCCTCGCTGGGCTCGACGGCGGTGACCTGCTCGGCACGCGGCACGAGGACGCGGGTGAGCTTGCCGGTGCCCGCGCCGAGGTCGACGACGTGCCGTGCGCCCTGCGGCAGCAGCCAGTCGACGGCGTCGACGGGGTAGGAGGGGCGGCCGCGTTCGTAGACGTCCGCCGCCTGGCCGAACGAGGAGGCGAGGGTGCTGAGGGGGTCGGCCGGATCGTGGCCGTGCGCGTGCGTGGTCGGGTTCACGCGACCACTGTCGCATGACTCACGGCGTCACACGGCTTCGTGACGCGCCGCCTCCGGAGCACCATGGCTGCATGACGCAGACACCTCCGCAGCCGCTCCGTGTCGTCGCCGTGTCGGGCACGCTGAGCTCGCCCTCGAAGACGGACGCGCTCGTCGACGCCGTCCTCGACGAGCTCGCCCTCGTGCTGCCGATCGAGCGGCACGTGATCCGGGTGAGCGAGCTCGGGCCGCTCTTCGCCGGCGCGCTGACCCGGGACCAGCTCGACGAACGGGTCGAGCGCGAGCTCTGTGCCGTCGAGGGCGCCGACCTGCTGATCGCGGCCTCTCCGGTCTACCGCGCCTCCTTCACGGGGCTCTTCAAGCACTTCTTCGACTTCGTCGAGCAGTACGCGCTGGTCGACGTGCCGGTGCTGCTCGCGGCGACGGGCGGCAGCGAGCGGCACGCGCTGATCCTCGAGCACTCGCTGCGGCCGCTGTTCGGCTTCTTCCAGGCGCTGACGCTGCCCCTCGGCGTCTACGCGCACGCCAGCGACTTCACCGATCGTCGTGTGACGGCGCCGCTGCTGCAGGAGCGCATCCGGGCCGCCATCGCCCGGGGCCTGCCCCTGATCCGGTCGAGCGTCGACGAGAAGCGTCGTATCGAGCGTGCCGTCAGCGGCGTGGGCGACGAGCTCGACGCGCTCCCGACGCCGACCGCCCAGGACGCGGCGCCGGTCCGGCTCTACAGCTGACGGCCCGCTCTGGGGGCGGTGGCCCTCGGCATCGTGTGCTTAGGGTGGAGCGTGCCTGACGAGACCCCGACTCCCGAGACCACGCCCCGCGACGTCGCCGTCGCCCGCGCCGAGATCCGCGACGACGAGGCCAAGCGCGTCATCGGCATGCTCGCGGCCGGCGAGCTGCCGCGCCGGGCCGCCCAGTGGGTCGCCGACGGGGTCGACGACGACGCGGCACGCGATCTCGCCGTCGCGACCGGGCGCACCGAGGAGGAGCGGGTCGGCCTCCTGGAGCGCCTCGCCGCCGCCCAGGGCCTCGGCTTCCCGAGCACGCGCGAGGCGCGGGCGCACCACGGCCAGAGCGTCATCGCCTCGATGACCGCCGCCTCGGCGTCGGGCGACTCGCTGTCGTTCTCGAACTCGTTCAGCGACACGATCGAGGAGTCGGTGCGGGACTCGATCTCGCGGCTGTTCCCGCGACGCAAGAAGTAGGCCCGGGGGCCGTCCCCCAAGCGAGACAGATCGGCGCATCGAGCGTCCCCGAACGCTGGTGCTGCGGCGACCGACGCGCGGATCCCTCTCAATTCTGAGAAGGATCCGCGCGCGGCACGGCTCAGGCCTTCGCGACCTCGAGCTCGACGACCGCCCACGAGAGGGCCGGCAGGGTCAGGCGGACGCTGCCGCCGTCGACCGTGACGCCGTCGAGGGGCACGAGGCCGACCGCGTCCTGCACCTGCTCGGTGTTGGCGGTGAAGCGGTCGCCGCCCTCCGGCACCGCCAGCACCTCGGAGCGGACGACCCGGGCGTCCGCGAAGCCGCGGAGGACGAGCTCGACGTCCGCCGCCTCCTCGAGTCCGCGGTTCGCCAGGAAGAACACGACGCGACCGGTCTCCTCGTCCCACGTCGAGCTGACGTCGACGAGGTCGGCGTCGCCGTACTTCGGGGTGTCGATCTTGTCGCTCGTGACCTGCGTGCGCAGGATCTCGCCCTGGGCCAGCGCGGCCATGCGGGCGAACGGCCAGAAGATCGTCTGGCGCCAGGCCGGCCCGCCCTGCTCGCTCCGGATCGGCGCGATCACGTTGACGAGCTGGGCCTGGTTGGCGATCTTCACCCGGTCGCCGTGGCGCAGCAGCGAGTTGAGGAACGTGCCGACGACGACCGCGTCGGTCACGTTGTAGGTGTCCTCGATGAGGCGCGGGTGCTCGACCCAGCCCTTCGAGACGTTGTGCGGCTGGTCGTCGGTGTCGAGGCCCGTCTGGTACCAGACGTTCCACTCGTCGAACGAGATGTGCACCTGCTTGTCGTGCTTGCCCGCGGCCTTGACGCCGTCGATCGTCGAGACGACCTCCTCGATGAAGGCGTCCATGTCGACCGCCGTCGCGAGGAAGCTCGTCGCGTCGCCGTCGTGCTCCTGGTAGTAGGCGTGCATCGAGACGTAGTCGACCTCGTCGTAGGCATGGGTGAGCACCTCGTGCTCCCACGTGCCGAAGGTCGGCATGCCCCGGCCCGAGCTGCCGACGGCGACGAGCTCGATGCTCGGGTCGACGAACTTCATGGCCTTTGCGGCCTCCTGGGCCAGGCGGCCGTATTCGGTGGCCGTCTTGTGGCCGATCTGCCAGGGGCCGTCGAGCTCGTTGCCGAGGCACCAGAGCTTGATGTCGAACGGGTCGGCCGCGCCGTTGGCGATGCGGCGGTCGCTGAGGGCGGTGCCACCGGGGTGGTTGGCGTACTCGACGAGCTCGCGGGCCGCATCGACGCCGCGGGTGCCGAGGTTGACGGCCTCCATCACCTCGACCTCGGCGAGCTTCGACCACTCGACGAACTCGTGCAGGCCGAACGCGTTCGACTCGACGGTGTGCCACGCGCCGTCGAGGCGGCGGGGGCGCTGGTCGACCGGTCCGACGCCGTCCTCCCAGTTGTAGCCGGAGACGAAGTTGCCGCCGGGGTAGCGGACGACGGTCGCGCCGAGCTCCTTCGTGAGCTCGAGGACGTCGCGGCGGAAGCCCTTCTCGTCGGCGGTCTCGTGGCCCGGCTCGTAGATGCCGGTGTACACGCACCGGCCCATGTGCTCGACGAACGAGCCGAACAGGCGGCGCGGCACGGTGCCGATCGTGAACTCGCGGTCGACGGTGATGCGGGCGGTGGTCATGGTTCTCCTAGGTAGTGGGGGAGCGGCGTGCTGTCGGGCGGTCGGTCGGTCAGGAGGTGCGGATCGAGGAGGCGCGGCGCGCGCACCGAGGAGGCGCCAGCCGGGCAGGGGAGGCGCTGGTCGCTACTGCCCCCCGAAGCCGGTGGTCGAGATGCCCTTGATGATCTGCCGCTGGAAGAACAAGAACACCAGGATGAGGGGCAGCGCCGCCAGGATCGCCGCGGCCATGTTCTGCGCGTACTGGATGCCGTAGGCGCTCTTGATGGTCTGCAGGCCGACGGGCAGCGTGAGCAGCGACGCGTCGTTCGTGACGATGAAGGGCCAGAGGAAGTTGTTCCAGGCTCCGATGAACACGAAGATCGACACCGCCCCGAGGATGGGACGCGAGAGCGGCAGCAGGATCGTGAAGAAGACCCGGATGCGTCCGGCCCCGTCGACGCGAGCCGCGTCCTCGAGCTCGATCGGCACCTGGTCGAAGAACTTCTTGAGCACGAAGACCATGGCGGGGGCGATGGCCTGGGGCAGGATGATGCCCCAGTACGTGTCGACCATGTCGAAGGCGAGCATCTGGTAGAACAGCGGCACGATCAGCACCTGCGGCGGGATGATGATCGACGCGATCGTGGCCACGTAGAGCCACTTCTTGCCGCGGAAGTCGAGCCGTGAGAACGCGTAGGCCACGAGGGCCGAGGTCGCCACGACGATCAGCGTGATGGCGATCGACGTGAGCAGGCTGTTGAAGAGCCAGGTCGGGATGTTCCCCTGTTCGAGGATCGCCCGGTAGGCCTGCAGCGTGAAGCCGCCCGCGGGCAGCCAGGTCTGCGGCGTCGCCGCGGCGTCGGCCTCGCTCTTGAACGACGTGGCCAGCGACCAGAGGAACGGCAGCAGCCAGAGCACGGCCAGCACGACGAGGACGACGATGCTGACGACGCCCATGGCGCCGAAGCGCTGCTTGCCGGGTGCGTGGCCGTGGCTGCCGCCTCCTCGGCTGGCAGCTCGGCCGCGCTCGGCGGTGGGGGCTCGGAGGTCGCCGCCTGGCGCTGCGGCGGGGGCGACGGCGGGTGCGGTCATCGCTGGGCTCCCTTGCGGTTGCGGGCCGTGATCGAGAACTGGGCGATCGAGATGACCACGATCACGGCGAAGAAGATGTACGAGATGGCGCTCGAGTAGCCGAAGCGGTAGCCGGTGAAGCCCGACTCGAAGATGTACTGGACGGTGGAGCGCGTGGTGCCCGCCGGCCCGCCGTTGGTCATCTGGTAGATCTGGTCGAAGACCTTGAGCGACGCGAGCACCTGCAGGATGACGATCAGGCCGGTGGTCGGGCCGAGCTGCGGGATCGTGATCGACCAGAGCGAGCGCCAGCGACCGGCGCCGTCGAGCGAGGCCGCCTCGTACTGCTGGTCGGGGATGTTCTGCAGCGCCGCGAGGTACAGCAGGAAGTTGAAGCCGACGGTCCACCAGACCGTGGTCGCGACCACGGCGATCATGGCCGTGTCCGGGTCCTGCAGCCAGGCGGGCTGCGGCAGCCCGAGCGTGGCGAGCACGGTGTTGATCGGGCCGAGCGTCGGGCTGTACAGCTGGATCCAGAACAGCGACACGACGGTCGACGCCAGCAGGTACGGCAGGAAGAAGCTGAGCCGCCAGAGCCACTGGCCCGGCAGGCCCGTGTTGACCAGCAGCGCGAGCACGAGCGCGACCGCGACGAGCGGGATCGTGCTGAGGATCGTGAACCAGAACGTGTTGAGCATCGAGCGCCACATGGCGCCGTCGGCGAAGGCCTCGGCGTAGTTGGCGAAGCCGATCAGCTCGCCGCCCTGGCCCGTGAGGCTCTGCCCCGTGAAGCTCAGGTAGAGGCCGTGCAGGAGGGGCCACACGAGGAAGAGGACGAACAGGATCGTGAACGGGGCGGCGAAGCCCCAGCCGATGCGGTTCTCCTTGTGGGCGCCGGGGCGCAGGCGGGTGCTGGTGCTGCCGCCGCCGGTGCCGCCGGCACGCGTGCGGCTGCCGGTGGTGGCCGGGCTCCGGTCGGCGGGGGCCGCCGGGGTCGTGACCGTCGTGGTCGTCACAGATCGACTCCTTCGTCGTCGTGCAGGGCTGGGTCGTCAGGGAGGGGGAGGAGGGGCTGCTCGGGTCACACCGGGGCGGTGCGGCCGAGCTGCGTGTTCACCCGGTCGACGAACCGCTTCATGCCCGTCGCCGCGTCGTCCTTGGCGAGGACGACGGACTGGATGCTGTCGAGGAAGTACGTCTGGAAGTCCGACCCCGAGCCGGTGAACCAGGCGGGCGGGTCGTAGTTCAGGTACTCGGCGGCCTCGGCGTAGTGCGCCTGGGGGATCAGGTCGGCGTACTCGCTGCTGTCGACCACGGGCCCGTACGCGGGGATGTGCCCGGCCTCGGCCCACGAGATCGAGTCCTTGAGGATCGTCGAGACCATCTTGTAGACGTCCTCGCGCGCGGCCTCGTCGACGGTGCTCTGCCGGGGCAGCACGAACGCGTGCGAGTCGGCGTAGACGGCGGGGGTGCCGAACAGCGTGGGGATGATGCTCGCGTCGTAGGGGATGCCCGACGCGGCCGCGCTCGGCACCTCCCACACGCCGGTGAAGAGCATGCCGCTCTCGCCCGAGACGAACTCGGCGATGCCCGACTGGATGTCGCTCGCCTCGGCCATCACGGTGCCGTCGGTCATCTGCTGCATGAACTCGAGGGCGGTGACGGCCGCCTCCTCGTCGTACTCGACGGTCCCGCCCTCGCGGAGCTCCATGTCGGCGCCCTGCTGCTTGTAGAACGTGTAGAACATGCGCCAGAGCTGCGCGCCGTCGTTGAGGTAGCCCCACGAGGCGCCGTGCTTGCCGGTCACGGCCTGCATCGCGGTCGCGACCTCGAGGAACTGCTTGGGGCTCGTGATCTCGGCGAGCTGCCCGTCGGGGCCGAGGACTCCGGCCTGGGCCGCGATGTCGGTGTTGTACAGCAGGATGAACGGGTGCGAGTCGAGCGCGACCGAGTACAGCTGGTCGCCGCTGAAGCCGGCCTTCCAGACCGCCGGTGCGAAGTCCTGCTCGCGGAGGCCGTACGAGGCGAGCTTCTCGACGTCCCAGGGGTCGAGAAGGCCGCCGGGCGCGTAGCCGGGCACCCGCGAGGCGTGCATGATCGCGACGTCGGGGGCGCGGCCGCCGGCCGACGCCATCGCGAGCTTCGTGTAGTACGGCGTGCCCCAGGCGAGCACGGTCTGCGTCGCGTGGAACTCGGGGTTCTGCTCGTTGGCCTGGTCGACGAGGGCGGACATCTTCACGCCGTCGCCCCCGCTCAGCAGGTGCCAGAACTTGAGCTGCTCGACCGTCGCGCCGGAGGCGGTGGTCGCGCCGGTCGCGCAGCCCGAGAGGGCGGTGGCCGCGAACGCGGTGCCGAGCAGGGCCGCGCCGCCGACGAGGACGCCGCGGCGGCTGAGGCCGGTGCCGGTGCCGGCGGCGTCGGCGCTGCTGGTGCTGGTGCTGCGGCTGTCGCGGGCACCGTGGCGGCGGGTCGTGGGCGGGCCGGCCTCGGCGCCTGGACGGCTGCGGGCGGGGTGGTCGGGCAGGGTCATGTTCACTCCTTCGTGACGTGTGACTGCTCGCACTATTCCATCGTTGTAATCCGGACGCAAGAGGCAGCCGCCAGGTCGTCGCGCATCGGCCCGGAGCGGCCGGCGACTGCCGGGTGGACCTTGCCCCGAGGAGGCGTGGACCGCGACAGTGGTGCGGTGACCGTTCCCCGCGTGCCGACGACCGCCTCCTCGACCGACGTGCTGCGGCTGACCGCGTTCGCGGACGGGCCGGGCGGCGGCAACCCCGCCGGGGTGGTGCTCGACGCGTCGACGCTCGACGACGCCGAGATGCAGGCCGTCGCCACGGAGGTCGGCTACGCCGAGACCGCGTTCGTCGTCGACGGCGCCGTCGGGGGAGATTCCCGAGCAGTGCGGACCCGGTACTTCTCGCCGATCGCCGAGGTGCCGTTCTGCGGGCACGCGACGATCGCGACCGCCGTGGCGCTCGCCGGCGAGCGCGGTCCCGGTGCGTTCCGGTTCGAGACGGCCGTCGGGCCGGTCGTCATCGGGACCACGCAGGAGGCGGTGGCCGGGGGAGAGGGCCGGCTGCGCGCCTCCTTCATCAGCGTCGAGCCGCGCACGCGTCCCCTGGGCGACGCCGTCGGCGACGAACTGCTCGGCCTGCTCGCGCTCGACCGCGACGACCTCGACCCGGGGTGGCCGCTCGCCGAGGCGTTCGCCGGCAACTGGCACCCGGTCGTCACGGTACGGTCGCTCGCGGTGTTCGACTCGTTCGGGTTCGACGCCGGTGCGGTGCGCGAGCTGATGGACCGGCAGGGCTGGTCGGGCACCGTCACGGTCGTCTGCACGGAGGGCGTGGACTTCGCGGCTGCCGCTGGCGCTGGCGCTGGCGCTGCCGTCGCGACCCGAGGAGCCGACGCCGAGCTGCCCGCGATCGAGGCTCGCAACCTGTTCCCGGTCGGCGACATCACCGAGGACCCTGCCACGGGATCGGCGGCCGCCGCCCTCGGGGCGTACCTGCGGGCGGTCGGCCTGCTCGCGCCTCCTGCGCGGTTCGCGGTGCGGCAGGGCCGGCACGTCGGACGTCCGAGCCTGCTCACCGTCGACGTCCCCCCGGTCGGCGGCATCACGGTCAGCGGCACCGCGGCCCTGATCGTCGAGTGAGGCGCCCGCCGTCCGCGGTGCGACGCGTCACACCGCGGAGGCCGCGCGACACCTCCGTCGCGTGACACACCCCCGACGGTGCACCGCACCCCTGGATCCGGGGGTGCGGCGCATCGGAGGGGGTGTGGCGCGTCGTCGCGGTGCCGCGCTGGCGCGGCGCACCGCGTCAGGCGGGCGCGGCCGCCGTGCTCTCGCGGCGCACGATCTCGTGCGGGATGATCGCCAGCTCGGGCGGCCGGTCGCGGTCGGCGATGCGCGCCGCCAGCAGCTCGAGGGTGCGCTCGGCGAAGAGCCGCTTGTCGAGGCGCACGGTCGTGAGCGGCGGCAGCGTGAAGCGCCCGTCGGCGATGTCGTCGAAGCCCGCGACCGACACGTCGTCGGGCACCCGCAGGCCCGCCGCCCAGAGAGCGTGCACGGCGCCGATCGCGAGCGAGTCGGTGAAGCAGAAGAGCGCGTCCGGCGGACCGTCGGTGGTGAGCCGCTCGCGCACGGCGGCGGCGCCCGCCTCGGGCGACCACGACCGGCACGACCACCGGAGCGCGGGGTCGACGGGCAGCCCGGCCGCCTCGTGCGCCTGCTGCCAGCCGAGGGTGCGCGCCCGTGCCGTCGCGCTGTCGAAGCCGTCGCCCGAGCTGCCGAGCACGGCGATGCGCCGGTGCCCGAGCTCGATCAGGTGCGTGGTCATGTCACAGGCGGCCGCGACGCTGTCGACCCTGACCTGGTCGACGAGGCTCTGCTCGACCTCGCCGATCACGACGACCGGGGGCAGCGACTCCGCGCCGACGATGGCGCTCTCGTCGAGGCTCACCGGGTTGAGCACGAGACCGTCGACCAGGTGCTCCTTGCCCCTCAGCAGCAGCTCGCGTTCGCGCTCCGGGCGCATGCCGGTCTGCTCGAGCTGCACCGACCAGCCGCGCTCGTGCGCGACCTCGACGAACCAGTGCGACATCTCGGCGCTGTACGGCGTCGTGAGGTCGGGGAAGGCGAGCGCGATGGAGCCCGTGCGGCCCGTGCGGAGCCCTCGTGCGCTCAGGTTGGGCACGTAGGCGAGCGCGGCCACCGCCTCCTCGACGCGCGCCCTGGTCTCGGCGCTGACCCGGACCGCGCCCGTCACGACGTTCGAGACCGTCTTCGGAGAGACGCCCGCCCGGGCGGCCACGTCCTTGACCGTCGCTCGCATCCGCCCAGGCTAGTGCTGCGCCGCACGTCGGACACGACCGAGCGGGCAGCGGCTACGCCGAGGCGAGCACCTTCGCGATGCGCTGCAGCGACACGCTCTCGCTCGGACGCAGATCTTGTGCGAACAGGCTGATGCGGAACTCCTCGAGCATCCACCGGGCGCGCACCAGCGAGGGAGGCGCCCCCTCGGCCGGCGGGAACGCCCCACCCGCCGCCTCGTACCGCTCCGTCGCCTGCAGCACCTCGGTCAGCCACGCCCGGTCGCGCGACGGTGCCTCGAGCAGCTTCGCCGTGCGGCGCGTGATGCCGACGAGGTAGACGGGCACGCGCTGCAGCTGCTGCAGGCCGGTGGCCGAGACGAAGCCCGGGTACACCAGCCGGTCGCGCTGCTGCCGCATGTCGGTGAGCGCCGTGAGCAGCGACATGTTCGTCGCCGCCTTCATCGCCTTGTCGGCGTCGCGGGCGGCGGTGAGGGTGCGCGCGACGAGCGAGACCGTCTGGAACATCTGGTCCATCACGGCGCCCGACACCCGGTCGCGCACGGTGAGGAACTCCTTCTTCGTGTACAGCTGCCCGTCGGGCTTCACCCGGTGCAGCACGTCGTCGACGACCGCGACGAGGCAGTCCGCGAAGAGGGCGGACGTGTTCTGGTACGGGCTCGTCGCGAGGATCAGCTTCTCGGGCGCGGTGAGGTGCTGCTGCACGTAGGCGACCGGGCTCGGCACGGCGAGCATGAGGAGGCGGCGCACCCCCCGGGGCGTCTCCCTCGCCTGGTCGGCAGGCGTCGCCATGAGGCGGATCGCCACGGAGGCGCCCTCGTCGACCAGCGCCGGGTACGCCCGGATCACGGTGTCGCCGTGTCGCGTGTCGACGACGGTCGGCAGCTCGTCGAAGTCCCACGAGGTGAGGCCGCCGCGCTCGATGGCGTTCGCGGGGGCGGCGGTCGCGGCGTCGGGGCGACCGCCCTCGGGGCCGCCGCGTCCTCGTCGGCCACGACCCGCGCCTCCTGCGCCCGGCCCCTGACCCTGGGTGACCCGTGCCACGCTCTCGCGCATGTCGTCGCTCAGCCGGTGCTGCAGCTCGTCGAGCGACTTGCCCGCACCCACCGTGCGGCCGCGTTCGTCGACGACCGCCCACGTCACGCGCAGGTGCGCGGGCACCCGCTCGAGGTCGAAGTCGGCGGCGTCGACGGGCGTGTAGGTCAGCTTCTTGATCACGGCGGCGAGGGTCGCGGTGAACGACTCGGCGACGTCGTGCGGCGGCTCGGCCGGCAGCTCGGCGGTGATCTTCGACGCCCAGTCGGCGGCGGGCACGACGTTCTTGCGGATCTGCTTCGGCAGCGACTTGATCAGCGACGTCACGAGCTCGTCGCGGAGGCCCGGCACCTGCCAGTCGAACCCGGCCGGCCGGAGGCGCGCCAGCAGCGGCAGGGGCACGACCACCGTCACGCCGTCGTCGTCGGCACCCGGCTCGAACTTGTAGCGCAGGGTGAGCGTCTGGTCGCCCTGCCGCCACGTGCTCGGGAACCCGGCCTCGTCGACGTCGGGCTCGTCGTCGCCGAGCAGGTCGGCGGCGGTCATCGTCAGCAGGTCGGGCGTCTCCTGCTTCGCCTTGCGCCACCAGCCCTCGAAGTCGCGGGTGCTCGTCACCTCGGCCGGCACACGACGCTGGAAGAACTCGAACGCGGCGTCGCCGTCGACGAGGATGTCGCGGCGGCGGGTGCGCTCCTCCACCTCGGTGAGCTCGCGGATCAGCTGCTGGTTGGCCTTCTCGAACGACTGGCGGCTCTCCCAGTCGCCCTCGACGAGGGCGTGCCGGATGAAGAGCTCGCGGGCGTAGCCGGGGTCGATCCGCGAGAACTGGATGCGCCTCCTCGGCACGATCGGGACGCCGTAGAGCGTCACGCGCTCGTAGGCGACCACCGAGCCCTGCTTCTTCTCCCAATGCGGCTCGCCGTAGCTGCGCTTCACGAGGTCGGGGGCGAGCGGCTCGGCCCAGGCCGGGTCGATGGCGCCGTTGACGCGGGCGAAGAGACGGCTCGTCTCGACGAGCTCGGCGCTCATGATCGCGGCGGGCTGCTTCTTGGCGAGCGAGCTGCCGGGGAACACCAGGAACCGCGTCTGGCGGGCCCCGACGTAGTCCTTCTTCTGCGGGTCGAACAGCCCGATCTGGCTGAGCAGGCCGGCGAGCAGGCTGCGGTGCACGCCGTCGGGGTTCGTGCTGCGCTCGCCGACGTGCAGGCCGAGGGGCTTCGCCGCCCGCAGCAGCTGGCGGTAGACGTCCTGCCACTCGCGGACGCGCAGGTAGTTGAGGTACTCCTCCCGGCAGAGGCGCTTGAACGCGTTGCCGGTGAGCTCGTCCTTCTTGTCCTCCAGGTGGTTCCAGAGGTTGAGGAGCGTCATGAAGTCGCCCTGCGGGTCCTTGAAGCGGGCGTGAGCCTCGTCGGCCTGCGCGCGCCGCTCGAGCGGACGCTCGCGCGGATCTTGGATGCTGAGCGCCGCGACGATCGCGAGCACCTCGCGGGTGGTGCCGTGCACCTTCGACTCGACGGCCATGCGAGCCAGGCGGGGGTCGATCGGCAGGCGCGTCAGCTGCTTGCCGACGCGGGTGATCTGGCCGCCCTGGGTGACGGCGCCGAGCTCGCGCAGCAGGTCGAGGCCGTCCTTGACGCCGCGGCTGTCGGGCGGCTGGAGGAACGGGAACGCCGCGATGTCGCCGAGGCCGAGCGAGATCATCTGCAGGATGACGGCGGCGAGGTTCGTCCGGAGGATCTCGGGCTCGGTGAACTCGTCGCGCTTCTCGAAGTCGGTCTCGCTGTAGAGCCGGATCGCGATGCCGTCGCTCGTGCGGCCCGACCGGCCGGAGCGCTGGTTCGCGCTCGCCTGCGAGATCGCCTCGATCGGGAGGCGCTGCACCTTCGCACGGGTCGAGTAGCGGCTGATGCGCGCGGTGCCGGCGTCGATCACGTACTTGATGCCGGGCACGGTGAGGCTGGTCTCGGCGACGTTCGTCGCGAGGACGATGCGGCGCCTGGTCCCCGCGGTCGAGCTCGGCTGGAAGACGCGGTGCTGGTCGGCCGCGCTCAGGCGGCCGTAGAGCGGCAGCACCTCCGTCTGCGGCAGGTTCCGAGCCCGGATCGCGTCCTCGGCGTCGCGGATCTCGTTCTCGCCGCTGAGGAACACGAGCACGTCGCCCGAGCTCTCCCGGGCGAGCTCGTCGAGGGCCTCGTTGATGCCCTGGAGGTAGTCCTTGTCGTCGGCGCGCTGCCTCGGGTCGCCAGCCCGCGCCTCCTTGGCCCGCCGGGCGGCGGCGCCGGGTCGCCCGGGCTCGCCGCGGCGGCGCCCGTCGTCACGTCGGGAGTCGTCGCGTCGTGCGTCGTCCCGGCGGGCGCTCGGGCGCGAGGGCGCCGGGGCGTCGTCCAGCTCGTCGAGGTCGTCGACGTCGCGGTCGTCGTCGGCCGTGGTGTCGTCGGCGACGAGGGGCCGGTAGCGGATCTCGACCGGGTAGGTGCGGCCCGAGACCTCGACGATCGGCGCACCGTCGAAGTGCTGCGAGAACGACTCGGGGTCGATCGTCGCGCTCGTGATGATCAGCTTGAGGTCGGGCCGACGCGGCAGCAGCTGCTTCAGGTAGCCGAGCAGGAAGTCGATGGTGAGGCTGCGCTCGTGCGCCTCGTCGATGATGATCGTGTCGTACCGCTTCAGCTCGCGGTCGAAGTGGATCTCGTTCAGCAGGATGCCGTCGGTCATCAGCTTGATCTGCGTGTCGGCGCCGACCTTGTCGGTGAACCGCACCTGGTAGCCGACGAGCCCGCCGACCTCCTCGCCCAGTTCCTCTGCGATGCGTTCGCTGATCGTGCGCGCGGCGATGCGGCGCGGCTGGGTGTGCCCGATGCTCGTGCGGCCGAGCTCGAGGCAGATCTTCGGCAGCTGCGTCGTCTTGCCCGAGCCGGTGGAGCCCGCGACGATGACGACCTGGTTGTCGCGGATCGCGGCGGCGATGTCGTCGCGTCTCTGGCTGACCGGCAGCTCGGGGGGATAGGTGATGGTGGGCGACATGAGCCCTCCATCGTAAGCCGCACCGGCTGGGGAGCGCTCCCCGCAGTGGTCCCTCCCCAGGGGCGTCCGTGCGGGGCGCCGTCCCCGTCCCCGGTCGGGACGAGGAGGCGCGGGTCGGCCGGGAGGGCACCCTCGCTCCCATGCCCCCCACGAACCGCCGGCTCGCCGCCTCCTCGTCCACCGCCTCCCTCGATGCGGCCTCGCCGCTCGCCGTCATGACCGATCCGCTCTGCGTCTGTGTGCTCGACGTGCTCGAGCACGGCGCACGGGCGGTCTCGCAGCTCGTCGCCGAGGCGTCGCGTCGGCTCGGGCCCTCGGCGGGCGGCCCCGCGTTCGTCGCCTCGCGCGTCGCCCTGCTGGTCGCGTCGGGCTTCGTGGAGGCCAGCGAGCCGCCACCGGGCTCGGCCGCCGGGGCCGAGACCGTCCTGTCCGTCGCCGAGCGGCGGTCGTGCGAACTGCTCGACGCCTTGGCGGAGGCGGTGGCCGAGGTCCGCGACGCCGGGGACGTGCAGCAGGAACAGGACCTCGTCGATGCCCTCGAGACCGCGTGGGCCGCCCGCGACGGCCGACGCTCGGGCCTCCGGGGCGTCGACGAGTTCCGCGCGTCCGAGGCCGGACGCCGCCACGCGCGTCGAGTCGCCGAGGGGACGCTCGGCCAGCCGGGCTCGCCTTTCGCCGCCGGATGACGCTGGGCGTGCTCGTCGTCGGCGTGCTGCCGCGGCGGCCCGCGGACTCACCGTTGTGGGGGTGTGAACGCGCTCAGGCTGTTCCGTCACCGAACGGAGCGACCACGCCGCGGGGCGAGGTGCCGCGAGTGCTGATCCGTCACGAGACGGAGCGACCATGCCGCGGGGCGAGGTGCCGCGAGTGCTGATCCGTCACGAGACGGAGCGACCATGCCGCGGGGCGAGGTGCCGCGAGTGCTGATCCGTCACGAGACGGAGCGACCATGGACGACGTGAACGGTCCTGCTCTCGACGCCGACGCGGCCCGTCGTCGCGACGACGGGCCGCCCGGCAAGGAGCAGGACGAACGCGATGCGTCGCCCACGGCGCGTCGTGGGCGCCTGGGTCGTCGCTCTGCCGGAGCGCGGGCGATGCACCCGTTCGAAGTGCTCGGCGACGTGACGAGGCGGGAACTGGTGGAGGTGCTCGCGATCGGCCGACAGACGTCGGGCGACCTCGCGAGCATCCTCCACGAGCGACGCGCCGTGGGGTGGTCGAGCGTGTCCCAGCACCTCGGGGTGCTGCTCGAGTCGGGCTTCGTCGTCGTCGAGCAGGACGGCCCCCGGCGCTGGTACCACCTGCGCGACGACTGGCTCGACCTCGTCACGGCGGGGCTCGACGAGCTGCGACGTGCCTGGGACGAGGGTGCGTCGTCCCGAGAACTGGGCGCCGGTCCTGCAGTGATGGCTCGGCGGATCCGGTCGGGCGACGTCGTCCTCAGGGAGCCGGGCGATCCGGTGCCGCCGCTGCGGGACGCCAGGCGGGGACGCAACGGACTCGACCTCAGTGCCCGCGGCGTCGGTCGGAGCCACTGGAGCGACGACGCCGACGGCAGCAGCGACCTCGACTGACGCGGCCCTGTCCGTGTTCCGTTCCATCCCGGATCAGGCTGAGTTCCGTTTCGTGACGGATCAGGTCGGGCGGCCCTCGTCCGTGTTCCGTTTCGTGACGGATCCGGTTGGGCGGCCCTCGTCCGTGTTCCGTTCTGTGACGGATCAGGCCGTGGGCGGCCGAGACCAGGGGGAAGGGGCTGTTCCGTTTCGTGACGGATCAGGCTCAGCAGAGAGTCCCCTCCTCTCGCGGGCCGACGGCCCGGCTCGGAGCAGCGACTTCCTGTCCCGGTGCCGAGCGGGTGGCCCCGGGCCGAGTGCTCTGCGTCGGGCGCGGGCCGATGTCGGCGGTCGGGACGATGATGAGCCGGTGTCAGCCGTTCACCCGACGCTCCCGTCACCGTCACCGTCACCGTCACCGTCACCGCAGGCGTCCCTGCAGCCCTCCTCGGCGCCGCCCGCCCTCGACGCGTGGGGGCTCGACGTCGTCGACGAGCTGCTGATCATCGGCGGGCTCGACCCTGACGCCGCCGTCTGGCAGGTCCGCGACCGCGCCGGCGACGAGTGGGCCGTGAAGGCGACCCGGCGCGACTGCCGGTTCGGCCTCGCGCTCGCCGCCGCCCTCGGTCCCGACTCCGGCGTCGTCGCCCCGCTCCCCACCCGGGCAGGCGACCACCGGGCCGAGCGCGACGGCCTGCTCGTCTCGGTCTCTCCCTGGATCCTCGGCGACGACGCCGCAGAAGAGGGCCGGGGCCTCGACCTCGACCAGTGGGCCGAGCTGGGCGCCGTCGTCCGTCGAGTGCACGACCAGCCGCCTCCCTCGTCCGTCGCCCCGCTGCGGCAGGGCGTGAAGCGCACCGGCCGCCGGGCCCGCGTGCGCCTCCGCGACCTCGACGCCCGCTTCGTCGGCGCCGGCCAGGCTCCCGGGGTCGACCCCGAGCTGGCCGAGCTGTGGCACGTCCACCGCGACCGGCTGCGTCGTCTCGAGACCACGGCGCTGCAGCTGAAGGAGGCGCGGGGCGCGACCGCACGGGTGTCCTGCCACGGCGACCCGCACCTCGGCAACGTCGTGGTCGACCCTGCCGGTCGCCCCTGGCTCATCGACCTCGACGAGGCCACCGTCGCCCCGCGCGAGGTCGACCTCGTGCTCGTCGAGCTCGGCGTGCTGCCCGGGCTGCCCGTCGAGCCCGAGCACCGCGCGGCGTTCCGCCGCGGCTACGGCGACGACGTGCGGCTCGACGACGACCGCATCACGCGATTCGGCTGCGTCCGCGCCCTCGAGGACGTCACGGCGGTCTTCGCGGCGCTGGAGGGAGCACACTCTCCGCAGCACTCCGGCGACCTGGTCGGGGTACGCGCTGGTCTGGACGACCTGCTCGGCCCGAGCGGGCTCGTGTCGCTGGTCGAGGAACGCCTGTCCCGAGCGTCGCACCCGACCGGCCGGCCGACGCACGACACCGCAACCACGGCACCGACCGCGACAGCACCGATCACGCCGGCACCCATCACCACAGCAGCGATCACCACAGCACCGATCTCGACAGCACCGATCACCACAGCACCGATCTCGACAGCACCGACGCCAGGAGAACCGACATGACGACCCGACGCACCACCCGACGCACGACCGCCGCCGCCGCGGCCACCCTCGCCCTCGCCGCCGGGCTCTCCGGCTGCAGCGGCTTCACGGGCGGCTCCGACGACGACGCCGACGGCGCCCTGACCTTCACGACCTGGGCCAGCGAGTCAGAGCAGGACAGCTTCGAGAAGCTGGTGGCCCAGTTCGAGAGCGAGCACGACGGCGCGACCGTCGACCTCAAGGTCGTGCCCTACGACCAGATGTTCTCCAACATCGACGCGCAGCTCTCGACGGGCGACGCTCCCGACGTGTTCCGCGTCGACTACGGCAACCTCGGCGTCTACTCGAGCCAGGGCCAGCTGCTCGACCTCACGGGCCAGATCGACGACGAGGACTCGTTCCAGCCCGCGATGCTCGAGGCCGTCTCGTACGACGGCGCGCCCTACGGCGTGCCGCACCAGACCGACGTCTCCGCGCTGCTCGTCAACACCGAGCTGCTCGCCGCAGCCGGCATCACCGACCTGCCGACGAGCCAGGCGGACGCCTGGACGTGGGACGAGTTCGGCGAGGTGGCGACGAAGCTCCGCGCGAGCCTCCCCGCCGACCAGTACCCGTTCGGGGTGAACTGGCAGCAGGGTGGCACGCCGCGCTGGCTCAGCTGGTTGTTCCAGGCCGGCGGCGCCCTGCTCGCCGACGACGGGACGACGAGCGAGATCGACTCGCCCGAGGCGGCAGAGGCGCTCGGCTTCACCCAGTCGTTCTTCGAGCAGGGGTGGGTGGCGCCGAGCAGCAGCGTCAAGTCGACGACGTTCGCCGACACGGAGTTCAGCGAGCAGACGACGGCCATGGCGTTCGTCGGGTCGTTCCTCGTGCCCGAGCTCGCGGACACCGACTTCGACTGGACGGCTGTACCGATGCCCGTCGACGAGCGCGGCGCGACCGACCTCGGCGGCAACGCCCTCGTCGCGACGGCCGACACCGACCAGGGCGAGCTCGCCACCGAGTTCCTGAACTTCATGGCCTCGGCCGACGCGATGACCGAGTTCTGCGCCGCGACCAACGAGCTGCCGACCCGGACCGACATCGACGCCTCGTCGATCGACTTCGCCGTGCGGCCCGACGTGATGCCGGTCTTCGTCGACCAGGCCACGACCATCGAGCCGAGCGACGTGAAGCAGCTGACGTCGCCGTACCTGGCCGAGATCACCGTCGCGATGCAGGACCAGCTCGAGGCGGCGTTCACCCAGGGGCAGTCGGTCGACGACACCCTGAGCGCCCTGGACGAGGCCGTCGGCCAGGCCACCGACTGATGACGACGCTGCCGGGTGCGCGCCGTCCCGGACGACGCGCCGCCCGCCTCCGGGAGAACCTGGTCGGCTGGGCGTTCATCGGGCCGAACCTGGTGCTGCTGTCGGTGTTCCTGCTCGTGCCCATCCTCTGGGCCGTGCAGCTGTCGTTCCAGGAGACACGGGGCTTCGGCGACCCCGAGTGGGTCGGCGGGGCGAACTACGCCCGCATGGTCGCCGACCCCGTCTTCTGGCAGACGCTCGGCAACACGGTGCTCTTCACGCTGGTCACCGTGCCGGTCGAGATGGCGCTGGGGCTGGGGCTCGCGGTCCTGCTCGACGGCGTCCTGCCCGGGCGGCGCACCTGGCGGACGATGCTCGTGCTGCCGATGGTCATCTCGGGCGTCGCCAGTGCGATGATCGCCGTCATCCTGTTCACCGAGGCGAACGGCCTCGTCAACAAGGTGCTGCGTGCCCTCGGACTCGGGGCGGTGCCGTGGCAGTCGGACGGCGCGCTCGCGATGGTCTCGGTCATCGTCACGATGATCTGGCTGCGCGTGGGCCTCAACATGATCATCTACCTGGCGGGCCTCCAGTCCGTCTCGCCCGAGCTCTACGAGGCCGCCGAGCTCGACGGGGCCGGTGCCTGGCAGCGGTTCCGCTCGATCACCGTGCCGCTCGTCGGTCCGTCGACGTTCTTCCTGCTGGTGCTCAACGTGATCGCGTCGTTCCAGGTCTTCGACCTCGTCTTCGTGCTCACGGGCGGCGGCCCCGGCTACTCCACGTCGGTGCTCGGCACCTACGCCTACCGCAACGGCTTCCAGATCCGTGAGCAGGGCTACGGCGCCGCGCTCGGCGTCGTGATCCTCGTCGTGACCCTGGCCTTCACCGTCGTGCAGTGGCGCACCAACCGCACCCGCGACCTCACGGAATGACGAGGACCCGATCGTGACCACGCCCCAGTCCCTCGCCGACCTCCCCGCGGCCGGCGCACCCCGCAGCACCGTCCGCGGCGCCGATCGCGCCGCCGGCGTCCGTGCCCCGCGCAGGCGACCACGTCGCCGCGGCGGCTTCGTCGCCCTCCGCACCGTCGTCGCCGTCGTGGCGTCCGTCGTCGTCGCGTTCCCGCTGGTGTGGATGCTCGTCGTGGCGTTCTCGCCGCGGGGCGAGGTCTTCGGACGCGGCCTCCGCCTCCTGCCCAGCGCCCTGACCCTCGAGAACTTCGAGCGCGTGCTCGAGCGGTACCCCGTGGGCGCGTGGTTCGGCAACTCGATCGTCATCGGGGTCTTCGTCACCGTGCTGACGGTCGTCGTGAGCCTGCTCGCCGGGTACGCCTTCGCGCAGCTCCGCTTCGTCGGGCGCACGGCGGTGTTCCTCGTGTTCCTCGCGACGCTGATGATCCCCGTGCAGGCGATCATGGTGGCGCAGTTCCGGCTGGTGAACGGGCTCGAGATCTACGGCACCTACTGGGCGGTGATCCTCCCGTCGGCAGCCACGGCGTTCGGGGTGTTCCTCGCGCGCCAGTTCATGCTCGGCATCCCGCAGGAGCTGATCGAGGCCGCCCGCCTCGACGGCGCCGGCCCGATCAGGGTGTTCACCCTCATCGTCCTGCCGCTGAGCGGTCCGTTGGTCGCCGTGCTCGTGCTGCTCACCCTCCTGGGCAGCTGGAACGACTTCGCCTGGCCGTTGATCGCCCTCAAGGACCCGGACCTCTACACGCTGCCCGTCGGGCTGCTCTACCTGAAGGGCCAGACCAACCCGGACTACAACGGCATCATGGCGCTCGCCGTCATCTCGGTGCTGCCGATGGTGGCGCTCTTCCTGGCGTTCCAGCGGTTCTTCGTGCAGGGCTTCGTCCGCAGCGGGGTGCGGTAGCGGCGAGGTGCACGGGCCGGCCGGGATCCGACCCGGGTCCCGGCCTGGCTCCCGGCGGTGCGCCGTATGATCCGACCAGGATCACCACTCGTCAACGGAGACGGAGCACACCCGGCATGACCTCGAAGACCACAGTCACGAACGCACCAGCCACCGGCCCTTCCACCCCCACCGGCCACGCGACGGCCTCGGTCGCCGCGATCCTCAGCGAGTCGGCCACCCGGTACCCCGACGACGTCGCCGTCGTCGTCGGCCCGCAGCGCACCACCTACCGCGAGCTCTGGCAGCAGTCGCTCGCCTACGCCGGGGCCCTCCGTGCCCGTGGCGTGGGCGAGGGCGACCGTGTCGCGATGCTCGTCCCGAACGTCGCCGACTTCGCCCGCGTCTACTACGCGACCCTCGCGCTCGGTGCCGTGGTCGTGCCCGTGCACGCGCTGCTCAAGCGCCACGAGATCGAGTACGTGCTGGGCGACAGCGGGTCGTCGCTGCTCGTCTGCGCGGCGCCGCTCCTGGCCGAGGGCGCGGCCGGGGCGCAGCTGGCGGGAGTGGACGTCGTGACGGTGCTCGCGCCTCCGGCGACCGACGCCGGCACGGCCGTCGTGCCCCCGGCGCCCGACCGCCTCGAGTCGCTCGCCGCCGAGGCCGAGCCGCTGACGACCTACGTGCCGCGGCACCCGTTCGATACGGCGACGATCCTCTACACGAGCGGCACCACGGGCCAGCCGAAGGGCGCCGAGGGCTCGCACTTCGCGCTGCTGCAGCAGGTCGACACGAACCTCATGAGCACCTTCGACATGCGCCGCGGCGACGTGCTGCTCGGCGCCCTGCCCCTCTTCCACACCTTCGGGCAGACCTGCACGATGAACACCGGGTTCCGGGCCGGCGCGACGATCGTCATGCTGCCGAAGTTCGACGGCGACGCGGCGCTCGCGGCCATGGTCGAGCACGGCTGCGAGGTGTTCATGGGAGTGCCGACGATGTACATGGCCCTGCTCGACGCCGCGACGCGGTCGGAGGCGCGACCGCCGCTCCGGTACGCGATCTCGGGCGGCGCCTCCCTGCCGCTCGCCGTGCTGGCGAAGTTCGAGCAGGTCTACGGCGCCCCGGTGCACGAGGGCTACGGGCTGACCGAGACGTCGCCGGTGGCGACCTTCAACCACGTCGGGCGGCCCCCGCGGCCCGGCACCATCGGCACCCCGATCTGGGGCGTCGACGTCGAGGTCGCCGACTCGTCGGTCGAGGACAGGATCGTGCTGCTGCCGCACGGCGAGATCGGCGAGATCGTCGTCCGCGGCCACAACCTGATGAACGGCTACCTCGACCGGCCCGAGGACACGGCGAAGGCGATCGTCGACGGCTGGTTCCGCACCGGCGACCTCGGCACCAAGGACGACGACGACTACCTCACCGTCGTCGACCGGACCAAGGACATGATCATCCGCAACGGCTACAACGTGTATCCGCGCCAGGTCGAGGAGGTGCTCGCCCAGCACCCCGACGTGACCATGGCCGCCGTCTTCGGCGTGCCGCACGAGACGCACGGGCAGGAGATCGAGGCGGCCGTCGTGCTGCGCGCCGGCGCGACCGTCGCGCCCGAGGAGCTGGTCGCCTTCGTCTCGGACGAGATCGCCGCGTACAAGTTCCCCCGCGTGGTGCACGTCGTCGACGCGCTGCCCCTCGGCCCGAGCGGCAAGGTGCTGAAGCGCGACCTCGTCGCGCGGTTCGGGGCGCAGGAGGCGGCCGTCACGCCGTCCTGACCGCTCGCGCCCCCGGCACGTCCCTCTCGGCATGCCCCGCTGACCGTCGAGGGCGGGTCCCCGTCGCCGAGTGCGGGTCCGCGGCGACCCGCCCTCGATGACGGCGACCCGCCCTCGACCGGATCGGTACGATCGGCGCGTGATCGGCATCGTGCTCGCGGCACTGCTCTGGGGCACCACCGGCACGGCGGCGAGCCTGCTCCCCGCGTCGGTCAGCCCGCTCGCGACGGGCGCGGCGACCATGTGCGTCGGCGGCCTGCTGCTCGCGCTGACGGCTCCGAGGCAGGCCGCGGCGGTGCTCCGTGGAGGCGGTGCCTCCCGGCGCTGGATCGTCCCGGGAGCGCTCGCCGTCGTCGCGTACCCCCTCGCGTTCTACTCGTCGATGTCCCTGGCCGGGGTCGCCGTCGGCAACGTGGTCTCGCTCGGGACGGCACCGCTCTTCGCGGCGCTGCTCGAGCGGCTGCTCGACCCGGCCGCGCGCCGGCGACGGCTCGACCGGCGCTGGGCGGCCTCGGCCGGCGCTGCCGTCGCGGGGGTGGCGCTGCTCGCGGCGTTCGGGCACGGCGGGTCGACCGACGCCGGGTCGCCCGGCAGCGTCGAGGCGTCGGCGGCCGCGACATCGGCGACGTCCGGGCCGGGCTCGACCTTCCTGGTCGGGGTCGCCCTCGGCCTGCTGGCCGGTCTCGCGTACGCGACCTACACGTACACGGCAGGCCGCCTCCTCGATCTCGGGCACAGCTCGCGCGGCTCGATGGCCGCGCAGTTCGGCGTCGGGGCGGTCGTCCTCGTGCCGGTGCTGCTGCTGACGGGGGCGCCGATCGTCGAGACGGGCAGCTCGGTCGGCGTGCACCTCTATCTCGCGGTCGGGCCGATGTTCGTCGCGTACCTGCTGTTCGGGGCCGGCCTCCGCACCGTGTCCAGCTCGCGGGCGACGACCGTCACGCTGCTCGAGCCCGTCGTCGCGACGCTGCTCGCGGTGCTGGTCGTGGGGGAGCGACTGGCCCCGCCGGGGTGGCTCGGCCTCGCGCTCGTCCTCGCCGGGGTCGCGGCCGTCGTCACGTCGCGGCCGACGTCGCAGCCGACGCGGCTGACGCCGCCGCCGACCAGGCCGCCGGAGCCCGACGCCCCTCGACGGGCGGTCGGCTCGGACGCCTAGGGTGGGTCGCGTGATGCTCATCGACGTGCACGTCCACCGTTCCGACGACCCGCTCGCGCGGCACGACGAGCTGGCCCACCGGCTGGCCTCGGTCGCGGTCGACCCCGTGGCGGTCGACGACGACGTGGCCGAGATGGTGGTCAACCGCGTCATCGACAACGCGGCCGTCGCCGTCGCGAGCCTCGGCCGGGCGCCCGTCGCCGCGGCCCGGGCGCAGGCCGCCGCGCGGCTGCAGCACCGCGCCCGGCACGCCGGAGCCGGCCCCGGGCCCGGCAGGGGCGGACACGGCGACAGCCCTGCCGACACGGCCGACCGCCCGGAGAGCGCCCTGCACGCCGCGGGCCCGGCCGGCATCGCCAGCTCGGACGCCCGCAGCCCCCGCGCCGGCGCCACCGTCTTCGGCCTCGACCCCGAGCTGCGCGTCCAGCCCGAGTGGGCGGCCTGGGCGAACGGCGTCGCCGTGCGCGAGCTCGACTACCACGACACGTTCCTCGCCGCCGAGTACTCGCACCCCGGCGACAACATCCCGCCCGTGCTCGCCGTCGCGCAGCACGTCGGCGCCGACGGCGAGCAGCTCGTCCGCGGCATCGCGGCCGGCTACGAGCTGCAGATCGACCTCGCTCGCGCGATCAGCCTGCACGCCCACAAGATCGACCACGTGGCGCACCTCGGCCCGAGCGCGGCCGGCGGCATCGCGGCGCTGCTCGGCCTCGACGTCGAGCGCACCGCGCAGGCGATCGCCCAGGCGCTGCACACGACCACGGCCACGCGGCAGTCGCGCAAGGGCCTCATCTCGACCTGGAAGGCCTACGCGCCCGCCTTCGCCGGCAAGCAGGCGATCGAGGCGATCGACCGGGCCCTGCGGGGCCAGACCAGCCCCAGCCCGATCTGGGAGGGGGAGGACGGCGTGGTCGCCCGCCTGCTCGACGGCCCCGACGCGCGCTACTCCGTGCCGCTGCCCGGCCCCGGCGAGGCGAAGCGCGCGATCCTCGACAGCTACACGAAGGAGCACAGCGCCGAGTACCAGGCCCAGGCCTGGATCGACCTCGCCCGCCGTCTCGGACGCGAGCGGCCCGAGCTGCGCGACCCGGCCGCGGTGCGGAGCATCGTCCTGCACACCAGCCACCACACGCATGTCGTGATCGGCTCGGGCGCCGGCGACCCGCAGAAGTACGACCCGACCGCCAGCCGCGAGACGCTCGACCACTCGATCCCGTACATCGTCGCCGTCGCCCTGCAGGACGGCGAGTGGCACCACGAGCGCAGCTACGCGCCCGAGCGGGCACAGCGCCCCGACACGGTCGAGCTCTGGAGGCGGATCACGACCGCCGAGGACGCCGAGTGGACCCGGCGCTACCACTCCGCCGACCCGGCCGAGAAGGCGTTCGGCGGGCGCATCGAGGTGGAGTTCACCGACGGGTCGCGGCTCGTCGACGAGATCGCGGTCGCCGACGCGCACCCGCTCGGTGCTCGCCCCTTCGCGCGCGAGGACTACGTGCGGAAGTTCCGCACGCTGGCCGAGGGGGTGCTGGCGCCGGAGGAGGTGGAGCGGTTCCTGGGGCTGGCGACGCGCCTCCGCACGCTCGAGCCGCACGAGCTCGCCGGGCTGACGCTCACGCCCCCGCCCGGCTCGCTCGACCAGGCCGACGCGGCCTCGCCCGACGGGCTCTTCTGATGCTGTACTCCACGACGACCCCGGCTGAGAAGCGGCGCCGGCTGCGCGAGGCGCTCGCCGGTGACCGGCTCGTGCGCCTGCCCGGCGCGTTCAACCCGCTGAGCGCGCGGCTGATCGAGCGGAAGGGCTTCGAGGGCGTCTACGTCTCGGGCGCGGTCGTCGCGGCCGACCTCGGGCTGCCCGACATCGGCCTCACGACGCTGACCGAGGTCGCGACCCGGGCCGGCCAGATCGCGCGGATGACCGAGCTGCCGACGCTCGTCGACGCCGACACGGGCTTCGGCGAGCCGATGAACGTCGCCCGCACCGTGCAGACGATGGAGGACGCCGGGCTCGCCGGCCTGCACGTCGAGGACCAGGTGAACCCCAAGCGCTGCGGCCACCTCGACGGCAAGCAGGTCGTCGGCCTCGACACGGCCGTCAAGCGGGTCCGCGCCGCCGTCGAGGGCCGCCGCGACCCCGGGTTCCTCGTGATGGCCCGCACCGACGTCCGCGCGGTCGAGGGCTTCGACGTCGCGGTCGACCGGGCGAAGGCGCTCGTCGACGCGGGCGCCGACGCGATCTTCCCGGAGGCGCTGACCGGCCTGGCCGAGTTCGAGGCCGTCGCCGAGGCGGTCGACGTGCCGGTCCTCGCGAACATGACCGAGTTCGGCAAGGGCGAGCTGCACACGACCGAGCAGCTGCGGAGCGCGGGGGTGCGGATGGTCATCTGGCCGGTGACGCTGCTGCGCCTCGCGATGGGCGAGGCCGGGCGCGGGCTCGACGAGCTCGCCGCGACCGGGACCCAGGCGCGCCTCCTCGACCGGATGCAGCACCGCGCCGACCTCTACGACCTCGTCGACTACGAGGGCTACTCTGCCTTCGACGGCGGCGTGTTCGACTTCACGGTCGAGCGCTGACCCGCAGCACGACCCGCACCACCTGCCGGCACCGCCGCCGGCGCACCTCGCCTCACCTCACGAAGGAGTGACCATGAGCGACACCCTCACCGCACCTCCCGCGCCCGAGCTGCACAAGGGCCTGGCCGGGGTCGTCGTCGACCGCACCGCGGTCTCGTCGGTCGACGCGGCCAGCAACTCCCTGCTCTACCGCGGCTACCCGGTGCAGCAGCTCGCCGCCTCGTGCGAGATCGAGGACGTCGCGTACCTCCTGCTGCACGGCGAGCTGCCGACGCCCGAGCAGCGGTCCGCCTTCGACGCCGAGCTGCGGGCGGCGCGCCCTCTCGCGCCGGGGCTGCAGCACGTCATCGACCTGATCCCGACCTCTGCCCACCCGATGGACGTCGTCCGCACGGCCATCAGCGCCCTCGGCGCCGCGGAGCCCGAGCCGAGCAGCGCCCCGGGCGAGCACGACCCCGCCGACACCCGCCGCCTCGCGACGCGGCTCTTCGGCGCACTGCCCGCCGTCATCGCCTACGACCAGCGCAGGAGGCGCGACCTGCCTCCCGTGCGGCCTCGCGACGACCTCGGCTACAGCGCCGACTTCCTCCGGCAGGTGTTCGGGCGCGAGGCCGACGACCAGGACGTCCGGGCGTTCGACACATCGATGGTGCTGTATGCGGAGCACTCGTTCAACGCGTCGACCTTCACGGCGCGGGTCGTCGCGTCGACGCTGAGCGACCTGCACTCGTCGATCGTGGCCGCGGTCGGCGCCCTCAAGGGCCCGCTGCACGGCGGGGCGAACGAGGCCGCTCTCGAGCTGCTCGTCCGGGTGGCCGACGACGGCGGTGCCGACGGCGCCGCGGCCTGGCTCGACGGCGCCTTCGCGCGCCGCGAGAAGATCATGGGCTTCGGGCACCGCGTCTACAAGAACGGCGACAGCCGGGTGCCGACCATGGAGGAGGCGCTGGCCGGCCTCGTCGACCGGGCCCGCGCCTCCGGCGACTCCCGGGTCGACCAGCTCGCCGCCGTCTACGACGCGCTGGCCGCCGGGGTGCTCGAGCGCAAGGGGCTGAAGCCGAACGTCGACTGGCCGTCGGGCTTCGCGTACCACCTGATGGGCTTCGACACGGCGGTGTTCACGCCGCTGTTCGTCGCGTCGCGGGTGCTGGGCTGGAGCGCCCACGTGATCGAGCAGCGCGAGGCGAACTCGCTGATCCGGCCGCTGTCGCACTACGACGGCCCGGCGCTGCGCGACGTGCCGTCGCGCGCGTAGCCCGGCTGCACGTCCGGGACTGCGCCTGCTCTCGACGAGCCCGGGCACCGCCGAGTGAACGGGACACCGCCCGCTGAAGCGGTGTCCCGGTCACTCGGCGGTGCCGGAGCAGGTGCCGTAGCTCGGCGGACGCGCCTAGCGTGGAGGCATGACGAACCGACTCGCCGACGCCGTCAGCCCCTACCTGCGCTCGCACGCCGACAACCCCGTCGACTGGTGGCCGTGGGGCCCGGAGGCCTTCGCGGAGGCCGCCCGGCGCGACGTCCCCGTGCTCGTCTCGATCGGCTACTCGACCTGTCACTGGTGCCACGTCATGGCCCGTGAGAGCTTCAGCGACCCCGAGCTCGCGGCGCACCTGAACGAGCGGTTCGTCGCGATCAAGGTCGACCGAGAGGAGCACCCCGACGTCGACTCCAGCTACCTGGCCGCCGCCTCGGCCTTCACCCCCCAGCTCGGCTGGCCGCTCACCGTCTTCACGACGCCCGTCGGCCAGGCGTTCTTCGCCGGCACGTACTTCCCGCCGCAGCCGGTCCAGGACCACCCGGCGTTCCGGCAGGTGCTCGACGCCGTCACCGAGGCGTGGACGAGCCGCCGCGGCGAGGTGGACGCGACTGCCCGCGGAGTGGCGGCGGCGCTGGCGGCCCAGCCCGCGCCTCCTGCGACCGGCTCGGTCGAGCTGCCCTCGGCTGCGGCCCTGTCGCACGCGGCCGCCCGCGTCGCCGCCGCCGAGGACGTCGAGCACGGCGGGTTCGGCGGCGCCCCGAAGTTCCCCGTCGCGCCGGCCCAGCTCGCACTGCTCGGACTCGGCGCCGGGGGCGACCGCGCAGCACTCGCCCTCGCCTCCCGGACCCTGCGGCGCATGGCGTCGTCGCCGCTGCGCGACCCGGTCGAGGGCGGCTTCTTCCGCTACTCGACCCGGCGCGACTGGGGCGACCCGCACTTCGAGCGGATGCTGTACGACAACGCGCTGCTGCTGACCGCATACTCGCGGCTGGCCCTGCTCGAGCCTGCCGCCGTCGTCGGCGACCGCACGGACGGGACCGCAGCAGGTGCGGGCCGTGGACCTGCGCCTGCGCTCGGACCGCTCGAGGTCGCGGCGGGCATCGCGGAGTTCCTGCTCGCTCGTCTCCGCACGCCGCGCGGCGCCTTCGGCTCCGCTCAGGACTCGGAGAGCACGATCGACGGTCGCCGTGTGGAGGGCGGGTTCTACGCACTGGACGCTGCTGAGCGCGCTCGGCACGAGGCACCGCCCGTCGACGACAAGGTGCTGACGGGCTGGAACGGCCTGGCGATCGCGGCGCTCGCCGAGGCCGGCGCTCGACACGACCGCCCGGACTGGGTGGCGGCCGCACGCGGGGCCGCGGACGTGCTGCTGGACGAGCACGTGACCTCCGACGGGCGGCTGCTGCGCGCCTCCTCGTCGGCCGGGGTGTCGGAGGCGGTGGCCACGCTCGAGGACCACGGCATGTTCGCCGAGGGCCTGCTGCAGCTGACGCTCGCCACCGGGCTGCCCCGGTACGCCGTCGCGGCGAGGTCGCTGCTGTCTGCCTGCCTGGTGGACGAGGAGGGGATCGTGCCCTTCGCGGCGCCGGCGGGGCCGGACCCCGTCCTGAGGTCACAGGGGACGGCGCTCGCGGCCGACCCGTCCGAGGGCGCCTACCCGTCCGGGGTCGCCGCGACGGCCGTCGCCGCGCTCACGTTCCACCGGCTCACGGGCGACGCGCGCTGGCGTCGGGCTGCCGAGCGGGCCGTCGGACCTGCTGCCGACGCGGCGCTCGACTCGCCCGTCGCGTACGGGACGACGTTCTCGTTGCTCGCAGAGCTCGCCGCGCCGTCCACGCAGCTGCTCGTCGTCGAGCCGTCCGTCGTCACGCCGGCCGTCGCGGCCCAGGTCGAGGACGAGCTCTCGGCCGCAGCGGAGGAGCCGCAGCCGGTCGCGATCGACCTGGGAGCGCGAGCTCGTCGCACGCTGGGCCCTGGTGTCCTGGTGGGCGTCGTCGACGAGGACTCCGCCGTCGCGCTGGCCGACGCCGGGTTCGAGCTCTTCGCGGGGCGCACCGCCGTGAGGGGCCACGCGACCGCGTACCTCTGCCACGACTTCGTCTGCCGGCTGCCCGTCACCGGCGTCGAGGAGCTCGACCGCGACCTCGCCGAGCAGGCGCGGTCGCAGGCGTAGGCGCAGTCGCAGGCGCAGGGAGAGCAGCGCTGGCCGGGGCGACGGGCTGACGGCCGCGTCGCGCCTCGCCGAAGGTCAGGCCGCGAGCGACTCGAGCGGTGCGTCGTCGTCGCCCGTCCACTCGTCGAGCGAGCCGTCGTAGAGGGCGACGTCGTCGTGCCCCACGAGCACCAGGGCGAGGGCGTCCGCACTGGCCGCGACGCCCTGGCCGCAGTAGACGACGACCTTCTCGGCCTCGAGCACCGGCGCGAACGCCGTCTCGAGCTGCTCGACCTCGGCGAAGTGCAGGGCGTCGTCGACGAGCTCGGTCGACGGCACGTTCACGCTGCCGGGGATGTGGCCCCGCCGGGGACGCGCGCCCGCGACGCCGTCGAACTCGGCACGGGGCGAGCCGCAGACGAGCGCCGCGCGCTCGTCGCCGCGCACCACGGCCTCGACGAAGGGCTTGTCGACCCACACCCCGGGACGCTCGTGCGCGACGAACACGGACGGCTCGGGCTCGACACCGCCGACGTCGACGGGGCGGCCCTCGGCGGCCCAGGCCGAGAAGCCGCCGTCGAGCACGGCCGCGTCGTCGTGGCCTGCCGCGCGCAGCAGCCACCAGAGCCGGGCGGCCCACGGGCCGCCCGACGAGTCGTAGGCGACGACCGTCGTGCCGGCGGCGATGCCCAGGGCGCCGGCGGCCTCGGCGAAGCGCTCGACGTCGGGCCGGGTGAACGGGAGCGCCGCCCGGTCGTCGCTGAGGTCGTGGATGAGGTCGCCGAACACGGCCCCGGGGACGTGCCCCTGCTCGAGGTACTCGCCTCGGCCGGTGGTGAACCGGCCGGTCGCCGCGCCGTCGCGATCGCGCACGGGGAGCACCGAGACGTCGACCACGACCATGTCGTCGGCGCCGAGGTGGTCGGCCACCCACTGGCTGGAGACGAGGGGGGAGGTGATGACGGGGGACATGCGGGCCACCGTAGCGCCCGCCCCCGTCATCGACCCGGGACGCGTTCACGGGGCGTCACGCGACGGGGCGCGCGTCGACGGGGCCGGGAGCCGGACCCGGTCGGGCGAGGTCGTCCGTCCGCGCCCGCAGGCTGACCTGCTTGCGGGCCAGGAACCGACGCTCGACGAGGTGCCACGACGCGGCGCCGCAGCCCAGGCTGACGACGACCACGGCCGCGAGCGCGAGCCCGGAGGCGCTTGCTCCCCACCACAGGGCGAGGTTGAGGACGACGGAGTGCCAGAGGTACGTGCCGAAGCTCCAGTCGCCGAGCCTCGCGGTCACGCGCCCGAGGACCGAGGGCAGCCGGACCCCGGCGAAGAGCACGAGGTAGCCGCTCGGCAACGCGCAGAGCACCGGCTTGAAGGTGTGCTGCAGCCAGGAGAGCGCACCGGTGCCGGGGCCGTGGTCCTGGTAGGTCCGCAGGGCCACGTGGAGGGCGAGCGCGACGGCGGCGAGCCACCATCGCAGGGGAACGGCCGAGCCCACCCTGGCGAGGACCATGCCCGTGGTGAAGTAGGCCGCCCGCTCGAGGAACAGGTGGTGGAAGGCTTCGTGGACGAGGGGCCCGCCCTGGTTCGACACGAAGGCGCCGACGACGCTGACGACCGCCATGCCGGCGACCATGCGCCAGAAGCCGAAGCGGCGGGCCGCCAGCACGAGGACCGGGACGAGCAGGTAGAAGCTCATCTCGACGGGCACGGTGTAGAGCGGGCCGTTCATCGAGCCGCTGCCGATGTGCGACCAGATCGAGGGGTCGTAGTTGGGCACGAGCAGGGCGGCCGTGGCGAGCCACACGACGAGCTCGGGCGAGAGGAGGGTGGACGGAGCGGCGGCGCCGGAGGCGACGAGGACGAGGGGCGCGGCCAGGGCGAACGCCGCGATCGCGGGGGCGACGCGGAGCCACCTGTTCCGGGCGTAGGTGCGCCAGGAGCCCGTCCGCGACCAGGTCGACACGGCCGAGGCGTAGACGAACATGCCCGTCAGCGTGAAGAAGACCATGATCGGCTCGGCGTACTCGACGCCGCCCCACAGCACCTCGACGCCCATCGCCGAGCTCGCGTGCAGGACCACCACCGCGATCGCCGCGAACCACCGGAGCGAGTCGAAGGCCTGGCCACGGGCGAGCCGGAGGGTCAGCGGGGTGGTCGGCTGCCTGGATGTCATGTGTCGAATATGGGCCACGACCGACTGTCGTGTCTACATGCCTGAACAACTTGTGGAATATTCCACAGCAGTGAGGCATGAATGCACTACGGTCGACGATGTGACCCTCGATGCCTCCTCCGGTGCTCCCCGCGCAGCCCTCCCCGCCGACGCGCCGCGGGGCCCGACCCGCCGCGGTCTCCTCGGCGCGCTCACGGCGGCGGGCGCCGCGGCCGCCGCTGCCGGCCTCGCCGACGCCGTGCTCCCGGCCAGGCCCGCCTCCGCCTCCCCGTCGGCCCCCGACGCGGCGCCCGGCCGCACCTTCCACGTGCACCCGTCCGGCTCCGACGACGCCGACGGCCTCTCGCCGACGCGACCGTGGCGGTCGCTGGCCAGGCTCAACCTCGCCTTCGCCGAGCAGCAGGTGCGCCACGGCGACACCGTCCTGCTCGCGCGGGGCCGCGTCCACCCCGGCGTGCTCCGCCCGAGGGAGCCTGCCCAGGGCGACGACCGCCTCCTCACGATCGCCGCCTACGGCACGGGCAGCGCACCCCGGGTGTCGGCCTTCAAGACCCCGACGGCCGCCGGCTGGCGCGAGACGGCCCCCGGCTCGGGGCGGTGGCAGGTCGACCTGGCCGCGACGGGGGCAGGCAGCGACTGGCTCGGGGACGCGTCGTCGTCCACGGCGAACGTGGGATTCCTGAAGGTGAACGACGAGATCCGCGCCTACCGACGGGGGTCGGTGTCCGACCTGCGCGGCCAGTGGGAGTTCGCGTCCCCCGTGGGGTCGACGGTCCTCACGGTCCGCAGCGACGCGCGACCGGACACCCTGGGCAGCGTGCAGGCGGCCGTCGACGACCCCCTGGTCGTGGGCGTCTCCCAGCTCGTGCTGCGCGGCCTGCACCTCGTGGGCACCGGCTCCCACGGCTACGACGACGGCCCCGGGGTGCACGACGTCCTGATCGAGCACTGCACGGTGAGCCACGTCGGAGGCTCGGAGCTGCCGGGGGCCGGCCGCTACGGCAACGGCGTGCAGATCTGGCAGGCCGGTCAGCGGGTCACGGTGCGTCGGTGCGTGATCACCGACTGCTGGGACACCGCGACGACCGTGCAGGGCTGGGACGGCCCGTGGTCCGCGATCGTCTTCGAGCAGAACGTCGTGCTGCGGTGCACGCAGGCGTTCGAGCTCTGGACGCGGGGAGGGCCGGCGTCGCCCGGCGTGCTCGACTGCCGTTTCGTCGACAACGTCTGCCACGACGTGGGCCTGGGGTGGGGCGCGCGTCCCCAGCAGCGGGGCCGCGGCAGCCACGTGCTCTTCTACATGCTCGAGACGCCCGTCTCGCTCGAGGTGACGGGCAACGTGTTCGGGTCGAGCCGCGACGCCGTCTACTACGTCGGCGCAGGGGCAGGGTCGACCGCCACCCTGCCGTCCGGGCTGTCCTCGCACGACAACGTCGTGGTGCAGCCGCGGGGCCGTCCGATCGTGTGGGACGGCCCGTGGACCGTCGAGCGGTCCGAGTTGTTCAGCACCGGCCCGGGGCGGGAGGTCGACTCCACCTTCGTGGTGGGCGACCCCCGGTGACCCGGGGTCAGCGCCCCGATCGCCGCGACGAGATGACGCCGGTGTCGAAGCCCATCAGGTTGAGGCCTCCGTTGAACCGGGCGTGCTCGACCTTGATGCAGCGGTCCATGACGACGGTCAGGCCCTTCTCTTCGGCGTACCGCGCCGCCTCCTCGTTCCAGATGCCGAGCTGGACCCAGATGGTGCGGGCCCCGCTCGCGAGCACGTCGTCGACGACCGACGGGATGTCGCTCGCCTTGCGGAACACGTCGACGATGTCGGGCACCTCGGGCAGCGAGGCCAGGTCGGGGTACGCCTTCTCGCCGAGGATCACGTCGGCCCGCGGGTTGACGAAGTAGACGCGCAGGTCGCTCGACTGCTGCAGGTAGGTGCCGACGAAGTAGGAGGAGCGGGTCGAGTTCGGCGAGGCGCCCACGATCGCGACGCTCTTCGCGGAGCGGAGGATGGCTCGTCGCGCGCGGGCGTCCGGCCCGACCCAGGTGCGCTGCGACTTCAACAGCGTGGCGAGAGGCGAGCTCGACGGCAGCTCGCAGGTGCGCCCGTTGGCGAGCTGCGTCGTGACCGTGTCGCTGCCCGTGCCCGTGCCTGTGCCTGTGCCTGTGCTCACGTCACGCCTCCTTGGTGGCGGCGCGGAGCGCCTGGTCGAGGTCGTCGATGATGTCGGCGGCGTCCTCGATGCCGACGCTGATGCGGACCGAGCCCGGCAGCACCCCGGCGTCGACGAGCTGCTGCTCGCTGAGCTGGGCGTGCGTCGTCGACCCGGGGTGGATGACGAGGGTCTTCGCGTCGCCGATGTTGGCCAGGTGGCTCGCCAGCTCGACCGACTCGATGAACGTCTTGCCCGCGGCGCGTCCGCCGGCCAGCTCGAAGGTGAAGACCGAGCCGGGGCCCTCGGGCAGGTACTTCTGCGCGCGCTCGTGGTGCGGGTGCCCGGGCAGCCCGGCCCAGCGCACGCGCTCGATGCGCGGGTCGGCGTCGAGCCACTCGGCGACCTCGCGCGCGTTCTCGACGTGCGCGCGCATGCGGAACGGCAGGGTCTCGACGCCCTGCGCCAGCAGGAACGCCGAGTGCGGCGCCAGCGCAGGCCCGATGTCGCGCAGCTGCTCGGCCCGCAGACGGGTGAGGAACGCGTACTCGCCGAAGTTGCCCGACCAGTTGAGCCCGCCGTAGCTCGGCACGGGCTGGTCGAAGAGCGGGAACCGCTCGCTGTCCCAGCCGAAGCGGCCCGACTCGACGACCACGCCGCCGAGGGTGGTGCCGTGCCCGCCGAGGAACTTCGTCGCCGAGTGGATCACGACGTCGGCGCCCCACTCGATCGGCCGGTTCAGGTACGGGGTCGCGATGGTCGAGTCGACGATCAGCGGGATCCCGGCGGCGTGCGCGACCTCGGCCAGGCCCTCGAGGTCCGCGATCTCGCCGGAGGGGTTCGCGACCGTCTCGACGAAGAGCAGCTTGGTCGCGGGGGTGATCGCCGCGGCGTAGTCGGCGGGCTCGCTCGACTGCACGAAGGTCGTCTCTACGCCGAAGCGCCGCAGGGTCACGTCGAGCTGCGTGACCGACCCGCCGTAGAGGGCGGCGCTCGCGACGATGTGGTCGCCCGCGCCGGCCAGCGAGGCGAAGGTGATGAACTGCGCGCTCAGCCCGCTCGATGTCGCGACCGCGCCGAGGCCGCCTTCGAGGCTCGCGACGCGCTCCTCGAAGGAGGCGGTGGTCGGGTTGGCCAGGCGGCTGTAGATGTTCCCGTACTTCTGCAGCGCGAACCGCGCCGCCGCGTCTTCCGTGTCGTCGAACACGAAGGCGCTCGACTGGTAGATCGGGAGCGCGCGCGCCCCGGTCGCCGAGTCGGGGACGTTGCCCGCGTGGATCGCACGCGTGCGGAAGCCGTAGTCACGATCTGCCATGCGGGCCACGCTAGCCGCTGGGCGTCACAGCGAGCCTCGTGACGTAACGCGGCTTCACAGGACGAGCCCCGCCTCCTCGACGGGGGCGGAACGACCGGGGCGACCACGGCGACCGGAGGCGGCGCTACTTCCAGCTGGGGATCCAGTAGTGCAGCCGGATGAACTCCCAGTCCTCGAGCTGCGCCGTCCAGAGCGGGTAGAAGAACACGGTCACGGCGATCGAGACGACGACCACGATGCCCGTCACGACGATCCCGCTCAGCCGTCGGTCGGGGTGGTCCGTCCGCCGGCCGAGGACGATGCCGAGCACCCCGGCCAGCCCGAGCAGCAGGTAGGGCTCGAAGGCGATCGTGTAGAACTGGAACACCGTCCGGCCCGAGAACGCCAGCCAGGGCAGGTAGCCCGCGGCGATGCCGACCAGCACGGCGCCGACCTGCCACTCGTGGCGTCGGACGAGGCGGTACACGAGGTACGCGCAGGCCGCGACGGCCGCGTACCAGATGAACGGGTTCGCGATCGAGGTGATCGCCATGCCGCAGCGGGCGACCTCGCAGGCCCCCTGGCCCTGGTCGAGACCCTGGTAGTACATGCTCGTGGGCCGCAGCATGAGCAGCCAGCCGAACGGGTTCGCCGCGTACGAGTGCGGCGTGTGCAGCCCGACGTTGAACGCGTAGACGCCGGCCTCGTAGTGCCACCAGTTCTGCACCGTGTCGGGGACCCAGGCGAGCGCGCCCGACCAGCGCTCGCCTCCTTCGGCCACCCAGTTGCGGTAGTAGCCGCCGTCGGTGACGAACCAGCCCGTCCAGCTCGCGACGTAGGCGACGACGGCGATCGGCACCGTGAGCAGGAAGCTCACCGGCGCCTGGCGGAACAGCGTGCCCGAGAGCCAGAACTCGACGCCGGCCCGGCGACGCGCGAGCACGTCGACGACGACCGTGTAGACGGCGAACACGGCCAGGAAGTAGAGGCCGTTCCACTTCACGCCCGTCGCGAGGCCGCACAGCAGCCCGGCCGTCACCAGCCAGGGGCGGCCCCAGAGCGACGGGCCCCAGGCGGTGTCGCGGCCGGCGGCCCGCCTCCTCTCGAGCCAGGCGTCGAGCGCCCTCGCGCTCTGCCTCCGGTCGAGCAGCACGGCACCGAAGGCGAGCAGGCCGAACAGCATCACGAAGTTGTCGAGCAGCGCCACCCGCGACATCACGATCGCGTGCCCGTCGATCGCCATGAAGAAGCCCGCGAGCGTGCCGACCAGCGTCGAGCGCGACAGGTACGTGCCGATCACGGCGACGAGCGCCACGGCGAGGATGCCCGCGACCGCCGTGCTGATCCGCCAGCCGGCCGGGTCGTCGGGCCCGAGGGCCCACATGCCGAGGCCGATCAGCCACTTGCCGAGGGGAGGGTGGGCCACGAAGGAGGGGGCGGCCAGGTAGCCGTCCGCCCCGCCGGCGGCGAACGCGGCGTCGTGGTCGCTCGGCCACGAGCCCTCGTAGCCGAGGTTCCAGAGGCTCCAGGCGTCCTTGACGTAGTAGGTCTCGTCGAAGACGAGGGTGCCGGGGCGGCCGAGGTCCCAGAGGCGCAGCGCGGCGGCGAGCAGGGTGACGACCAGCGGACCGCCCCAGGCCCAGGCGCGGCTTCGGGCAGGCGTCGAGAGGAGGCGGCCCCACCACGCGTCGATCCGGAGCAGCGGGCGGGGGGCGACGGGAGCCGTGGCCACACCGCTCGTGGCGTCTCTGGTGGCAGTCTCGAGGTGGACCCGCTCGTCGGGCTCAGCCGGGGCGACGCGCCCTGCGGCCGTCCCGGGGTCGAGCAGGGCGTCGAACTCGCGATCGCCCTGGCTGCTCATCCGGCCATCGTATTCGGCCCGCATCGGGCTCGTCGGCGGCGGCGGCCCGGCCAGGGGACAATGGGCGGGTGATCGTCCTCGCCGCCACCCCCATCGGAAACCTCGGCGACGCCTCACGGCGGCTGGTCGAGGCCTTGACGAACGCCGAGGTCGTCGCCGCGGAGGACACCCGCACCGCCATCCACCTCATGCGCGCCCTGGGGGTCGAGAACCGTCCCCGCCTGATCGCCCTGCACGAGCACAACGAGCGCGAGAAGGCGGCGGAGCTCGTCGAGCTGGCCCGGACGGCCGACCTGATCGTCCTCACGGACGCGGGCATGCCCGCGATCAGCGACCCGGGGTTCCCCCTCGTCGAGGCGGCCGCGGCCGCGGGCGTCACCGTCACGGCGATCCCCGGTCCGTCCGCCGTGCTCACCGCGCTCGCCGTCTCCGGCCTGCCCACCGACCGGTTCAGCTTCGAGGGGTTCCTGCCGCGCAAGCAGGGCGACCGCCTCCGGGTGCTCGGGGCCCTCGCCGACGAGCGCCGCACGATGGTCTTCTTCGAGTCGCCGCACCGTCTCGGCGACTCGCTCGGCGATGTGGTCACGGCGCTCGGCGCCGACCGTCGCGTCGTCGTGTGCCGCGAGCTGACCAAGCTGCACGAGGAGGTGCGGCGCGGCTCCGCCTCCGAGCTCGCCTCCTGGGCGGCCGAGGGCGTCCGCGGCGAGATCTGCGTCGTGGTCGAGGGCGCCCCCGAGCGCGAGTTCGACCTGGCGGCGGGCCTCGCGCAGGTCCAGTCCCTCGTCGCCGACGGGGCCCGGCTCAAGGAGGCCTCGACCGACGTGGCCGCCGCCACCGGCCTCTCCCGTCGCGACCTCTACCAGGCGGCCCTCGCGGCGAAGGCGCCCCGCCCCTCCTGAGCCCCCGGCCTCCGCTGCCCTTGCTGCTTGGTGCCCCTGCTGCCATGTCGGCGGGTTCTCGTAGCCGGCGGCAGGTCAGCGCCCACCCGCCGCCGGCGACAGGAACCCGCCGGCGCCGACTGTGCCCCGCCGCCGGCCACGCCAACCCGCCCGCTTCGAGCCCGGCAAGCCCTACCGCATGGATGGGAGTCGGCGGGTTGCTGCAGTTCGCGGCAGGTCAGCGCCCACCCGCCGCCGGTGACAGGAACCCGCCGACCCTGATTGTGACCCGCCGCCGGCCACGGGAACCCGCCCACTCGGACTGGGATCCGCCGCACGCGACGGGAACCCGCCGACTACCTGCGTGCACGCACCGCTCCCGGATCCGGCCCGGGGCGGCTCCTGATCAGCACGTGCGGCGCACTCCGGTTCCGCGCATCATGGTCTCGAACTGTGTGCGGCTCCAGGCCCGGTCCCATGTGGGACGGCGGAACTCGAAACCCTGCTCGCGGAGGTCGTCCTCGCGGACCTTCTCCTTCCAGTGCTCCTCACCGGTCATGAGCTGAGCGACGGGCCCGTACTTGTACCGGCCGTCTGCCTCGACGATGAGGCCGGGCCCTGCTCTCCGCGCCCGCGAGCGCCACAAGCAGTCCACGAACGCTCGCCTCCCGCTGAGGAGGGGGAGACGGGCCTGCTGCTCGGGTCGTTCCCACCCGCCCTCGAAGCACCGCACCTGCACCAGGGACTCCAGCGGAGACTGCGACGCGGCGGTGGCGAGACCGAGCGCGGCGAGGGCCCTCTTCGAGCCCGGGTGCCGCCTCCTCGGCTCGAGCTCGGCCTCGACCGCATCGAGCGTCGTCGTGCTGTGGAACAACGCGTGGTCGAGCATGGGGACCGAGACGACGAGCGGGTGCGCGAGCGCGACGTCGGCGAGGGTCCGCTCGAGCGAGGTGAGGCAGAAGTCGCCGAGCTCGACGGGCTCGCACGGCACAGTCGAGCGGTGCGCGCTGATGCTTGCCTCTGACCGGCCGCCGCCGACGTCCGACCGCAGCGAGTCGAGCCGCCTGGGCAGGCCGCCGACGACGGGGAGTCCGTGCAGCACGGCCGCCGACCGGTGGCTGATGAGCAGCTCGCCCGGCCTCGTCGCGACGATGCCCCGCGCTGCGGCGACGAACCGCTGCCTGTCGTCCAGCTCGTCCCAGGCGCGGCGTTCGGCGTAGGCACCGGGAGACACGCGGACCACGTCGCCGCGAGCGGCCAGCCGTGAGAGTGCGGAGCGGTCGACCCCGCGCCGGGCGAGCTGGCGCGAGGTCGAGACGACGAGGTCGGAAGGGTCCACGGAGCGATCGTCGCGGCCCTCAGGTGCGACGTGGGCCGTCGGCGGCGCAGCTGTGGAGGATCCGTGCGCGGACGGACGTGGGGTGGAGCGACGAGGACAGAGGTTCGGCGGGTCGTCGTCGCCCTGGGCGGGTGGCCGCTGACCCGCCGCGGGCGACAGGAACCCGCCGAACCCAGAGCAGGGAGCGCCGTGGCCCTGAGCCCGGCAGACGGGCGGCAGCCGAGGAGGCGCGGGCCGCGTCACGCCGTCGGCGGCCGCACCTAAGATGGTCCCCATGCCCGCCGGCGACTCCTTCTTCATCGCAACGCCCATCTTCTACGTCAACGACGTGCCGCACATCGGCCACGCCTACACCGAGGTCGCGGCCGACGTGCTCGCCCGCTGGCACCGCCAGCGCGGCGACGACACGTGGCTGCTCACCGGCACGGACGAGCACGGCCAGAAGATCCTCCGCACCGCGACCAGCCACGACGTGACGCCGCAGGCGTGGGCCGACAAGCTCGTCACCGAGTCCTGGAAGCCGCTGCTCGAGACCGTCGACATCAGCAACGACGACTTCATCCGCACGACCGACGAGCGCCACGAGAAGGGCGTGCAGCGGTTCCTGCAGAAGCTCCACGACGACGGCTACATCTACCAGGGCGAGTTCGAGGGCTTCTACTGCGTCGGCTGCGAAGAATACAAGCAGCCGGGCGACCTCGTCGACGGCACCGGGGCCTTCGAGGGCGAGCAGGTCTGCGCGATCCACTCGAAGCCCGTCGAGCTCCTGAAGGAGAGCAACTACTTCTTCCGCATGAGCGACTTCGAGCAGCGCCTGCTCGACCTGTACGAGTCGCAGCCCGACTTCGTGCAGCCCGAGAACGTCCGCAACGAGATCGTGCAGTTCGTCAAGCAGGGCCTCCGCGACCTGTCGATCTCGCGTCAGACGTTCGACTGGGGCGTCAAGGTCCCGTGGGACGAAGAGCACGTCGTCTACGTCTGGTTCGACGCGCTGCTCAACTACGTCACGGCCATCGGCTACGGCGTCGACGACGAGCAGTTCGACCGCCGCTGGCCGGCGGTGCAGCTCGTCGGCAAGGACATCGCGCGGTTCCACGCCGTCATCTGGCCCGCCATGCTGATGGCCGCGGGCCTGCCCGTCCCGAAGGCCGTCTTCGGCCACGGCTGGCTGCTCGTCGGCGGCGAGAAGATGTCCAAGTCGAAGCTGACCGGCATCGCGCCGCAGCAGATCACCGACGTCTTCGGCGCCGACGCGTTCCGCTACTACTTCATGCGCGCCATCACCTTCGGCCAGGACGGCAACTTCTCGTGGGAGGACATCTCGGCCCGCTACCAGGCCGAGCTCGCGAACGGCTTCGGCAACCTGGCCTCGCGCGTCATCGCGATGATCACCCGCTACTTCGACGGCACCGTCCCCGTCGCGGGCGAGCTGACCTCTGCCGACCTCGCCGTCCGCGAGACCGAGCTGCGCGTCACGGCCGCCGCCGACGGCGCGATGGACCGCTTCGCCATCAACGAGGCGCTCTCGTCGATCTGGGAGCTCGTCGACGTCCTCAACGGCTACATCACCGAGCAGGAGCCCTGGGCCCTCGCCAAGAAGGACGACCAGCGCGAGCGCCTCGCGACCGTGCTCGCCACCGCCCTCCGCGGCCTCGGCACGCTCACGGTGCTGCTGTCGCCGTTCATGCCCACCGCGACGCGCACCCTGTGGGAGGCGATCGGCCAGGGCGAGCTCACCAGCCAGCCCGTCGACCGCGCCGCCGAGTGGTCGAGCGCCCCGACGGTCCAGCCGCTCGCGGCCGGGCTCTTCCCGCGCATCGAGCAGCCCGAGCCGGCCGCATGAGCGACGAGCGCGGCAGCGGGAGCAGCGACGAGCGCGGCAGCGGCAGCACCGACCACCGTGGCACCGACGCGACGCCCTCGCACGTCCGTCACCGCTCCTCCACCGAGTCGGGCGGTCAGCCCCGCGACCTGACCTACCCGCCGAGCCCGCAGGCGCTCGTCGTGCCGGTGTACGACAACCACACCCACCTCGAGATCGCCGACGGTCAGAACGCGCTCGACTACCGCGAGCACCTCGACCGAGCCTCGAGCGTCGGCGTCCGGGGCGTCGTCCAGGTCGGCACCGACCTCGAGACGTCGCGCTGGTCGGCCGACATCGCCGCCCGTGAGCCGCGCGTGCTCGCCGCCGTCGCGATCCACCCGAACGAGGCGCCGCTGCTGGCGGCCCGCGGCGAGCTGGCCGACGCCCTCGACGAGATCGACGAGCTGGCGGCCCGCCCCCGCGTCCGCGCCGTCGGCGAGACGGGCCTCGACTTCTTCCGCACGGGCGCCGAGGGCCCCGACGCGCAGCTCGAGTCGTTCGCGCGGCACGTCGAGATCGCGAAGAAGCACGACCTGGCCCTGCAGATCCACGACCGCGACGCGCACGACGACGTCGTCGACCTGCTGCTCGAGCTCGGCGCCCCGGCGCGGACCGTCTTCCACTGCTTCAGCGGCGGTCCCGAGCTGGCGAGCATCCTGGCCGAGAACGGCTGGTACGCCTCCTTCGCCGGCACGGTCACGTTCAAGAACGCCGTGCCGCTCCGCGAGGCGCTCGTGCAGCTGCCGCGTCACCTCGTCATGGTCGAGACGGACGCGCCTTACCTCACGCCGACGCCGTTCCGCGGTCGGCCGAACGCGCCGTACCTCATCCCGCACACGCTCCGGTCGATGGCGGAGACCATCGGCACCGACGTCTCGATGCTCGCGGCGCAGATCTCGTCGAACACCGAGCTGGTCTACGGCTCGTGGACCGACGAGCCCGTGACGGTCGAGGGCTGATGTCGCGCTCGACCCTGCTCGGCCCCGCCGAGATCCGCGACCTCGCCGACCTTCTGGGCATCCAGCCGACGAAGAAGCTCGGCCAGAACTTCGTCCACGACGCCAACACGGTGCGACGCATCGTCGCGGCGTCCGGGGTGTCGGCCGGCACCTCCGTCGTCGAGATCGGGCCCGGCCTCGGCTCCCTCACGCTCGGCCTGCTCGAGGCGGGCGCGGACGTCGTCGCCGTCGAGATCGACAAGCGCCTCGCCGCGCAGCTGCCGACCACCGTGTCGCTGCTGCAGCCCGCGGCCGACCTCTCCGTGGTGGTCGACGACGCCATGCGCGTCGTCGAGCTCCCCTCGGCGCCGACGCACCTCGTCGCCAACCTGCCCTACAACATCAGCGTGCCGGTGCTGCTGCACTTCCTCGAGCACTTCCCGACGCTCACGCGCGGCCTCGTGATGGTGCAGGCCGAGGTCGGGCTCCGCCTCGCTGCCGAGCCCGGCTCCAAGATCTACGGCTCGCCGAGCATCAAGGCGGCCTGGTACGGCGAGTTCTCCACGGCCGGCCAGGTCAGCCGCCAGGTCTTCTGGCCCGTGCCGAACGTCGACAGCATCCTCGTCGCCTTCGACCGGAAGGAGGCGCGGGGCACCGAAGAAGAACGCCTCGCGGTCTTCGAGCTGGTCGACGCCGCGTTCCAGCAGCGCCGCAAGATGCTGCGGCAGTCGTTGTCGAGCGTCTACGGTTCGTCGGCCGCCGCCTCCGACGCGCTCGAGGCCGCCGGCCTGTCGCCGACCGAGCGCGGCGAGCAGCTGACCGTCGACGACTTCCTGGCACTGGCACGGGCGACGCGCTGAGCCGTCGCCCGGCCACCATCAGCGACGCCCGCCTGGCCTCGGGCACGGGGCGCAGCAGCGACCAGTGGCTGGCCCTGCTCGACGGGGCGGGTGCGACGCGACTGTCCCATGCCCAGATCGCGCGCCTCCTCGTCGACGAGCACGAGGTGCCCGAGTGGTGGGCGCAGTCGATCACGGTCCGCTACGAGCAGGCGCGCGGCATGCCCCTGCCCGGGCAACAGGACGACGGGACCTTCTCGGTGGCGGTCAGCCGCAGCCTCCGCGGCGAGCCGCTCGAGCTGCTCGACCTCGGCGTCGAGCGCTTCGCCCCGTTCGCCGGGCGGGCCCCCGAGGCGACCAGCCGCACGGCGGGCCACCCGACCGCGCTGTGGCGCCTCGACGGTGACGTGCGCCTGGAGCTCACCGTCTCGCCGGGCGCCGGCGGGACGTGCGTCGTCACCCTCGCGCAGAGCCGGCTCCGGCTGCCCGAGCGGGTCGAGCCCGCCCGTGAGGCCATGACCCGGGCGTTCCGGGTGATGGGGGACCGACAGAACTGACTAGGTTGGGACCATGAGCTCCGTGGCCGGCCCGACCGTGGTCCACACCCGTGCCCCGGGCAAGATCAACGTGTTCCTCGCCGTCGGCGACC